>OBLQ010000264.1_pt1 | contig 19491 bp, 18 predicted proteins | sample 1519881 | NCBI WGS metagenome assembly OBLQ01 (sample SAMN01911456, study PRJEB22533) | soil metagenome | biome: Soil | place: Malaysia | collected 2012-04-30 | depth DG_metagenome m | reverse complement strand
GCCCGGCGTCGGCCGGCGCAGCCGCGGCCTTCCCCTGGGACTCGGGGGCTCCCGGTGCCTCTCCGGCACCCCCGCAGCCCGCGAGCCAGAGCGGGACGAGAAGCGCGAGAGCCGGGGCTAGCCGCTTCATGGGGCACCTCCCGCCGAGGCCCCGCCCTGGGGGGGGATCGAGACGACGTAGGCCGCGAGATCGCGGGCGTCGTTGTCGTCGAGACCGAAGTCGGGGCAGCGCACGTCGGCCCTCCATCGCTGCGGGCCCTTCAGCCACTTCTCGACCCACCCGGACTTCAGCATCGATCCGGCGCCGTCGAGGAGCGGTCCGTAGTAGCCGCCCTGCCCGCCGACCATGTGGCAGTTCCGGCATCCGTACCGCTCGTGGAAGAGGCGCCGTCCCCTCTCGACGGCCTCGGCGGGGGGACCGCCGGGGAAGATCTCCCCGGGGATGTCGTTGTCCACGTAGACGTTCTCGATGAAGTCGGCGATGAAGCCCGCCTGCTCCGGGGGCATCCGCAGGGGGATCATCCTGTCGGTGAGGATGGGTCGGATGGTGTGCGGGTGGAGGATGTAGTCGACCAGCCAGTCCTTCCTGACCCGGCTGCCCTCGTGCGTGAGCGGCGCCGTCGAGATGTCTCCCCCGGCTCCCTGGATCCGGTGGCACGACATGCAGCGGTAGGAGGTCACGAGATTTCCGAAGCGGCCCGGAGGCGTGTAGGTGTGCTCGACCGCATCCTGCCGGTAGGCGCGCGGCAGGGGCGTCTCCCCGGCGGAGAGCAGAGCCGTCACGAGCGACTCGACCTGCTCCGGCTTGAAGTCGAACTGGGGCATTCTCAGGCCTTCCCGGAAGGAGCGCGGGTCCTCGATCTTCGCCGCGAGGAAGTCGGGAAGCGTCCGGGGAAGATCCTCGCGGTCTCCGAAGTCGAGGCGCGGGACGGCCTTGTCGCCGATGCCCGTCAGATCGGGCCCGGTGTGCGCGGGGTCGTTGCGCCCGGCGATCCGGTGGCATCCCGCGCATCCGTACTTCTTGTAGACGGCCTCGCCTTCCTTGATCGCCTTCTGCGAGGGATGCAGCGCCGCATCGCGCTCGGGCGCGGAGCCGTCGACGTACTCCTCCATGAGGAACTCGCTCAGATCCAGGAGATCCTGCCGGGTGAAGTCGTAATGCGGCATCTTCGTGCGCGGCTGGAATCCCTGCGGGTCGGCGAGGAAGCCGATGAGCCACCGCCGGCTGACCATCGATCCGATCCCCGACAGCTCCGGCGCGCTTCCGTTTCCGCGGCCCTCGACCGTGTGGCAGGAGACGCAGCGCGACTCGCCGAAGAGCTTCCGCCCCTGGTCGTAGTCCCCTTGGGGAGGATTCTCGTCGTCGCCGAGCTTCTGCGCGGCCGTCGGGGGCTGCGTCCACAGGAATGCGACGAGTGCGTCGATCTCGGCGTCCGTCAGGTGGAAGTCGGGCATCAGGGTTCCCGCGCGGAGGCTTGAAGGCGACTTGAGCCACGCCCTGAGCCACGCCGGGTAGGTCTTCTGCGCGAGGCCGTTGAGATTCGGCGCCTCGCTATTCCAGTCCTCGTGGCCCCGGAGCTTGTGGCAGCCGTAGCAGCCGGCACGATCCATCAGCGCACGGCCCGCGGAGAGCATGGAGGCCTCCGGCACCGTCTCCTCGAGGTGGCAGCGCCCGCAGCCGGCCTCCGTGTACCTCACCGGCAGAATGGGCGAATCCCAGTCGGGAACGTGGCCGTGAGCCTCGTCGAGGCTCGTCGCCCTCCCCTGCCCGAGGTGGCAGCTCACGCAGCCGAAGCGATCGAAGTCCCCCGGCGTGTGCGGCGTGACGGGGTGGGTCCGGAAGGGCTCCGGCGCAGAGGCCATCTTCGCGTTCTCCACGCCCAGGTGGCAGGTCTTGCACCGGTCGACGCGGCGGTCGAGATCCGGAATCCAGTACTGCTGGATGCCGACCTGCTGGGACTCGGCCTCCCGGAGCTCCTTCGCCGAGCCCGCGGTCGACAGCATGAGCTTCTGGTACTCGTTCTGGTAGCCCCGGTACTCCCGGAAGTAGTCCTTCACCGGGGAGATGGCGAGGACGACGACGAAGACGACGCTGGAGATCGCGAACCACAGCCAGAGGCGCTCCGATGAACGCTCGACGTGGCCCGCCATCAGTAGATCCCCGTCCGCCACGGCCAGACCCAGGTCCATCCAGGGCCGCGGAAGAGGGTCCCGATCACCGTGAGGGTCACGACCACGGCGACGAACCAGTTCATGATCCAGTCGGAGAGGGGGATCCTCCCGAGCTTCTTCTTCAGCCCTTCGGGACAGAACGGGAGCGCCGGGAGGAGCATGGCGAAGTAGACGAGCAGCGTCGGGATGAGGACCGGCCAGACGTGGTACCCGATCATGACGACGCTGATGGCCGCGACGAGCGCCGTCAGCAGGGCGACGTTGCGCTTCCACGGCCTCTCGTAGAGACCGGCGACCGCGAGATTGATCCGCATGTAGGGGATCACGACGATGCCCAGCACGACGAGCCCGGGAAGCGCGACTCCCGCAACGACGGGCGGGAAGTAGTGAAGCAGTTCCTGCAGTCCGAGGAAGTACCAGGGCGCCTTGGCGGGATTCGGGGTGTGGAGGGGATCGGCGATCCCCTCGAGCGGCGCATTGAAGAGGAGCGAGAGGACCGCCAGGACGATGACGCAGACCTGGACGAGGATGATCTCGCGGACGAGGAGGTGCGGCGCCGTCATCAGCACCTCGTCGCGGTTCTCCAGCAGGCGGGCCGGCGTGTCCCTGCGGATGAGCGCGACGCGGCGGGGAACGGCCCGCGCGTCGCTCGTCTTCTCGAGCTCGGAGGGGGTCAAGAGCCTTCCTCCCGTCCCGTCCGGGTCGTTCCCTGCGATCCGCGCACCCCGCCGTCCTTCCTCACGCGCCAGAGATGCACGCCGACGCCGATGGCGAGAGCCAGCGGGAGCATCACGCAGTGCAGGACGTAGAACCGCAGGAGCGCGTTCTCCCCGACGATGTGGCCCCCGAGGAGCAGGAACCGGACCTTCGGCCCCAGCAGGGGCATCGCCTTCGCCATGTTCGTCCCCACCGAGACGCCCCAGAAGGCGAGCTGGTCCCAGGGCAGCAGGTAGCCCGTGTAGCTGAGGAGAAGCGTCAGGAGGAGAAGGACGACGCCCACGACCCAGTTGAACTCCCGCGGCGGCCTGTAGGCCTTGTGGTAGAAGACGCGGAGGAGGTGGAGGAACACGACGAGGACCATCGCATGGGCGGCCCAGCGGTGCATGTTGCGGAGAAACACGCCGTTGCCCACGGCGAACTGCAGCTCCTTCATGTCGTCGTAGGCCTGCGGAACGGAGGGGTGGTAGTAGAGCATCAGGAGCAGGCCTGTCGCGGTCAGGATGCCGAAGAGGATGACGGAGATGCCCCCGAGGTAGTAGTGGCTCGAGACCTCGAGGTTGCGGCGGCGTACCTTCGTGGAGTGCAGATGGAGAAAGAGGTTCTCCATCACGAGCATCACGCGGTTGCGGTTCGTCGCCTCGACGCCGTGCCGGACGATCGACCGCCACAGCGTGTTCTCGACCAGTGACTTGCGGAACGCCATCGGGTTCGTCCTCAGAGCTTGAAGTCCGTCCCCTGCGGGACTTCGACCGCCGTGTCCACGGTGATCAGCCCCTTCGAGGAGACCGACATCTCGAGCCAGTGGAGCGGTCTCGGAGCGGGGCCCGCGATGACGTCGCCATCGAGATCGAACCGGCTGCCGTGGCAGGGGCAGGCGATGATCCCGGCGTCCGGCTGGTAGCGGGTGATGCAGCCGAGGTGAGTGCAGACCGAGGAGAGGGCGCGGAACCCGTCGCTCTTGCGGATCACGAAGACGTGGTGCTGCTCGTTCGTGACGACCGCACCCACCTCCATCGAGTCGGGCGCCCCGAGCGAGAACCGGGTCGGGGGCTCGAAGAGCGCGCGCGGCTTCAGAAAATCCAGCGTCAGGGCGCCGGCGCCGCCGGCCGCCACCGCGCAGGCCGAGGCGCCCGTCGCCTGGCAGAAGGTCCGCCGCGTCACCCGCCCGCGGGATTCCTTGTCATCCGAGCTCATGTACCGTCTCCTGCAGGTGGAACTGCTCCATCGTGATGGTGCCGGCCGGGCAGCGCTCCGCGCAGAGCCCGCACCGTATGCAGATCGTCTCGTCCTTGATGAGGGCCGTCCCCTGCCGGTCGGCCTCGTCGAAGAGGGCGCCCGCCGCCTCCCCCAGCTCGTCGATCGCGTCCTCCTTGAGGGACGGATCCGCCGTGATCTCCGAGACGGGAACGAACTCGATGCAGTCCTCCGGGCAGACGTCGGCGCAGCCGCCGCAGAGAATGCACTCCGTTCCCCTTGCAGGATCCTGCTCGAAGGTCGTGTTGACCCAGCACCGGAGGCAGCGCGACGCCTCGAGGCGCGCCGATTTCTCGGGGAAGCACTGCTCGATCTCGGCGATCCCGATCCGCCGGTCGATCGAGAGCACGGGCGGATCCTGCCGGCGCGCCCCTTCGAAGTCGGGGGCCCGCGTGTAGCCGGGTATCCGCTCCAGGACGACTTCGATGGGATCGCCGGCCGGCGGCACGCCCCGGAGGTAGCTGTGGATCGAGATGGCGGCCTTGCGGCCGTCCGCGACGGCGTTGATCGCGATCCGCGGACCGAAAGCCACGTCTCCTCCGGAGAAGATACCGGGGGCCGTCGTCGCCAGGGTCGCCGGGTCCACCTGGATGGTCCCCCTGCGCGTGACCTCGACGTGGTCCTCGGGCGAGAGGAAGGAGAGGTCGCTCGTCTGCCCGATCGCGAGGATCACCGTGTCGGCGGACATTCCCGCCTCCGTCCCGGGAACGAACTTGGGATTGAACCGGTGGTTCTCATCGAAGACGGAGGCGACCTTGATCGTCTCGAGGCCCGTCACCTTGCCGCCTTCCCCCAGGATCCGGCTCGGGCCGCGCCGGGGGTGGAAGACGATCCCTTCGTCGCGCGCGGCCTCGATCTCCTCGGGGGCGGCGGGCATCTCCTCCATGGACTCGAGGCTGACGACGTGGACTTCCTTGATCCCGAAGCGGACGGCGGAGCGGGCGATGTCCAGCGCGGTGACGATGTTGATCTGGGGGTTGACCGCCTCCTCGGGGGTGCCCGCCCGGAGGGCCGTCCGCGCCACGTCGAGAGCGACGTTGCCGCCGCCGATCACGATGACCCGGTGTCCCAGCTCGAGCCGGTATCCCATGTTGACGTTCAGGAGGAAGTCCGTCCCCTTGAGGACGCCGTCGAGGTCCACTCCGTCGATGTGGAGGTCTCTCCCCTTGTGAGCCCCGATGGCGATGAAGACGGACCGGAAGCCCATCGAGCGCAGGCCGGCAAGGGTGAAGTCGGTGCCCAGGCGCTGCCCCACCTTCAGCTCGACGCCGAGGCTCAGGATCGCGTTGATCTCGAGCTTGATCAGCTCGCGCGGGAGCCGGTACTCGGGGATGCCGAGCCGCAGCATCCCGCCCGCCACGGGCTGGGCCTCGAAGATCGTCACCGGGTAGCCGCGGAGCGCCAGATCGTGGGCCGCCGCGAGCCCCGCGGGGCCGGCCCCGATGATGGCGACCTTGTCCTCCGGGTAGAGCAGGCCCCGCTTGCCGTAGATCTCGCGGAGCATGTCGAGGTCGATCATGCTCTCCACCCCGAACCGCTCCGTGACGAACCGCTTGAGGGCCCGGATCGCGATGGGGCGGTCCAGCGACCCCCTCCGGCATGCCGTCTCGCACGGAGCGGCGCAGACCCGGCCGCAGATCGAGGCGAGAGGGTTGGGGCGCCGCGCCACCGCGTAGGCCTCGCGGTACCGGCCTTCCGCGATAAGGGAGACGTAGCGCCCCGCTTCGGTTCCGACCGGACAGGCCGTGTGGCATGGATAGTTCGTCTCCAGCCACTCACGGTCTACGAGCCGCTCGGCCAAGAGTCCGGTCCCCTACCTGTGAAGCTCGAAGTCCGCCGTCGTCGCGCCGCTGACGGTCACCTTCTTGCTGGTTTCCTTGAGCTTCGGATGCCACACCTTGACCGTGTAGCTGCCGTCCGGCACGTCCTTGATGTCGTACGACCCCGCCTTGTCCGTCACGGCGAAGTACGGGGTCGGCACCGTCACGATGAACCCCTCCATCTCGGGGTGCACGTTGCACAGGACGGTGGCCGCGCAGGGATTCTTGAACGTGTAGCTCTTGACCTGGCCCTGGGGCCAGCTCCCGAGGTTGAACCGGTCGGCGCACTTGTCCGGCGAGAAGACGTTGTGGAGGACGGTGTCACTGTTCCGGAAGTCCACGGTCGTGCCCACGAGCACCGGAAGGACGTGAGGCACGAAGAGCATCTCCTTCTGATCCATCTCGGCGTGCTTGGAGGGGGGCGGGAAGGTCTTTCCGGGGATGGCGTCCACGTAGACGATCGCGTCGGCGCTGTTCCTCACGCCCGTGGCCTTCACCGTTCCCTTCAGCTCGCCCGCTCCCGCGATGCCGACCGCGAATGCGAGGACCAGGAGCGAGCCGCCCACTCTGACTGCTGCATCGGTTTTCATCTGTCTCTCCATCTCTCCATCAATCGTCCGTCCTCCACCCGGGCGTCACATTCCGTAGGCGAGGCCGGCGACGATCTCCTCGGTCCTGTACTTGTCCCCCGGCTCCTTGACCTTGTCGAAGGCCAGGTATCCCCTCACGTTGGCGCGGATGAGCATCTGGAGCGTCAGCGACAGCTTCTCCATGTTGGCCTCGCCCACCTTGAACTTCTCCCACCGGGCGGCCGGGACGAGCCAGGGATAGGCGACCCAGTCGATCTCCCCGAACCTGTTCTGCGTCTTGATGTCGGTCATCGTGGGATCCGACAGGAAGGGGCGCCGGTCGGTCCGGTCGGACATCCCGGCGCGGACGATGAGATCCATGAAGTTCCACCTGACGTCCCCTCCGTAGACGGTGAAGGGATCGTTCTGGCTGGTCGTGCTCTCCACCTCGCTGACGATGTTCGTGTTCGGGTCGTTCATGAGAGTCGTCGTCGTCTCGCTCAGGAGGGGTGAGCCCTTGTAGCCGAAGATCGAGACGGTGATCGACTTCTCGCTCCAGGGCTTGGGGTTGGCGGTCAGGGCCGAGGCGTCCCCCTTGGTGCTCCCGTCGAACGCCAGCCCGCCGAACTTGTAGGCGACGCGGCCGTAGACATCCTTCGTGTTGTTCGGCGCGTTGCCCGCCCCCTCGACGTAGCCCGCGTTGTAGAGGATCCGGTGCGCGGCCACGCCGTAGAACTCGATGCCCTGCTGGAAGGGCTCGGCGGCCCACTGGTTGTCGCCTACGGGCTCCTCCGTCATCAGGTAGCCGTAGTTCGAGAGAGTCCTGTGCCCCGAGACGAGAGTGAGCCCCGGCTCGAACGAGCCCACCTTGATCTGGAGGATCGGGCTGCTGAACGGCCTGAACTGGGCGTTGACGCGCTCCATCTCGGTCGTGATCTCACCGTCCTCACGGTGGAACTCGGCCTCCGACCAGAAGGAAGCGTGCTCCCCCAGGGTGCCGGCCGCCAGGAAGGCCGCCACGCCCCCGAGCCCGTCGAACGACGTCGTCTTCGTGGCCCTGTCGTTCGCTATCTCGCTCTCCACGACGAGGGAGAGGGGCACCGACCCCGGAAGCTCGCCGGGCCAGACCGAACGGGGCCAGAGCTTCTTGTAGCCTTCAGCTCCCAGCTCGACCGGCTGGTCCTTCGACATGGTCGCGTCGCTCCCCTCGGGGAAGCGGTAGCCGTTGAGCCGGAATGCCTCGCCGAAGGGGGTGAGTGCCGGGAAGGCGATGTGGCACGTCTGGCAGCTCGTGCGGTACTTCCGCGCGAACGCCGGGATGGCCCAGGAGGGCGAGCTCCCGGCCAGAACCAGAACAGCGACCACAAGAACGTTTACGAACCACCGAACACTGCGCATGATCCGAACCTCCCATTTGACGACCGCACCAGCCGCCACTTTAGGAGCCGGACCCGCAGGGGGAAATCCGCCAGCCTCATCATTTTCGTGATGCAGGTGCATCACCCCGAAAAGAGCCGGAAAGCGGGGAAATTCCGGAAGAGCGGACGCTGCGAACGCCCGGAGGGAGGGGGCCGGCCCTCAGATCAGGCTGCGGCGGAAGGCGAGGGAGACGGCCTCCAGCTTGCTGTGGACGCCGAGCTTCTCGATGATGTGCTGGATGTGGTTGCGAGCCGTCGCGGTGCTGATGAAGAGCTCATCGGCGATCTTCCGCGTGCTCGACCCATCGGCCATCAGACGGAGCACCTCGATCTCCCTCGCCGTGAGGGGAACGGCCGGCTCGTCGGCGGCCGGAGGGGGTGGCAGGGGTCCGGCCTCGGGCTCGGCGGCCGGAGAGGCCCGAAGGATCCTCCTGAGGAGCTCGTCCGCCTCGCGGCCGCGGGTGACCGGATGCAGGACGTGGACGAGGTTGAAGGCCCCCGATCTCGCTCCCGGAACGACCATTATCGAGAAAGCGGCGTGGATGGTCGAGCCGGTGCTGGAATGGACGTCCATCTCGAAGTGGTGGATGGGCTCATGGGAGCGGGCCATGGCCATGAGGCTGCAGCTCTCGCCGCAGTAGGTGTTCCCGAAGACGTCCTTTCCCCGGAGGATGCTGCAGCACGACTGTCCCAGGACGCTCGCCGAGCTGAATCCGAGCAGATCCTCGGCGGCCCTGTTCCAGATGATGATGCGGCCCGTGTGATCCGTCGCGAAGGCCGCTTCCGCTGTGCTCGACACGACGTCGAGCGGATCCTGCCGTTCCGGTCGGGACATTCCCATCCTCCCGGATCCCATCCCGGAAGGCAGTATATACCGCGCCCCAGGACGCACGAAGGCCCCCGGAGCCGGTCGCTCCGGGGGCCGGCGAAGCTAGTTCACGTCCGTATCAGACGGGGCGGACGTTCTGGGCTGCCGGGCCCTTCTGGCCCTGAACGATCTCGAACTCGACCCTTTGCCCCTCGGTGAGCGTCCTGTGGCCGCTGCCCTGGATGGCGGTGTGGTGGACGAAAACGTCCTTGTCCTCACCGTCCACCGAGATGAAACCGAAGCCCTTTGCGTCGTTGAACCACTTCACCACACCCTGTGCCATGTGTCCCTACCTGCCAAAAAAAATACTGCCGGGCAAAATCGCCGCGCTCCCGGGCGCGAGAGAGCGCTCGGGAGGCCTTACTGCCTTGTTCTGCCTGCTCCACTTCGAGGGTTGAGCCCACGCCGGGAGGGAAGAGGGGTCGGTAAGCGCCTAAACTCTCGCGCCGCCCGGGGGGAAAGTCAAGGGGCGGCTTTTCGCTCCGGGGAACCGATCTCCGGCGGGGGCGCCGGGATTCCGTCACGGCCGGGAGGGAGCCCCCGTCCGGGCCCGGCTCCGCGGTAAACTGCCGGCATCTTCCGGCCGGCCGGCAATCCGTCCGTCCGAGGCCGAACCAAGGAGAGATCATGGCACCGACCCAGTCCTTCGACGTCACCACGGGATGCGATCTCCAGGAGGTCGACAACGCCGTGAACCAGGCGCGCAAGGAGATCTCGCAGCGCTACGACTTCAAGGGAGTCAAGGTCGAGATCGACTTCAAGCGCGACGACAATCTCATCGCCCTCTCCGCCCCCGACGACTTCAAGGTGAAGGCCGTCCACGAGGTGCTGCAGACCAAGATGGTGCGGCGGGGCGTTCCGGTGAAGAACATCCACGCGGGAAAGATCGAGCCGGGCGGAGGCGGCAGCGTCCGCCAGGAGCTGAAGCTCCAGCAGGGGATCCCCAGCGAGACCGCGCGGGCGATCGTGAAGTGCATCAAGGACCGGAAGATGAAGAAGGTCCAGGCGGCCATCCAGGGGGATCAGGTCCGCATCTCGTCACCCTCGCGCGACGCCCTCCAGGAGGCGATGGGCCTCCTCAAGGAGCAGGACTTCGGCATCGAGCTGAGCTTCGGGAACTACCGCTCCCAGTAGGCGCTCAGGGGCAGATCGACTGCGACCGGTCGATCTCGAGCCCGGCCGAGTCGTGACCCGCGGGCGACTCGACGTCGTCCACGTGGTCGGTCACCAGGAAATAGGCGGACCCGGCGGGCTGGGCCGCGGCAGGAATCTGGAAGGCGAGCCGGCCGCTTCCGGCCGCCGTCGTGGGCTCGTCACAGAAGGGCCCGGCGGGAGCGCCGGATCCGTGGTCGTAGCCTCCCGGCAGCGGGAGCGAGCCCGCGTAGAGGTTGTATCGCTGGGCTCCGGGGGCCTCGTCGAAGGAGATCTCCAGCGTCCCGCCCGTCACCATCCTCGCGTCCACGCCGGTGATCTCGGGCGGCCGGGGTTTCTCCCATCCGTAGAGATCGAGATAGGCGCCGTCCAGATCCACGGTGTAGGCGTCGTTGCCCGCAGTCCCCGCGACCGGGGCGGAGACGACGCGGATCTGGGTCGTCGCCAGGTCCTGCCGGGTCAGGGGCGGCCAGTCGTAGCCGTTTCCGGCCGCATTCACCACCGGATCCTTCGAGAGGGTGGCCGACACCTCGCGCAGCGAGGGCACGTTCGGCAGGGCGAGGAGGGCTTCCGTCGGGTAGTCGGCGTTGCCCGGGGGCTGGTTGGGTCCGCCGCCGCCCACGATCGGCGTGTAGAAGTTCCACGACGTCGTCGAGAAGTTGTGGCCTGCGGGCGCCTGGAACTGCCCCGTCACGGACGCCTCGATCCTGTAGAAATCGTCGGTGACCGTCCCCGAGGTCTTGTATCGGACTCCCGCGATCACCTTCACGATCTGGATCTCGTCGTACCAGTCCGGGAACCCGCCGAAGCGGACCTCCTCCGTCCCCGTCCCGAGCGTGATGCTTGCCGTCGCGCCGCCGTCGTTCAGATCGAGCGCGGCCTGAGGGGTGGAGACGGCCCCGCCGTTTCGGACCTCCCAGGTGGTCGGCTCGAGCCGGCGGACCCTCCGGAGCAGCCCGTAGTCCACGTCCGGGATGGAGCTCCTCTTGAGCGCGTCACCCGACCCAAGGCTCACGCCTCCGATCCCCTCCCAGACCTTCTCGCGCATGAGCGAGTAGCCGTCGTTGGTGGGGTGGATATCGTCGAAATTGAAGATGTCGCGGCAGATCTGGCCCGAGAACCCGCTGCATGATCCGTCGAGCGCCTGCTGGCCGAAGTCGGCCGCGGCCTCGTTGACGTCGAGGCGACGCGTCTGCCCCCACGCCAGGTCCCGGAGGATCTGCCCGACGATCGGGAGCCACTGCCGGTGGAAGGGGCTCGAGGCCGTCGTGGGGCAGTTGTAGGCCAGGTTGTCGTAGAGAGTGTTCAGGGAGATGTCGGCTCCCGGGACCTCGGAGACGAGGACGGAGAGCGCCTCCTGGAGGTTGCGGCGCGAGTCGAGGATCTCGGAGACGGCGAGGTTCACCGCGGACTGCGTCGGCGTGCCCGACACGTCCACGTCCAGCAGGTCGTTGCCGATCATCGACAGCGTGATCAGATCGGGCTGGACGGCCATCATCCGGAAGACGTTGTTGTCGTCGTTGGTGTCGTTCACGAGGAGATCGTCGGTGTGCTCGCCCTTCACGGCGGCCTTGTCGAGCGTGAGCGTCGCGCCGGGGCTCGTGCAGGCCATCCGGCCCATCACCTGGCTGCTGTACCAGAACGACGAGGTGTACCCGCAGACGTTGAAGTTCCAGGCGATGCTGTCGCCCATCGACGCGTAGACGTAGGGCCCCCCCGAGCGCAGGCGCGCCACGCCCTGGCCCAGCGCGCCGAACCTCGGGAGCCCGACGGGGTGAATGTAGGGCGGCATGGACGAGGGGTAGAGGTCGAAGCGCGGGGGCGTCAGGCGCCATCCCGCCGGCTCCGGCAGATCGATCAGGTAGCAGCCGTCCCCCGGCGAGAGCGACCAGGTGCCGTCCGCCGCCGTCGTGTCGGAGAGATCGAAGGGGGAGCCACCGGAATCCTTTCCATGGAGCCCCACCGTGAGTCCCGGCAGGGCGGGCTCGTTGGGATCCCGCACCCCGTTCGCGTTGCGATCCTCGAAGAGCTGTCCGGAGACCGTTTGTGCGCGGGCTGCGGGCGCAGCGGCCAGAAGGACGAGCACGGCCGCGGCGAGCTCGCGGCGCCTCACCGGACTCTCTCGAAGCGGCGGTGCAGCGTGTAGGAGCCGCGCGTCTCGTCGCCGAGCCGGAAGGTCACCTCGACGGTGCCCGTGAGGCTGTCGCCGCCCGGCTCGACGCGGTAGGTCTCCTGGACCTCGAGGACCAGGGAGTCTCCGTCAGAAGGCTTGACGAGGTAGTGGGCGCGAATCGCGCCGCCCTTCGTCAGCCCCGGCGGATCGAGGAGCTGGAGCGGGAGGTCCCGGCCCGATGCCTGCCATGCCGGCCAGGGCCGCGCGGCGGCCCCGGCTGTCTCGGGGTGGATATTCCCGGCGAAGCCCGCGCCCTGGGGAATGAACTCGAGGATCAGCGGGCCGCCCGCGGGCTCGAGATTGGCCTCTCCCCTGCCGTAGGTCTGCTCGACGAGGCGCCATCGCCCGGCGAAGTCCGGTCCTGAAGCGGAAACGGCTCCGGCCGTGGCGAGAGCCGCCAGGGCCGCGAAGACGGCCAGCGCACGTCGCATCCTGCACCCCCTTCGGAAGGACCCGTCAATCGTAGTACTTCAGGGGACCGGATGGCAGGAAGAATCCGGTCCGGACGCCCTTCAGTCGACCGCCGGCGGGCTGCTCGCGGTGGGGGGCTCCTCCTCCCCGCCCGGCGCGAGGAGCCGGGCCCGCGTGATCGAGCTCTCGCCGAAGCGGCGGCGGATGGCGTCCTCGGCCCTCGCCGATCTCTCCCCCAGCTCCCGGTCCGGATCCGGAAAGAGCGCGGCCTGGCCGGGAGGCTCGAGGGGCTCGAGGTTCGACACACCCACTCCGAGGAGCCGCACGCCGCGGCCCCGCAGATCGATCCGCTCCCGGAAGAGCGACAGCGCCGCGCGGTGTATCTCCCCGGTCAGGTGTGTCGGCGCGGGCAGCGTCAGGGCCCGGGTCCAGGTCGTGAAGTCGCCGGTCCGGACCTTCAGGTGGACGGTCCATCCATGCAGCCCATCGTCGCGCAGCTGGCGAGCGACGCCTTCGGCGCGCGCGAGCATTTCTCTTCCCATCGCCTCCGTGTCGCGTAAGTCCCGGGCGTAGGTCCTCTCCTCGCTGATCGACTTCGCCTCGCGCGATGGCACGACGGGGCGGTCGTCCCGTCCGTGGGCCAGATCGATGAGGTGATCGGCCAGGCCGGCTCCGAGACGGGAGACCAGGCGCTGGCGGGGAGCCCGCGCCACGTCACCCACGCGACGGAGGCCGAGTCCGTGGAGCAGCTCCGCCGTGCGAGGGCCGACCCCCCAGAGCCTCTCGACGGGAAGGGGCCAGACACGGGACGGCACGGCCTCGGACGGGATGACCACGAGGCCGTCGGGCTTCTCGAGATCGGAGGCGAGCTTGGCGAGGAACTTGTTGGGGGCGACGCCCACGGAGCCCGTCAGGCCCTCCTCGCTCCGGATCTTCTCCTTGAGCCGGCGACCCGCTGCGGCGCCCTCCTCCAGGCTCCGGCAGATCCCCGTCATGTCCAGAAACGCCTCGTCGATCGAGAGAGGCTCCACCAGCGGCGTCACGCCCTCCATCAGGTGGCGGATGCTGCGGGAGACCTCCTGGTAGAGGCCCATCCTTCCCGGCAGCCAGACCGCCTCCGGGCAGAGCCGCTCCGCGGTGACCGAAGGCATGGCGCTGTGCACGCCGAACTTGCGCGCCTCGTAGGAGCAGGTCGAGACGACGCCGCGAGCGCCCCGATGGCCGATGATCAGCGGCCTGCCCGCGAGCGAGGTGTTCTCCCGCACCTCCACGGCCGCGTAGAAGGCGTCCATGTCCAGGTGCAGGACAATCCGCGGAAGGGGCCGCTCGCTCATGGCGTTCCGTGCCTTCCTGTCAGTGCGGACGCGGGGCCGCCTCCTTGATGCGCCGGATCAGATCCTTGTCGTCCGGCAGCAGGCCCGCCGCCGGCAGCCTGTCGACGAGAACCAGCCAGGACGGGTTCATCCTGAAGGCGTGCGCGAAGATCGGGATCGACTCGTCCACCCGGTGCATCGAGACGAGAGCCACGGCGTGCCAGAAGACGAACTCGTCGTTGTCCGGGATCATCTCCTCGGCCTTCGAGTAGTTCGCCAGGGCGTCGTCGTTGCGCCCCTCCGTGACGGCGTCGTCTCCCGCGTTCTCCACCTGGTAGGCCCGCCACAGGGCGACGAGCCGGCGCAGCTCGGCCACGGGATGGTCGCTGTCCTCGACGCGAAGATCCATGATCCGGTCCTTCCAGACCTGACCCGTGGGCTTGCCGCGGACGATCAGGATCGCCGCCGACTGCCGGCCCCGGATGTCGCCGCCCTGCCGCTGCGCCGCCTCGAGGGCCGCGAGCAGACGCTCGGCGAGGTCTCCGTGGCTCGTCTCGTAGGCCTCCGCCATCGCACCCCAGACCGACGAGTCGGCCATGAGGTTCGCCTGCGCCGAGTAGCCCTCCCCGGTCTTGTTCCCGGCCGCCGGGATGCAGTGCTCGCCGGTGTGCGCGGCCACCCTGCCCTGGGAGTCGATCATCGCCACCTGCCGGACGTCCGCGTGGGGGTCCTCGGCGAGCAGCTGCGCGAGAGCCTCGGGCGCGCTCTTGCCCTCCTTCATGAGCGCGAGGCCTCGCGGTCCGTAGGCCGGCTGGATGAGCGACTGCGTCGCCACGGCTCCCACGCCGGCCTCGGCCCAGGTCACGTCCGAGCCGACCGAGAACCAGTGGGATTGCACCGCGACGCCGAGCTGCCCCGTCGCGGGATCGCGCGCCACGATGGAGAAGGTGTGCGCGGGACGCGGGGGCAGGCCCCCGAGAGGTGCGCCGGGCTCAGCCGCCGCCGGCAGCGCCGCAAGCACCGATGCCACGGCGAGGGATGCGAGGATCGTCCGCTTGGTCATGCCGCCTCCAGGAAAGGAGGCATTCTACCGCGGGGGGAACCTCAGCTGGAGGCGATCTTGTTCCGGAAGATGATCATCTGCAGCGCGAGCGAGGCCTTCGCGCTGAGACGATCGAAGATCGTCGCGTCGAGAGAGCCGAGATCGTCGTCCGTCGCCCCGTCGCCGTAGAGAATCGACGCGACCTTGTCGCGGATCCGGATGGGCACGATGAGCCCCGTCAGCGGCATGGGCACCTGCAGATCCTGGTAGAACTTTCGGATCGAGGGGAAGGCCGGTATCGCGCCGAGGAAGTGGCCGCGGTCGCCGCCGGCCAGGGAGAAGAGCGAGTCGCGCACCATCGGCACGTTCATGCCCTTGATCCGCTCGGTGAGGAACCCCTCGCCGGATCCGCCCCACCCCACGGCGTGCTCGCCGCGCACGACGAAGAAGGCGGCACGCTTGAGGTGCCGGGCGGCGAAGGTGAGGATCACCTCAGAGACTTCGTCCGGGGCGGTGCAGGCCTGAAGGCGGCGGGCCACGGCCTCGAGCTGGTTCGCCGGAGTGATCTTCCTGGCCGGCGCCGTCTCGGGTGCGGCCTCCGTGATCACCGCGGCCGGGGCCGGTGAGACCGGGACCTTCTGGCGCTCCATCTCGTCCGCATACTCGCGCCAGGAACGGCCGTAGCCGTACTTCTCCCAGTGATCCGGCGACTGCTTCGCGCGCGGCGAGGCGGAGCCCGCGGCCGGCCCGGCGGCCTGTGCCGGCGAGGCGACCTCGGCGGGATCGGTGATGTCGGGCTGGCCCTTCTTCTTGTTCATCTCCCGGGCCAGCGTGATGTACCTCTGGCTCCGCGGGATGTTGTAGTACTTCTCCAGTACCTGGTAGATGCGGATCTCGGGACTGACCCAGGGCTCGATCCGGTACCCCGTGACGAAGGAAATCTCGTCGAGGGCCATCAGGTTCTTCGGATCGAGCATCGCGAGCTGGAGCGTCTTCCCCTCCACCCGGATCGGAACCACCTTGTACTTCTCGACGAGCTTCGCCGGAATCGCGCGGACGACGGCGTAGGGAATGTCCTTCAGGATCTCCCAGCTCGCGAAGCCGACCTTGAACGAGGTCGAGAGGGCGTTCCCGAGCGCATCCTCGTCGATGTAGCCCAGCTCGATAAGGCTGGTCCCCAGGTGGCCGCCGAAGATCAGCTGCGCCTTGAGCGCCTTCTGCAGCTGCGCTTCGGTGATCTTGCCCTGATCGATGAGGATTTCACCCAGCTTCTTGCTCATGCGGCGCGACGTGCTCCAAGCCTGAGCCTCAATATAAGGAGGCGCCGCCCTCCGTCAAGAAGCCGTCAGGACCGGGAATCCAGCCATTTCCAGGAAAAGCCGGTGGATACGCGGATCCGCGCTGAGCTCGGGATGGAAGGTGCCCGCCAGCACCTTCCCCTGCCGGACCAGGACGGGCTCCCCGTCCAGCGCCGCCAGAACCTCCACGCCCGGCCCCGTGGCGGTGATCTTCGGGGCCCGGATGAAGACCAGCTCGAGGGGCTCGCGCCCCAGCGCCGGCGCGGCGCAGCTCGCCTCGAACGACTCGGTCTGCCGCCCGTAGGCGTTGCGCCGGATCGAGATGTCGATGAGCCCCAGCCCGGCCTGATCGGGGCCCGTCACCTCCCTCGCCAGGAGGATGGCGCCCGCGCAGGTGCCGAAGAGCGCGCCCCCCCGCGAGGCCATCGAACGGATCGCGGCGGGGAATCCTCCGGCATCCATCAGCTTCAGGTGCGCCGTGCTCTCCCCGCCGGGCAGGATGAGTCCGTCGAGCCGATCGAGCTCCGCGGCCTCGCGGATCTCCCGTCCGCGCGCACCTGCGCGGCGCAGCGCCTCGAGGTGCGCCGCGAAGTCCCCTTGAAGTGCGAGGACTCCGATCGCGGGGGTCATGGCGCCTACCACCCCCGCCGCTGGAGGAGCTCGCCCTCTGCGAGCGTCGAGATCTCGATGCCGGGCATCGCCTCGCCGAGATCCTCGCAGGCCGCGAGGACGGCGGCAGGGTCACTGTGGTAGGTCGTCGCGCGGACTATCGCGGCCGCGCGGACCGCCGGGTCTTCCGACTTGAAGATCCCCGAGCCCACGAAGACGGCCTCGGCGCCCAGATGCATCATGAGCGCGGCATCCGCCGGCGTGGCGATCCCGCCCGCCGCGAAGTTCGGCACGGGGAGCCTCCCCTCCCGGGCAACGAGACGCACCAGCTCGAAGGGAGAGCCCAGCTCCTTGGCGGCGCTCATCAGCTCCTCCTCGCGAAGGGAGCCCAGCCTGCGGATCTCTCCCGTGACCTGGCGCATGTGGCGCACCGCCTCGACGATGTTGCCGGATCCCGCCTCTCCCTTCGTCCGGATCATCGCCGCGCCCTCCCCTATCCGTCGCAGAGCCTCGCCGAGATCGCGGGCGCCGCAAACGAAGGGGACCTTGAAGGCATGCTTGTCGATGTGGTGCTTCTCGTCGGCCGGCGTGAGCACCTCGCTCTCGTCGATGTAGTCCGCTCCGAGCTCCTGGAGGACCTGGGCCTCCACGAAGTGCCCGATCCGGCACTTGGCCATCACGGGGATGGAGACCGCCTTCATGATCCCGCGCATCCGCGCGATGCTCGCCATCCGCGCCACGCCGCCCTGGGCCCGGATGTCCGCCGGCACCCTCTCGAGGGCCATCACGGCCACCGCGCCCGCGTCCTCGGCGATCTTCGCCTGCTCGGCCGTGACCACGTCCATGATCACGCCGCCCTTCAGCATCTCGGCGAGGCCCGTCTTGAGCCTCATCGTCGCTTCACTCATCTCTGTGTGTCTCCATTCATGACTACATCAGCGGCAGAGGCTCCGGCTCTCCAGACACGGCCGCGACCCTCGCCTCCCTGAGCTTTCTCTTGAGGATGGTCCCCAGAACCCGGATTCCCTTGCGAATGCGTTCCGGCGGCTCCTGTCCGAAGACCAGCCGCAGGTTGCTGTGCGATCCCGCGTTGACGAAGAAGAGATCCCCCCGGCTCACGAGCACGCCGTGTCCCCTGGCCTCGAGGGCGGTCTCGTCGGCGTCGACGCCCGCCGGGAGCGTCACCCAGATCACGAGGCCTCCTTCCGGACGGGTCCACCGCGCCTCTCCAGGGAAGTGCTTCTCCATGGCCGCAATCATCGCGTCGCGGCGCTTCCGATAGACACCGAGGGCTCGCTCCAGATGACGGCGCAGGTGGCCGCGCACGCAGAACTCGTGGAGCACCCCCTGCAGGAGCGTGCTGGTGCTCCAGTCGCACACCTGCTTGATGCAGACGAGCCGCGCCGCGGCCTGGGCCGGCGCGGCGATCCACCCGATCCGCAGCCCCGGGGCGAGCTTCTTCGCGAAGGTGCTCACGTAGATGACCCCTTCCGACCGCGAGTCGAGCGCCTTGAGTGAGGGAAGCTCCTCGCCCTCGTAGCGGAGATCCCCGCCGAAGTCGTCCTCCAGGATCGGAACGCCCCTCCGCAGGGCCACCTCGAGGAGCCGGCGGCGGCGATCGAGGCTCATCGTTCCCGTGGTCGGATTCTGAAAGTTGGGGATCAGATAGATCATGCGCGCGCCGCCGCGCGCGAGGACCTCGTCGAGCCGCTCGGGGACCATCCCCTCCGCGTCGACGGGCACGCCGGTGACCCGCGCCCCCTGGGACTGGAAGAGCTGGACGGCGCCCGTGTAGGTCGGATCCTCGAGCACCACACGGTCCCCGGGATCGAGAAGAGCCCGCGCGACGATGTCGATTCCCTGCTGCGACCCGCTGGTGATCAGGATCTCGTCGACCGATGCCGTGATCCCCCGCTCCGCGAGGGCGCCGGAGAGGAAGCGTCGCAGAGGGACGTAGCCGGCGGACGGACCGTACCCGAGCAGCCGCGCCCCCTCGCGGCGAAGGACCGCGTTCATCGACTCCCTGAACGCGTCGAGGGGGAAGAGGGCCGGGTCCGGGTAGAGGCTCGAGAGGTTGATGGCGGCATCGGGCGCCGGGGCGTGGAGCAGGCCGAGAGACTGGGCCGACAGGAGCGCGACCCTCGAGGCGACCGCCTCGTCCCAGTCGAGGGCCGGGCCGGTGGTCGAGGATCTGGCCGGCGCGTGATTTCGTGCGAGGACGAAGCTCCCCCTCCCGACCTGACGCTCGATGAGTCCCTGGCTCTCCAGCAGGGCGTAGGCGCGGGCGACCGTCATCCGGTCGACGCCCAGGCTCCGCGCGAGTGAGCGCTCGGCGGGGAGGCGCGCACCTCCCGCCAGCCCGCCGTCGTCGATGGCCTGGCCGAGGGTCTCGGCGATCTGGCGTGAGAGTGGCCTTGCGGAGTCCCTGTCGAGGTCGATCGGAATCATCGTGGCATCCGGTGATTAGGAGCGGGTAGATTGGATGTGCAATGGTGCCCTTTGGCGCAGATCTATCACAGAGCCTGAGGGGTATTCAAGGGTATTTTGGGCGAAATGGCGGCATCCAATTCATGGAGACTCGGATCGGGCATGCAAAGGGGGGATCGGGTATATTTGTCGCATCAGGGCCCCAGGTGAAAATGCGCGGGCGGGCAGGCCCGCGCCTGAGGAAT
>OBLQ010000263.1_pt1 | contig 19537 bp, 17 predicted proteins | sample 1519881 | NCBI WGS metagenome assembly OBLQ01 (sample SAMN01911456, study PRJEB22533) | soil metagenome | biome: Soil | place: Malaysia | collected 2012-04-30 | depth DG_metagenome m | reverse complement strand
ACATGCTCAAGCAGGTTGAAGCCATGAGCATGCCGCAACGGACCGCCGGCGAAGAATCTTTTGAGATGGTGGTCCCTGCAATGAAGGTGAACGAGTTCAATTTCTCTTCTTCCACCCGCTACTGACCGGACTTCGAATGTGCAGGGACGAACCTGGTCGGCCGGTTTCGGCGGCGTGCTTGCGGGAGTGTTGCCACGATCGACAATGTCGGGCCCGTGACTTGACAGGCTTCGAAACTGGATGTTAGAAAAGCTATACGAGCCCAATGGCGCTATCGTCTAGGGGTTAGGACGTCAGATTCTCAATCTGAAAACCCGGGTTCGATTCCCGGTAGCGCTACCAAACATTCATTGTGGGCTGATTCTGTCTATAAGTCAAAGAAAACAAAACTAGTTTCGTCAGGTCGGCAAGGTCCTTCGCTGAATTGGACTCCTTTGGGGAAAAGAACCTGCTGGAACAGCTGTTTTTGGTCCAAATCGAGGGCCGAGGAAATCTCCACCTCAACACCTACATAGTGAAGCACCGCATGCTGAGGACAGGTCAACAGTTAAAGTCGGCGAGGATACCAACCGCGCGTCATGTCGACTTATAGGTCACCAAAATCGAATTAAGTCTCCCCATTCCGTGACTTCACAGCAAGTGCGCGCGAAGCTGGTCAATCGCCATGTGAAACGCTTGACCCGGTGTTTCACCCCAGGGGGCCACACTGCACAGCACGAGAGCTCAGTTGACATGAGTCGTTTGAATCAAGCCAAGCGGTGGTGGGATAGGCCTCCGGCATCATCGTTGTTGCACGAGTGTATGTCACATTCGTGGTGCCAGACTTTCAAGGAAACTGACTCGGCCGAAAGAAAGGATCTGTACCCTGAATTGCTTGGGGTAAACAAGCCCATCCAGCGCGCAGTATTTGGGTTTTCTTGTAACTTTACCGAAGATTGGCAGGAGGGACCTTCAAGCCAAGATGCACAACTTTGGACGGATCCAGGATTCTCTGGCCCGCAAGCGTGAATACCTGCGGCCATTTGAAAGCATAGAGGGCAAACGAGAGACTGTCATTGCACCGGTGCGACACGCCGGACATAAGCGGCCAGTGATCTCCAAACCCAAGGGAAGTACTTTAGAAACTGGACAATGAAGTTAATAGTCAGAACGCTCAGGCCCACTTTCAGGCGTTGGCTCAGCCCTATGACAAAAGCAGCTTCTAAGTTCAATCTTGACCGCTTCCACTTGCGGTCCGTACTTCCAACGTGATTCCGCCGTCACTTGGGATGCCTTCGATTCGCCAAAGGGGACTTCATCTAGAACCATGGACATGCTGAAGAGATGGAGCGTCTGTCCACTCGCAAGCGTAGTTATGTACCCCTCCCAGTTTGACAAATTGATCAGATCTGATCAGTCAGAACGCATTTCAAGAGTACACTCCATCAATGGTACCCGGGCCCGGGCAAGACGTACATTCCATCTGACATAATCCATCCACAGCTAATGAGAGGGAAACCTCAAATAGTTTCATCTGGACATGGGGGGCGGAGCCCCTGGGGCCCCCCCTTGATTTAGTGAGGGGGCCGGTGTACTCGTTCCGGGCATTCCCGTCCCCATGGATGGTTGTACGAACAAACTAGGATCGATCCCCAGAAATTCCCATTTATCGTATTCGTCCTGCTTATTCCACACGCGAATGGATTTCGCGTGGCTGGTTGGGGCAACTCCTATGATGAAACCACCCTGAACTGGGCTGTCGGTAAGATCAGAAGATGGGGAGGACGTGTTCGACGAGGAGTCGATTGTGGAGTTTGGGGAAAGCCCGAACCCCCGCGAAGTACTTCCGGAGGAAGTGTCCTTCCCTCGACCCTTTGTTGCGCCCGAGTTCCCTTTATGCCCTGGCTTGTTGGTCCCAAACAGGTCGGTTTTTGAGTCGACAATCACGCCTACCGCGTTAACATGTATGAATCGCCATTTCCCATTTGGATCCATGGGGTCAGCGTATTCCTGCCGCAGGAAGCGTATCGTATTTGTTTGCAGTAGCTCCTCGACACTGGCTGGATATCGGTTAAATTGGCGATGGAATAGGGCAATGGCGCGGGCGTACTCTGTCCCTCGAAAGATCACTTCTGCCTCGCGCTCGCGCTGGCCTTGCTGCAACACGCTGGGGAGAGCCACGGTAAGCCCTATGAGCAGGACTGTGACCGTGATCATTATGAAGACTAAGCCAAAGCCCACAGCAGAACCGCAGCGCGTTTTACTGGGGAAATGGCAAGTTGACTGTCCGGTGGGTTGCTGCATCTTGAACCGTCACACCTGTTGATTGAATCCTGAGAATCTTGTAACGGGCCGCGACCACATCGCCCTCATGCACGACGTAAACCTGGTCCTCCAGGATGGTCAAGGCTGTATTTCCGCCTTCCTGCATGCCGTTATATCCCACGGGTTTCAAAAGCACCGGAGGCGGGGGAGGAGGCGGTGGCGGCGTTGCAGGTTGCACGACCGCGACTTGCAGAGGAGGAACCACCGGAGCAGGGGGCGTCTCGAAATCGTAAATGTTTCGGTGCAGGTCTGGCAATGGGCGTGCGTCGCATTCCTTCAGGATCTCCACGTGCACAACAGGATCAAATTTGGCCAAATCATCGGGACGAGCGGGGGAGGATTTCATAGCGCGGGTACGGTATACGATGTGAACCGTCTTGGGGTTGGGCGCTTTGACTTCCAATGCCCGGATCTTGATTACAAGGTTCACCGTTAGAAGCAGGGATACCACCCCCAAACCCGCGCTTGCCCACTTTTGTACTTTGGCAGATATCTTCATGGTGTCACGTAAAGGTCCGCGAAGAGTCGCAAAGTCAGTGTTCCCTTATCACCTATCCCCAGACTGAATCCTCGGATCAGGAGAAAATCATTGGCAGTCTCCAGTGCATGGGCGAACTTGACCAGGCCCTCGTATGATCCCTCTGTGGTTATTTCGAGTCCCACTCGTTTGAGAGGATCGTGATGTTTCGAGTCGACCTTATAAGTCACGCTGGGAGGTTGCACCGCAGCGGACTGGGCTGACATACGGAGAAGCTCAGCGGCCGTGGAGAAAGCCCGCCGACGCGGCGATGTACGGTGGTCCGCAAAATCCTGATATAACACGGCAGCCTGGGGTAATGCTGCCTTGAACTTCTCCAAACGGCTGACGCGTGCCTCATGAATGCGCGCTCCGATCCGGGCCTGGGTGTAATGCTGCTGCGCAGCGACAATGTCAGATGCGAGCGGACGGTAGGCGGCCAGATACAGCACAACATCCAACGCTACAAGCCCTATGCCGCCTGCTGCGATTACGCGCTCCACAAATTGGCGTCGCTTCTTCTGCACAAATCCTCGGCTAGTCGTGCGGTCCAGGCAAGTAGTTTGCCACGCACGTAACGATAACTTGTCCCGGCTCGGCCCCTGCTTCTTGAAAGCCCTGGTTTGCAATCGTCACATCCTGGAAGCTGGGTGAATCCTCAAGGCCACTCATAAATGTTTCGAGTGCTTTCTCGGTCTTGGCTGTGATGGAAAAGCGGACAACCAGGTTTTTCTCCTGCGAAAGCAACTCCAGTCGCGTAAGGTGTGCGTCATGTGGCAAGATGTGACCTACTTCCTTGACGAATTCGCTGAGAGATAGACGCCTTTGGCTGATGAGTGAATTCATAAACTGCACTTTACCCATCAGGTCCTTGTACTCTGGGCTCTCAAGTTGCCGGTGAAGGGTCACCTCTCGTCGGCGAAGCTGGTCCTCGCGCTGCTGGTAACCCGCCGCTTGCCGTTGGATAAGGCGGAATTGGCCGAGTTCGCGTTTTAGTCCAATCCCCAACCACAACATCCCGGAAAGGCCAACTACGGTGGCAGGAATGGCCCATGCCAGCACATGTTGGTTACGGGAGCTTTCGGCCGCGGCGAAATTCAGTGTAATCTTCATTGTCTGCTTTCCAAATTTGCAACAATCCCGTTGAAGGGTGTACCGAAATACTGCCAGTTCTTAGCCTCTTCCGCAGGCATTGTTTCCGGTGTGGTGACGGTCGCCGGCAGGGACCGCAACTCACGCCCCAGGATTTCGGCAAGGGCATCCTTAATTCCCGCCGCTCCCGGTGGACGCGCGCAGAACCAGATATCCTGAACCGGCAGCTTCAGGTGGTCCTGGCAAGCGGCCAACACTCTCGTGACTTCTCTTCCTACTTCTTCAGTGCTCGCAGAGGATTCTGTTTCGAGTGTTAACGTCCGCCAATAGCGCACTCGGTTTAGTGCAACAACTATGGCGGTTAAAGAGCCGGGGCAGAGATGCAGCAGAAGTTGGCCCGGGCTGTCTTCCGGTAACAAGGGCAGCAGGGCCACGCTGGCGGGCAGAACCAATACAGGCCGGCGGTTCAGGCCTTCAACTACGGCCTCGTATTCAGCGCGGATGGACCCCTGCAGGGCCATCGCCAGGACGTCGACGGATCCCGGGCGCCTCGATAGAACTTGGTAACAGATGTGGGCCTCTTCCAGGTTAAAGGGCAAAACCTCGCCCATGCGCCAATGCACCAGAGTTTCCGCGTCGCGTGGGTTATCGGGAAGTGCATCGAATTCGAGCAACGCTACCCGGGCGGACAGATCTGGAATCAGCAGGCCAAGTTTGTCGCCGCCGTTTCCGACTAGGCTGACAACCTGCTCAATTGTGCGCTGGAGTGCAGCCGGATTAGGCACATTTGGTTTGTTGGGGGAGGGAACCAGCGCTCCCACCTCGATCTCCTCGACCCGCACGCGCAAGACCACCCGGGAGTTGGCGTCCAGGCGTGCACCGGCTACGAAACCTGGCTGAAGTTCCAGCATCAAGGGCGGAGCCTGGAATTGCGCGAGCCGCGCACGGTTGCTGATTCGGAGTCTCTTTTTCAAATCTTCCCAGTTCATTTCAGGCCGTTATCACGGTTTAGGCTTTCGGGAATTGGAGGCGTGGTGCGTCTTTACTTCGTTTTTCACATTGCTCCGCAGAATTCCGTTTCCCCCAATTGTTTCCTCGACCTTTGGTTTACATTCCAAAAGTGCCACTTTCTTCGAGAGCTGGAGTTGCGTTGCTCCATTCACTCCACGTGCTTTGTGCCTCTGCTTCGCATTTCTTCTAGGTTTCTTCGCGACCCTTGGTTCACGCTCCACGAACGTTACTTTGTTGATTTCACGCAGTGTGGTTAGCCCTTGACGCACCTTCTCCAAGGCCGACATCCGGAGGGAAAACATGCCTTCCTCATGCGCCGCCCGGCGAATTTCCGATGCCGACCGTTTCTCCAGGATGAGTTCTCGTATTGGATCGGTAAGGGCCAGAAGTTCACCTATCGCGGTTCGGCCGCGAAATCCCGTATGATTGCACTCTGCGCAACCCGCACCTTCAAAGAATGTCACTCCCTTCCAATTTGCCGGGTCCATGCCCGACTCTTCGAGTTCGGAGGCTGATTTTTCAACGGGCCGCTTGCAGGCTTCGCACGTCATTCGGACAAGGCGCTGCGCAAGAATGCAGTTGAGCGCTGAGACAAAGTTGTACGGTTCCACACCCATATTCAGGAAGCGGCCTAGAACGTCAATCACGTTGTTGGCGTGGACGGTGGTAAAAACCAGATGGCCGGTCAATGCGGATTGGATGGCAATCTGCGCCGTTTCATTGTCGCGGATTTCGCCAACCATGATCTTGTCCGGGTCATGGCGCAAAATGGAGCGCAATCCGCGTGCAAAAGTCAGCCCACGCTTCTCGTTGACAGGAATCTGCAGAATTCCGCGGATCTGATATTCAACCGGATCCTCGATGGTGATGATCTTATCTTCGGAGGACTTAATCTCCGAAAGGGCTGCGTAGAGTGTCGTGGTCTTCCCGCTGCCGGTGGGGCCCGTCACCAACACCATTCCGTAAGGCTCACGAATGAACCGGCGCAGGCGGTTCAGATCGCGCTCCGCAAACCCCAGCACGTCCAGGCGAAGCTCGTGGAATTTTTCGTGTAGAGATTCCTTGTCCAATATTCGGAGGACGGCATCTTCTCCATAGATCGAGGGCATAATGGACACGCGGAAGTCGATGGGCCGTCCGTGATGGTGCACACGGAAACGTCCGTCCTGGGGCACACGCCGCTCGGCGATGTCCAGCTCTGCCATCACCTTGATACGGGTGATGAGATTGGACTGAAACTCCTGCGCCAGCGGCGCCATGGCTTGTTGCAAGACACCGTCGATGCGATATTTGACCGTCACCGAGGCGTCGGTGCTTTCGATATGAATGTCGCTGGCACGCCGCTCGAGGCCCGCAAATACGATCGAGTCTACGAGCCTGATCACGGGACTGCTGTCTCGTCCCTCCACCAGGTTTTCGAGCGACAGTCCCTCTCCTGGGGCTAATTCCTGTTGATTTGGGTCTGAGCGGAAATCTTCAGTTGCCTCTTCCAGGATGCGCTGAGAAGGCTCCGACTTCTTGAGGAAGTCGCGGACCTGGCTGGCCCCGGCAATGCGGACCAGCAGCCGGCGGTCGAGTTTCATTTCCAGTTCGTCGAGGCGAGCCAGATCCATTGGGTCGCTCAGAGCTATCACCAGCTTGTTCTCGCGAGCCTCAAGCGGGAGAAACTGATAACGGAGCATTAGTTCAAGCGGAATCGAACGCAGCAGGTCCTTGTCCGGACGGGAGTCGCGCAGGTCAACAAATTCAAACTCATACCTGCGCGCCAATTCCTGTGCAGCTTCCAACTCTGCGGTTAGTTCCGGACGGACTTGTTCTTGGGCCACCTTACGCTCTCCCTTTAATGTACTTGCATCGCCATTGAGAATAGCGGGAGGTAGAACGACACGAGCACAAATGCCACAGCCAATGCTATGACCGCTATCATAATGGGATCCACCAACGCCACCAATGTGGTGAGGTCTATGTTTACATCCTCTTCAAAGAAGTCTGCCATAGCCTCCAGCATCCCCGACATTGCTCCCGTATTCTCGCCCACCTCAATCATGTCAATTGCCAGCGGCGGCAAAAAACCATTCATTCGCAGGCTGGAGCTAAGAGTGCGTCCGCCCATGACTTCCTTTTGCGCCTGCTCGATGGCTTGCGAAAGCAGAGGGCTCGAAACCGATCCCCGGGCCGTCTCAAGGGCGGACACAATCGGGATCCCGCCCTGTAAGAGCGTGGAAATCGTCCGGGCAAATTCGGCTACCGAGAACTTCAGAAGCAGCTTTCCCGCCAACGGAAGCCGGTACTTGAAACGGTCCCATGCTAGCTGTGTCTTTTCTGACCGGAATGCTGCTCGCACCCCCAACACGATTCCCACCAGCCCCAGAAAAATCAGGCCGGATGCCTTCTTGATGCTAAGGGCAGTAGAAATGACGAAAAGCGTCAATCCGGGTAATTGCACGCCCAAGTCGGCATAAAGCCCGGCAAAACGGGGCACAATGAAAGTTACAACGAAAGCCACCAGGGCAATCAGGAACACCATCAGGAAAGCGGGGTATACCAGAGCTGAAAGGAATTTCTTCCGGAAAGTCCGGGCGGCTTTCTGGTATGTCCCGTACTGGTCAAGCACCTTATCCAGGCTGCCGCTACGCTCACCGGAGCGTATTGTTGCGCAATAAATCTTTGGAAAACATCCGACCGCTTCGAATGATTCGGAGAGCAACGCTCCTGCGCGCACCTTGGCGTGGACCTCTTCAATAGCCTCTTTCAATTGTGGGTTCTGAGTTTGTTTGGTCAGTAGTTCTAATGACTTTTGGAGAGGGAGCCCGGATTTTGACAAGGTCAGGAACTGTTGGTTGAAGATCAAGAAGTCGTCCTGGGGAATTCGGTTGCTTCGCCCGAGCGTCATCCGCCCCGTAAGCCCTTGTTTAGGCCGAACTGAAAAAATATAGAATCCTTGGCTGCGCAATCGCTGCCGGAGTTCGGATTCCGAAGGTGCCTGTGCCACCTGGCTAACGATCAGGCCTCTTGTTGTTCCGAGTTTGCAGACAAACTCCATAATTTAATTTAAGATTCAACAGATCATAATTGACTGTTGAATTCTCTCGGACCTTCGACCCCGTGCTGAAGGGTCGGAAATGCGCTCAACCACTAGCTGTTTCCGATTCCCGGCAAACGAAAGCTAACTGCCGGAGGCCTCTTTTACCAGGTGCTATACGGAGTGCCGTTGGGCGATATCAATTCCGAGCCGCTGTGGATGTCCACAATCCCGGAAGTTGTCACATCCGATCCCAAAGAGACATCGGCGCTATCCACGATCCATGTCTGGTCAGAATTTGTAAATGGGTCTGTGGGGATTCCGCCACGCAGGTAACCTGCTTCCACGAGCTCATCCAGAGATGTCGGCGGTTGATGCTTGTCGACAGTAAACTGATCAATTACCTTACGCATCATAAAAAGGTCATTACTAAGGACGGCTTCTCGCCCCCGCACAACCACTGCTTGATATGAAGGGAATGCGAAAGAGGCAAGAATCAGAATGAGAGTCAGGACCATCATCAATTCGAGGAGTGTAAACCCTCGCTCAGGTGAACACAGGACCGCAGAATGGGAACCGTCGTGTGAGTTTCTTTTCCCGGGGTTTGCGCGGAGAATCCGTGCCAACCCCAATTCGTAACGCTCGTGCTTCTTCGAAATTCCAACCTCTGGTCGCATAGTTCTACCAGTTCGTGTATGGTGTTCCGTCCAGGGCAGTGCCCCGACTCTTTGAAAAGACGTCGAAGACGTTTTGGCCGCCCCAACTTTGAGAGTCTCGGTCATCCTGCATCGATCGTAGTCCCCAATCCGCATTGCCGGTCATCGGATCGTCCGGAATCTGCCGAAGGAACTTGTACTTCGCATCGCTTGCTCCGTTCAACGTGACCCCATCGACGAGGGTTTCAAGGTCTGGAGGGTAGCCGAAAGTATCAACTTTTACAGGAATCATCTGACGGTCCGAAAAGTCCTTGTAGCGATCAATCGCCTGGCGAATTTCGCGTAGGTCCCTGCGTAATTCCACTTCACGATCACGCTGTACCTGGAGGCGGGCAAGCGGGACGGCCATGGTTGTCAGCATCAGGAGGATAGTGATTGTTGCGATCAATTCCACCAGCGTAAAGCCCCGCTCTAACATCATAGAATCCTTATCGGCGCAACCTCCGCTGCCTGTACCGGCCTAAAACCTAAGCGTGACTGGGATTTTGGTGGCCTTTCGGTGCTGGCCAGCCAATGGTATCTTGCGCCCTAACCCCAATTGCAAGAAATACTTAAAACCGATACGGCAGGCAGTTGATACGGCAGTTTGACCTACACAACGGCCCATTTGAATAAGTAGCCCAATACCCTCGCGGGGTCTTTGCTGCAGCGCAAGGAACCGCACCGCCAAATGAGGATAGATTAGAGTCTGTTGTGTGGAGGAAACGAGTGACGGTCACAGACCCCGTGGGCTACCTAAAAAAGCTGATATTAGTTGTGTTCCTGATGGCTTTAAGCTTACCCGCCTTTGGCGATCGTGGCAGCTCCGCGTTCAAGCATGGAGTCCGGGCAGAGCGCCACGCTGATCTCGAAGCAGCCTTCGGATTTTACCGAGAGGCTTACAAACTTACTCCAAGCAATGCCAAGTATTTTGCTGCCTATGTGCGAACGCGGTTTAAAGCCTCCACAGAACACGTCCATCGCGGCCAGATGCTTCGGAATGCCGGGGCGCTCGAGGAAGCACTAAAAGAGTTCCAGCGAGCAGCAGAGATTGATGCTTCCAACTATATAGCGCAACAGGAGTTACGGCAGACTGCCGACATGATTCGGCGCAAGCAACTGCAAAGTTCGGTTCCAAAGATTTTGTCACCGCTTTCAGAGATGGCTTCCAGGCTCAGCCCGGGTATTGAACTGAAACCCATTTCCCATAGCCTTGTTACTCTAAAGATAACTGCGGACGCGGATGTAGTCTACCAGGACCTCTGTAAGTTGGCGGGAATAAACGTTCTTTTTGACCCGGACTACAAACCGCAAAAACTCACCATTGATTTGAATAACGTGACTTTGCTTCAGGCTCTGAACATGCTCGGACTTGAATCGAAGACATATTGGCAACCGGTATTGAAAAACACAATTTTTGTCACAACAGACTCCCCCGCAAAACGTAAGGAACTTGAACAGAATGTCATGAAGACGTTCTATCTGAAGAACATTTCAGATCCGACCGAATTGCAGGAGGTTGCCAATGTTTTGAGCAAGATACTGGACATTAGCCGCATTCAACTGATCCAATCACAAGATGCGTTGGTTGTGCGTGGAACAATGGACCAGATGGTGCTCGTCCAGAAGCTCTTGAGCGAAGTGGACAAAGCCAAGTCGGAGGTTGTCATTGATGTTGCCGTCTTGGAAGTTAGTCGCGACCGGATTCGTACCCTCGGTTCGAACTTGCCAACCTCGGAGGGTGTTGGCTATTTGCCAAATGGCTCGAGCGGAAGCACCACGACCGGAGGTTCCAACGGAATTGTAGTAGGGAACTTTGCCTTTAGTGTTCCATCTGGTTCGTTCACGGCCCTAGCAAGCGATAGTAATAGCAAGGTTCTGCAAAACCCCCGAATTCGGGTCCTAAATGACGAAAAGGCTTCGTTGAGGATTGGCGACCGTGTGCCAATTGCTACGGGTTCTTTTGCCCCTGGTCTTGTTGGGGCCGGCGGCGTCAGCCCTTTGATCAGTACTCAATTTCAATACCTCGACGTTGGCGTCAACATCGATATTACTCCTCACATCCACTCTGACCGCGAAGTTACGCTTAAGATGCAACTGGAGATTTCGTCCGTAACGGGAACTTCGAACATCGGCGGGCTCTCACAACCCATCATTGGCCAGCGCCGGGTTGAGCACTCAACCCGACTGGCCGATGGTGAGGTTAACCTGCTGGGTGGTATCTTGACTGATTCGGAGACCCAATCATTGAGCGGTTATCCCTGGATCAGTAAGATCCCTATTCTCAGGTACTTGTTTGCCCAGGACAATAGAGAGCACCGGGAGAATGAGATCATTTTTGCTATCACTCCACATATCGTGAAGGCTCAAGAGGTTACTGAAGACGACATGAAGGTAGTCTCGGTAGGAACCGGCAGCTTTACTGAATTGCCGCGAAACACGATAAATATGGCGTCCCCAAATCCAGAGTCCCATCAGGCGGCTCCTGGCAATCCGTCAACTTCTTCACCGCAAACCCCGCCCTCCGGCGAACCTGTCCCCAATTCTCCTGGGCCCGGTGCGCAACCGCAGGCCGGGCCTCAAAAAAATCCAGAAACCTACCGATAGTCTGCACACCTCATTGCTCTTCCGGGTGGTTCGGGCTTTTAGGACAAGTCCAAAAGAGACATGCAGCCCGAGCTGTGCAACCACGTCGGAAAAATGCTACGGCCGTAATGTTGAACATGGGGGAAGTTATTGAGGCCGCAATATCCTGCAGCATTCCCACAGACCAACTAGAAAGGCCATGTTGTATTCGGTTGTCAGGGTATCCAGTATGTGCTGCTAAGTTAAGCGCCCTCTATAAGTTTCCATCTCCTGCGCGTTACGTTCTGTTAGCAATCCCCAGTAAGGCTGTAGGATTCCCAGAAATTGCGTTTTAAATCTCCTAGGGGGGCGCGCTGGATTGGCGCACGGTCTGTCCGCCGGTAATCTGCTCCTCGCAAGATGAAATCCGATGTGCGGTACGACACTAATGATTTAATCAGGGGCCAGGGTCTGCTGATTAGGTTGGTTGCGACCATCAAGCAGTTCGTGGCGAGTGGAGATATCCTCTGGCGAGGAGGACGAAAAGACTAGGACAACGGTTGTGGCTCGAGGTTTCCGAACTCAGGTGAACGGTTGAAGCCTGAGATTGATTTGGCCAAGTCTATGCTCCCTGCAGGCGCCCTCGTTCCTTTGTCGGTGACCCCCTGGGTCATAACGCTGACGTGAAGGCCCCGGGATCACCTTGAGATATTTGGGTGCCAGCCCGGAGGGCCGGAATGTGTTGTTCCGGCCGCCAAGGGTGATTGGAACAGATTTACTTGTGCCAAAGGCTCATGCGCTTACTTTTCCCAGGCAGCGCCTCTGGGGACTGCGCGGGCAATGAGCGTCCACTCGTCGCAGTCTTTGAGCGCAAAGCTTACCCCTTATGCCCTTCACTTGGTTTACCGCTCGACATTGCGCTGACGTCGGGTTTCGAGAAATGCGAGTCTAGTATTTTTGGATTGATTTCAACTTTCTGGATAATGATTCTCTCCGGCGGGACAGGAACGTCCCGATAGCCCGGTGACGGCTTGGCCAACGGGAGCACCTTGGTTTCAAGGACAAACGGAATCTGGAGGCCGCCTACCGGGTGATAGTCGCGGAAGCACACCTCGACGGCGTGTTCTTTCCCATCCAGTTCCCTGGGTTGTCCTTCAATTTTTGTTTCCAGGAAGGTTTGTGCATCAATCCACACATGGATTGACTGGCCGTTCTTCAGGCTTAATTTGAGCTTGTAGGTGTCATGTCCTTCGACTTTTTCTATCCCCACAAGTTCGACACGGGTGCCTTTGGCAGCGTAATCGACCAGTGGACCGTCAATATCGGCCTGCCTGGAAGCAGTCTTCATTTCTTCCGGGGTATAGGGCTCAACTTCCATCCGATTAAGAAACGGCCGTAATTTCCAGCCGTGTACGCCGTCGTATACCTGGATCGCTGTCTGCCCGTTGAATTGGAGTTCAAAGCGCATTTTGCGGGGGCGCTTCAACTCCATGACAAAGGGCAGCGTCACTTCCTCTTTCGGCCGTTGAGAACCAATCTGCTTGTTAGGCCCCTCCTGGTTTGGGTTTGGATTCACAAGAGATGCCCGCTGGTTTCCCCCTGCACCAAGGGTTCCGGAAAATGATATTGTTTGGACGGCGCGCCATGCTTGCAATCCACCTCTGGCCTGGACGTTCTTGTCCACGATCTGTGCCGCGGAAAGTTTGGGTTGGGTTGTAGCCTGATCGGCCGGCGAAGCAACTAGCGGAGTGACCGCCAGTAAAATACTAAGTACCGTTGAAATTCGAAGCATCAAATTAGTTCTCCCTGATCAGTGTTTCGAAGGGCGGAAATCACGAATGAGCGGTCCCTTCGTTGGAGCCTTTTGTCGTTCCCGGCTGGACTCAGTCCAGAGCTTCGGTCTCGGTGCAGCGGTCAACTCTTGTGCTCCCTTTTGTTTGTGGCATTTAAAACCGGTTTTCCTGCCGGTTCCGGTTGGCGGCACCCTACTTTGAATAGATTCCCTTGATTCCCGTAATCCATTTCACGATCTTTCTTTTTACCCGTGTCGGGCCAGATCACCGCGCATGCTGAGCGAAGCCGGTGCGTTTTCCCTTCATAGGTTTAAGAGTCTTGTAGGTCGGTGGTATGTCGAAAAGGGCTGCCGCCTGCTGTTCTTCCCTGATGTTGAGAAGTTCGGCGCCGATATCGGTACTCTGCCATTTGACTACAAACTTGAGGGCAGCATCGATCCAGACCTCCGAGGTTGTCGCGTCTGAGGCGTGGTTGTTTCGGTACTTGACCACCTGGCGCCCATTCACGACCTCGTCTCCTATCTTTTCACAGGCAATTCTTTGCGTCGTGGCCTTTTGCCAGTCCGGACATGCGTTCTCGGCATCCGTCACTCGAAAATATTCTGAAGGCCCGCCAGCCAAATATTGATACTCCTTCTGTCTGGGGAAAAGCGCGATGGACGTATGCTCCTCTCCGTCCACCAACAAGATCGTGTCGATGAGGCCGCGAGTTTCCAGTCGTATCTTGTCATCACTGACGAATAACCTTGAAGAATGTTGTGGCACGACCACCTCTTTGGATGATTGTGAGGAATTCTTGCTCGCAGCAAAGTACACGACGTCTGCGGAGAAGTCCTGCGCGCAACAAACTGTTGGAATCAGAATTATCAGGAACGGTGCTGCCAGACTGATTGCCTTGAATCTCATTCTTTGTCCTGTCCCTTATGCGGAATTACATCCCGATCTGTCTTATTTCTTAAAATTCAAGAGGAGCTCTCTGCGGCGCCATGAATCCTACCCACCCTCGGGACGCGTTCTATTTCCTGGGCGTGGTAGAGTCGATCCAATCCTCTACACTCTTCTCGTGTGAGCCTGGTGGTATCTTTCGCGGGGCAAGCGGATCGTATTTTTTCTTCTGCTCCTCATTGAGTACGGAACGAATTCCCTCCACTGTCTCAGTTTGAAGGGCGCGAAAACGGGCGATCCGGTCCGCCCCGGAAAGGGATGGGTCGGTCCTGAGCCGCATAACTTCCTGTTGCCGGTCCTCCAGTATCTTTTTCACCGCAGTTTGCTGTGCTTTATTCAGGTCTAAATTCTTGGCTAATATTTTGACTCGGTCATCCAGGCCCGGTCGCCGGTAGGAGTGATCAGGGTGGTGCGCGGGCTTTCCAGCGTCCGGGGTCTGAGCAATAGCAGCCGGACTGGGCAGGGAAGCAGTCAATAGCAGCGCAAGGCCAAGGAACGCGCGGCCGGAATAAACACGGAGCTTCGTCGCGGTCGTTTTGTCGAGATCTGGCAATCCTCGAGCTCTCCACCTGCGAATTGATGTCAACCTTTGCAATATAGACATCCTCAGCCTGCTGAATTCTTCGAGCAATTGTCTTTCCAAAATCGGGCGTCCTCCTGCATTTCCTAGATGGGACCTAGAATTTCTGCCACTCACGCAGTGAGGACCGCCTGGAAGCATGGCTGCCCATCCGGCGACGCGCGAAAAACCTGGCCCGAGAGGTTAATCGAACTTCTGCCATGATGGGTTTGGGGGGCAAAGCCAGGATGGAGAAAATCCCGTGCAGCTTTCGGAGCATCGATCCGGCCGCCTTCAAAAATCTTGAAACTGTTTTGTAATCAACGTTTAACATACAACCACCCCCCGCTTGCCATCGTTTATTGCGGGTCTTCTATTCCACAATCAATCCCATCGCTTTGAAGTTACCAATCTCCACATTAACGCGGTGTCCGGGCCTGACAAGTCTGCCCTTGTTCGAGAAGGCCATCCAATACATCTTGCCCGCCTTGGGGTCCATGGCCTGGCGTAATTTGCCTACCTTTTCCAAAGACGGGACCACAAGTTTGACCCCGGCTTGCGGGTCGACCAAATAGGGCTCGTTCTTCTTCTCATTCAGGGTTTTGGCTTTCTCCGGGTCGATAACTCGATAGGAGAATCGAATGATTTCGCCTGATTCAGCATACTTTGCTCTGAGCGAGTCAACGCCCCAGACGAGTCCGTAATAGAGTCTGGCGCTTCTCGAGTTGAGCCTCGGGACATGACGGACCTCGGGTGACTTCGGCGCGTTCTTGTCCTGGGCAGGGGATTGGGCCGCCTTGGGAGTCGAAGTGGCAGCAGGAGCCTGGTCCGTCGGAGTGGCCGATTGGGCCTCAGATGGAGCAATTGCCGCTAAAACACCCAGGCTGCCGACTAAAGCCATCGCCAGCAGCCTGCTTCCGATAATTCTCAACCTGGTATTCATTAAACCCCTCTTTTCTTGTTCCTGGCCGGACATCCTGGCGGATGTCCGGCCTTTCATTCGGTAACTTAGTTAGCGTTGAAGTCTGGGCTGTTTTGCGTCATCGTTGCTGCTCCAGTGTCTTGCAGAACGACATGCGCAGTTTGGGTTGAGGTCCTATTACTAAAGCGGCCATTTGTAGGTGGAGCGTATTGGACACCAATAGTGCAGGACCCGGCGGGAGCCACGGGGGCCCCGCTTGTGCACGCTGTTCCGAAGGCAGGTGGAACTATTGTAAAGGTCCCTCTGTTCGTTGTTTCCACCACCGTCGGGGCGGCGGTCAGCATGAGGACTCCGGTCCCGGTGTTGGTAACGGTAATCGTGCCAGTCTTGACATCCGTGGTTGCAGGCGATGTCGTCAGTGCTGGCGTGGGTCCTGAGAAGCTAACTACTGCAAGCGACGGTGGCGGTGGAGGAGCCCCGCCCACGAACTCAACCGCTCCTGCGTCAACTCCAGCGTCCAACTTCCTGGCGTTTCCATAGAAATCGTCATTCGGCGCCTGAGTGTAACTCGTGCTGGAGCCGGCTGACGTGATGTAGTTGATCGCCGGCGAACCTGTGGTCAACCCATAGTTTCCGAGCAACGTTTCCGTCGTGGGATTAATCTCCGTGTCTGGATCTACCAGAGACAAGGGGCCCCAGCTGATGTTGATCCAGTTGTTGCCTTCGTCCACGGTTGCCCCGGCCGTCAGACTAAAGATGGGTACCGGTACGTTCCCTTCATTGGTGCCCGGGGGAACCTGGTACCAGGCCGTTTTGCCAGCCTTCGGGGGTATTTTCGAGCCGTTGCAGTACTGCCGGATAACACCCGGGCTGAAGGTGTTCGTATTCAACGCGAAGGTTGGAACAGGCCCGCCGGGGTAGCCGGCGATGCTTGTTAAGACGGATGCCCTCGGGTTAAACGTGAACAATGAACTATGGTCAGTCGGCCCGTGGTCGCCGCGAAGGCCAATATCCCAATAGGTCCCGGCCGTCGTCGGGGCAATGCATTCACCTGTGCTTCCCTGGTTGAGCGCTGGCAACAGAGTGACCGTGGACTGTTGTGACCCTGATCCGGAAGTGGGCTCCACGACTTCAATGTGGAAGGCACGGTTCTGCCAAAGGACATCGTTGTAGAGAATCGGGATCGAAGTTTTGGAGCAATTCGGATGGTCCGTTGGGCAGGTGAGGGCAGTCGTGATAGAAGCGAGAAGTTCCGAACTGTGCCCGGCGCTCGAGATCCCGGCAGGCTGAGGATCCGATAGAGGCACGCAGCGAACGTTGGCGCCGATTATGTCTGTCGGGCATGGTGTTGGGGAACTGGCTAGCGGAGCAAAGAATGCGCCGAACAGCGTCCCCGATGACGCGGTGGAATCGTTGGATATGATTGTGTTGTTGATCAGGTTCACTCCAATCGAATCCTGCAACGAGACGCCGCCGCCGTCCCAGCCCGCCACGTTGTTGGCGATGATGTTGTTGGTGACCCTTACGGAGTACCACCGGGCCGGGGTGGTGGGGAAGGTGGATACCTCGATGCCATTGACGCCCTGGAAGCGCAAGCCGCCGCCGCTGCCAGCTTCTGCAGCGTTGCCCAGTATCAGGTTGGCATTAATCAAGAGTCCCGGGCCAATGCCGTCGCCCACGGTACCGTAGGCATGGGCACAGTCTGCGTCAGGCTCCCCGGGGCAGGTGGGATCAGTATCGGGAGCGCTCATGATGAGCAGGCCGCCTCCGTTGCTGGGTGTGGTGGGGTTCGTACTCTGGTTGAACAGGATCGAGTTGTGCTGGATGCTGGAGTTCCATACGAACCCAACCTGGGAGACGCCGCCGCCGTCGCCGGTGCTCATGTTTCCGCACACCCAGTTGTAATTGAACATGTAATTGTCAGCGCCGCTGCAGAAAGCGACGCCGCCCGCCCCCGAAGGAGTGGCTGAAAACAATTCATCGCCCTCCGAGGCGTTCAACAATACGGCGTTGTTGTGGATGTTCACGTTGCGATCAAAGCAATACGGCAGTTGAGTGTTCGTGGGTAGGCCGGTAGTGCTCTGGCATGAACCTGGGTCTGGGTTGGCGCCTCCAACGGTATAGGTGCTCGGATGCTCTCCCTGGCCAATTGAGATGCCGCCCGCCAGCGTGCCCTGGTTGTTGTAGACACGGTTGTTGGCAATCTGCAGATTGTGGCCCCACGCGTGCACAAAGATGCCGCCCCCACCCTGGGAGCTGTTGGTGATCGACAATCCGTCAATGCTCGCTGGGTTGCAAAGGAAATTGCTGGGGAACGGATTATGAGCGTTTGCTGTGTTTTGCCCGCAACCATTTGTACTGCTCGTGCTGTTGGTTAGAAGAACTGTCCCGGTTGGGAAAGTCGGCGCCGAAAAGGGACTCGATCCGTTAGGGAAACGGACACCTTTTGAAAGGACGGTAATTCCGGCACCTTCATAGGCGCCCATGAGGGTCGGTTCCTGCAACTGTTCCGCCAGGTTGCCGTTGAGCGTGGCATCCCAGCCGACAGTAGCTTCGAGGGGCAGCCGGTCTACCTGTGGGTTAGCGGATGTCGGATTGAAGTAGTTCCAGCCACTTCCGCAACCTGAGTCATAACCATCCGGAACGCCATTAGGCGCCAATCCGAACAGACAGACTATCCGACGCCGCCAGTCGTTCAAAATTCCGGCTGGGTGCGCATTGGCATCGATGATGGTGCCGACAGCTCCATCACCCTGTAACCGAACGGGCTTCCACATGATCAGCAATTCATGGTAGTAGCCTGGCTGCACCATGAGCATGTCTCCCGGCTTCGCGGCGTCTATCGCGGCCTGAATCGCTCCGGGTCCGGGCGACACCATAGTTGGCCGTTTGCCGCCGATTGTAACCGTAACACTATCAATCGATTTCTTTCCATTTCCGGCAGTAATGACCAGCTCACCGCACTGTGCCGTAGAGCCTCCATATTGCACCTGTTGCTGAACGGCACAAGCCGGTACCCCGCTAGGCACGGTGATTTGGATGTGGTCGTCATTCCAAACATTGATTGTTGCAGGAACGCCGCCGATGGTAACGCTGGAGAGCGTGTTGCAGGTAGCGTTTCCGGCAGTTGGCGAGGTGCACTTGGTACCGAAGCCATAATGGCGGGTGATGGTTTTCTGGTTATAGGGTGACGTTATGGCGGAGGGTCCTGAATAAGCGTGGTTGTTAACTTGCTGGTCGCCCAACGCGAAGATGTTCATTTTGTCTCCCGCGCTCGCGACCCATGGTCCGTGAATCCCCCCCTGTTGTCCGATGCCGTCCACTGTGCTGATCGCCGGCGTGGCATCCGGATAGTTGCAGTCGGGATGGTTGTAGTCCGGTGCAAAGGCCGACGTCGGTATAACCGGCGTGTCAAAGTATCCGGTTTGCCCAGGCATGAACGGCAGCTCATAACAGAACTGGCTGTAGACGGCGTCGTAGAATGGGTCCGGAGTGGCTCCTGCGCCCCGGTCGTTCATGCACATCACCATCATGGTGGGGATATATCCGCTCGGGTCGGGTGGGTTGACGGAGAAGGTCGAGTAATTCAGACCGTTGTAGATTCCGAACTGATCAGCCATGACGCGGGAAACTTCATTGCCGGCCCAGTCCTTGACGGATACCGGCAGGTTGGGGGGCGAAGACTTTTCCCCGAATGCCGGCGAGAAGGGGTTGAATTCCGATGTGAAGTCGTCCGTAATGATGCCGGTGTAGTGGCCGGCAACGTGAGTGGAGGTAAAGACGTAGAACTTTGCCAGAGCGGACATCTCGTCTGAGAGCGTTACTTCCTTGCGATCGCAGAGATGGCGCGAAGCACCGGCAAACGGAGCGTTCTGCCCCGACTGCGGATAGAGACTCATATAGTCGGGAACGACGCGCAATGCGCCGACGCACGGCCAGAAGGTTTCCACGCTTCCGGTGTCGCCCTCATGCCGTGGCAAGGCCCCGAGATTCGTATTGGGGATTAGAGAATTGTTGGCGTTGTACGTGGCGGCAACGGCGGCCTGGTCAGGAATGATGAAAATGTTGCCAAAGCCCAGGAACTCCTGGGTTACAGGGGCCTCGTAAACGTC
>OBLQ010000262.1_pt1 | contig 19567 bp, 18 predicted proteins | sample 1519881 | NCBI WGS metagenome assembly OBLQ01 (sample SAMN01911456, study PRJEB22533) | soil metagenome | biome: Soil | place: Malaysia | collected 2012-04-30 | depth DG_metagenome m | reverse complement strand
CGGCAGCGGAGGAAGTTTCGGTCGCTAGACACCCGACAATGGGCTTTGTGAGTTTCGTCAGGAGGATACTGGGATGAATATGATTGAACTGAACCGGGCCCGCGCAGCGTTCGTCTGCGCGGCCGCCCTGGCCTTGGGAGCAGGAGCCGCCGCTCAGAGCGGTTATGCGACCAAGGTCGACCTTAACCTTAAAGACGCCGACTTGAATTCGGCGACGCATGCGCTGACCGTGCAGTCAGGCATCAAATTCGTCATTGCTGGCTCGGCAGAGGAGTTTCGACCGATCACCCTTCGAGTCGACGGCGCGACACCGGACGTAGCCCTTCGCTACATCTGTGAGTCCGCTGGCGCCACATGGACGGTCGATGAGAACGGCGTCTACATAATTCGGCACAAAGACGACAAGCCGGCCGTAGACAACACGCCTCCATCCGATCCCCTGGTCAAGGAGCCCATGCGGGTTCAGAAGATCATGATCATGAAGGCCGACCCGAAGCACATCTATAACCTTCTGGTCGATCCTGCCGCAATCTCGGTCAACGACAGCCTCAAGCAGCAGAACGACATCGCCGTCAACCAACTGCGAGCCCACGACCGGATCCCTGCGGCTCCGCTCGTGATGGTCGGCAACGGCAACACGCAGAACACCTTCTACCCATCCTCGACGTTCGAGCAGCCACAAAACAGCAACTCCCCGATCACCCTCCCCGATGAGAACGCCTCCCTCGGCGGTGGCTTCGGTGGCGGCCAGGGCGGCCCTGGCTTCGGCGGCAGTAGCGGTACGAGCGGTGGACGCGGCGGTACGAGCGGCGGCCAGGGCTTCGGCCAGGGCGGCGGCGGCGGTGCGGGTTCGGCCACGGGTCTACAACCGGGCCAGGGTCTCGTGCCGTCCGACATCCAGTCGGTCATGTACGACCCGACCGACAACAGCCTCATCGTACGCGGAACGGACGAAGCGATCCGTCAACTCGAGCAACTCGTCGCGCAGTTCGACAACGCTCCGAAGCAGGTCATCGTCAAGGTCGAGTTCATTACGACCTCCACCTCGATCGACCGCGCTCTCGGCATCGACTGGTTCTACCAGCGCGGTTCGATGTTCGCAGGAAGCCGGCCCGGCACGTTCGCTCGCGCTGCGGATCCGATCTTCCTCAACTATGCGACGGGCAACATTTCGACCCGCCTAAGGACCCTCCTTACCGAGGGTTGGGGCCGGACGGTGACATCGCCTCTGGTGCGAACGCTCAACAACCAGACGGCGACGATCTTCAACTCGGCGACGACGACGATCTTCATCAATACCGTAACCAGCGGCCTTGGTGGAATCATCATCACGCCGACCCCGGTCACGCTGACGGCTACGACCTTCCTCTCGGTCACTCCGCGAATCAACGGCGACCAGACGATCACCGTGTTCCTCTCGCCGCAGCTCCAGGGCTTCGGCCAGTTGAAGCGCGGCCCGGACGGCCAGGAGATCCCGGACGTCCTGACGCAGTCCATCTCAGTGGTGGCGCGCGTCAAGAGCGGCGAGACCATCGCCCTCGGCGGACTGACCAACAAGGTCGACAACTATTCCCAGTCCCGGATCCCCATTCTGAGCGACCTGCCGATCATCGGCCAGTTGTTCAAGGGCCGGGACACGAACAAGACTTCGAGCGAGCTCATCGTCTTCGTCACGCCAACCATCGTCGACGAGAACAACTACGGTCTCGGACCATAGTCTGAGTTAGGTCGAAAACCCAGTATCCTTGAAAGACAGGCGGCAGGGCACAATGCTCCTGCCGCCCTTTTTCTATCAAAATGCCTTGCGTGATCTTGGTCGGAATGATGGGGTCGGGAAAGACGACGGTCGGTCGAACTCTGGCCGAGCGCCTCGGTGTGCCCTTCAAGGACACTGACAAGATGCTGCAGCACCTGCTTGGCCGGTCGATCCAGCAACTCTTCAAGTTCTATGGCGAGCCGGCGTTCCGGGAGCACGAGACACGGCTCCTCCAGGAGATCAAGAAGCAGGACTGCGTCCTCTCAACGGGCGGCGGCACCGTCGTCAGGGACGAGAACTGGGTCGAACTTAGACGGCTCGGCACAACCGTCTTCCTCGACGTCCCGCTCGAGGTTCTGAAAAAGAGGCTCGAGACCGCCAAGAAGCGCAGACCGCTCATCGAGTGCGACGACTGGGAGGACAAACTGGACTCGCTCCTGGCTGAGCGGCGCGACAAGTACGAGAGGGCCGACATCGTCCTGCGGCTGCAAGAACAGGAGCCGGAAGAGGTCGCTGGCATCGTCATGGAGGCCCTCAAGGCGTGAAGACGACCGTACGGCACTCTGGCGGCCAGTACGACGTCGTTCTGACGGATGTCTCGTCCGTCATGGGCTCGCTCACTGATCGCGACTGCGTCGTCACGGACGAGAACGTCAGGGCCGCTCTTCGGGTCGACAGGGAGTGTTGCGCCGTGGCACCAGGCGAACAGAGCAAGTGCCTGGAGACATACGGAAAGGTGCTCGAATGGCTGTCCCTTCGTGCGAACAGGACGTCGCGGGTCGTCGCGCTTGGCGGAGGGGTCGTCGGCGATTTGGCAGGGTTCGCCGCCGCTACCTTTATGCGCGGTGTGCCCTTGCTCCAAGTTCCGACCTCGTTGCTGGCCATGGTCGACTCCTCTATCGGCGGAAAGGTCGGGATCGACCTGCCGACCGGGAAGAACCTCGCCGGTTCGTTTTGGCCCCCTACCGAAGTGGCCGTGCCGATCGACGCGCTCGACACCCTGCCTGACGAGCACTTCACCAACGGCTGTGCCGAGGTCTGGAAGTACGGCGCGATCATGGACGCCTCCCTCTTCGAGCGGCTAGCCAAGGACGGTCTGACGAAGAAGAGCAAAGGCCTGGCAGAGGTCGTTATGCGCTGCATCGACCTCAAGCGCCAAGTGGTGGAGGAGGACGAGCACGAGACTACGGGCCTTCGCGCGATCCTCAACTTTGGGCACACGGTCGGCCATGCGATCGAGCACCAGCAAGGATACAGCGGGCTCTTGCACGGCGAGGCAGTGGCCGTCGGGATGGTCGTCGAGACGCGCATTGCAGAGAGCCTCGGCATCGCCGAGGCGGGCTTGTCCTCGACGATCGCGACAGCCCTGGCAGGCCAGGGCCTCCCCACCAAGATGCCGAAAGGACTCGCCGCTGAGTCGTTGGTCCAGTCCATGGCCAGGGACAAGAAGGCCGACCGGAACGGGCTCGCCTTCAGTTTCGTCTCTCACATTGGAGCCTGCTCGCTTACTCGCGGCGTACCGCCCCAGGACGTGAGGAGGATTCTGGAAGACCTGTGAATCTCTTGCGCCAGGTTGTATTCGTCGTGGCCGCCCTGTTGATGGGCGGGGGCTACCTTGCCAGCCAGTCTGCGTACTTTGCCGGGCCAGACAAGGCCGCTGAGTACGCCCAGCGGGTCGCTTCGCCGGCGGTGCAGGTCGTCGCACTTGCCCTGCTCGTCGTTTGTGTCGTCAGCGCTTTCGTCCCGCAGGGCGAGGAGGGCGCTGATTGATCGGCTCCGTACTACGGGCCCGGTATGAGATCCTGCAGGAGATCGGGGAGAGCGCGGTCTTCGCCTCGTACGTCGCGCACGATCGCGTCAGCGAGAAGAGCGTCGTCGTCCGTCTGTTGAAGGGCGGCTATTCTCAAGAGCGTCCTTTTGTCGATCGTCTTCGCCAGGTCGTCGAGAAGAGCAAGGCGATCGATCACCCCGCAGTGAGCAAGGCGACCGACTTCGACGAAGACGACGGAAGGTGGTTCATTGTCTACCAGTACACGCCGGGGCAGTCGCTCAACGAGCGCATCCGGAGGGCGACGGAGATGGGGGTCTCGACCGCCGTAACCACGGCCGCCGGCGTTCTGGAGGGCCTGGAGGCCGTCCATAAGGCTGGCCTCGTCCACGGCGAGGTCAGTACACGCAACGTCATCGTCTCCCGGTCCGGCGCTACGACCCTGCTTGGTCCGTGCGTTTGGGAGGCGTACTCTGCCAGCGAGACGGCTGGTGTCGAGATGCTGCCCCTCTTGGCGCCGTACCTGGCCCCCGAGGTCACTGCGGGTGAGACGCTCAGCCCGGCCAGCGACGTCTACGCCGTAGGCGTCCTCATGTACGAGATTCTGACCGGGGAGCGCCCGTTCAGGGGCCGTAAGCCGGTCGAACTTGCGATGGCCCACGCGACCTCCGCGATCCCAAGGCTGCGCGAGAGGGTCGCCTCCGCGCCTGAGGCGTTGGAGAAGATCATCGAGAAGGCCCTGGCCAAAGACCGCAAGGAGCGCTATAGGGACGCAGGTGAGATGCTCCGAGACGTCAGGCTTTTGCGCGACGCAATGAGGTTCGGACGACCCCTTTCCTGGCCCTTGAGGCCCGCAAATGCGGTACAAGAACCCAGGGTCGGCCCGAAACTCAACGTAGCGAGGGTCGAGCACAAGGAACAGAAAGTGGCCAAGAAGCGCGCGATCGACAGGAGCGACGGTGCACCGCCCTGGCTCGTCTACACCGCTTTCACGCTGCTCAGCGGGGCGGCGGTCGCCGTCGGCTGGTGGATGTTCTTCAACCTCGGCGCGCCTCGGACCCTCAAGGTGCCCAACATCGTCGGCACGAGTTTCTCCGAGGCGAGCGCGGCCCTCGACAAGATGCACCTCAAACTGAGGAAGATCAAGGAGCAGGCGAGCGAGGAATATCCCGAGGGCGTCGTGCTCAAGGTGCAGCCGGCCGTCGGGCGCGAGGTCAAGGAGTTCATGTTCGTCGACGCGACCGTCAGTTCGGGCAGCAAGTTCGTCGAGGTGCCGGACCTATCCGGCCGCACAGTCGAGGATGCGAGGAAGTTGCTCAAGTCCGTCGGTCTCAGGCTCGGAGCGAACATCCAGTTCGTTTCCTCCGAAGACGTCCAAAACGGCTTTATCGTCTCGCAACGACCGTCGAAGCACACGCAGGCGGACAGGCACTCCGCTGTGACGATCGAGGTCTCGAGCGGGCCGCCTATCGCGGAGCCCCAGCAGACCCCGCCCGACAACGTCTTCGTCTACCACCTCAACTGGGTGATGCCGGACTCCGCCAACGACATCGTGGTTCGCGTAGAGATGACAGACCAGGTCAGCACTCGAACAGTCTACGAGGAGACGATGTCGCCTAACGACGAGGTCAATATCGATGTCGACGGTACTGGCGACGAGGCGACGTTCATGATCTACTACGACAACAAACTTGTCAAGACCGTGAAGCAGCACGCCGGTGATCAAGGTGACCAGACGGCGCCACCGCCTTCCGACAACGGCGCGCGGTGGGACCTGGGGGACACAGGACATTGAGGCCGGTCTTCGCCCCCTCGATCCTCTCGTGCGACCCTGCGGAGTTCAGGCCCGCTGTCAAGCAGATCCTGGACACGGGCTGCGACTGGCTCCACTTTGACGTCATGGACGGACAGTTCGTGCCACCGATCACCTTTGGTGCAGAACTGGTCCGTAGTCTCCGCCCGCTGGCCGACACGCCTTTTGAGGCCCACCTGATGACCAGGACGCCCGAGGCGCACTTCGACGACTTCATTGAAGCCGGGTGCAAACGCGTCACCTTCCACACCGAGGCGACCGACCACGCGCACCGGCTCTGTCAGAGCCTGCACGAAAAAGGCGTCGAGGCAGGTGTCGCGATCAACCCGGCGACGCCTGTAGATGCGCTGTTGCCCCTGGTCGGAGTCATGGACCTCGCGCTCGTCATGACCGTCAATCCCGGCTGGGGCGGCCAGAGGCTGATCGAGGAGTGCCTGAACAAGGTGCGCGCCCTCCGGGAGATAGCGCCCGCGCTGGACATCGAGGTCGACGGCGGGATCGATCCCACAACGATCGGCCGGGCCTGGGAGGCCGGAGCGAACGTCTTCGTAACGGGCAGTTATCTCATGCGTGCGTCGTCTCCTGCGGCGGGCATCGAAGAACTGAGGTCGCAGTGCTCCTCAAGGTCCTGACCACCGCGTTAGTCCTGCTCGGTCTCGGACTCCTTCTCGGACTCCCGTTCATGATCGGCGCCAAGCCGCAAGGTGCCGACAAAATAGAACTCGCACACTATGGCGCCCGGCTGGTCACCTACTTCGCCGCGACCGCGTTCTCCTGGGTCGGCGCAGCCCTCTGCGCCTCGCTGCTCGTTAGGCGCGCCAAGAGGGAATACCTAGACGACCAGCGGGAACTGATGCAAGGACTGATCGAGGGAACGCTGCGAGACCATGAACGCAAGCAGTGACACCTTCATGCGCCGAGCGGTCGACCTCAGTCGGCACGGCTTTCCCGCTCCGAACCCGCGCGTCGGCTGCGTGATCGTCCGAGACGGTGTGGTTGTCGGCGAGGGGTACCACGACCACGCTGGCGGGCCGCACGCCGAGGTCGTCGCTCTTGACGCGGCCGGCGAGAAGGCTCGCGGGGCTGACCTCTACTGCACGCTCGAGCCCTGCGACCACCACGGACGCACACCGCCGTGTACGCAGGCGATCATCGCCTCTGAGGTCGCGCGCGTGTTCGTCGCCGAGGAAGACCCAAACCCAAAGGCGGCTGGCGGAACCGCAACACTGAGGGCGGCCGGGGTCGAGTGCCACCTTGGCCTCTTGCGCGGCGAGGCCGAGCGGGCCAATGAGACTTTTCTTTTCGCGCACAGGAACGGCCGCCCGTTCGTCACGGTCAAGGTCGCTGTCACGACAGACGGCTTCATCGCCCGGCCCGACGGTGAGAGCAAGTGGATCACAGGCGAGCGGGCAAGGGAGGAGGCCCACCGCATGCGGGCCGAGATGGGCTGCGTGCTCGTCGGTGCCAACACGGTCGAGACCGATGACCCGCTCCTGACGGCGCGCATTCCTGGCGTCGTCAATCAGCCGGTTCCGGTCGTGCTCGATCCACATGCACGTATCGGGGCCGACAAGAATGTTCTGCAAAGGGAAGGGGTCTTGCGTTTCGTCGCCGCCGGCAGTGCGACGCGCAAGAGCGACGTCGAACTGAAGACCCAAGAAGGCATGTTTGAGACGCGAGCCGTCCTGACAGAACTTGCGAAGAGGGGGATCATCGGTGTGCTCGTGGAAGGCGGTGGAGAGACCATCGCCTCCTTCCTGCGCGCAGGGCTGGTCGACAGGGTCGAGCGGTTTGTCTCCAGGACCGCCTTTGGAGACGGAAAGTACTGGCTTGGAGCGAACCCGCCGAAGTTCGACCTGCCGCTCGTCGGAACCGCCGAATTTGGCGACGACCTCCTTGAGACCTATGGAACATCGGCCGGGCGGCAACGGTCATAGAGACGTCGATAGTTCACGTCCATAGCAACGGGCCCGTTCACTCCTTCCCAGGTGGGCGGGCTCACCATTTAATGAACAGTTCGTGCAGCCGCGCGTCGTCCGTCATTTCGGGATGGAACGAGGTTCCGAGCAGGTTCCCCTGGCGCACGGCGACGGTCTTGTCCTCGTAGCGCGCCAGTACCTCGACCTTAGGGCCGCACCTCGTCACGATGGGCGCGCGGATGAAGACCGCGAGCAGTGGCGTGTCCAGCCCTTCGAACTCCACGCTGTCCTCGAACGAGTGCACCTGCGCGCCGAACGCGTTGCGCCGGACGGTGACGTCCAGCAGTCCCAGGCTGTACTGGTCCGAGCCCTCGATCTCCTTCGCCATCAGGATCAGCCCCATGCACGTCCCCCAAAGCGGCATACCCGCCTTCGCCCTCTCGACCAGCGCGTCACCGAGCCCGAAGCGCTCCATGAGTTTGCCGACCGTCGTGCTCTCGCCGCCCGGGATGACGGCCCGATCAACACCTTCCAGTTCTTCGGGGGTGCGGACGGGGACGGCCTCGGCACCAGCACATTGAAACGCTGCAACGTGCTTTTCAAAATCGCCCTGTATGGCTATGACTCCGACCCGCCGGCCCATCGCCGAAATTGTACAAGCCGGCACGACCCCTCTCTGGGATCGGGCCGGCCAGCCCTATCTCTCTATCGTCTCAGCGCGCTTCTTAGTAAGCCGCCTGAACAGCCCGCTCAGGGTCTCGGAGATGTCGTCGAAGATCGAATACGAACTCGGGATGATGAGCAGCGTCAGGATCGTAGACAGAATGACCCCACCGATGATCGTGATGCCGATCGTCTCGCGAAACTCCGATCCTCGACCGATTGCGAGCGCGACCGGCAGCATACCGAAGATGAGCGCGAGCGTGGTCATCATGATCGGGCGCAGACGAGTCCGACCTGATTCAACAAGGGCTTCGAACCTCGTCTTTCCTCGCGCGCGCAGCGTGTTCGTGTAGTCGACGAGCAAGATTGCGTTCTTCCCGACGAGTCCGACGAGCGCGATGATCCCGATCATGCCGACGATGTTCAGCGTCTTGTCGGTGATCACCAGAGCCAGGATCGCACCGACGAGCGCCTGCGGCTGTGCCAGTTGGATGATGAACGGATACAGCAGGTTGTCGTACAGTGAGGCGAGAAGCATGTAGACCAAGATGACACCGAGGCCAAGCGCCCCGAACAGGTAGCCCGATTCGCGGTTCTGCACGTTCGCCTGCCCCTGCGCCTGGTACTTGACGCCCTGCTTGACAAGGCCCTTGTCCTTCATCCAGTTCTCGATCTGTAGTTGCACCGAACCGGCCGCATAGCCGGGGAGCAGGTCCGCCGTGACCTGAATCTCCTGAGCGCGGTTCCGACGGTCGATCTTGTCGACTCCCTGTCCGTGCACGAGGGAAGCGACGTTGGTCAGATAGATCGGGTTGCCATCCTTGAACAGCAGAGGTACTTGCGAGACGAGGTTCAAGTTGTTCCTATCTGCTTCGTCCATCATTACGCGGATGTCGTACTCGCGCCCGAGCACGCGGTACTTCGACTGGTTGTCGCCCTCATAGAGGACGCGCATTGCGGCACCTACCTGTGCGACCGTCATGTTTGCGTCGGCGAGCCGCACGCGGTCTGGCACTGCCTGGATTTCGGGCTTTCCGGGCTTTGAAGAGATCTCTGGCGAAATGACGCCCTTGATCACTCCACTTGTGAGACCTTGTTGCACCGATACTGCTGTCGCAATGAGCGCGTCGCGATCGTTCGACTGGAACGAAAGTTGGATCGGCCTTCCAAAGCCCATGCTTCCGCCAGCACTGACAGTGATCTTCGCTCCAGGGATACGCCCGATCTTTTGGAGCAGGTCGGCTGCGACCGACGTGTCCGACTCGGTTCGCAGGTGGCCGTCGCTCTTCTTCCAAAAAGCGAGCGAGTCGACGATCGCCTTCTTGTCGTAGAGCGTCACGCGGATGCGCGAGAAGTTCGTGCCCAAACTTGCAGCAGTAAAACCGCCACCGCCGCGGCGCCCGATGTCCGACTGGACGTACTCCGCCTCAGGGTGCTTCATCGCGATGTCTTCAATCTGCTTGGTCACGCGCTCCGTCTCGCTGAGGTTCGCTCCCGGCGGGAGTTCGACGTTGATGTCGACTTCGCCTCCGTCGCTAGGCGGCATGAACGCGAACTTGAAGACCGCCTCTTTCTTCCACTGTGCGAACGCGTGTCCACCTAGTGAAGCAAGCGGGAACACTGCGCCGAAGATCAGACCGTACAAGATGTACTGTGGCTTGACGTACTTGCGGAACAGGTTTCCAACAAAGACAAGGATGCCGATGACGAAGCAGATGGCGAACGGGCCGATCCCGGTCTTGATCGCGCCGGAGACGTCGTGCGCAAAACTGCCGCCGATCATCATGAACACCGCGAACAACGCGGCGAAGCCGCCTCCGAACATGTACCACCTGTGGTGCAGCGCCCACCTCAGCGCGCGCGAGTAGCGGTCCGCAAACGCGCCGAACACGCGCTCGAACCACTTGGCAAAGCGGCCGGTCGGATGCTCCCAGTCTTCGCCCTTCCGGTACCACCGAGAGGCGAGCATCGGAGTCACGGTAAACGAGACGAAGAGCGAGAACAGGACAGTCACGGCGAAACCTATCCCCAAGGCTTTGAAGAACTGCCCCACGATCCCGCCCATGAACGCGATCGGCACGAACACCACGACGTCCGCGAGCGAGATTGCGATCGCCGCAAGGCCGATCTCCATTCGTCCGTTGATCGCCGCCTCGACCGGCTCCTCGCCGTGCGTCAAGTGGCGGTAGATGTTTTCAATAATGACGATCGCGTCGTCAACAAGCACGCCGATGGCGAGCGACAGCGCGAGCATCGTCATGTTGTTGATCGTAAAACCGCTCGCCCACAGCACGATCATCGCGCCGAAGATGCAGAGGGGAATTGCGATGCCAACGATCATCGTTCCGCGCAGGTTGTGCAGGAAGAGGTAGACCACCGCGGTAACAAGCAATATCCCGAAGAAGAGAGCGAACTGCAGGTCAAAGAGCGACTCTTCGATCTGCGTGCTGACGTCGTGCGTGACCACGAACTGCACTCCGTACTGCTTTTGGAGCGTGTCGAGCAAACTCGGCTGGCCATCGTGAGGCTTGCGGATCGCGTGCGAGATTTCGACAGCGTTCCCTTCTTTCGCCTTCTGGATCGCGACCACGACAGTATCGAGCCCGTTCAGTCTGCTGAACGTTCGTCTCTCGACGCTCGCGTCCTTGATTTCGGCCAGGTCGCTCAGTTTCACTCTGCGACGAACGCCGTTCTGGCCGCCTTCTTGAACCGTCAGGTACGTGTCGCCGATCTCCTGTGGCGTTTTGAACTCGCCGAGCACGCGCACCGAGAACTCTTCTTGGCCCGTGTCGATCCTTCCAGCAGGCACGTTCAAAGAAGCTGCCTGCACAGCCTGTTGCACGTCGAGGATGCCGACGCCGTAGCGTAGGAGGGCGTCCTTCTTCACCCGCACTTGGATCTCACGCACGTCGCCGCCAGAGACACTGACGCTCGCAACGCCGGCCACCTGTCCGAACCGATCCTTGAAGACGTTTTCGGCGAGGTCCCGCAGTTGCCGGTTTGAGTACCGCTCGCTCTTGAGCGTCAGGTACAGGACGGGCTCGGACGTCGTGTCCAGTTTTTGAAGGATCGGTTTATCGACCTCTTGCGGAAGTTGCCCGATCTCAGCATCCACCTTCGCACGCGCCTCGTTGAGCGCGGCATCCATGTCGGTGCCGACTTCGAACTGAAGCGTGACGGACGAAACTCCCTCCTGTGAAGAACTGGTGACCTCGAGCAGGTTCGCGATTCCCGAGACCGCCTCTTCCAGCGGTCTCGAGACGAGGTTGTTGACCTCCTCGGGCCCAGCGCCCGGATACACCGTCGTGATCGTGATCACGCCGAATGAGACGTCGGGGTTCTGTTCCACGCGCATCGATTTGTACGCGCGGTAGCCCATCATCACGACGAGCACCATCAGCATCAGGATGAAGACCGGACGCTGGATCGCGATCTTGGTAAGTCCCATGTTACGCTCCGGTGGAGGGGGCCGGCTTCTCGACCTTGATCGGTGTGCCGTCCGCGAGGCTCTCCTGGCCCCGTACAATCACTTCGTCGCCGGCCGATATTCCGTGAACTTCGGTGACTCCGTCCTTGGTCTCGCCCGTCTTGACGGCGACGCGCTTCGCCTTGTCCCCGTTCGCAAGGAAGATCGACGCGTTTTCCCCGTCCACGATCAGCGAGGTCGAGGGCAGGAGGATCACTCCGTTACGCGTGCCGATCTTCGCCTCGCCGCGAGCAAACATCACTGTCTTCAAGCCCGGCAGGTTCTGATCCAGACGGATTCGAACAAAGAACAACCGGCCCGCCGACGTCGCTTGCGGGTTGATGGCCATGACGGTGCCCGTCGTCTTTTCTCCGGGCAGCGCGTCAACACTGACGTCGACGCCCATGCCTGTCTTGATCTTGGCAATGTCGAACTCCGAAACCTGCGCCTCGAAGTAGGCGCCTTCGACCCCGACGACGCGTGCGATCGTGACGCCCGGCGCGACGTACGTGCCGACCTGAGTCGGCCGGCCCGCTATTCGTCCTTCGAACGGCGCGCGTACGACCGTGTTATCGAGTGCTATCTGCGCGAGCGCCTGGGCTTGCTTAGCCGCGTCGTAGTTCGCCTGTGCCGAGTCGACGCGCTGTGCAAAGAGCACGTCGAGTTTTTGGTTCGCCTTGTCGATGGCGAGTTGCTGTTCTGCCGCGCTCACGCTCTGGCGCGCAGCATCGATGTCCTCTTCACGGGACGCCTGCTGCACCAGGCGCTGGTCCTGCAGCGCCGCCTCGTACGCGGCGAGCGCAGACGAGTACGCGTTCTCCGCCTGCTCCTTTTCCGCCTCGGAGATCGCGCCCTCCTTGTACAGCCGTTTGGCACGCTCCAACGCGCTTTTCGAAGTATCAAGGTCGGACTGCGCCTTTTGCACTTGGGCCTCCGCACGCTTGCGCTCTTCGGGCCGCGAGCCGTTGACGAGTTTGTCAAGTTGCGACTTGGCTTGTGCCAGACGTGCTTCCGAGGCCTTCACCTGAGCCGCGCTCTTCGTCGGACCGATCAGCGCGTCTGCCTTGGCTTGGTCAAGCGCGGACTTGGCCGCCTCGGTCTGTGCTCGGGCTTGACCCACCCGCGCGCGATAGTCGCTGTCGTCCTGCTTCGCGATCACCTGGCCGGATCTGACCTGGTCGCCGTCCTTCACGTAGACAGAGACGATCGGCCCGCCAACGATGGCGGTCACGTTGACGTCGTCCGAGGTCTCGATGGAGCCAGTGACTTCGATCGTGTCGACGACGTCCGTGAGGGACGCCTTCTGCACCTGCACCGCAACAGCCGGGTCTTTGATCAACTTCTCCGTCGCAGCGGCCTGTTTTTGCGCCGCACGGTCCACACAACCCGCAGCGAGCGCTAAGCCGAGAATCCCAACAATGAAAACCCTGTTCATTTCTTTGTTTCCGTGAGTCCGGACAGATCGTCCGTTCCGATCGCGCGCTTCAACGCCGCGATCGCTGTCAGATACTGGTACTTCGCGGTGACGACTGCGCCCTCCGCAAGCGTGTACTCCGCCTGGGCCGTCGTCACGTCGAGCAGAATGCCCGCCCCCTCGTCGTAGCGCAGTTGCGCGAGCCGCAGCGCCTCTTTTGCAAGGTCCTGGCTGCTGAGAGCGACCTCCAGCGCCTTGTGCGTCGTCTGCACCTGCGTAAGCGCATTGCGCACGTCCAGCGAGACGGCAAGTTTGATCTGTTCCAGCAGGATCCTCGCCTGCTCTTCGACCTGTCGCGCGGAGTTCACGCGGGCGCGCGTCACGCCCGAGTCGTACAGCGGGTAACTGAGCGTCAAGGGTCCGATCGCGCTGGACGCCGTCTGTCCCGGGAACGGGTCGATCGTCCGGTTGTACTGCGCGCTGAATGTCAGCGAGGGAAGAGTCCCGCCCTCCGTGGCCTGTCTCTGCCTCGTTGCCGCAAGCGCCTGGAACTCGCCTTGCTTCACCTCGGGCCTGTTGGACATCGCCGCTTCGACGGCCGCATCGGGGCTCGCACCAAGGTCTCCAGGCTGCTCGCTGTCCACCGGGTCGAAGTCGGTCTCGATCGGGCGCCCAAGCAGATTGTTCAGTGCCTGCTTCGACAGTGTGTAGTTGCCTTCTGCATCGACCAGCGTCTGCTCGCTCTTCTTTTCGTCGTTCTGCAGCCGCAGTTGGTCGAAACGCGAAACGTCGCCGCTCTGGTACCGGATCTCGATGTTCTTGACGCGCTGCTGTGCGTTCTTGAGTTGCTCCTGCTGAACTCCGACCAGAGCCTTCGCAGCCAAGACGCTGTAGAACTGCGCCCGCACGTCGTTCTTGATGTCGTTGACTGAGGAATCGTAGGACTGCTGGTTGGCCTGTTCCTGGTAGCGCGTTGCCTGCACGGACTTGCGGGCGACGCCCGATACGTCGATCAGTTGGGTGAGCACGAGGTTCAGTTGCTTGACGTCGGCCTTGAAACTGGAAAACCCTCCACCACTTGTAGCACTGGTGTTCACCCCCTGCGCCAGCCGAACATAGGAACCGCCTAGGACTAGTCGCGGGTAGAGCCCTCCGTTCGCCGCAAGACGGTCCTGGCGCGCCCTCTCGACGTCGCTCGCTGCCAGGCGCACGCTAAAGGCGTTCTTGACAGCGATGGCCGTCGCCGCGTCCAGCGTCAGCGGTTCTGGCGTCTGGACGAGACCTGCCAGGGCCGCACCCAGGAGGATGAGGCTCAAACTTCGACCTCCTCTTGCGCCTCCACCTCGCCCAGGCGCTCCACACCCCGGGCGAACTCGTCCAAAAAGCCGCGCAGAGCGTCGATCTTGACCATCATCAGCCCTTTGTACAGCGGGTGCCGCATGATGAGGAGTTTGTCTCCCGGCTTGATCCCGAGTTCGTTCCTCGCTTCCGCCGGAATCACGACCTGGCCCCGCTCTCCGACCGTCGCCGCCCCATAGAAGCAATCGTCCATACAGTTGTGCATGCTCATCTCACATCGATCCTCATAATCATGTAAATCATGCATGTCATACCCCGCTCGGTTCAAAGAGCGTTCGACAGGGGGGAATTGGGCCCAGTACGACGGTAGAATCCTCCTCGATGCGCGCGCTCTTTCTCGCGGCAGTAGCGCTCCCGGCCATCGCCGCGCCCCAATGGCAGTTGCCCCTGGACGTTCGCAACCACAGATCCGCCGACATGGCGTTTCTGCGCCTTGCCCCACGCTCCCACACGCTGGGTCAGGACGGAAGTTATCTCTCAGTATCGCTGGTGGGTGCCAACGAGTTTCACAAGATAGGTCCAATTGATGAGGACGCCGAGACTTGGTGGCTCAACGCTGAATATGGCTGGAGAATCAGGGGAGGGACGGGCCTCTTCGTCAGCCTGCCGCTTGTTTGGCGTAGCGGCGGCGTTATGGATCCGATCATCTCCTGGTGGCACGCCGCCGTGATCAGTTCGCCAGATCCTATCCGCGAAGCGACGCCGAGGGGTCGAGCCCACGTCGAGTTCCCCGGCGCTGGCCCGTTCGGCTCCGCCTTCAACATTGGCGATACCACTGTTGGGGCGAGCCGGGCAGTCGGCCCGGCGCTCTTCCGCGTGGCCGTCAAACTGCCGACAGGCAACGCCCCCAGTCTCACTGGCAGTGGCGCCGCGGACGCCGGCGCGGCGCTCGACTACCGAGCACAACTGGCCCCCGCCTGGACTCTCGACCTCAACGGCGCCGTCGTGCTGCAGGGCAGGGCGACGCGAATGACGGGGACGCGCCGCTCGGTCTATTCTTCTGCGGTGTCGCTTACATACCGTCAAAGCAGCCGGGACGCCTGGACGATCCAGTGGAACGCCGAACAGTATCCGACGAGGACGGGCGACCCCGGACTGGACATCGATCACCGGGTCATGTCGTTCGGATACCAGCGCCGCATGGGAAGGGACTCGGTGCTCCAACTCTACTTTAGCGAGAACGGCGACTTCTTCCGTTTTCCGGGCGGCCCTACCGTCGGGCCCGACTTCACTGTGGGGGCGAGCATCGTCCGTAGGCAGTAAACGAAAGACGGCCGACCCTGACGGATCGGCCGTCTCTAATTCCGTATCTGATCAGTCGCCCTTGCGGGGTCGACGACCCATGCCAGACTCCTCGGTCAGGCCGCTGGCTACGAATGGCAGAAGAGCCATCTCGCGCGCCCGTTTGATTGCCCGGCTGATCATGCGCTGTTGCTTGGCCGTGTTCCCGGTCTGTCGGCGGGGAAGGATCTTTCCTCGCTCGGTCAAGAACCTCTTAAGCGTAGCAATGTCCTTGTAGTCGACCGTCTCGATCTTGTTCAGGGTGAGGTAACTGACCTTGCTACGGCCGCGCCTTCTGATCCTCGGCTCGCGAGGTTCGTCCTTCTCTTCGATGGCGGCCTCGTCCATCATGTCGTCGGCCATCGAGTCGCTGTCCTCGTCGGCCTTTGTCTTCTTCTTTTTCGGCTCCGCGGCGGGAGCGGCGCTGGACTCCTCGTCCGGCGTCGTGGTCGTTGTTTCTTCGCTCATGGTTTCGCTCTTGGCGGCCCTCCCGGGCTCGAATTATAGCATTTTGAACCTGCTGAGGCGGGCCCCAGGCCCCCAAAAGGAAATCGGGGCCGGCTGGGATCGCCGGCCCCTGGTGGGCTGGAGGGTGATTGGAGGAATCGTTTCCTCCCGGGTATGGCTTCAGAGTTCAGAAAACCCGTCGACAACGGTCTCGTTCCAGGGCTCCACGCGCGATCTATATGTCTTGTTGCCAGGGTCGAGCCGGACTCACGCGAACTCGCGAACTTTTACGCGCGTCACTTTGCTGGCCCGCACAGCAAACCTACTGCTGTGGCTCGGCAAGGGCGGAGGCGACGACCCTGCTGCGTGGTCGCCAGACGACGCCCGTCACGTCCTGCGCGGTGACTTGTTCACCGCCGACCCCCTCCTTGCCTCCGGGTAGGTAGGCGGCGGTCTGGTCGCTCACCGCGAGGCACCCGACCGGGGACGCCTTTTGAAGGTGGGCTGCGATGTCGATGACATGGGCGAAGTTGACGCTCTTCACGTCCTTTCCCGGCGCCAGCACGCTCCCAGTGTGAATTCCGCCTCGCAGTTCGATCGGTTTCGTCAGTTTGTTGCGGAAGGCATTGAACTCGAAGAGCCCCGCCATCATCGCGCGCCCTGAGGCGTAGGCGTCGGCGGGGGACTCGAATGCGACCGTCACGCCATCGCCGGCCGTCGAATGGACGCGCCCCCTGTGCTTGGCTGCGATCGTCGCCACATACTTGTGGTACTCGTTGAAGGTGTACTCGACTGAGAGCGCGTCGTTCTCGGTCTTCATCTTTGTCGAGCCCACGACGTCGAGGCTCAGGAACGTGACGAACTTCTCGTCCGACTTTAGCCTGTCCTGGATCTCCAGCAGTTGGTTCAGCAGTTCCTGGCGCTCGTTGGCCGGGTCCCGCAACCCCAGCATCCGCCTGATCGGTCCGCCGATCAGTGAGGACAGGAAGCCGGCTGCGGCGCCCATCGGGATGAACAGTAGGATAAACCCTGGCGCCGGGCCGTTGTTCGAGATTCCCGGAACCAGCCCGACCAAGAACGTAAAGAGGGTGGTCATCACGAACGCGACGCCTGCGCCCAGGCCGCCCGCCAGCGTCGCCGTCTTTGCGTCCCTGGCGACGGCGCAGTTCCACGCCATGCCGATGATCGTCAGAATGGCGAGCGTCCCGGAGAGCCCGGAGGCGTCGCCCACCGCGTTCGAAAGCGTCAGCAGCAGCCCCAGTGCCGTCGCCAACACGCTCGACGCGATGTACCGCCTCGTCGCCTGGTCGAACGCGAGGAACGAACTCTTGACCCTTTCGAGGGGGGTCGCGTTCTCTTCGACGGGCAGTGATCGCAATGCGAGGCGGACGTAGGCGACAGGTGCGCCTGTCGCCTCGGCGACGGCCAGGACGGCCGAATCGTCAAGGTCCTCGCCGGTCGACTCCCTGAGGCGCGCGGCAAGGTTGACGATCTCGTCGAAGGAGTCGTCGCTGATCTGCTCTTCGTGCTCGATCTGCTGCTCGCGGCCCGCTTCCACCGGCTCATTCTACTGCCTAAGGGCCCTTCGAGTTGCCGTCAACTGCAGCCGCTTGGTGGCGGAGGTGGCCCGCCAGTCTTGAGCGGGATGCCTGGGGTCGCCGGAAGCGGGTTGTCGCCTGCGGTGAGCGGACCGATCGCAATTCGGCAGGTCGCGTCGAGCGGACTGTAATGGATGCCCTGCCAGTAGACGTCGACATAATACAGGCTCGTCCTGATCGAGCCTCCTTGCAGCATCATGAGCGCGGCAGACGTCGGTACGTGCCCACTGAACGTGCCGTCGGGCATCGTCCTCGCTGAGCCCACGAGCGTGCCGATGGAGTCGAAGAAGTCGACTCCGACGTGTGGAATCCCGTTTGTGGACGGTAGGCCAGTGAAATTGTCGATTTCGACGACTTGGCCCGAGACGGTCGGAGTGTCAGTCGGAATGCGCGCTCCCTGCTCCAACTGCACCGGAGCGCCGCCAAGCGTCACCCAACCTCGGAAAAAGAACGGCCCACCGCCCGCCTGGACGACGCTGAACTTGCCGGTGCTGGGGTTGATGCTGATGAACGTGGAGTCGTTGAACGAGGTGCTCCAACTGGACGATGGCAGCACCGTGCGGACACCTAGGGAGTCGTAATTCGCTATGACCGCTCTGCCCGATTCGCCGACCTGCAAGTTGAATGGGTCGAACCACGTTCCGTCCGACCTTAGGAACTCGATGTACTGGCCCGGTGCTGCGATTGCGATCTGCCCACCACCACCGCCGCCACCGCCGCCGCCGCCGCCGCCGCATCCAAGCAGCAACAGCAGCGCAGCAGATCCGAACCAGATAAATGAACTCAGTCTCATTGACAAACCAAACTAGCCCCTGCGCACGTCTCCACTCGCAAACGGCTCAGGGAGCAGGGCTCCTACGCTGGACTCAAAAACCTCGCCGTCCTCCGCCGCGCAGTAGACGGGAACGTCCGGCCCCGTCGCGAACTCCGCCAACACTTGGCGGCATGCCCCGCACGGTCTGCCACCGTCCGCGGTGACGACCGCGACCGCGGACAGGCGAAGTCCGCCTGCCGAGACCATATTGCCGATCGCTGTGCGTTCTGCGCACACCGATAGGCCATAGACGACGTTCTCTACGTTGCACCCGGAGAAAACGCGGCCGTCCTCGCAGAGCACCGCCGCGCCCACTCTGTAGACGCTGTACGGGGCGTAGGCGTTCGTACGAGCCTCGTTGGCGAGGGCTATCAGGCGGTCTTTCGCAGCAACATCCATGGTTTTTACTTGAATTCTGCGACCGTCGCCCCGTCACCGCCCTCCTCGGGCATGGCGTCGCCGTAGCGCTTGACGTGGGGGTGCTTCCTCAATAGTTCTCTGGTCATTTTACGCAGGACGCCCTCGCCTTTGCCATGGACGATCCGGACGCTGGGCAGCCCAGCCAGGACAGCCTCATCCAAGAAGCGCTCCAGCGCCTCTAACGCGTCCTCGGCAAGCATCCTCCTAATCTGGATCTCCCTGCTCGCCGTCATTCCCTTGCCTAGGTGGGATGTCGAGGTCCGCGGCCTTGAACTGGACTGCTTCGGCCCGCCGACGAACTCCAGGTCGGTCAGTTTCACTCGCATCTTCAGCGGGCCGACCTGCACGTTCACCGTCCCGCCCTTTGGAGCCTCGAGCACGGTACCCGTCTGGTTGAGTTCCACGAGCCGCACGGTTGCGCCCTTTGTGAGCGTCTGCTCAGGGGCTTTTCGCTCTTTCTTCTTTGGTCGCAAAGCAGAGGCAGCCTCGGAGCCCTTCGCCTGCAGCGACTTCAGCCGAGACCTCGCCTCCTCGATTTCGCTCTGCCCTGCGCCCGGCTTCAGAGTTTCAAAAATCTCTTCGGCCTCGCGCCTGATCTGTCCGAGCGCCTCTTCGAGTTCTTCGCCGGCCTCTTCACGCGCGCGCTCGCGCGCCGCTTGCGCCTTGGCGATCTTCTCCTCGGCCTCTTGCTCCAACTGACGTACGCGTGATGCCAGGCGGTCCGCCTCGCTCTGCGCTCCCTGCGCCTGCTTCTGCGCGCCCTCCAAGCGCTCGATCATCTTCGCGACGTCGAGTTCTTCGCTACGTACGCCCGCGAGCGCCTCTTCTATTACGTCCTTCGGGATACCG
>OBLQ010000261.1_pt1 | contig 19606 bp, 17 predicted proteins | sample 1519881 | NCBI WGS metagenome assembly OBLQ01 (sample SAMN01911456, study PRJEB22533) | soil metagenome | biome: Soil | place: Malaysia | collected 2012-04-30 | depth DG_metagenome m | reverse complement strand
CCAGGGCGGATGTTCGGGCGAGTTTCGGCCATTCAAGGGCGGTTGAGGCCGCATTTCGAAGCAAAGTCCATGCTGCAGTTGCCGTACCTTTACGAGGTCACGAGAAGCGTGGCTATTCGAGTGCCGCGGATGGCTGGGGCTGCTCCGCCGTCCTGCCGAGCGTGCGAGCACGATCAATCGCGAGTCCCGCCTGCGCCGCGATCACCGCAAATACGTTCAACTCTTCCACTGTGAACATGCCCCGGCGCGAGAGATTGTCCACATAAAGAAGGCCGACGTGGCGATTCTCAACGCTGAGCGGCGCGCACATGGCCGACTGGATTCCAGCCGCTGCCACGCTCTGGCTCGCTGCCAGACGCGGATCGGCCTGCGGGTCGGTCACCAGCAGCGGCATTCCACCCTGCATAACCTGTCGGATGATGCTTTGCGAAATCGTGAGGCGAGGCGTGGACTGAACGGAGCCGCCCTTGCCGTCGGCGCGATAGCGAATCAGCGCAGGCTCGAAGCTGTAACCGCCCGGGCTGAAATCGCTGCGGCCGCTCGAGTCCGCGTCGAGCAGCATGGCGTAGCCGCGCTCGGCGCCATCGATCTCGAGAACGAGATCGAGCACGCGGCGCGTGACGTCCTCCACCGTTTTCAGTTCGCCGAGGGTGCGGTTGACGCGATAGAGCAGCGTCAGCAAGCGGTTCTCCCGCTCGAGCGCGCGCATTCGTTCTTCGGAACTGGCGCCTTTGTCCGCCTCGGCCTGCGCGACGCTCCCCAAAGGCTGCACCGGCAAAAAGGAACCGGAGTATGCTGGCTCGGAAAGTACCTTGGTGATTCGGGGCGGGAGTTGCGGCGTGCCGTACGTCACCATCTCCTTGGCTGCGCTGTCCTCGAAAAATCGAAGCCGGTACTCGCCCACGATGATTTCATCGTTCGGGTGCAGCGCCGACTCTTTCACCGCGCGGCCGTTGACCTTCACGCCGTTCGTTTCGGAGCGATTAATGATCTGCCACGTCCCGTCCGGAGCCGAACGAACGATGGCGTGCTGGCGCGAGACGCTCGCATTGTCGAGCACCAGGCTGCTGGACTTGGCCCTCCCGACCGAAATAGGCCTGTCGCCGAGCAGCTCGAAAACTCGGGAGCCTTCGCTGGGATGATGGATAAGGAACCGGGGCATCGGTGAAACCCTCGCCTTATCTTCCGGCGAGGCCGCGCGCAAATCAAGAAACAGCCTCGCTCGATATGTCCGATGGCTAACGTCGCAGGGTGTTTCGGAGGCTTGCAAGGAAGCCTTGCGGATCCGCGGGACTCAACAAGAGCGAGTAGCCATCGCGCGTCGGAACGTAAACCACACGCGAGGTGTCCGTCACAAACAGCAGCGCCTTCTCTCGGTCGGCCAGCCGGAACCATCCTGCTCTGTAGCCGGGCAAGCCTGCTCCGTTCGTTCGCCGAGCGGGGCGGTGCTGCGTGTCGCTCCGGAAATCGATTTGCCTGGCTTCCGCCGGAAGCAGCGATGCGGAGGGAACGAACCTGCCGTAGAGGTCGCCCCGGATGCGCAGGCCCTCGGGCGACACCTCAAATCGAACGTGCGTCGCGGAGTAGGAAATGTAGGCGAACATCATGAGCAGCCCCAGCAACAGCACGCCCACCGGACCGATCACCCAGTAAATGCTGCCGGACGCGGGAGTGATGCGGAAGACCTCGCTCATACGCGGCTCCTTATCGCGCACGCCCCGGGTGTCACCGCTCTGTGGCGCGACTATGTGTGGTGGTACTTCACGTCCAGGGAATCGTGCAGCACGGGCGCGCGAACGTGATTCTTTTCGAAGGCCGCGATCTCGGCTTCGTGCACGAGCGTGAGGCCGATGTCGTCGAGGCCCTTCAGCAGGCATTCCCGGCGGAAGGGATCGACCGTGAAGGAATAGCGCAGGCCTCTGTCGTCGGTGACGATCTGCTGCTCGAGATCAACCGTAACCTTGTAGCCTTCGTTCTTCTCAGTGCGCTTGAATAGCTCGTCCATCTGCTCGTTCGTGAGCGTGACGGGAAGGATGCCGTTCTTGAAGCAGTTGTTATAGAAAATATCTGCATAACTAGGTGCAAGTATGGTGCGAAACCCGTAGTCGAGAATGGCCCAGGGCGCATGCTCGCGGCTCGATCCGCAGCCGAAATTCGCGCGCGCGAGCAGCACGCTCGCGCCCTTGTATCGCGGGCGGTTCAGGACAAAATCCGGATTCGGCTTCTCGCCCGGCAGATATCGCCAGTCATAAAACAAAATCCGGCCGTAGCCTTCGCGCGTCAGGAGCTTCAGGAACTGCTTCGGCACCATCTGGTCGGTATCGACGTTCACTCGATCCATGGGCGCGACCAGGCCCGTGTGCTTTGTGAAGGGTTGCATCTCTACTCGGCTCCGTTCCAGGTGCGGATATCAACAAAATGGCCCTCGACAGCGGCGGCTGCGGCCATCGCTGGGCTGACCAGGTGCGTGCGGCTGTCCTTGCCTTGCCGGCCCTCGAAATTGCGATTGGACGTGCTGGCGGAGCGCTCGCCGGGCAAGAGGACGTCGTCGTTCATGGCGATGCACATGCTGCACCCCGCATCGCGCCATTCGAATCCGGCATCGCGGAAAATCTTATCGAGGCCCTCTTTCTCGGCTTGCGCTTTCACGAGCCGCGATCCGGGAACGGCGAGCGCTTGCTTCACGGTTTTTGCCACGTGTTTGCCGGCGACGACGCGGGCGGCCGCGCGCAAATCCTCGATCCGGGAATTGGTGCAGGAGCCGATAAAGACGCGATCGACGGGAATGTCTTCCATGCGCGTGCCGGGCTTGAGGCCCATGTACGCGAGGGCGCGTTCGGCGGCCTTGCGATCAACGGGATCCGCAAACGAGGACGGCTCGGGCACGCGGCTCGTCACCTGCGTGACCATTCCGGGGTTTGTCCCCCAAGTGACCATCGGCGCGAGTTCCTCGGCGCGCAGTGCGACGGTCGCATCGTATTTCGCTCCCGCGTCCGTGGCGAGCGATTTCCAGCATGCGACCGCTTCCTGAAAATCCTTTCCGCGCGGCGCGAACGGCCGCCCTTCGATATACGCGAAGGTCGTGTCGTCCGGCGCCACCATTCCGGCGCGCGCGCCTCCTTCGATGGACATGTTGCACATGGTCATGCGGCCTTCCATCGACAGGCCGCGCACGGCCTCGCCCGTGTATTCGATCACGTGGCCGGTTCCGCCGCCGATGCCGATCTTGCCGATGATCGCGAGGATGATGTCCTTGGCGGTGACGCCGCGCGGGCGTTTGCCTGCGACCTCGACCTGCATCGTCTTCGATTTGAACTGCGTGAGGCACTGCGTGGCCAGCACGTGCTCGACTTCGCTCGTCCCGATGCCGAAGGCCAGCGCGCCGACCGCGCCGTGGGTGGCCGTGTGGCTATCGCCGCAGACGATCGTGCAGCCAGGCAGCGTGATTCCGAGTTCCGGCCCGATCACATGGACGATGCCCTGATTGCGGCTCTGCATGTCGAAGAGATTGACGCCCCATTCCTTGCAATTGCGCTCGAGCGCCTCGAACTGCGCCCTCGCGTCGGGATCGGCCACCGGGGCGGCGCGGTTTTTCGTCGAGACGGAATGGTCCATCACGGCGAAAGCCAGTTCGGGCCGTCGCACCTTGCGGCCCGCGGCCTTGATGCCGGCGAAGGCCTGCGGCGAGGTTCCTTCGTGGACGAGGTGCCGGTCGATATAAATCAGCGAGGGTTTTCCCGGTTCTTCCCGGACGACGTGCGCTTCCCAGATTTTTTCGTAGAGTGTGCGCGGGGCCATAATCTCGATGGAGTCACCTTTCGAGCGTATTGTAACAAGTCGCGCGCGCCGCCGCCAATCGCCGGTGAGGCACGCCGCTCCCTCTAATAGGCGACGGTGAAGCGCTGGCGACGGAAGCGCGGCGTTTCGATTTCGTCGATGAGCGCGACAGCATAATCCTCGGCGGAAATGCGGCTCTCGCCCTTGGCGTCGCGGACGAGTTGGTCGGTGCCGGTGCGATATTTTCCCGTGCGCGTGCCCGGCTGGATCATCGCGGCCGGACTAAAGTAGGTCCAGTCGATCCCGGCTTTGTTTCCTTCGGAGCGATAGACGGCGAGCGCGTCGCGAGCCGCGGAGGCAACAGGTTTCCACGCAGCAGGGAAGTCGGGCGTATCGAGGAGCTGCACTCCCGGCGCGACTTCGAGGCTCGCGGCTCCGCCCACCACGATCAGCCGGATGGGTTGGCTGGATTTCTTGCCTGCGGAAGCGACGCCTGCGATGAGCGCGTGCGCGGCAGTGACTACCTGCTGGGGATCGCCCTTGCCGGGACCGTAGGAACTCACGACAACTTCATTCCCAGCGATGGCGGCCGCCACGCTCTCGGATTTCAAGACGTCGCCAATTTTCACCTCAAGGTTCGGGCGCTTTTCGGGCGCCCGCGATGGGTCGCGCACGATAGCCGTCACTTGGTGGCCGCGCGAAAGAGCTTCGTTGAGGATTCGCTGCCCGATCGTGCCGGTGGCTCCAAACAGTGCGATCTTCGTCACGGATTGTTCTCCTCTCGATGATGAGGCCCAACTTTACCGCAGCACGAGCCGAAAATGCTTCGTTTCTTTTCGCGTGGTAAAATCGGCAATCGTTACGGAGCTCTCATGTCCTTGGCAGCGGCCAGCCAGTCAACCGGTGCTGTAACGCGGGCCTGCCCGCTGTGCGGCGGGCCCGATCGCAAGCCCCTGATTCGGCGCGAGCCGTGGGAGATCGTGGAATGCGCGCACTGCCATATGGTGTTCATCGGCAGCGAGATCGGGTACGCAACGCAAGCAAAGGATCACGATTGGGTCGAGGAATGGAAAAAGGAAGTGTCGCGGCGCAAGCAGAAGCAGCCCGTCCTGGTTCTTCTTTCGCGCCTCACGCGCCCCTTTCGGCCGGACACGCACGACCGCTTGCTCCGGCAGACGCTGCGGTGGAAAAGGGAAGGGAAGCTCGTGGATTTCGGCTGCGGCGACGGAAGTTTCCTGGTGCGCGCCGCGAAGCACTTCGACGTGACGGGCATCGAGCTGAGCCCGCAGGGCGCAGAGATTTGCCGCCGCCGTATCTCTCCCGAGAGGATTTTCGAAGGGCCGGTGACCGAGGTGGCGGGGCGCGCCTTGCCGGAGAGCGCCTTCGACATCGTCACGCAGTTTGGCTACATCGAGCATGAATGGCACGCTCTCGCCGGGCTGCGCGCGGCGCACCGCATCCTCAAGCCGGGCGGGATTACGGTGATCAAGGTTCCGAACTATGCGAGCTGGAACCGTCACATCCGTGGCACAAACTGGTGCGGCTATCACATTCCCGCGCACTGCAACTATTTCACTCCCGTAACGCTCGGCCAGTTGCTGCGCCGGGCCGGCTTCGAACCCCTGCGCCGCCCCCTTTTCGACCGGTTGCCCACGAGCGACTCACTCTGGATGGCAGCCCGTAAGCCCGCGCGGTAGGAGCGTCGGGTGCCTGCCCGTTGAGCAGGTGAGTGGGGCTATCTCTGGAAGTAGGGCATTACGTCCGAGGCGAAAAGCTCGAGCGAACGGACGCTTTCCTCGTGGGCGAGATTTCCGTAGGCGAAGCGCGCCACGAAATAGTTGGCCCCGCATTCCTCGAGCTGCCGTTCCATGATCTCTCGCACCGTGGACGGCGCGCCCGCGATCAGCATCTCTTCTCTCATCCGGGAGGGTTCATCAAAGCCGCTGGGCACGGCGCCGGACTTTCGCCAGAGATGGGTGAAGCTGTCGTAGAACTTGTCAAAGCCGAAAGTTCCTCGCTCTTCGGCTCGATTGTCGGATTCGCCGACGTAGAGAAAGCGTGTAAGCCCGGCCTTGGGCATCGTTTTGCCGCGTCCGCCGTGCGTCGCTTCCCACACCTCCTTGTAGCGCCCGATCGGAACTCTTGCCTCGCTGGCCGTTTGCAGCGACACAATGTTGGCATTCTGGCGGGCCGCCATCGCCGCCGTCTCGGCGCTGGCGGTGCCGTACCACAGCGGAGGGTGCGGCTGCTGCAGAGGCTTCAGCTCGATGGGGACATTCTTGTAGTCAAAGTACTTGCCGTGATAATCGACCGTGTCCTGAGTCAAAGCCGCTATCAATACCTCCACGGATTCCTTGTAGATCGCAGGGGCCTCTCGCGAGTCGACGTTGTAGAACGCCAGTTCGTGCGGTGAGACGCCCCGTCCGGTTCCAATCTCAATGCGACCCTTGGTCAAGTGGTCGAGCATGCAGATTTCAGCCGCGAGCCGGAGCGGGTTGTAGAGGGTAGTGATCAGCACAAGCGGCGCTAGGCGAATGCGTTCGGTGATTCGCGAAGCCGCCGCTAGGAAGATCAAGGGAGATGGCGCCAGTCCGAGCGGCGTGAAATGATGCTCGGTGATATGGAAGGTCGAGAAGCCGGCCTTCTCGCAGAGCTCGATTAATTTCAAACGGCTATCGAACGTCTGGTGTATAGGCCGATCCTGCCGGTCCACATGATCGACCACGCCGAATTCGACTTTCATTGTCTGTGCCTTCGGTCGCTTTTGTAGAACCGCCGTCCCGGCGAAACCGGCACCGGCGGCCTGCCGCGCGCAGAATGCACTGCAGGGCGCTGAAACTCTACTCTGGAGTCGGCCGGTTGGCAAACCCCTGCAGGTCAACGCAGGGCGAGACGGGAGTGCCGGGCCTTAGTCAACAGGGCATGCCCCACCGGCTCGTTCTGCTTGCGCGAAGCCAAGGAGTGCTATACTGGCTGCTAAGTCGGTATTGCATTGGCAGAAGGAGCACGAGGATGGGCATCGGGTTTCAAGAGCTGTGGAACTGGGCACGACGACGCAAAGTTTTCGCCTCCCTCCTCGTAGCGGCCGCCCTGGGCATTGGCATTCTCATAGGCACTCTGATCTCGGGCCGCGCACTGGCGAACCGCGCCCAGACACCCACCGGCGCCTCCTTGCTGGCCATCCCGGATCCGGTGACGCTGTCGAACGGTTTCTCCGCGATCTCGAAGAGTCTGGGACCGGCGGTAGTGAACATCTCGACCACGCAGGTGATCGAGAAACCCAAGGCCCGCAGGAATCCCCACGGCTATAGCGATCCGTTCAACGATTTCTTCGACCGATTCTTCAATTCGCCCGACAACGCTCCGGACGCCGAGCGCAGCCTGGGTTCGGGCGTCATCGTGGACAAAAGAGGCTTTATTCTCACGAACGAGCACGTGATTGATGGCGCAACGAAGATCCAGGTGACCCTCGACGGCGACGGCAAGCACTACAATGCCCGCGTGATCGGCACAGACAAGGACACGGACCTCGCAGTGATCAAGATCGAGTCCAACCACGATCTGCAGGTCGCAAAGCTCGGCAATTCGGACGGCGTGCAGGTCGGCGACTGGGTGCTCGCCTTCGGCAGCCCGTTCGGCTTGAATTCCACGGTCACAGCAGGCATCGTCAGTGCCAAGGACCGCTCGAACGTCGGCCACCAGTTCCAGCGCTTCATCCAGACGGATGCAGCCATCAATCCCGGCAATTCCGGCGGGCCGCTGGTGAGCTTAAGCGGCGAAGTGATCGGCATCAACACGGCAATCTATACGGGAAGCCGCGGGTTTGAGGGAGTGGGATTCGCGCTGCCGTCGAACACAGCAATCAATGTGTACAACCAGCTCATCACCAGCGGGAAAGTGACTCGGGGATCGATCGGCGTCACTTTCCAGGAGGAAAACAGCAATAATCCGATTCTCATGAAGGAGCTGGGCGCGCCGTATGGAATCGTGATCGAGGCGGTCGAGCCCGGGAGTCCGGCGGACAAAGCCGGCTTGCTGCCCGGGGACGTCATCACCGACATCAATGGCAAGCCCGTTCGTACCGGCGCCGATCTGGTGAACCCGATCGCGCAGACGCCGATCGGGCAGTCGGTCCAGCTTCGCTTCGTCCGCAACAAGCAGGCCAAAGACCTCACCCTAAGCGTCGCCGATCGCACCAAAATCTTCCCCCAATCGGCGCAGGACACCGATGAGCAGCCCGATCAAACCGCGGAGCCGAGCCAGTTCGGCTTGCACGCCGAAGAGCTGTCTCCGGATCTGGCGATGAAGCTTGGCATGGGCAAGGTGACGGGCGTCGTGGTCACCGAGGTCGATCCGGCGAGTTTTGCTGAAGACATCGGGTTCGCGCGCGGCGACGTCATCACGGAAATCAGCCACGTGCGCATCAAGTCCATGGCGGATTATCGCACGCAGATGGCGAAGCTGCGGCCAGGCCAGGACGTGCTCTTCAAGATCGAACGCCGCTCCGACAGCAATCGAGCGCTGACGTTGTTCCTGGCCGGAGAAGTTTCCTCGTCGCAGTAACGATCCGACGGATTGCCTGATCGTGAGCGAGCGGAACTAACCGCCCGCACTGGTGTGGCGTCCCGGCTTCCTCCCAAATAAGGCGAGCGCATGCCTTTCTCGTTTCCGGCCTTGGAGAGGCGTCGCTTCTCTAAGGGTGCGCCTGGCTTGTCAGCGGCTGTCCCCCGTGCCATACTTCGGTTGCCCCCGCAATAACGCCCCGCTCAAGCCCGAGATGCATCCGGGTGAGGAGGTTCAGCCATGCAAGCATCTAGGCAATACCGTCTTTTCGTCTTCGTCGCCATTCTGTTGGGTAGCGTCGCCTGCTGGCTTCCAGCTCCGGCTTTTGCCGGGGGCCTGGCGAGGCGGGCGCCCGCGCCGCGGCCGGATGTGGAACGCAAGGTATACACGAACGACGATCTAGGATGGCCGGCCACAACCCCCGCGGCCGCCAGCGCGGCTCCGGCGGTGGCGACTCCAATGGCGCCGCCGACTGCCGGCGGATCGACCGGGGCATCCGCAGCTAATGCCGCCGAGCCGAGCGAGCCGCTCAACCCGCAGCAGGATCCTCGGTGGTACGCGGAACAACAGGCGCCGCTCGAGGAGGAGCTTGCGAACATCGAAAGCGGGGCGGGAACACTGCGTGAGTTCCGCGCCACGAGCACGGGGCTGCCGACCGGGCTCGTCTTGAACGCGCCTTGCCGGGGCATTACGACCGACAATCTGATCGAGCAGCTTGAGCTACGCCGTCGCGAAATCCGCCAGCGCCTCGACGAGCTTGACGACTTAGCGCACCGAAACGGCTTGGAGCCGGGCGCGATCGCGGAAGCGCGCGCTCTCGCGGAAATTCAACCGCAGCTCACGGCCGACCAACAGCGGGCTGCGTTGGCACAAGCGTATCGCGAGCGCTCCGACGAGCTGGCGCAAATCCGCGAAGTGATCGCGTCGATGCAGCAGTACGCCGCGGCCCAGGGCATGAGGTTGCTCACTCCAACGCCCGGTGCAGGCGGAAACATGACCACGGACCTCCTGCAGCGGCTCGACGCGCGGGCCAGTGCTCTCCAGAGCCAATTGAGCACCGTCGAAGACGACGCCCGGCGCGCTGGGTTCCAGCCAGGTCTTTTGCGCTGACGTTTCTTGCTTTCTCCGTTGTCTCATTGGTCTCGTTCTGTGCGGGGGCGGCTTGAGTCGGCGTCCTAAATGTTGATAATGGAGCGATCGGCATTCGGAGTAGGGCAGCAAAATCCGGGGAACGGGCGTCTATTCATCGATGAAGGCAATCATACGCTGGCTGACCATCGCGGTATCTTTCGTGCTCGCAAGCATGCTTGCTGCTACCGTGTCGGGGGCGCCTGGGGGTGCTCGTCGTTTGCCATCAGATCGGGCATCGGGCGCTACGTCTCATTCGCGCAGCAGCCGCGCTTCACTCCGAACCGTGCGCTATTCGCGGGAGGCGGGTTCGTCGCGACCGAAGTCGACGAAGCAGAAGAAGACGAGGAAGCGACGGAGATACCGATCCAGGCGAGTTCACCTGCCAAAGGCCCCGTCGCAGACGCGAATCAGTGAGATTCAGTCTGCGCTCGCCCGCAGCGGCTACTACGATGCTGACCCCACCGGCAAGTGGGACGCGAAGACCGTGGCGGCCGTGAAGAAATTCCAGTCTGAAAACAATTTGGACCCGACCGGCAAGCTGGACGCCCCGACGCTGCAAAAACTCGGCCTGGGTTCGGATATCGCCGGGGTTTCGGCGCCCAAGCCCATCGTACCAGCGAGCTGTTGCGATGAGTCGACGGCATCTGACCCGCCCGCACACTCGGCGCCATCGACGCAGGCGCCAGGGGTCAGTTCTGCGTCCCCGGGACATTCGTCTACAAGCTTGCCCAAGCCCTCGCCTACGTCGAGCTCATCGTCCGGCGCAGGCTCGACCTCGCGTTCCACTGCCGCAACGGCCGCCCCCCCGCGCTAGCCCGATTGACGCTTGCTCTTCTAGCGTTGTCCGCGCGCAGCTGCTTCCAACCGCCTGAAGTGCGAGTCGCGCGCCTTGACGCTACGCAGTCTGCGCGCCGCGCTTCTTTCGTTTGGAGTCCCAGCGATACAGAAGCAGCAGCCCGGCGCCCACCACAAGAATCGTAATGCCGCCCGCTACTTGCAGGATTCTTCCTACCAGGGCGTGATATCTGCCTATGCTCGGATCGTACGTACAGCAATAGAGCAGGATTTGGTCAGTCACCGATCCGATCTTTTCCTTCGACGATTGCACGAGCGCCAGCCGCATATCTCGGTCCGGGAACCGGACTCCGTAGAAATACTGCGCGATTTTTCCGGCCGGCGTGATTACCACGAGCCCGGCCGCATGATAATACTGGCCGGTCTTGGGGTCGTAGGTGTATCGGAATCCAACTGCCTGCGTCAGCTGGTTGATCTGCGGTTCTTGCCCCGTCAAAAAATGCCATCCCGCGGCGCCGCTGGGATCGCCGTATTGCTGGATGTACGTCCGTTTGGTCTTGGCAGCCAGCGCGGGCGTCTCGCTGGGATCGAAGCTTACAGTCAGAGCCTCGAACTGATCTCCAAGGCGGAAGCCGAGATTCTTGAAGGACGCGGCCGCGCCTCGCAGTACCTCGCTGCAGAGCATCGGGCAGCTGTAATAGGCGAGAATCAATACGACCGGCTTTGTACCGAAGTAGGAGCGAAGCGCCACGGTCTTGCCGTTCTCATCTTTGAACGTGGCATCAAGAGGAACCTGCTGCCCGAGGTGCTGATCGATGCCAACCCCGCGCAGAATGGCCGGCACCTCCCCGGAGCTTGTTGTCGCGCCTGTCGCGGGTTCGACTTCGCCGACCGACTGCGCAGACGCGGAAATCGCAGCGCAACTCACCAGCAAGCCCGCCACAATGGCCGCTCTGATGCATGACTTTCGAGTCGCATCTCGTTTTACATTCATCTCCAGCCTTTCTATCGTGCTATGCCCCTGCTGCCCCAGGTCGCTGCTCCGCGGAAAGCGTTTTGTAGTACGGTCCATGAAGAGCCGAGCGGACGATCCATTCGGGCCATGATGCAGTCTAGCAAAGCTGAGGTGCACTTGCGGGCAGGTAATTCTACTTTTCGCGCCTCTTCTGCTGCGTGGCAATTTCCTTGCCACCAACGATTTCCCGGTGAGAAACGGCCGGTTGACCACCGGTCCGCGTTGACGCCCGTACCGCGGGCTTGTTACCCTGAACGTGCGAACTCCGATCCGTCTTTCGCACGCGACCGGCAACCTTGCCAGCTTCTACAGGAGGGCGCGTCATGGCTACAGCAGCTGCCCCAAGGGTTTACAAGAACTACATCAATGGCGAATGGATCGAGGCTCGCGGCGGCAAAGCCATCGAGAACCGCAACCCTGCGAATCGGGATGAGCTGATCGGCATCTTCCCGGCTTCCAGCCGAGAGGATATTGCGCTCGCCGTGGACGCCGCGAAATCGGCCTACGACAAGTGGCGCCTCACGCCGGCGCCCAAGCGCGCCGAGATCCTTTTCCGCGCCGCCGAAATTCTGATTCAGCGCAAGGAAGAATACGCCCGCCAGATGACGCAGGAGATGGGCAAGGTGCTCGCCGAAACTCGCGGCGATGTTCAGGAGGCCATCGACATGACCTACCTGATGGCAGGCGAAGGGCGCCGCCTGTTCGGGCAGACGACGCCCTCGGAACTGCCCAGCAAATTCGCCATGGCCGTGCGCGTGCCGGTGGGCGTCGCGGGCCTGATCACTCCGTGGAATTTTCCGATGGCGATCCCGTCGTGGAAAGCGATGCCTGCGCTGGTCTGCGGCAATACGATGGTTCTCAAGCCCGCGGAAGACACGCCGCTTTCCACCTACAATCTGACGCAGGCGCTGGCCGAGGCCGGGCTGCCTCGAGGCGTTCTGAACGTTGTCTTCGGCGAAGGACCAGAGGCGGGCGCGCCGATTCTCGAACATCCCGGCGTCACGCTGGTCAGTTTCACCGGCTCGACGGAAGTGGGCCGAATTGTTAACCAGGCGTGCGCGCCGGCGTTCAAGAAGTGCCATCTCGAAATGGGCGGCAAGAACATCATCATCGTGATGGACGATGCCAACCTCGACCTCGCGGTGGACGGAGCGGTCTGGGGCGGCTTCGGCACCACGGGACAGCGCTGCACGGCCGCCAGCCGCGTCGCCGTGCACAAGAGCGTGTACCGCGAATTTGTGGACAAATTCGTGGCCCGCGCGAAGGCGCTCAAGGTCGGCAACGGCCTCGATCCCTCCACGGAGATGGGGCCTTGCATCAACCAGCAGCAGCTCAACACGGTAATGAACTACGTCCAGATCGGCCGCAACGAAGGCGCCAAGCTCGCCACGGGAGGCAACCGCCTGGAGGGTGGCGCATGGGGGCTAGGCTGGTTCCACGAGCCGACTGTCTTCATCGACTGCGACCCTAAGATGCGCATTTGCCAGGAAGAGATTTTCGGCCCGGTCGTCTGCCTGGTTCCATTCGATAGTTTCGACGACGCGCTCAAGATCGCCAACGGTGTGACCTATGGCCTTTCGGCCTCGATCTACACGCGCAACGTCAACAACGCATTCCGGGCGCAGCGCGATCTCGAGACCGGCATCGTCTACGTCAACGCGCCCACGATTGGCGCGGAAGTCCACTTGCCGTTCGGCGGCACGAAGAACACCGGCAACGGCCATCGCGAATCGGCCCTGGCGGCGCTTGATTTCTACTCCGATTGGAAGACGCTCTACATCGACTACTCTGACCGCCTCCAGCGCGCCCAGATCGACAACGCCTGACGCGTTCCGGTGACGGATCGCGCTGTCTTCGTCCCGTGATGACCGGGCGCTGGGGCGATTCGCCGCGATTGACATGGTCGAGCGAGCTCCGCAAAATGGCTGAGGCTTGAGTGGGGACCATTTGGTATTCTGCACGGGGCAACAATCCAACCAAGTTAGGAGCGGGGCGGGCATCATAGTGCGGCCCGCAGATTTCCTTCGAAACGAGGACTCTTAGACGATGCGACGATCTCCATATCTAATTCCGGCAGCGTTCGTTCTGATGATGGCGCCAGGGCTTGCCGCGCAGACCAGCGATGCGGGTCGCGCCGCGGCTTCCACGCGTTCCTTCTCGCGGGCCGAAGCGGGTGGATGCGCCGGTTTCGCTGCAGATGAGGCCGGCGGAAGCGGGCGGCCCTCTGCAAAAGGCTCCGCCAGCGGCTTCAATGTCGGGAATCTCGATCGCTCCGTCTCGCCCTGCGAAAATTTTTACCAGTTTGCCGCGGGCGGTTGGATGAAGAACAATCCGATCCCGGCGGACCGCGCCAGTTGGGCCACGTTCAACAAACTCCAGGATCACAACCAGGATCTGCTTCATGAAATTCTCGAGCAGGCCGCCAAAGAGAAGGCCGCCACTCCCGGCTCGAATTGGCAGAAGATTGGCGACTTCTACGCGAGCTGCATGGACGAAAGCCAGGTCACCGCGGCCGGGCTGAAGCCGCTCGAATCCGAACTCGGCCGCATCGCGAAGATCGACGACGCGGCCGGCCTGCAATCCGAAATTGCCCGCCTCCAGCGCATGGGCGTCAACGCCGTCTTCCAATTCGGCTCCGAACAGGATTTGAAAAACAGCACGCAGGTGATCGCCGGAGCGGGGCAGGGCGGCCTCGGCTTGCCCGATCGGCAGTACTATCTCGATGACGACGCCCATTCGAAACAGCTTCGCAGCGAGTACGTTCAGCACGTCACGAACATGTTTACGCTCGCGGGCGACGGCGCTGCGGCTGCATCCGACGAAGCCAAAGTGGTGCTCGATCTCGAAACTGCGCTAGCCAAGGCGTCCACCAAGCGCGAGGATCTTCGCGATCCCGAAAAGAACTACCACAAGATGACGCTGGTGCAGCTGGGGGACGTCACCCCACATTTCTCCTGGGCCGGTTATTTCAAGGAAGTGGGCGCGCCGGTGCTGTCGGCCGCCGATATGGGCCAGCCGGACTTCTTCAAGGCCGTGGATGCCGCGATCGCCTCCGTTCCGCTCGCGAACTGGAAGATCTATCTCCGCTGGCACCTGATCCACGCCGTCGCGTCGGCGTTGCCCGAGCCGTTTGTCGACGAGAATTTCGATTTTTACGGCCGCAAGCTCACCGGCGCGAAGCAGATGCGCCCGCGGTGGCGCCGCTGCGTCCAGGCCACCGACGCGAATCTCGGCGAAGCCCTCGGGCAGTATTACGTGCAACGCTATTTCCCGCCCGAAGCAAAAACCCGAGCGCTCGTGATGGTCAAGAATCTCATCGCGGCCCTGCGCGACGACATCTCCACGCTCGACTGGATGAGTCCGGCCACACGACGGCAGGCCATCAAGAAGCTCGACGCGATCGCTCTCAAAATCGGCTATCCCGACAAGTGGCGCGACTATTCCGCGTATCGCGTCAGCCGCGGCCCCTATGTGGAGAACGTCCTGCGCGGCGCCACCTTCGAATTTGCCCGCGACCTGGCGAAGATCGGCAAACCCGTTGACCGCTCGGAATGGGGAATGACGCCGCCGACCGTCAATGCGTATTACCAGCCCTTGCTGAACGAAATTGTTTTCCCCGCTGGAATCCTTCAGCCGCCGTTCTTCGCTTTTCAAGCGGACGATGCGGTGAATTACGGCGGCATCGGCGCGGTCATCGGCCACGAGTTAACCCACGGCTTCGACGATCAGGGCGCGAAGTTCGACGCGCAGGGCAACTTGAAAAACTGGTGGACGCCCGAGGATCTGAAGAAATTCCAGCAGCGCGGCGAGTGTATCGCGCAGCAGTTCGCGGCCTACCAGGTAGAGCCCGGCCTGCATGAAAACGGCAAGCTCGTCGAAGGCGAGAGCATCGCCGATCTCGGCGGCATGACCATTGCGCGCGCCGCTTTCATGAAGACGCTCAAGGGCAAGCCCGCTCCCGCCCGCATTGACGGATTCACCGCCGAGCAGCGGTTTTTCCTTTCGTGGGCGCAGATCTGGGCGGCCAACGTGCGTCCCGAATACATGCGTATGCTCACCAAGGTGGATCCGCACCCGCTCGACAAGTTCCGCGCCAACGGGCCGCTCGAGAACACGCCGGCCTTCGCAAAGGCTTTCGGCTGCACCGCCAAGTCGCCGATGGTCCGGCCCGCGGTCAAGCGCTGCCGAATCTGGTAGCGGTTCGCAGCCTGCGGGGCGCTTTCGAGGAGACCGCCGAGCGGGGGGCTATCTCTTCTTGCGCACGCTCTTCTCGCCGAGGATTCGTTCGATCTGCGCGAAGTGGTTCAGATCGTGCCCCGCGAACATCCGAACGATTGTTTCCACGCTCTCCGGACCGCGCTCGGAATGCATCCCCTGGTGCTTCCACTGTTCCGGCGACAGCGATTTCAGCAGCGCCAGATTGGCTTCGCGCAAGGCACGATACTGCTCGAACGATTTCCGCGTGTCGCTCTGGTTGTACTGCAGCGCCTCCGCCCATGCGTCCTGATCGAATGCCTGGATCGCCGCGCCGGGCGCGCCCAGAATGGCCCTAACTCGGTAGCCGCCCACGAGCTCCGCATCTGCGAGGTGCGCCACGATCTCCGCGATCGACCATTTTTGTGGCTCCGGGCGCTTGCGAGCCTTCGCGGCGCTCAGGCCCTTTAGCAATTTCGCGAGCTTTCCCGGCGCTGCCGTCTGGAGTTTCACTGGGTCGCGCCCGTCCACGTAGCTGTACATCCGCTCCCGGTATTGTTCGGCTGTCTCCTGCATACGTTTCCTCCGCTTCGATCGCTTTCGTGATCGGTCCTGATTATAAGAGAATCGCCTCGCCCCGCTGGGCAAAAATTGCGCCGCCGGACACGGCCCTTCCGATGCCAATTTGGCCGACCGCTGCCGGATCGCTTCGCCCCGCTGTTTCCGATTCTGGAAACTGCGCTCGCCAAACGCCAGGGCCCCGGCACCTCGGCGTCATACAATTGATGAAGGATTCGCAGGCTCACCGGCCGCTCGGGAAGCAGTAGGCCGCGGGCCTCGATGCAGGCTACTCTCAGAGGCGAACAACGTGGCGCTCAGAACGGCGGACTCCCGTCCCGCCAAGTCGCGCTTGAAACCCGAGGATCAGGAACTCGCGCGCAAGCTCGAAGAGCAAGCCGCGCTCGAGGCCGATCTCGCCGAGCGCGAGCTGCGTTCGGCCAATCTGCGCGCCGAACTGCGAGCGTTCGAGCGGCGCTACCTCCATTTTGTCGGCTCGCGCTACGCCGAACTCGACGAGTGGAAAGCGCAACTCGCGGAAAAAATAGCCCGCGAGCAGCCCGGCAGCGAACGTGCCCAGCAGGCCGCCCGCGAGGCCCGCGCCCGCGCGGGCGACACGAAATCCGCCGCCGGCGAGAAGGCCGCCAAGGAGCCCCGCGCCTTCCAATCCTCGCCGGAAATGAAGCGGCTCTATCGCGAGGTCGCCAAGCGCATCCATCCCGATCTCACCTCCGACCGCGACGACCGCGCCAAACGCCAGCAGTTGATGGCTGCCGCCAACCAGGCCTACGAGCAGGGCGACGAGGCGCGCCTCACCAAGATCTTGACCGAGTACGAATTCAGCCCCGAGGCCGTGAAAGGCGAAGGTCCGGGCGCGGAGCTCGTCCGCGTGATCCGCCGCGTCAGTCAGGCGCGCGGCCGCCTCGCCGAAATCGAAGCCGAGACGCAGGAGCTCGTGCGCTCCGATCTTTACCAGCTCAAATCGCGGGTGGACGAAGCCGAGAAGTCCGGCCGCGACGTCCTCAAAGAAATGATCGCCAAAGTGGAAGAGCAGATCGAGCTGGCCAAGCAGCGCCTCGAGAATGCCGAGCCACCCGCCTCCTGATGCCAACGCGCGAACAATCCCCGGGCAAGCACATCGTTCCAGCGCCCTCGCAAGCGCTGGCAGTGCGGTCGGCCGCGATCGTCGCCCGCGGATTGCGCGACCTCGCGCGCGATTCGAACTGGCTCGTCAAGAAAGTGTTCAGTGGCCGCTCGTCCCACCTGGCGATTTCACCGGCGGGACAGGTATGCGCCCTCTCTTCGCTCGTCCGGCAGGATACCGAACGCATCGCGCTCTACGACATCGAACTCGGCGTCCCGAGTCTCGCGCTCGGAGTGCCGGGCGAGACGGGGCAATGTCCTCCGGGTATGCCGTCGGCGTTTGCGTGGTCGCCCACGGCGCGCTACCTGGCGGCGGCTTGGGGTGCGTGGCAGCCCGAACTGCACGTCTTCGATCTCCACGGAAAGGCGTTTCTCGGCGCGTTCGGCGAGTTCTCGAATTTTCCTTCGCGCCTGGCCTGGTCCGACACTGGAAAGTATTTTGCCGCTGCGGCTGCAGGTGGAAGGGAAGGGCGCTTGCGGTTGTGGCAGGCGAAGTCCGAATCGCCGGGCGCTGCGCCCTTCGCGGGTGATCCAGCCGGCGAACTCGGCGTGCCGGAGTGTTGCGAATGGCCCGACTGGCAGGAACTCCATTCGCTCGAAGCCGAGGCCGCCGCTGATTCCGCGGACGGCAGCGCTCTCTCAGGATTTGGCCGCAGCGCATTCAGTCCCGACGAGCGCACGCTCTCGAGCGTCGTCGAGATCGAAGGCGAATGGGCGGACGATTCGATCGCCTTCCTCAGTGTGCCCGCCCTGCGGCGCCAACAGGTCTTCCACGCCCAGGGACACATCACCGATCTCGCCTGGACGTTCGACAGCCGCCGGCTCGTCTATTGCTCCGCCGGCCAGGCCAACGTCCTCGCGGCGGAAACCATGGAATCGGCGCCGCTGCCCTTCGGCGCAGAGCTGTGTGCCTGTCATCCGCACCTGCCGCTTTGCCTGTGCTTCAGCTCGTGGCTGAAAAATTCCGCAAAAGGCCGCCTGTTTCTCGTGGACCTGAATCGCCTCACGGTTTTCGACGAATACGCCGCCGAAGGCGTCGTGGACCTTCGCTGGAGCCTGGACGGCTCGAAAGCCTACGCCGTCACCGCCGAAGGCCTCGCCTACATCTACGAACCGCCCCTGCTCTGACGCCCTCCGGCCCCAACGGGAGGGGAAGTGCGGCGCCTGCCTGCCCCAGCGGTCACGCAGCATCACGCGAAACGCGCGCCGGTCATCTTCTCGCTCCATTCCCAGACGTCCGCCGTCAGCTTCGGGTCTCGCGCGAGCGGATTAGTCTCGGCCGGCTTGGACTTAATGAGGTATTTCCCGGAAATCTGCGCCACGTCCGGCGAGCTTGCGGCATATATGGACGTTTGCGCGCCCTGTACAGGGCTGAGAAGAAACGGCCGCAGCGCTCCAAACACGATCTTCATCCCCAGCGGCGCGTCCACGCTTCCAAAGTTTGTCGCCACCACGCCCGGATGCAGGCAGTTCACCGTAACGCCCGTCCTGTCTACTCGCCGGGCCATCTCGAAGCTGGACATATTCAGCATCAACTTGGCTTGGCCGTAGGCCGCGAAGAACTTGTATTTTCGGCGCTCGAATTGAAGATCGCTCGTGTCAATGCGCGCGCGCCGGGATGCTTCGGACGAAACGTTGATCACCCGCGAGGGCGTACTCGCCTTCAATAGCTCGAGCAGGAGCGACGTCAAAAGAAACGGCCCCAGATGATTTAGCGCGACCGTCATTTCGATGCCGTCAGCTGAAACCTGGCGCTTGGTCAGGGCTGCGCCGGCGTTGTTGAGCAGCACGTCGAGTCGCTTGTACTTTTCACGAATCTGGCCGGCCAGCGCGCGAACGGACGCCTGCGAGGAAATGTCGGCAATCAGAAGGTCCGGTTGCGACGATTTCGATTCCCGCGCGACCTCCTCGAGCGCGGCCTTCCCTTTGTCGGCGTTCCGGCAAACGAGCACGACGCGCGCGCCCATGCGCGCCAGTCCCAGCGCCGTCTCCCTTCCTATGCCGCTATTCGCCCCGGTCACCACACAAGTCTTGCCGGTCATATCTCCCGCTTGCGCCATAATCCCGCCTCCCCTCGCTCGCCAATGCGCCCTCGGTGGATAGCGCGCCCGCGCCCCGCACTATGCCTTACCCGCCGACGTCCACTCAAGCGCCGATTCTTTCGGCGCTGCCTGCTTTGCACCACGCGGTAGCGGGTCGGTATTCGATAATCCGTGTAATCTGACGGCCGCTCAAACTCCCTCGCTATCTATTCCGCGGCAAGAATCACTCGCCACTTGCCGCCAGCCGCCTCCGTTACTCTACCCGTCACTCTCGCGAAGGGGTTCCGGAGAAGCGCAAGAACTACGACAGAGGAAGGTTGGCTTCGGCGTTGAGCGACGCATCGGCGAGCTCGCCCGCCATCAACCGGGCGTGCCCGGCGGCGGCGAT
>OBLQ010000260.1_pt1 | contig 19697 bp, 15 predicted proteins | sample 1519881 | NCBI WGS metagenome assembly OBLQ01 (sample SAMN01911456, study PRJEB22533) | soil metagenome | biome: Soil | place: Malaysia | collected 2012-04-30 | depth DG_metagenome m | reverse complement strand
TTCCCAGCGCGCCCATCAATCTGTTCATGATGTCTCCTTGAGAAGCAGTCGATAGTCAAGGGTATAAGCCAATCGGTGAACTGAATTACTGGCAATCTGAAATACTGAGATACTCATACGCTGAAACTCCCATACGGCGGATGAATCGACTCCCTGACGGCTGAGAGAAATCTCAGGCCGCCAGGGACCAGGTTCACCACCGCAACGCGCCGTTGCGTCCCTGGTGGCAAGACCCGTGGCCAGAATTTCCCGGGTTCCGGCAGGGGGAGTTGAGACCTCGTCGCCGCGGGCGGCGCACGCGTCGCGGCCCTTGCGATGTATGCGGGCGAGGGGAAAGTCTCCGGAGGTTGCAACCTACATACGATTCCGTGCGCCGGCGGGAGCCCGATCGGTGCAACCTCCAAGTTGCGCGAGTTGAGCGGCTGTCAGATAGAGCAAGTGTTTCCAACAGTCGAATCGAAAGCCACAGCCAATACTGCGTTGCCAGTTCGGTGGCTAGCAGCAGCCGGTTCCTACGATGCCCCGTAAGTCGAAGGCGAAACAAGATGGACGAAAGATTGGAGTTGCTGGTTGATCGGCAAACGTATGCTCGTTCGTTGTAGGGTGGAACAGTGTTCGCCCACGCTGAGCGTACATCGGCCCTACAGTCTTGTTTTGCCACTGGGGTCGCATCCCCCAGGTACGCGATTTTCCTTGCATTCTTCTTGAGTTCGCAGTAGATTCGTTATGGTGTGCTGGCGTGTTTGTGTGTTTAAGGTACCTGCCCTGTAAGCAGGATATCGGTGGTTAAAATCCAGTCGTCAGCTCCAGAGTAGAGAATGTTGAGATTCCCCAAACTCGAAACGATGCGCGAACGGCAAGGCAGGCCGTGCAGCATATTTGTGTGCGCCCATGGGCAGGTCGTCGATAAGACCATCGTGGCAACGAATCCAGGGCGCGGAGGCGGAGGGTAGAATCCAGAACAAACCATCAGGATTCTAAGACCCGCCCCTCAAAAGGCGGGTTTTTTATTGCAACCTCGGGAATAGAAAATGCTGAGATTCCCCAAACTCGAAACGATGCGCGAACGGCAAGGCAGGCCGGGCAGCATATTTGTGTGCGCCTATGGGCAGGTCGTCGATAACACCATTATGGCGACAAATCCATTGCGCGGCGGGGAAGGATAGAATCCAGAACACAATTGGATTCTAGAAAAGCCCGCCCTAAAAAGCGGGCTTTTTTTTCGCTCTTTGACAACTGAAAGACCAAGCAGCACAGGAGCATGGCGTAATGGCAGCGTGGCGGTCTCCAAAACCGTAGGCGTGGGTCCGATTCCTACTGCTCCTGCCAAGGCGCGTTAGCCAAGTGGGAAGGCAACTGTCTGCAAAACAGCTCAATCGTCGGTTCGATTCCGACCCGCGCCTCCACGGTGGTCAGCACTGGTGTGCGGGCGGGCCCTATAAGCCTGAAATCGCCCCGGACCGGGGTGCACGGCAGAGTTCGATTCTCTGGGCCACTACCAAAATCGATGCCTCCGTCGTTCAAAGGATAGGACACCACACTACGAACGTGGAAATCGGGATTCGAGTTCTCGCGGGGGTACCATTCGGGCGCGTGCGGCCAAGCGGACAGGCCACCAGCCTCCTAAGCTGGCGACATGTGAGTTCGAATCTCACCGCGCCTTCCATGCCGGGCTCATCTAACGGCAAGATGTGCGCCCGATTAGCGCAACATCGAGGTTCAAGTCCTCGGCCCGGTACCACTCCTGGGTAGTTCAGTGGTAGAACGCGCGGCTGTTAACCGCGAAATGGGGGTTCGAGTCCCTCCTCAGGAGCCAGATTGCAGGGCCAAGATGTTACTGGAGGCATACCCGCCTTTTAAGCGGAGAAGTCCGGGTTCGAATCCCGGTGGCCCTACCATGCTGCGATAGCTCAGTGGCAGAGCCGCTGATTCGTAACCAGCAGACCGGAGTTCGATTCTCCGTCGCAGCTCCGTGGTGACTGAACCCAAACGGTGCGGGACCCGACTGTGGATCAGGTGTTAGCGGGTTCGACTCCCGTCAGTCACCCCAGGATTTGGCCCTGTAGCGCAGAGGACCAGCGCGGCTCCCTCCGAAGGAGCAGGTCATCAGTTCAAATCCGATCAGGGCCCCCAGTCGGCGTAGCTCAGTGGCAGAGCGCGTCCTCGGTACGGACGAAATCCGCGTTCGATTCGCGGCGTCGGCTCCAAGCGGGCGGAATTCGAGTGGCAGAATACCTGACTCTTAATCAGGGAAGTGCGAGTTCAAGTCTCGTCGCCCGCACCAGGATTCGCCCCGTTAGCTCAGAGGGTAGAGCGCCGGTCCTACAAACCGGAAGTCGGAAGCTCGAAACTTTCACGGGGCACCAAGTTTGGGCGCGTAGTGATAACGGGAGCACTCCGGTCCTGCAAACCGGAAGTGGGGATTCGACTTCCCCCGCGTCCACCAGATTGAGCGGTCATAATTCAACGGCAGAATACCTCGTCGCCAACGAGGATGCTGCGGGTTCGATTCCCGCTGACCGCTCCAGGCGGCGTTGGTATATAGGGTGTGCCTCGGCCCTCCAAGCCGAAGAAGCGGATTCGATTTCCGCACGCCGCTCCAGAATTTCGGGATGTGGGGTAACGGGAAGCCCACCTGCTTTGGGAGCAGGGCGGTGGAGGTTCAAATCCTCCCATCCCGACCAGTTTTACGGGAAGTGGCCAAGTGCTCAAGGCGCCGGTTTCGGGTACCGGAGATCGCGGGTTGAAATCCCGCCTTCCCGACCACATTGATGCGGGGTTGAGGAGTGGTCCCTCGGTGGTCTCATAAGCCACACAGGCCGGTTCGATTCCGGTCCCCGCTACCAAAATAATAGCCCTCGTCGTCTAGTGGCCTGACTCCTGGTACTCGATCAGGGACTACCGCCGAGGGCACGGGGGCGTGGAGGAGTTGGAGTCCTCGCGGCACTGTCAATGCCGAGAACGCCGGTTCGAGTCCGGTCGTCCCCGCCAAGTTCTGAGGCCTGTTCGTCTATCGGTAGGATGGCTGATTTTCAATCAGTCGAGGCGGGTTCGACTCCCGCACAGGCCGCCAAAGGAGCGCTATGCAAATCATTGACAACATTCCGGTGTGGGGTACCCCGGTTGACGAGGGTGCCTTGAAGCAAATCCGCACTTGCTACTGGATCTTCGGGCACGCCGCGATGATGGCCGATCACCACAAGGGCTACGGTGTTCCAATCGGCGGCGTCATCGCGCACGAATACTTGATCGGTCCCTCTGGTGTCGGCTATGACATCGGTTGCGGCAACAAAGCAGTGCTGACGGATGCCGACGCACGGGACGTGCGTGCCAACATCGCCCGCATTATGGACGATCTTTGGTCAACTGTCAGCTTCGGGATCGGTCGCAAGAACCGCGAGGACGTTGACCACGAACTTTTCGAGAACGATGATGCCTGGCAGATTACCCAAGGGGCCAACACCTCAGCATGGAGACTCACGTCGCTGCGGGATATGGCTCGTGCTCAGCTTGGTACAGTTGGAAGTGGGAACCACTACGTAGACATTCTGGAGGACGAGCAGGAGCGAATTTGGGTCGGAGTTCATTTTGGCTCCCGTGGTTTGGGCCACAAGATTGCCACGAGGTTTCTGAATCGAGCCGGCGCGAAGGACGAAATGGACTCGGCTCCCGTCGCGCTTGATGCTCGAACCCAGGAAGGCCAGGAGTATATCGCCGCGATGAAGCTGGCAGGCCGGTACGCCTACGCGGGCCGTGATTGGGTGTGTGATCGAGTGGTGAAAATTCTTGGCGCAAAGGCACTGGACTCCGTTCACAACCATCACAATTTTGCGTGGCAGGAGACGCACGGTGGAAAGACGCTCTGGGTGGTGCGCAAAGGTGCAACACCAGCATTTCCTGGTCAGCGGGGATTTGTCGGCGGCACGATGGGCGAAAACTCCGTGATTCTGGAGGGCGTCGAGAACGACGATGCCTCACTGTCTCTATACTCAACGATCCACGGTGCCGGTCGCGTCATGGGCCGGATGGAGGCCAAGGGCAAGCGGGACAAGACAACGGGAGAGTGGAAGCGCCAGCCGAAGGTTACCCAGGAAATGATGGACACCTGGGTGGATGAAGCCAAGGTTGAACTGCGCGGTGGTGGAGTTGGCGAGTCGCCGCACTGCTATAAGCGATTACCGGAAGTCCTGGCCGAGCACTCCGCCTCGGTGCGAGTCCTTCACACTCTCAAGCCGCTCGGTGTTGCGATGGCTGGCAAGAACGAATTCGATCCATTTAAAGACTGAGGGAGCGTCGTCCAATCGCATAGGGCGCCCGCCTTCTAAGCGGTGAATCCGGGTTGAAGTCCCGGCGCTCCTCCCAAGCCTCAAAGAGGGATTATGTCCGACACTCTTGTTCTCGATACTCTGGGTTTCCCGGTGGCCTTTGTCTCCTGGCAGCGGGCTGTCAATCTGCAATGGCAGGACCGAGCCAGGGTGGTTACGGAAGATGCCAAGAGGGTCATCCGATCGCCGTCCTTCGAGATGGGGATGCCGCGCGTTATCAGACTGAGGAACCATATCAGCCGGAAGCTGCGGCTGAAAGTTCCGATGACTCGCCGTAACATCGCTATCCGTGATAACAGCTCGTGCCAGTATTGCGGCGTGGTGCTGGAAACGGCGGAATACACCATTGACCACATTGTCCCCAGGGCTTGCGGTGGAAGTTCGGTCTGGACCAATCTTGCGTTGGCGTGTGTCCAATGTAACAAGCGCAAATCGGATCGGACTCCCCAGGAGGCTGGACTTACGCTCAGGCAGAAGCCTCTGGAGCCTGACCGGTTCGACCCGCGATTCAATTTCCGGCTGCACATCACCGTGCTGCGACCGGAATGGTCGGACTACAAGGCTTACATTTATTGGAATGTTGAGCTTGAAAAGTAATTCCCCGGTAAGCAAGCGCGGTCGTTGCGATGGTCTGAAAAGCCATAGAGTCCCGTTCGACTCGGGAACCGGGGACCAACCATTCTGGCCTCGTCTAATGGTAGGACAGCTGACTTTGAATCAGCCAATCCTGGTTCGATTCCAGGGGCCAGAGCCATTGCGAGATCGTTTAACAGGCAGGACTCCAGATTCTGAATCTGGCAATGCTTGTTCGAATCAAGCTCTCGCAACCAGCGTCTGGCGACGCTCAACTCGCTGGCAATCGGTCGATGCACTTCGGTGCTTTGCTCGTTATACGTTAGTGTGGATTGTTTTCGAGCTTGCGATGATTCAGACATGTTCACCGAGCGCGGCACAGTGAGACCCTCGACGGTTTTCGAATCGAGTTCTGCCACCCGCTCGCTTGCTCAAGTTCGCTGTGGGGGCCAAGACACTGGGAGCATCCCTTTGTTTGCCACCGTCTCGCGGGCCCGGTGGAATATCGGATGGTCCAGTCCCGGCCAAGAAGGTGAGGCGTAAGGACGCTTTGCAATGGCCCACCTCACTATCCTTCATAACCGGAGGTCCTAGCTCCCACTGTCGTTTCGCGCGACCAATTTGTCGTTAGAGTTAACTGTGGGTTTGTCAAAATCAAGAACCCAGCGTCAGGAAATTACTAACTGCGGCTACGCGCTCAGCATCTCCTTACGGCTCATAGGGCGGGAAGTCATCCTCGATAGCAAATGGTCAAGCGATGTAAATCCCAGTCCTTGAACCGGCCGACGCAGCTCTCCTGACCGAAGGTTAACTTCGAAGCGGTCAAATCGCGCGACGTGCGGCAGGTCGGGAGAAAGCTTCAAGGCGACACCACCCAAGTTACCTACTTGCGTATCGATGACCTTCTGTCAAGTCTGTGACCAATATCACAGCAAAATATACGAAATGCCCTCACCCTAGGACGTTTCGCGTTCACTCTCCTTCGTGTCACCAACGTTTCACCTCCGCGTTATATCCAGTGCATTGAAGCCCTTCGCGACTTAGTTGAAATTGGCGGAAAAGTAGGCGACACGGGTCGGGTGAGGTTGCGCTCCCGGGCTGGACTCTGGCGGGGGACTTGAACACAGCGAGCACCTCCTCACCTGACCCAAAGCAGTTGCTACGGTCGGGAATTTGCTGGCCGTAGGCCTGGATGATGTACGCCGTCGGGAGCGGAATGCAAAGTCCGGGTATTCGCCCCGGCCATCCACAGCAAGTAGGAAAGCGGGAGAGGGTGGGTGACCTTTCTTCCAAGCAGGGAGTCAAGAGGCGAAGCTTGTGACGCTTGAGAAACCGTCACACCCTCTGTAGCGCCCTGAGGCAACCGTGCGTAGAGTGCCAACTGTAAGGCGGAGCGAAAGAGATCGAAGCGGAGGGCGGCCATGACTACGACAACCGATCCGCGAGAAATTGATCCCCAGATTTCTAACAGCAGTCGTGCTTTCGGCCGGTTGAGACGGCAGGCGGCCTCAGTCTGGCAAAAGAGTAAAGGCTGGGGCCATTCGCCACGGCTCAGGATTCCCCTTCGGCTGCCGCTCCTAGTGGGGAGCGTGTTGGTCCTGCTTACCCTGTATCTGCCAACGGCGATGGGATTTTTGTTTGGCCCCGTGCCGGGAATGGATTTTTTTTCTAGAGCTGAAACCGCATCTTGGGCAGGCTTTTTATTGGTTTTTTCCGACGGGGGGCGCACCTTCTATCTGCTGAGTCTCGCGTTGGCGGCGGTCACTCCGCTGTTATTGATAGCCACGGTGTTTGGCTGGAATCTCTCTTCAAAGCACAGCCTGCTTACATGGCTCTTGGCGATTTCGGGTTCGGTTGCCCTACTTGCCACCACGGATTCGCTTCCATGGGCTGCTATCGGCCAACTTTATTTCTGGGGATTGAACGAGTCTCTGGGACTATTGGCCCTTAATGTGTTGTTCTGCCTCCTTCCTATTGCCTGCCTCAGGTCGAAATTCTGGACCTGGAAGGGCGCAATCTTCTGGGGCCTGATCTCGGTCAGCGTTGTCCTTGGCTTCTTTTTTGCCAATGTTCTACTCGGGGAGTTTCTCCCAAATTTTGAAATCGACGAATTCTTTACGGTCGTCCTGCCACCCACGCCTTTCTTGCTTTTGCCCTTTGGCTTATGGGTTCGTTATGAACTCCTTGGGACTACACCAAGCTCCCATTGGCCTAACGTGGCACATGGTCTCGCGATTTTCTACACACTGACGGTCGTATTTGACATTGTCACCGCTGCCCTTTTCGAATTCTGGGGACTGATCGCATTCTTTTTAGGCGCATACCTGATTCTTTACGGATACTGGCAGCTTCGGCGTGAAGCGGATGCAAGACCACTCGTCGTTTCCATCCCTGATGCGGACGCTGCCACTTGAAATCAAGCTGGCCCTCGGCGGGCTCGTCACGAATCGAATGGCAGTCGCGTGTCCCGGCTATAGAGTGCCAATGGCCCTAATCGGGCCTGAAGGAGGCTCATAATGCGCATTACAAGAATACTGGTCACACTGGGAATGGTCCTGCTGGTTGCCAGTTGCGAACCCAAGGATTTTCTGAACCCGCTTTACACAACAAAGGACTTGGTTCTCGATCCTCTATTGACGGGCGCCTGGGAACAAACGGAAGAAGATCGGAGTATAGTTCTTGACTTCCACCCCGCCGCGGGCGGGTGCTACGTACTCACTTACACCGAGTTGGGTTCAAAAGCCACCAAACCTCAAAAACAGGAAAGAACCCTTTTCATGAAATACGACGCTTGTCTGGTGCAATTGGGACAGGGGCACTTCCTTGATGCCCGGCCCTGGCTGGTAGAAGCGAAAGAAACCGCATGGACATTTAATTTGCCAGCACTTCCAAATCCGGGAGTGGAAAGCGCCACCTCCTCTTCCTACTTCCACCTAGGCTCTACCGACTTGCAGGACGTCCCTGCAGGGCTTTTTATAACCCTGACGCCAGCGGGCATAAACAATACCACCGCGGAATCAAACCGAAAGTACAAGTTGCATCTCACGCCTGCTCACTGGATTTTCAGAGTCTGGGTCAATCAGACGAAACTTCGGCTGAGTGGCTTCGAGCCGCCCGGCGACGTCGGAACCATTAGTACCGAAGACCTTCAAAAGCTTGTAATCAAGTACGCAGACGACACGCAGGTCTTTACAAGCTTCGGCGAATTGAAGCGTAAGTCCGGAGGCTCGCAAGTCCAGTAATGATGCTCTGGCGACGGCACCAACTCTGAGTTGACTAAATGGCACTCATGAAACTGTTACACGCGTCATCGGTGTGGATGAACTCTAAGCGCATGTCTCGGGCCGGAGGATTTTTGGTTGTTGGCGGGTCCGCTGCAAGAGCAGGTTTACCGGCAACCCTGCCTCGCCGCTCAAAACCGGAAGGCCCGCTGGACTGTCAGCAAAAAAGGAGATACTTCAATGATCATCATTGAGTTGAAGACACCCCATGACCGCGGCTTTTCACATTTGAGATTTGGAACCGTGATGTTGTCTGTGCTGCTATTGGCGGCATCGGCGTCGCCCGGTTCGGCACAGGTTCTCTCTGAAGGTAAAGGTAACCTGCGCGTGATGACCTACAACGTTTACGAAGGCGCAGACCTGACCACGGCATTTAGCGCCCAGACCCCACAAGAATTTCTCGCCGCCGTCGGCGCCATTCTTGCCAACGTGCAGGCTACCAATCCGCCCGCCCGCGCCGTGGCGGTCGCGCGCCAGATCGGCAAAGCGAACCCCACGCTGGTCAGCCTCCAGGAGGTCACCGAATGGAAGACCTGCCCGGCAAACGCTACCCTGACGGGATGTGCTTCGCCCCCCACCGTGCTGTACGACCTGCTGAACCTTGTCAAGGATGCCCTCCAGGCGCAGGGTCTGTCGTACAAAGAGGTGGGAAGAGTCACCACCAACGATTTGACTGCGCCGGCAATCACCGGCACGGGTCCAGTGATCGTCTTCTACACCCAGCGCAGCGCCATTCTGGCCAGTGCGGACATTAACTCTCACGAGTTGCAACTCACCAATGTCCAGTCGGCCCAGTTCAATTCAACTCTCACCGTCCCAATTGCCGGCGGAGGAACCTTCGTCGTCCATCGGGCATGGATTTCGGCAGATGTGAAATTCCACCAGACGAGCTTCCGCTTTATTGGCACGCAACTGGACGCCTTCGACCCCGCGACCAACTATAACCAGGGGGAGGAACTCATTTCCGGTCCCGCCAACACCTCCAAGCCAGTGGTCATTGCCATGGACTCAAATTCGAAGGCCAATCCGCCGGCGAATCCGTTCACCCCGACCTATACAAACTTTCTGGTCAACGGATTCAAGGACGCATGGACGGAGACGCAGGGCGATGCGCCGGCCCCCACGAGTGGCCAGGATCCCACGCTGATGAATCCGGTCTCGCAGGTAACTCAGCGCGTCGACCAGATCCTGCTGCACGGTGACCTGGATGCCAAGGCGACAGAGCTCTTTGGTGGTCAGCCGTCCGACAAAACCAACGGCCTGTGGCCCTCAGATCATCTTGCGGTTGCGGCCAGGTTGAAGACAGAGTGAATTTACCGGAGCTATGCCTGTGGGTCCTTGCCATCCCAGGATGCCCACGGACATGGTTCCACCTCTCCACCCAGGAGGTCGTTATGAGTATCCTGAACCGCTCCACCCGATTCCAGGGCGTGCTTGTCTTGCTGTCGAGCGCGCTTTGTACACTGGCACTGCGCGCGGAAGCAGCGGTCGAAGCGCCAGGGACAAGTAAAGTTTGGCATGTGCAATACCTCAACGGGCCTATCTCGGTGACCAAAGGGAAAAACCACAAGGTCGTGCCGCTGCCGAGCGGAACATCTCTCAACGCCAAAGTCGGCCCGGAGGGAATTGTGTTCCGGAAAAAGAAAGATGTGCTTCTAGCCATTCCCAGCGCCGGGATCGATCAAGTCACATACGACCGCGCATCGCATCGCGTCTCCAAGGCGGTCGCCGATGATATGGCAAATAACATTCAGAATTGTGGGAATGGTGATTACCTATGCGGCACCGTTGTCGTCACAGAACTGGTTGTGGCCGTAGTTGCTCTTCCTTTCAAGTACACGAACCACTATGTCAGGATTTCATGGGAAGAAGACGGCGCAGTACAAGTGATGGAGCTTAAATTCGACAAGCACGATTATCTGCCCTTGCTCTCCGAGCTACAGAAGGCAACGAATAAACCCTGGAGAAACCTGCCCGAGGAAAACGCAGCCTTCCTTCGGTCGCAGAAGAACTCCCGTCCCTGCCAGGAACAGGCGCTTTCCGGTGACGATCTTCTTCTCCACATCGGGAAAGCCTCCGGGATGCAAGACCAGCTCAACGCTGCGGCTGCCTGCAGATTCTGGCTGCGGACGATTGAAGCCGCTGCGGGAGGTTGGCTCATGGCGAGAATGCAGAGGAACGAGACCTCTTCGGGGCCATATCAGTATCGGGTAATCCATGCCGGAAGCGCATCCAGGAAGCAGGCCGAGCTTAACCGCGCGGGCGCGGAAGGCTATCGCCTGCGCCCGGGGATGTCCAGGACTCTTGGACAGTTTGGGTGGACAGTCGTTTTGGTGATGGAGAAGCCCCATGGGCAGACGCCAAGCAAGTATGAGTATCTGTATTGCAAGGGCTCTAGTGAGCGCTCGGCCAGGAAGAAGGCCGGGAAAGCGAGTGCGCAGGGCTATCAACAGGTGGACCAGGTGGACCAAGTGCAAGGCAGGTACTATTCTGTCGCGCTCATCCTTGAGCGACCCGGCACAACGAGCCAGGAGAACAAGTGAGCCAGTAGGTGGCGCAGATATTGAGGCTGGGCTCCCCACAAGGCGGCCCGTCCAAAATTCAGAGGTCAAGGAGGTAAGTATGAAAACCACATTGTTAGTTCTATTCTCACTCTCTCTCTATTTTGTTCCGAAAACCTTGGCGGCGGATCAAGCCAAGAATCTCTGGCTGGCTCGTTTTACCAGTCCGTCCAATGCCACGGCTGTTGTTGCTTCCGCTCAGACAGCTGACCTTGAAGCCATCCAGCAAAGCGGGCTCTTTGGCAAAGTCAGCTCGTTCCGTACAGAAACTGAAAAACCTGACGGCGCATGGGAACTTTCCGCTGATGCCATCGACTACTCGCATGGAAGCACCGCGAAGAGCATGCTGGTAGGCTTCGGGTCAGGACGGGCCCATCTGGTGATGGAGTATAAGCTTAAGAATCCGGCTGGAGAGACGGTCTGGACGAGTAAAATCAAGACCCACCCTTCATTCTGGAGCTCCGCAGTCACCGATCTGCACAACGCCAAAGCAGACCGGCAGGCCCAGAAGCTTCTGGACGAACTAACAAAGTTCATGCAATCGCAAAAGCAACCGTAGGCGGCGCGACGCTACAGCGCCGCGCGGCCGTGGTCAAGCTCGAGATTTCATTTTCTGAATGCTGCGCCTACGCGATCCAAGGGTCCGGGGTGCGATGGGCGGATTGGTAATTCATGAATTGCAGAAAGCATGCGAGTAGAGGTGCCAAATGATGACAACAACAAGAAGAAGAACGCGTGGGTTAACTCCGTGGTCTCAGGTGGTGGCAAACCCCAGATCCGAAACGTTTCTGCGCAATAAGCGAGAAGTCGCGAAGCAACTCTCCGTTAGCAAGGTATTGGAGCGTTCTCGCACTGTGCTATGCAGCATGATTCTGGTGTTGATGGCTTGTTGCTGCAGTGTATCCGCATACGGGCAGCGGGTCTGGGATTCGCCAGCATTTTCGGCCAGTCCCAAGGAGATTTTGGAGGCTGCCGCATCCGAGCAACCTGCGGAGGATACTGCTGCGGTGGTGGTGTTCAAGGAGGAGCACTACCGTTTTGACGCGCAGGGACGGAGCATTCACTCCATGCGGAAGATCTACAAAGTTCTGACGCCTGATGGAGTGCAAGGCTGGTCGGGAGTGAAGTACGAGTGGTGCCCCTGGTATCAGGAGCGCCCTTCCATTCGTGCTCGAGTGATTACCGCGGATGGGGTGGCCCACGTGCTCGACCCCAAGACGCTGAAGGACTCGCCTATCCAGGACAAGGACGAAAGCGTTTACAGTGACCGCCGGACCGAACTCGGTCCCCTCCCAGCAGTAGCCGTCGGGGCTGTTGTCGAGGAGGAGGCGATCATTCAGGACACGGCGGCGTACTTCGAGCAAGGTGTAATCCGCTATGTCAACCTCGCAAGCGAAGACCCGATCCGCCATTGGCGCGTGACTCTCGAGGCGCCAGCCAGCATTCCTTTACACTTTGTCGTTCGACTGCTGCCTGGTGTCCAGCCTCAGAGGACAGAAGCCGACGGAAGCGTGAAGCTTGTTTTCGAAGGTGGTCCAACGCCTCACGTGGTCAGTGAGCCCTATGTGGCGAGTGATATTCCTGTAGTCCCTTACATCGCTTTCTCTATCGGCTTGGCGTGGAAGGATGTGGCGTCAGGTTACGGCGCCATCGTGGATAAGCAGATCGCCGCTGGAGATGCGGCAGGAACCGAGGACGAGGGATTGAAGAAGGGCAGCTTGAAAGAAACCGTCGCCGCCATCAGCGCCCGGTTGCATCGGGACGTACGTTATACGGGAGTCGAATTCGGAGAAGCTTCTCTGGTGCCTGCGTCCCCTGCCCAGATTCTGCATCGGAAATACGGCGACTGCAAAGACAAGGCCACCTTGCTGGTGGCCATGCTGCGCAAGGCCGGCGTTCCCGCTTACGTTGCGCTGCTCTCGACAGGACCGGGGCTGGACATCGAGCCGGACCTTCCCGGAATAGGCGCTTTCGACCACGCCATTGTTTACGTGCCCGGCCCTCCGGGCCTTTGGATTGATGCAACCAACCCCTTCACGCGGCCCGGGGAACTTCCCATGATGGACCAGGACAGGCTCGCTCTGATCGCCGGCTCGACGACGACCGGCCTGGTTCGAACCCCCGAGCCTACCTCGGCTGAGAACGGTAGTGTGGAGACGCGAGAAATCTACCTGGCTGAATTGGGATCTGCGCGCGTGATTGAGACCACGGAGGCGACGGGTGCCTTCGAGCAGAGTTACAGAAGCCACTACAGCGACCCCGACCCCCCTGAAACACGGACGCAATTGGAGAAATACGTGGCGGTGGAGTATGCAGCGAGTAAGCTCACCCACTACGAACACTCGCCGACCACCGACCTCTCCAAGCCCTTTCGCCTGAAACTGGAAGCTGCCAGCGCGGCCCGTGGCACCACAGGCATTGAAGACGCAGTGGTGGCCATACCTGTTGTGGAGTTGACGAGCAACCTCCCCTCGCTCCTTACCGAGGATGAGGAAGAGACACCGGCATCCCCCTCACCGGAAACAGCTGCCGCTGGAGTGGAAGGAGGGTGGGCCAGGAAGGCGGACCTCGTACTTCCCAGGCCTTACCATCTTGAGTGGCGGTACCGGATTGTTCCCCCGCCCGGATTTAGGCCGGCACCCTTGCCGCCATCGGTCGTCAAGCACCTGGGTCCCGCTGTCCTCTCCGAACAGTTCAACGGAGAAGAGGATGGGACCATCACCGCGACGCTCCGCTTTGATACCGTCAAGCGGCGGATGAAACCTGAAGAAGCCGTGGCCCTTCACAAGGGAATCCGGGAACTCCAGCAAGAGAATGCTCTTATCGTCAGATTCATCCAAATTGGCGAGACCTATCTTGCGGATGGGAACGTGCGCGAGGCCCTGGAGGAATTTCGGGACTATGCCGCGAGCCATCCCCAGGACGCTCTGGCGCACACGCGCATTGCGAGAGCCCTCCTCGCGGCAGGTATTGGCGAGGGTGCGCGCAACGAGGCCCTCCTTGCCACCAAGATCGAGCCCTCCTCGCCGGTGGCCTACCAGACGCTGGCGTTAGTCCTGGAGCACGACCTGGTTGGGCGCATGTATGGAAAAGGGTTCGATTACGCTGGAGCCGAAGCTGCCTTTCGTAAAGCTCTCGAACTCAACTCCAAGGATACCGTGGCGCGCGGAAATTTCGCCATTCTGCTCGAACACGACGCCAAAGGGAGAAGGTACAGCCCCCAGGCGAAACTTGCGGAAGCTATTCAGCAATACCAGGAGCTCGGCGATAAGTTGGGAGAGGTTAACCTGAGCAAGAATCTGGTAATCGCCCTGATGTGGGCGCGGCGATTCAAAGACTTGAAACAGCAAGCCGGGAAAGAGACTGACACACAGGGATCACGTGCCTTTGCCCTCGTAGCTACCGCAGCGACGGACGGGCCCGCTGCGGCCATCCAGGAAGCATCGCGGGAGATCACGAACGAAGAGATGAGGGGGAGCGCTCTAATCGAGGCCGGGAACTACCTTGTCCAACTCAGGCTCTACCCTCAGGCAGCGGACCTTATTGCAGCCGGCGCCAAGGGCGGCCCCAACGCAGCCGCCGAACTGAATCGCGCGGCGTTCCTTCGTCAGACTCAGCGTCACGAGGACGTCCCGGTCGATAACGCTGACCCCCGAAGTGTCGTGATAAAGGCCCTTGGTTTAATGTTTAGCGACGAAGCTACCCCGGAAGACCTGGCGAAGATCAGCAGCCATCACTGTCGGGATTTTGATGATTCAAGAGAATTCGTGGATATGAAGCGAGGTATGATGGCCCTGCGCACCGAGATGAGTAAGCAAGGTCTGTCGCTGGACCTGATTTTGGATCTTTTCATCAGCAATTTCCCAATCAGCGTGGAAGGCAGTGATGCCGCCGGATACAGGTTACGCGTTCAAGTCATCGGTGGGGCCGCCGTGAGCACGCTGGTTTTCTTAGTAACCCGGGAGGACGGACAATATAAACTCCTGGATTCGGCTAGAAGCCCGACCACGCTGGGAAGTGAGGTGTTGGAAAGGGTCGGAAATGTCGACCTCGCCGGCGCGCGTCATTGGCTCGACTGGGCCCGGGAGGAGATGCCTCTTCAAGGCGGCGAGGATCCCTTCGCAGGGCCGCCGTTTCCGCGCTTCTGGGAGCGGGGAAAACAAGGCGACAAAGACGCGATTCGTTACGCGGCAGCAAGCATCCTGGCAGAGGGCGAAAAAACCGAAGTCGAGAGAGCGATACCCATTCTGCAAGAAGGGCTCGCGAAGGCGGCTTCAGATGCCGGAAGACTCCGTTTCGACCTGGCATTGGCCCACGCCTTCCTGAAATTGAAAAGGTATGGCGAAATCCTCCCCTTCAGCCAACCGCTCCTCGAAACTGCCCCAACCTCCGACGCTGCCTTCGTGATGACCATGTCCGCCCTGAGAGGATTGAAGCGATGGCCGGAATTCGAGCACTGCGCCCAGGACCGTTTGAAGCGCTTGCCGGATGACTTGCTCGCCACCCGCCTGCTTGCGGATGGGGCGTCCCGGCGCGGCAAATTGGCTGCGGCCATTCAACTCGAGCAGCGCATGGTATCTCTGGGAAAAGCTGACTCGGGCGACTACAACCAGATCGCGTGGTTTACTCTCATCGACGGGTCTGTAACCAACCAGACAATAGAAAACTCGCAGCGTGGAAACTTTTTGAGCAAGAATGCCGATCCCACTGAACTCCATACCCTCGCTGCCCTGTACGCCGAAGTGGGGAAGACCACAGAGGCTCGCGAAACTCTCTTGAGATCAATGGAACTGCGCGGGCTTGAGGAACCCGACCCTGATTATTGGTATGTCTTCGGCCGCATTGCCGAACAGTTTGGGGTCCGCGATGCCGCAGTCGCTGATTATCAAAAATTGAAGCCGCCCGACGAGGGAAATGCCTTAGCCACTTCGACCTACGTTCTCGCGCAGCGCCGTCTGGCAGTGTTGGAGCGTGAAAAAGGGATGTAAAGAATTCCCGTTTCCTGGATGGCAGCGGGCATCCACGGTGCAAGCTGATAAATCGGTGAGTCCTCAGCCATAAGAGATGAGGGAGGAAGGTAAGAAAGGAGCCAAGTTCCTTGAAATATGAAGATCCTGGGAGGGTGTCATTTGCAGTCGCAATCTCCGCAAGGGAACAGAATCGAATTCAGGAGCTGCCTATTATACTAATATCTGTGGCTCTCTACGAAGAGAATCCTGAATTGGCCTCCTCATATTGTTTGAGTCTGGTAACTCACGAAAATGAAAATGTTCGAGGCAATGCGCTGCTTGGTTTAGGCCACATCGCACGCCGCTTTGGTCAACTTCCACCAGAAGCGATGACCGCAATTTTTTCTGGGTTGAATGACAATTCCGAGTGTGTTCGTGGTCAAGCTTCCTCGGCCGCTGGTGATGTGCAACAATTTATTGGCTAGCACTTACGTGCGTACTTGCTCTAGCGGTCGGTTAGCTGCGAAACCCGCCGCTGAGATCAAATGTTAGACAGGCAAGAATCATGACTGTTCTGCGAGAGCACGATATTGTTCGGGTAACGAAGTTGGTCGACACTTCGCGTAAGTTCGACGGGACCGAGGGCGTGCGTCGGCCACCGCGGATCGGCGATATTGGAGCGATTTGCCACGGGTATGATCCAAAGGACGCGAACGCGCCCGTTGTGGTGGAGATGGTTGACAACGAGGGACTGACACTGTGGCTTGCAGACTTCCAGCGAGATGAGCTGGAGTTGGTCAGGCGGGGGTAGCCATTCGTGATTCACCTTCGTACTCTGGCTGTCTAACTATTCGCTCCAGCCTAGTGGGATTCCTTCAAGGCCGGCCAGCGAGAAACAAGCCGTTGCAGCCGACGCGATGAGGGTTATGGGCAAAGAACAAACGATCCGGGTGCGCGCTCAGGCGCTCACCATTGGCATGCCCGACATGAGCACTACATATTCCGGGGTAGTTCAGCGGTAGAACACTCGGCTCCAGACCGAGAGGGCGCTGGTTCGAACCCAGCCCCCGGACCCATATAATCAGGTAGGGAAATGTCAGAACGTAAACCAACTCGGAGGGACGAGGCGAAGCCGGCCGGCGTCAACCCCGGCTACGCGGCCTTGCAGATCGCCAAAGCACTCACCACCTCCGAGCGGCACGAGGACCGCGCGACCCGCGAGCGAGCCGAGGAGAGGGTCTCCAAGTGGGAGGCTGTTCTCAAGAACATCCTGACCGGCACTGTGGCATACGGGTCGAGAACACCTGTCGAGGGAGTGCCCGGTTGGGCAACGCTGGAGGTCGTCACCGGCGGGCTCGCGACGGGCGAACTCCTTGCGGGCGGCCCGCTCCAAGAGCACGAGCAGAAGCTACTTGAGGAGATTCCAAGCCTCCCGCGCGGTGCGGAACGTGGCGCGCTCAATGCCCACTTCCTGACTGATGCCGGTCTCGCGGAGCTCCGCAACCGGCTCCACTCGGGCCGCTACGACGTGGCCGTTCCGGAGGAAGGTGCCCTGATGGTCGTTGCTTGCCTCGTCGAGAAAGGATACGCGGAGGATGCCCGCGGACTCCTCGACCAACTCGTGCCTTACTTCTCGAGGCTGCGCTTCTATCCCGTTCCACTGGAGCAGCCCCGGCGCTTCGGTACGGGCGTCCATTTGCAGGACGTGGGGACCACGCTCGCGGACCTCCGGAGGCTCAGGCCCAACAAGCGAATTTTGGCACAAAAGGAAGCTGTGGAGGTGTGGCTGCCGTTCTATGACCGCATCGTTACATTGTTCCTTGAAACCGTTGAGAACGACTGGCCCTGCCAGAAGTATCCGGACGCTTGGCCCGAGCGTGCCCGGGCCCTTCTCGGCGAGTACGTGGAGCTGAGAAGGGAGCACACACACTGCGGGAAGATGGACCGGGCGAAGGAGCACTCCGCGCAGCTTCGCGAGCTCCTCGGTCGGTGCTCACGGAACCCGGGAGGGCTTACGGGCCAGGAGGTGGGACGTATCCGACTGATCTTGAGCCGCTACTTGGCGAAGCGGGGCGCTCCGGACTCACCGACTTGCGCCGCGGCACGCCGTCGACAAGCAGCGGATGTGGGCGCCCCGACCTTTCACGCGGTCGCCGGGGTAATCGCCGCACGCCTCGAGAAGTACCCCAAGGAAGCCAGCCTAGATGACGTCGGCCAACTGAACGGGGTGGTCACCGGAGACGAGTCGGCAGGCTCCAGCGTGCCCGAGGGAACCTCCGTCCCCCCTTCGATCCGGCGGAAGGTCGAGCGCTGCCTGAATGAGACCGTGGACACCCTGGTCGAGCGCGGCCTCATCACCTCGGGTGAAACCCTTGCCAGGTGCCTGCCGCAAATGACTTCCGGGATTCGGGCCCTGGGGATCACCGAGCCGGCGCTCCGCCAACTCTATACCGGGATCTACCGCGCTTTCCGGCGGCGGCGCTCACTGCTCCTGCTAAACCTGGAGAGGCAGGTCCAGATCGAAGAACTTCCTTGGGTCGCGGCCATCGAGAGGTTTCGGAGCGACAGCCTGTCGGGCCGGGAACTCGCCAGGCAAACCCTCGAGGAGGTCGTCGTTCTGACGCTGACCTCGTTTCCCCATGCGATCCTCCCGAACAAGCTGCTCCAGGAGTTGCGGGTGCTCCTGAAGGGTGCCGGTCTGGACATCCCGCTCGTGGACGAGTTGGCGGCGGACATCTTCATCGGGGAGTTCTCCGGGAAGTTCGTCGAGTCCGCCTGCAGGGCGGCTGACCTTCTGAAGGGCTCGCTTTACGCCGCCTATTATGGAATCGACTACGAGGAAGTCCGGAGGATCCTGAAGCCAAGAGAGCCGGCGAAGCGTACGTGGTTCTGGTCGGCGCCCAAGGCGACGCCGGATGAATTCCCCCGCCTTTGCGCGTCCCGCGCCGGGGTTTCCCTTGGGACCTGGGACCCCGCTACCAACGGAATGGTTATCGAGCAACAGCAGATCCTCACGACCCAGAACCTGGCGGCGTTGTTCGGGGGGCTGAACCTTGCAGATGCGCTACGCGGTCAGCTCGGCGCGATGGCCAAGCGTTGCTTCGAATGGATTTGCAGGCGCCAACAGGTGAGGGAAGACAAGTGGCATGCCAGGCTGAAGATGCTAAAGAACACGGCTTATGCCTGGCGGCAGATGCTTTTCTTTTTGGCCTTGCTCCCCGACCGGGATGTTACTGGTTTTCTTCGGTGGGCGGAAGGGCACCTCGATGCCCAAAAAGAAGACTTCCGCAAGCGCTTCGCCCCTGCGTTGCGGGGCTTGATGCTGGTCGCAAACGGCGGCTCCATCGACCAACCCAGCGCGAGGAAGTCCAACACCCGCCGTTTCCTTGGCTGGTCGAACACAAAGCATTGGTTGCTGGCTGACCTCCAAGGCAAATGAGGGAGCATGCCAACAAGTCGCTCCAGCAGCTGGTGGCCGCGATTGTCGTTTCTCTGAGTTCGCTGTTCCTCGGCGCGGCCGCCGCTGCTAAGGTTTAGCGTTAATTCCCGGACGGTCGCCACCGACGCAAATCTCTGAAACTTGCAGGGTTGCCTCCTGTTTGGTAAATCAGCCCTACTTCGTTCCGAAGGGGTTACCTGCGGAATCCCCAATTCGACAATTCACGGGCCACTCGGAAGTTATCCTTACATTGATTTTCGGCGTCTGGAATGCCGAATGAGGATTGTTACGGAGGGCAAGCCATGGCCCTGCAGTTCCTGCAGGGATCGTTTCAGGCACGGGCTCGCTTGAACTAAAAACAGCACAGAAAATTTGGTGTGGATTTTGGTGTGACCCTCAATCAAAAGCCATCGCAATTGGTCACCATTGAAAAGGCAATGGACATTCGCTGAAGGCGCATAAATAGCGGCTGATATCGTTCTGTCGCACACCACCGGAGAAATGTCTTAGGGAAGTGTCAAGGTAGCGCTCTAACCAGACTGAGCTACGGGCCTGAAACGACTTGTCTT
>OBLQ010000259.1_pt1 | contig 19724 bp, 17 predicted proteins | sample 1519881 | NCBI WGS metagenome assembly OBLQ01 (sample SAMN01911456, study PRJEB22533) | soil metagenome | biome: Soil | place: Malaysia | collected 2012-04-30 | depth DG_metagenome m | reverse complement strand
GGTCGATGAGGCGGTGGTGAATGGCGTACAGGGCAAGCTCGAGACGGTCGGACACACCGAGCTTATCGAAGATGTTATGCAGGTGATTCTTCACAGTTTGCTCGCTGATGAACAATTTTTCGCCGATCTCCCGGTTGCGAAAGCCCTGAGCAACGAGCTGAACGATTTCCTTCTCGCGATCGCTCAACAGCGGCTTCTCGCGCCGCTGACCCGACTCCGCGGATTTCTTGAACGCGTCGATGACTTCGGCAGTCATGCGGTTGTCGAGCCAGATTTCACCGTCATGGACTTTGCGAATGCTCTTGAGCAAGAGGTCGCTCGCCGACTGCTTGAGAACTACGCCTCGGGCACCGAGACGCATGGCCCGGACCACGTCGCGGTCGTCCTCCGCCGCCGTCAGCACGATGACTCGGGTTGGCAGAGCATCAAAATTGACCTCTTCGAGAACACCCAGGCCGTCCTTGTCGGGCATGCGCAAATCGAGCAGGAGAATATCGGGCTTGAGCTTGGCAAGCATCTTCGTGCACTCGACGCCATTCGAAGCTTCGCCGACAATCTGAACGTCGTCGGCACCCTCGAGCAGCTTCCGGAGACCGTCGCGGAAAATAGCGTGGTCATCCGCGACCAGGATACGAACCGCCTGTTTCGCCTTTGTCATCTTAATTGATTGGAATCACTATAGTTAGACGAGCGCCATGGCCCGGATTTGATTCCACTGTCAAAGTCCCACCCACGCTCCGCGTCCGTTCCTTGATCGAAATTGGACCCAGACGCAACCGATCCAACTCTTCGCTGCTGTACCGCCCAGAGAAGCTGAACCCCAGCCCATTGTCGTCGACGACGAGACACACCGTCGCGTCGTCTGGTACTAGTTTTACCACGACGTGGCTGGCATGCGCATGCTTTTTTACGTTGTGTAGTGACTCACGGTATATCTGGAACAGTTCCCTGCAAATGCGGTCGGGAAGCCGTAGGTCGCGGTCCTCTATGAAGAGATCGACGGCGAGACCGTGCTCGCCGCGAAATCGCTCCGCGAAGCCCACCATAAGTTCCCGCAAGTCTGCGCTTTCCACGCGCAATGGGCGGAGATCTGTCACCATCCGCCGCAGTTCCTCGCTTTCCTGCCGCACGGTTTTATGCAGGCTCGCGAACTCGGCCGCTGCCCGCTCAGACCCTTGCGGGGGTTTGAGCCGCAGAACGTCAAGCTGGATCTTCAAGCTGAGCAGAGTCTGCAGGATACCGTCGTGCAGGTCCCGTGATATGCGACTACGCTCTGATTCGACAGCCCTGGCCCGCAGGTGGCGCAGCAAAAAGACGTTCTCAAGCGGTGGCCCGATGTGGCGCACGACCTTCTCAAGCCATCGCAAGTCTCCCGCCGAGAACTGCCGGCGCGGCGCACGCGCATTGACGAGCAGGACGCGTCCAGCCGGCCGACTGTTCGCTTCAATGGTCACCGCCAGCAAAGATTGCGCACCGAATTCTTCCTGAGTGGAGGATGGTAGCGGAGGTACGGTTCGGAACCTCTGCCCAGTCCGGCGATCCCAGCCGAAGCATTCGCTGGTCCCGTTCCTGTGCTCCCAGCCCATGGAGATTTCCATGCAGTCGATCAAAAATGTGTCGGAGCGTGCTTGCGGGAGAGTTTCGGGACCCTGCGGATCGCGGTCGCCGGGGCGGACCTTCCATACGAAAAGGCGCTCAAGTTCGTCGTCGTGCACCGCCAGGCAGGCCTGCTCAGAGTCGAACTCCAGAGCCAGTTCGCCGAGCGCCTGGCGAATCGATTCCGTCAGCCCGCGCTCGAACCTCAGGAGGCCAGTGATCTTTTCCAAGAATTGCTGCCGCGAGAGTTGTTCCCGCTCGCGCGCCCCGAGAAATCCCATCCCCAAGCCGGAAATGAGCGTCGCGAAGCCGATGGCAACCCAATGCCAGGTGCTCCTCCATTGAAACGAATTCCAGACGGCCACGCGCAAAACGATCGCCCCGGTTGCGACACCCACGAAAGCCCACATCGCCCGCATGTTTCCCCGCGTCGCCAACGCGAAGACCACAAACAGGAAAAGGAACCAGAAGGCTGAAATGGAAGGTGTCAGATACAACAAAACGGCCAGCACTGCGACATCCGCCAGAAGAGGAACGCGAAGCCGCGGCCGAATCTCGAAGCATTCCACGAGCGCAGTCCCGGACGCTACAGCCAAATAGGCCGACAAAAGAAAAATGGGCCAGCGCCGAACCGGCTCGATAGAAGTCTCAAGCAACGCCACCAGGGACAGCGCCGCCATCACGGCTCGTGCGAGCGCGACTTGCCGTTCCAGGTAGAGGCGTTCGCTGTTGTCCAAAGGCATCGTGGAGGGCGACTTCCTCTAAAAGTCTAACAAGCCCCTGACAGCGCGCAACCGCGTGTGGTCTTTTGGTAATCGCACGGAGGTCGCGGAGCGATTGCTTCGTAAACGAATCATGGTCAGGGTTGACATCGGGTGCATAATCGTTCGCGGGAGTCAGCGTCACTCGGAGAGCCGCCGGCTTGTCGCATCGATATACCCGGAGAGAAGTAGGGCGCATCCTGGGAGTGGGGTCGAGCCGCCTGCGGTATTGGGAGAGGCTGAGGTTGGTGCGTCCCCGAGCTCGCTGGGGAGAGCGTTTCTACACGTTTGGCGACCTGGTCGCCCTCCGCACTCTCAAGCGCCTGACGGACAGTCGAATTCCAGCGCGGCGAGTGCGGCGGGCAGTCAAGCTGATCGAGCAGCAGTTCAGCGAGGCGCCCCTCCCTCTGCAAGAACTGCGCATCCTCGAACAGGGCCGCGACGTGTTGGTGATTCCTCCCGGCGCCGTTCGCCCATTCAGCCCTCTGAAGCAACAATGGTTCTTTTCCTTCGATCCAATCGAGCTGCAAGGAAAGCTGCACTCGCTGAAGGGCCCCACCCCCGAGGAGTTGTTTCAAACGGCACTCGACTGTGAGACGCAGCCGGAGTTGCTGCCGCGAGCTGTAGAAAACTACAGGCAAGTGCTGGAGCTGGCGCCCGATTGGGTGGAAGCACACATCAATCTGGGCGTGGCTCTGTATCAGATGGGACAGATCGACGACGCACGCGCTGAGTTCTCGTCCGCCGTTCAGCTCGATCCGTGGAATGGAATCTCTCGCTACAACCTCGGTTGCGTGCTCGAAGAGCAGGGAGAGATCGAGTCAGCCATCAACCATTTGCGCCGCGCCGCGCGGGCCATGCCCAGCCATGCCGATGTGCGTTTCAACTTGGCTCTGGCGTACGAAAAGCGAGGTCAGCGCCGGCTCGCGCGCGAGCAGTGGGCGCTCTATCTGCGGCACGCCCCAAACGGCCCTTGGGCCGATCAGGCTCGCTCGCGACTGAGACAGTGTTCCCGCCGCAAGCCCCCCGCGCCGATTCCCTTCCCGCGAAAGGCGTAGCCTGCACGGAGGGATTTCGCGATTCTGAGGCCGGGGGTCGAAGCCTTGTCGAAGCGATTTCTGTCCTATTTGCCTGTTTCGGCCGCTGCGGCGACAGGATTTCCTTTTAATGGGCAGCCGGCTGCGGCGTTCCGGCGGCCACCCACTTGCGCACGAAGATCGGCACGGCCAGAAGTGACACCACCAAGAAATGGACTCCCATTCCCTCTCGAAGTCGGCGGGAGGCGGACAACCGCCCCCAGCTCCGCCTAAGACGAATGGGGTTTACGTCCAGGCATCCACGTGCACGCCCCGCCCAAACCTGAAGTCTGTGACAAACCAGGTGGTTTGCACCTTTCCTCCAGTCACAACCACATGGATAGCCTTGGGGTTGTTGAAGGGCTTAATCAGTGTGTCTCCGGGCAACTTTCTCCACGTGGCGTAAGGTTCGAGCCCCTGGAGCGCAAACGCTGTATTTGTTGTTGTGATAACGCCGTTTCCCCAGTAGGAATCAACGGTCTTTTCGACGTTTTGTGAGAACCACTCGCTCAACTGCGCCTTGCTCTTGAAACCGTAGACATCCTTGAGCAATGTGGCCACCGTCGGGTCCAGTACGATCGTGGCCGCGGAGCCCATCGCGGCAAGCGACCGCATATAGTCCCGCATCAGCTTATGGGGGCCATAGGGCTGCTGCGATTCGCCTAGGCTGGAGATATAACTCCATCCCACGCCCACGCTCACCACGCTGTCCGTCGGCTTAAATCCCATCTGCACATGGAGAGGATCCCACCCCTCGGGCAGTTCCTCTTCGTTCTCGGCGAAGCAAACATTGTTGTACTGCAGATTGTTGCCGAGAGATTCCCAGGCGCTTACATTGTTGCGGAGATCCCCCGCCGTCTTCGACATCAGTGTGAAAGCGCGTCCGATGACGGCGTTGGCCTCATTATATGGACCCATCGCGTTGGTCCCGCAGTTCATGCCCAGTCGCTTGCAGGCGGGTCCGTTGACGACGATCATGTTCGCCATCGACGTCGTGGAGTTTCCGAAAGGAGCCTGCGTGGCCAGTGCCAGGATCAGCGGAAAGTATTCCGGCCTGGCTCCCGCCATCACCGCGGAAATAGCCGCCTTCTCCACCGTGAGCGGCCGCTCGCCACCGGTAATGTTGATGGTCTTGATCACCTCGTTGGGCTTGTGGCTGGTTCCCTTCAGCATCTCCGCCACTCGTTCCTCGGTCGGAAGGACGACCGGATTGTAGTCCGTCCACTCCTTATCCTTGAAAAGGCGGTGCAGATTGTCCTCGGAATCCGGCGGAAGCATCCTCGGCTCGACGGTCGCCCCTGGTGGCGTTCCCTTGATTTGCTCCTTTGCCGTAAGGGGCTTCGTGAACGCGTCAATGACCGCCGTCATCAACGGCTTGCCGCTCAACATGTCCTTGCCTTCGACGAAAGCTCGGTCCACGGATTTCGGCTGACCGGCAAAAGGAAACGGAACAGAAACGAATCGGATGGGCATCCCATTGTTGTATTCGAAATCGTAGCCGATCGCGTAATGCACGATATTCGAGGCAGCAACGCCAATGGCGGGAATCTGGCACTCCAACTCGATCCGCTTTGCATCTCGGCCCACGGCCGAGGCGCAGCCGTTTCAACCAGCGATGCCGACAATCGCGGCGTCGGCTTTCTTCTCGATCATCTCCTTGCGTATGGATGGATCGTCCGCAAACATGTTCGTTTTCGTTCGCGTGACCACCGTCTTCACGCTGGGCATGTTCTTGGCAAACCAGTCCTGAACCGCCTCGAAAAAGCTGTATGCAGATTCCGCTCCTCCCCACTGAATGTCGATCATGTAGAGAGTCTTGCCCTCGAGGCTTTCGAGACGTGATACCAAGGGAGTTCGTTCGGCAAACTTACCTGCGATCGCCGGGTTCAGAACCGCAAGCTTCCCCGCTCCCACCGCGGGAGTCGCCGTTGCCTCCGCCCGTCCGGCCGGACGCGCATAACCAGGAGAACCGGCTAACAGGGCTGGAGAAGTTCCCAGCAGTGCCAACATCTTCCGTCTGTCCATGGTCACTTCCCTCCTCTTCGATTTCTGCAATTAATGTCGTGATTTCGGTTGCCGCATCGGGCGCCTTCTAAGTTTGCGGTGGTTTGGGTTCTGGTGGAAAAAGCGGTTCGATAGATAAGTCCGGGCAACAGCACCTCCTGCCTGATGGCGGGATTCTAACTCCGCTTGCGGCATGGCGCATAGCATTTCCGGTGCCGCTCGGGGCGGGATGCGACCTTGCCTCAGGCTTTCCGAAAGGGAGACCCAGGCGGTACGGGGTGTTACTTCACGCTTCGGGCAGGACAGCCGAGCAAGCTAGATTGCCAAGCTTGGTGCCGTTGCCGCGCTTCTCATCGCGGCAAAGTGGCGTAATACGTCGTAAAGCAACCGAAGGTGAGCGTAGCTCAGCGGGTATGGCATCGGTCTACGGTGACCCAGATCCCCGGTTGATTCCACAACGCTCGGACCGACTTTTCGTCCTCTGTCACGTTGAATCTTCTAACGGTTCCCTTCCTCGCAGGATTGAGCCGGATTGTGCCCACTTGCTAGAGTCTTCTACCCAGGTGTGGCGCAAGATTGGGCACACCTCTCTCCGGCGGAAAGTAATTCCTTTGGCGGGCTACAACGACCCACCGCGACTCTATGAAACGTCAGTGGTATTCTTACAGTTCGGCGAGTGATTGGTTTGGGAGTGACTGAAGCCATCGGAGTCACGAGTCGGCCCTCCGCTGACGATCGAGCGGGTCTGGCGTGTTGTTCTAGAGTTGTCGGAAGGGTACGTGCGACGGAGTGGGAGCTCGTGAATGTAGTGGCGTTGCTCTACAAGTTGAGAATTAGCAGAGGTGGTTGAACGACCCATCTGTTGAAAAGAACCTGACAGCTTTGTTGCCGCATTCGCGGCAGTGGCCAACATAGGGAGGCGCAAGGATTCAGACATGGCACAAATTTTGGAGGACATCCGCAACTATGTGGAAAGCAATTGGCAGAACGGTCGTGCCTCGGATCATTTAGACGTAACCAACCCCGCGACCGGAGAACTGCTCGGCCGCGTGCCTTTGTCTTCCGCCGCGGAGGTGGACGCCGCGGTGCTGGCTGCCGCGAAGGCTTTTCGCACCTGGCGACAGGTCCCCGTTGGCGAGAGAACGGGTTTTCTCTTCAAGCTCCGGGATCTGCTGAAACAGAATTTCGAAGAGTTGTCGCGGACAATTACGATCGAATGCGGCAAGACATTGGCTGAATCTCGTGGTGAGATGCTGCGCGCCATCGAAAACGTGGAAGTATCCTGCGGCACGCCCTCATTGATGCAGGGATATGTCTCGGAGGATATCGCCGTCGGTATTGACGAAAGTGTGGTCCGCCAGCCGCTCGGCGTCTGCGCCATCATCGCGCCGTTTAATTTCCCCGCAATGATCCCTTTCTGGTTTCTGCCGTACGCGATTGCGTGCGGCAATACCGTCGTGCTGAAGCCCTCCGAGCGCGTGCCGCTCACGATGCAGAAGGTGTTCAGGCTGATCGAGACGATAGGTCTGCCGGCTGGTGTCGTAAACCTCGTCAATGGGGCGCGCGAAAGTGTGAATGCCATCCTGGACCATCCCGATATTCGAGCGGTGAGCTTCGTCGGCTCCAGCGCGACGGCGCGCCACGTGTACTCGCGCGCAGCGGCAGCGGGAAAACGTGTACAGTGCCAGGGCGGAGCCAAAAATCCCGTCGTCATCCTGCCAGATGCCGACCTCGCTTCGACTTTGGACATTGTTGCTGACAGCGCATTTGGCTGCGCCGGCCAGCGGTGCCTCGCCGCATCGGTAGCGATTACCGTGGGTGAGGCCGCGAAGTCCTTCACCCAGGGTATCCGGGACAAGGCCGAATCGCGCATCACAGGTTACGGCTTGGATGATGGCGTGCAAATGGGCCCGGTCATCACCTCGGACAGCCGGACACGGATTGAGGGCTTGATCGCCAAGGCCTTGCGCGACGGCGCAAAGCTTGTCGTGGACGGACGCCATGCGAATATCGTGAACTATGAAAAAGGCAATTTCGTCCGGCCCACAATCTTCGAAGACCTCCCCCTTTCCAGCGAAGTAGCTCACACTGAAATTTTCGGACCGGTGCTTTCGGTCCACCACATGAGTTCGATCGATGAAGCGATATCGTTTGTGAACTCGGGCCCGTATGGAAATATGGCGTGCCTTTTCACCACGAATGGTTCGGACGCCCGTAAGTTCCGCCACCAAGCGGAAGTGGGTAATGTTGGCATCAATGTTGGAGTGGCTGCGCCCATGGCATGCTTCCCTTTCAGCGGAGCGCGCGGCAGTTTCTTCGGCGATCTCCACGGGCAGGGGCGAGACGCCGTTGAGTTTTTCACCCAGCAAAAGGTTGTGATCGAGCGTTGGCCTAAGGCTTGGACCCGCAAGTTCTAGCAGGATATCGAATTCGGATCACGGCAAATCGAAGGCGATCGAGCGTACACACAGGCCGGTGGGCCCCGAAACTCCCCGCTATCGGGGCCGCTTCACTAATCTATAGAAGCTGCGTCTCGCTCCTTCCTAACACGCCTCATGGAGGGCTTGCGAGCAGCTGCCCGCGCTTTCCTACGTCCACTTATCTATCGATACACTCCTGCTGTAGTTCAAGTTCCCCACCTGAAACATCGCATTGGTCTGGCCTCCGGCGACGACTAATGCAATGTCATCGACTTTCGGCCAGCATGGAATGGGAGTATCGTCGGACGCCTTCCACCAAGTGGCGTAGGGTTGTTCCCCTGCCAGTGCCCGTGGATACAGCCACACGTGAGCTAGGAATGACTCTCGATATTCTTTGGCAGTGATCGTCGTATTCTTCCAGAGCCAGTCTTGCAGCTTCTCCTTGGTATCGTATCCCTGATCTTTGAGCAGCTTCGCCGTCAGGGGATCGAGGATCACAAGGCAGTTGAACATTCTCGTCATCGTCGGAAACATGCTGCCGATCTGTGCGTCAAACTTCGGGATTAACTCCCCTGCGCCCTTCGCGCCATGGCCCTGGCGTAGGTCCCACCCGTAGAACAAACTCACCACGCTTTCTTCGGGCTTGAATCCCTTCTGCACGTGAAACGGTGCCCAAGGACTGCTCTTCTCGTCTTCGGCAATGACGACGTTGTTGTAGTTCAGGTTGTTCCCCTGCGAGCCCCAGTAGGTTTGTCCGGGTATGGCGCCGGGGCCGAGGTTCTTGCCCATCAAAGTCCACGCCCGGCCGATCGTGGCATTTGGCTGAGCGAAGGGGCTCAAGGCGCCGATGCCGTAGTTCATGTTGAGCTTGTCGCGAATGGGGCCATTGATGATCATCGAATTGCAAAACGATGTCGTGGAGCCGCCGAGCGCCAAGCTACCCGACGACGCGATCGCAAGGATCACCGGGAAATACTCAGGGTCGCATCCTGCCATCACCGCGTTCACGGCTACTTGCTTCACGGTGTAGTGCCACGCTCCGCTCGGTCCTCCGCCAGTTTTCCCAACCTCTTCGTCCGGGCGGTGACTCGTTCCTTTAAGCATGGCCGCAACCTTCTCTTCGGTTGGGATGACGATAGGCAGGTAATCCGTCATCCCGTTGTCCATAAAATACTTCTGATGGCCGTCCGCAGTATTCGGCCCAAATACGTCAGGCCCGAGCGAAACAGGCTGCAACCCGGATTTCTGGTCCTCCGCGGAAAGCGGTGTGGTCAGCGCGTCGGAAATCTCCTTCATCATTGCTTTTCCCGTCACGGGATCCGGGCCGTCTACGACTGCACGCAGCTGCTCGGACGTCTTGCCCCAGATGGGATGCGGTGTGAAAACGATTCGAAGCGTCGGCATGCCGCGTTCGGCGGCTACCGATCTCGCCAAATCCACATAAGCCTCGGTGATAATCGGGACTGCGGGGACGCCCATCTTTTCCATCGTTACGCAGTGACTCACGGTCGCTGGTGTGCAGCCCGCTCAATGGCCGATCGCCATGATGGTCGCATTGCCGTTCGCCTTGATCTCCGCCCAGAGCTTAGGATCGTCCGTGGGATACGTCCCAGCCTTCTTTCGCAGGACGGTCTTGACGCCCGGCATATTTCGCTGATACCAGCCCGCCACCTGCTCGAGCAGGAGGTCTGCTCCGAAGAATCCCGTATCCACAAGATAGATCGTTTTCCCCTCGAGCGTCTTGAGAGAGGGAGCCATGGAATAACGCATCACGGGCGGCGGCGTGCCTTTGGGACTGAGTGCCGTGAACTTCGGCTCACTCCCCGCGCTGCGCGACTTCTGGTCACGGTTGTGCCTTGCTTCCGCGCCCGCCTGGGAGCCGGTTAGCAGCACCGGAGACATCCCCAGCAGTGTCAACAATTTCCGTCTATCCATATTCACTTTCCTCCCTCTCGATTTCCGAAATTAATCAGTATCCTAAACTCAGCGGCCGCATGAGGACCGTTCCAAGTTTACGGTCGTTTGGCTTCCTGTGGGAAAGCCGTTGGATAAGTCAGGGGGACAGCGCCTGCTGCCTGACCGCGGGATTCTAACGCGTTGGCGCCGCGCTGCATAGCGATTCTAGGGCAGGTCGGTGTGGAATCTGAATACGCCTCGTGTCCCTGGAAAACACTGTCCGCGGGGGCGCGGACGTGTCGTCTCCTGTTTCCGTGCGGGCGAACACCCAACCACACTGCCTACATTGGCTCCACTGCCGCGCTTTTCCATCGCCGGAAAGTGGCGTAAGATGTTGTAAAGCGACCGAAGGTGAGCGTAGCTCAGCCGGTAGAGCATCGGTCTGTGGAACCGAGGGTCGTGGGTTCAAATCCCATCGCTCACCCCAAAACCTTCTTGAAAAGTCAGGGACTCGCGATATTGCAAGTCGCCAGAAAACGGCCAAGTCAACACTTGCGACTCGGTGACTTGGGTCTCGCCGGCTCGAGCGGGAATCGTCCTCATACCCCGACGACACGTTAGGTGAGTCCGCAGTGCCAAAGAGGCTGGCCTTTCGTACAGGTTACTTGCCAGTGCCAAAGTACGTCCGGCCCATTGTGAAAGCTCCCCACGCTCGAAATACTGCAAATGCTATGAAAATGAAGTCTGCAGCGGCATTGCTATTTGGTGTTGCTCTCGCTAGCACTGTGTTTGCGCAGCAAGGCCCTCGAACATTCGGCTGGATCCCTGCCAATGGCGAAACGGCACGCCTCGACCCGGCGAATTACTACGGTGGCCGCACCTATCATCCGTCGGCAGGCGGCGGCAATTTGCACGTGGACATCAAGGCGCAGCAGCCGGTCACGATCTTTATGGCGGGCGCGGAAGAGTGGAGCTACGCGCTGCAGCACCCGGAAGCAATGGCTACTCTCCACGAGGTTTGCCCGCGGACACATGTTTCGGAAACGACCTACACCTGCTTCATTTCCGAGCCGATGACTCTCGTCATTCAGGATGAAAGAGCCAGCACCGGCAAAGCAGTTGTCGCCAGCCTTGGCGCGGCGCTAGACCAGAGCGATCGTCAGGCCAGCCGAGTGGCGAGTGTGGGCATTTCTGCGCTGCTTTCGGGTGGTACGCTGGCCAAAAGGCATTTCACCGCGCCAAACGATGTTCACGTCCAGTACTTTCGCTGGGATTGCATCGAGAATTGCGTTCAGCCTGAATTCCAGTGGATTCGCGTTACGACAGAGCGGTACAAGCTGACTCCCTACATGAAGGTCTACGGTGGCTATGCGCCCGACGTGGACGGCGAGCAGGTCAGCGTATTCATCAAGTCTCCCGTGCCGATGGTCGTGGCGCTGGTGCCGTCAAGTGTTGCGGGTCAATTGCACGCGAGCCGCCAAGCCCTCGAAAATGTGCTGGACACAGTTTCGTGCCAGCAGCGCGGCGTTCAACAATTGCAGTTCCAGTGTACCTTCAACGTCGCCGATGGGCCGCAATCACTCGTCGTCGCTCCCGAAAACGACGCGCGCGTGCCGCACAAGAAAGCAGAGGTAAAGTGGCTCGCGAATAAGTGCGTCGCCAACTGTCCAGATCCGCCGCAGGCAGCAGAGTCGCAGAATCCGCAGAATTAGGCCCGGCAGCTTAAACTTCCGAAATCACGGCGGCACCGCTTCCCGCCGATTAGAAGATCAAGTCGAGGTCGATTCATGCTTACATGTGGCCGCAGGCATATCATATGCACGGGAAGACGCCTCACGTTCCCTCGCGGTCCCTATTTGCGGGGCATGCTCGCCCAGATTTTCTCCAGTTCGTAGTAGTGCTCAGGATACTGCGGCGTATAGCGCAGAAACGTGGGAATCGGATAGCAGAGGCCGCCCTTCTGCGTGCCTTCCAGTCCTTTCAGTAACTCGTCCATCTTTGCGCCCGGCAACGAAAACGCCATCTCGTGGTCCTGCGTCTGTCCGAGGACTCGGTCACCATAGCAAGGCAAAATCACCTGGTAATCTCCTGTTAGCATTGTCGCGATCACTTCATCTGAACAATCCACGCGCCCAGTGATCGTGCTCGTCAGTGAGCCCCCTCTCTTCCAAAGCGCAGCCGTAACAAGACGCAGGACCTGCGCTGAGTTCCCATAGATGATGAGCGCGTCCGGAGAAAATTCTGCGGTCGCTGCAGGGGCAACCAGTAGGTACTTGTACCGCCCTTCCGCTAGCTTGGGCGTGGCCGCTTCGCTCCGCGCTCCCGCTTCGGCCGTCTCTGTGTACATACCGCAAGCAAGCTGCCCCGAGGTGTAGAAGTCTGTCACTGGCGCGAATCCGAAGGCTGTTTTGGTAAGAGGGCAATTTATATCCTCCGCCCCAACCGCAATCGTCCATCCATATCGGCGCGCCATCGCGATTGCCTGGCAATTCGCAATTTGAATTCCCATGTCGCGGCGGGGACGCCTGGCTCTTTCTGGAACCGGCTCATCGGGCTTCAGCATTTTCGCCGCCACCGGAAAAGTTGCTGGACGAACGAAGTTTTCAATTCCCTTTGCGAATTCTTTCGTGTCCATAAGAGGCTCCTTCGGCTCGGGGACGTCCCCAGAAATCTCGCCTAGCTGGCTCCCAGTGAAAAACGCAGTGCGCCGCTCGGTTTCGGTCCCAGGGAAACGTTTTTCGTCCGGTCGGCACGCCTCCGATACTATACCGAAACCACACTTAAAACAGTTTGGGCGTTTCCCATAAGGCTTCGCAGCCCGCGTTTTTTGTGTCGCGCATGCCTAGCGCCTTAGGCACGTTTCGTTATATATACTTGGCGCTCGACAAGGAGGCAACCATGCCGCAGAAAGTCATCGAGATCGTTGGATCGTCAAAGGAAAGCTTTGCCAAAGCCACGGAGAATGCAGTCGCCGAAGCCGCCAAGACCGTTCGCGGTCTGAAGTGGGCCCGCGTATCGGAACTGGAGGTGCGTCTTGACGACAAGAAGATCGTCGAATACCTGGCTACAGCGCGTATCTACTTCGACGTAAAGCGATAGCCGAGGCCGCCCGCAAAGCTTTGGTCTAGTTTGATCTCAAGCGCCTTCACCAAGATCGCGACCGGCCTCAGTGCCGGTAGCCGCGCGGCTTGTGCTTCGCGTTGTGCACCCACAGGAGTTGGATTTGCGCGGCTCATGTGTGGTCGAGCAGGAGTGAGGCTTGAATGCGAATATAGTTACAGCACAACGCCGGGGAAGCACGAGAGGATAAGAAAAAGACGATATGTCCAAGACACCTGAAGAGCTACTGGCCGAGCGAACCCAGCGATTCCAGGACGTATATGCGCTCAAGCAGCCGGATCGCATTCCAATCCGTTTGAATCTTGGCTACTTGCTGGCTAGATTGGGCGGAATCACTTACCAAGAGTTGGATGCCAATCCCGAGAAGGCACAAGAGCTCCTGGAGAAATGGGCCCTCCATTTCGACGCGGACCAGGCCGCGGGCCTCGGCTACTTCATCTCGGCGGGCAGCGTCATGCTCGGCGACAGACAAACCAAGTGGCCAGGCTACGGCCTTCCGACCAACAAGCCGATGCAATATATCGAGGGCGAGTACATGAAGGTCGAGGACTACGACGAATTCCTCGACGATCCCACGAACTTCACTCTGCGGATTATGTTGCCGCGGATCTATGAAAAACTCGACGGGCTCGCGCACCTGCCCCGGCTTCCAATTCTGGTCACAGGCTACCCTTCGTTTGCCACTCTCGGCGGGGTGTTTATGAATCCCGCCCTGACGAAATCTCTGGAAGCTCTCGTAAAGGTCGCCAAATTTCACGCTGAAAGAATTCCGATGTTACGCGCCCATGCCGAACGCATGGCCGCGATTGGTTTTCCGACCGGCATTGGCCGCGGGACCGGGGCCGGCGCGTTTGCGCTTGCTCCATTTGACTTTATGAGCGACACGCTGAGAGGCATGAAGGGAATTTTTCTCGACATGCGCCGACGGCCCGAAAAACTGATGGCCGCGCAAGAAAAGGCGCGGCGCATCTGTGCGGAAGCGGCCATCCAGGCATGCCACGCCACGGGCGGCAAGTATGTGTTCATACCCTTGCATCGTGGCTCAGACGGATTCATGTCCCTTTCGCAATTCGAGACTTTCTATTGGCCGCCACTGAAGGGTCTTATCATGGATTTGGTGGCTGCGGACATCATGCCCGGCCTGTTTTACGAGGGCGTTTGGGATCAGCGGCTTCATTACCTGCGGGAGTTGCCCAGAGCGAAGACGACGGGCCATTTCCAAAGCACGAATATCCACAGACTGAAGGAAGTCGTTGGAGACGTCATGTGCATTTCGGGAGCATTCCCCGCTTCCCTGCTTCAGGTGGGAACACCTGAAAAAGTACGGGAGCACACGAAGCTGCTCTGTCAGGTCCTCGGCAAGAACGGCGGTTATATCATGGCGGCGAACTCCTCGATGGACGAATGCGATCCGACCCTCGTGAAGATATGGGTGGACGCCACGAAGGAATACGGTGTGTACTGAGGATTTAGGATAATGATTCATGCGTTCCCGGCGTCCTTGACTCCTGCCGCCCCGCAGCAGCGCCAAAGATCGGCCCGCGACGGAAGCGAGGAAACCTTCCCGCAAGTTTTCCGACCCCGATAACGCGTGAGTCCGTATACAATAAAGGATTGCGCTCGCGCGTTCCGGCGCTTCAGACATGGTGACGCTCCAGACAATTCAGGCCGCACTTGGGCGTATTCGCGAGTCGATCTTCGTCTCGCCCTTCACGCGCTCGGAGACCTTTTCGAAACTGACCGGCAATTCCGTGTTCTTGAAGTTCGAGAACCATCAGATGACCGGCTCCTTCAAGGAGCGCGGGGCCCTCAATAAAATTCTTCTGCTGACGGAAGAGGAACGCCGCCGCGGAGTGATTGCGGCCTCGGCAGGCAACCACGCTCAGGCCGTGGCCTACCACGCCACGAAACGCGGCATCGCAGCGCAGATTTGCATGCCGCTGACGACACCGCTCGTCAAGGTGTCGGCCACGCGCGGCTATGGCGCCGAGGTGATCCTGGTGGGCACGAACTACGACGAGACCTGCCAAGACGCATTGCGCCGCTGCGAAGAAAAAGGCATGACTTTCATTCACCCGTTTGACGATGAAGCCGTAATCGCCGGCCAGGGAACCGTGGGAATCGAGATGATGGAGCAACAGCCCGCTCTCGATGCCATGATCGTCCCCGTGGGCGGAGGGGGCTTGATTGCGGGTCTCGCGTGCGCCGTCAAGGAGACGAATCCCAAGATTGCCGTGATCGGAGTGCAGACTTCCAAGCTGCCTTCGATGAAAGTGGCGCTCGAGCACCGTGGCCCGGTCACGTTGCCGCCAAAAGTGACGATTGCGGACGGCATCGCGGTCCGGCGCGCGGGAGACCACACGCTTCCTATGGTTCAAAAGTACGTAGACGATATCGTTACGGTGGACGACGAGGAGGTGGCCAACGCAATTCTCCTCCTCCTCGAAAAGGAAAAGACACTCACGGAAGGCGCGGGAGCCGTTGCGACGGCCGCCGTGGTGCAGCGCAAGGTTCACTATAACGGAAAGAATCTCGGAGTCTTCGTCGGCGGCGGAAACATCGACGTCTCTCTGCTCTCGCGCATCATCGAGCGCGGGCTGGTGAAGGACGGACGCCTGGTGCGGTTGCGCATCCACTTGCCCGACCATCCAGGCGCCCTGCAGCGCCTCGCCGGCGTGATCGCCGAGCAAAAAGCCAATATCGTCGAAACGCAGTACGACCGGGCGTATTACGGCGTCCTGCTGGGCGATACGGTGATCGACATCACGATGGAGACACGCGGCCCCGAGCACATTGTCGAACTCACGGCGGCTCTGGATGCCGCTGGCTATACCCACGAACGCGTCTTGTAGCGGCGTGTTCAAGAATGCTTCTGAAGCCATCCCGTATCGGCATCCTTCCGGATCGCTTGCGTCAGATTCCACGACATGTTGAATATTGAATAGCGTGCGCTCCGGGCCGCCCTGGGAGTGTCGATTAGGATCGGTTGCTGTCCTTTAGTTTCAATGAGTTAAGCGTGTTTCTAATCGCCGGAGTGTCGATTAGAAACCGTGAATCGGGGCCCGTGAGCTCTGAGTCGCGCGGCGAGGCCCGGTATTGGAATCGCACATTCTTTGCCGGCCGGCGTGTGCTGCATCGTTGTGTTGTGGTATCTCATCCTGCTGCCAGTTTGACGCTAGCAGAAAATGAGAGCTGCTGAGGTACAGATTCAGTTCAGGCGGGTGCAAAAACAGGAAAGGTGTCGCCGCGAGACGCGCCTGGCCGAACGGACAGCTAATTTCCGCTTGGTGCGGGGAGAGAGCGAATCCGAGCGACGAGCTCGGGGCCGGCTTGGTCCGCTTCGGACGTGGAAAAATCCGGCGGTAGATGAAGGATCTGGACGTGCGGAGCGCTTTGGCCAAGCTTGGCGATGGCCGCTTCGTTCGTCCTCATGCCTGGGCCAAGAATCACGATACTGCTTCGGGCTCCCACTACCAGCGTCACGGCGTCGGACGGATATTGCGTGGTAAACACCTGGTAGCCCGAGCGTTTCAGCAAAGCTTTGAGGTACGCGAGGAGATCGAGAGAAGTATCGAGGCAGACGATCCGGTCGCCGGACGGCTGAAATATTTCTGCGCGAGTTTGTGGCCGTGCGGCAAACGCTTCGATGGCGTCTTTCGCCGTCGCGTGGCAATGAAAGACGCTCAGCAGGTTCGTCGCTTGCAGAACTTGGGCAACAAACGGAGACAACTCGCAGAGCCCAAGATCTCCTCGCCCCGCGCGGAGCACTCCGCGCAGGCGAACCAAGGCTCCCAGGCCACCGCTATCAATGAAATCAACCTCAGCGAGCCGCAAGACGACCTTCTTGGTCAGCTCGGTCAGTTTCTCCACCTCGCGCTGAAGGAACTGCGCCTCTTCGCCGCTGACGATGCGCCCGCGGCACCGGATGACGACCACGTCTCCCGCATTTTGGCTTTGAAGTGTCAGCTGCATCGGATCGTTAAATCGAAATCACATTTTGCCTTTCGGAACGGGGCGCTTCAACTCTTCCGTCCAGTTCAGCACGACGTTGATCTGCGTCAGTGCTGCTTGTCCCTGCTCGACGGGCTTGAGCATCAGGAACCGCTGGCCGTCCGGCGACACATCGTAGTTCGCACGCGCGTACGGCGCTGCAGCCTTCAGGTAGCCGCTCTCAAAGAGTTGTCGAGGCTTTTCCGCAGCGAAACCCTGCTGAGTACTTCGGGATTTCGCCCGCGGGCTCTGACGCCTGCAAACCGACTCAACCTCACCCATTCCTCCCGCACCAATAGGAGCAAGGATTTTGTAGGGGCCTAGCCGGGAGCCTAATGAGAGGGGCATACAGTGGCCGGAATCTTACATCAGAAAGACTTCCGACCGGAATCTTCATTCGGAGCGCGACCAACCGTCTGCGGTCTGCGAGTGCCCGATGCTACAATCCGTTCTGATGAACGACCGGAAATTCGACGCCAAGTGATTGCCGGCAGAGCGAATGAGCGGCGACCAGAGTCGAGGCAGCAGAGCCAGTAGACAGGTTCTAACGGAAGATATCGAAGTCGACGTTTGCGAGCAAAAGGCGGGGCATGTATTCAAAGCGGACCGAGTGGAAACTCGAAGAGAACGCCTACACGCGGGCGCTGCGACGCCATCGCGAGAGCGGTCGGTCGATTCTGGACCTGACGGTTTCGAACCCCACGACGTGCGGTTTCCGATACGATGAAGCCGCGATTCTATCCGCCTTTCAAAGTCACGAGGCGCTCGAGTACGATCCGCAACCGAAGGGTTTGCCACAAGCCCGAGCGGCCGTAGTCGACTACTACCGGCAGAAGGATCCCTCAGCGCATCTCGACACGGAGCGTTTCATACTGACGACCGGCACGAGCGAGGCGTACTCCTATCTGTTTCGCCTGCTTTGCGAACCGGGCGACGAAGTGCTAATTGCCCACCCCAGCTATCCTCTGTTTGAGTTTCTTGCCGGCATCCAGGACGTGAAGCTTCGTCCCTTCCATCTTTTGTATGACTACGGCTGGCAGATCGACTTTCACGGCCTCGAAAGAGCGATTGGCGACCGCACGCGTGCAGTTCTGGTAGTCCACCCCAACAATCCCACCGGGCACTTTATTGGGGCCGAAGAAGCCGAGCAGTTGAACGCCATTTGCCTGAAACATGATCTCGCCCTCGTTGTGGACGAGGTGTTCCTCGATTACGACATCCATGCCGCGACTGGGCGCAAGAAGAAGCATGGCAGCTTTGTCTCGAACGCCCGAGCACTCACATTTGTGCTGAGCGGTTTAAGCAAAGTTTCCGCGCTGCCGCAGATGAAAGCGGGATGGGTCGCAGTCAGCGGTCCGGACGCGCTCGTGCACGATGCGTTGGCGCGGCTTGAGGTGATTGCCGACACGTACCTGTCGTTGAGTGCGCCTGTGCAACATGCGCTGCCCGCGCTGCTCGCTCAACGGCACACCATGCAGCCACAACTCATGACACGCATCAAGACGAATCTCCGGCAGCTCGACGACGAACTATCGCGGCGGAAGTTAGTGTCGCGTCTCGAACTCGAAGGCGGGTGGTATGCGGTGCTACGCGTTCCGGCCGTACAATCGGACGAAGAGCTTGCCATTCGGCTGCTCGATGAGCAGTCCGTGTTGGTCCATCCGGGCCACTTCTACGATTTTCTAGATGAAGGGTACCTGGTGGTGAGCCTGCTTACGCCGACCGGCGAGCTGACCGCGGGGATAAAAGGGTTGTTGACCTGCGTCGCGGATTGAAGTTTTCGACGGGCGGAGCGATGGGAAGTACTTGTGTCGGATGGGGCAGCATCAACTGGGGCATGTGCCCGCGACGATAAATACTTCCGGCCCGGCATCCCGACCTTGTGTCTTCAGATCAAGATGCCGGCGCCGTACCGCATAAGTCTCACAGCTACGCCCTGCTCGGTCCCGGCCCAATACCGCAGGCTGTTTCCCGACCGCTCGTCGCTGGCACGATCAGGATACGAGATTCCATCCGCTACTTGTGTTTCTTGCCGAAAGTGTGGACGTACTTTGCGAGCGCTTGGATCTGTTCCTTACTCAGAGTGCTCTTGAACGGGGGCATGCTGTTTTTCCCGTTCGAGATCTGCTCCGCGATCTGCGCTTCGGTCATCTTCTGGACCGCATCGGAATGCAGATCGGGCGCCTTCAAGGCCTTCCCGGTAGGAGTGCCGGTCCCATCCTCCCCGTGGCACATGACGCACGTCGTTTTGAACGTCTTTGCGCCAAGGTCTTCATTACCCGCACCCTTGGCTGATGCTGTCGATACCGAGACCGCCAGAGCCAAGACCATCATGGCTCCGAGGGCGATTGCCATAGTTCCGAGCCGCGCCGCCCGTCGCAACGAAACCGACCCTGCGGCGTTTTCACTTACTTTACTTGGCGACACACATTTCCCCTTGTCCAGCATCCATCCTCCTCGTCATCTGGAATTCCTGGCTTATGAGCGGCCCCGCTCGCGACACCGAGCCGCGAAAATATTCCGGTAGCCCAGAACAAGTATATTTTGCACCAGAGCAAGTCCGTCTGCAAACGCAATTGATTCGGGCGGGCGGAGTTCGGCTGTCGAGTCTACGCAGACGGACTTCGCTCAGCAGGCGTTTTGGTGGATGAGCACTTCCGGTCTTGAGTTGCCGTTGGAGGCAATCCAACGTAAACTGTTGTAGGTCGGAAGCTAAGTTCGGGGCGTGGCTCAGCCTGGCTAGAGCGCCTGGTTCGGGACCAGGAGGTCGGTGGTTCAAATCCACTCGCCCCGACCATTCTTTTCAACAAGATATGGCTACGAGAATTGCTAAAAACTTGCCCCCTGGTTTTGGGCCAAGT
>OBLQ010000258.1_pt1 | contig 19769 bp, 17 predicted proteins | sample 1519881 | NCBI WGS metagenome assembly OBLQ01 (sample SAMN01911456, study PRJEB22533) | soil metagenome | biome: Soil | place: Malaysia | collected 2012-04-30 | depth DG_metagenome m | reverse complement strand
GCCGGCAAACTCAAGCGGGAACAAGATGCTGTCTGCTCCCATAGGCTGTCCGCCCGTTTTGTCGAGATGACTCAGACGATACACCACATCGTTGGGAGCAGGAAACGCTCCGAAGATATTCAGACGAACCGACATCATGTCGCTGGCCTTCACCTCGTTGAAATGCCAGGCCCCGGCTTGCCAGGCGACCACATCGCCGGCCGACAGGCCGTGCGGCTTTTCGAACACCACCACGTCCTTGCCGTACAAATTTACTGGCCGGATCGCCTTCGCCCCCGCGAGCAACCGCGCCTGATACCGCAGCAGGCCATTCCACGAGGGCAGGCCAGACAGCGAATGGCTGCTGCGGTCCACGTCGGTAATGGTCAGCGCCTTCGCCGTGCGGAAATCATCGGTGTTCAGCAGGATGCCGACATCGCCGGCCGAGAGATCCAGTTCGCCGACGCCCTTGCCGTCGGCGTCGTACCACGCCGTCGCACCATCCAGCGGCAGCTGCGACTTGTTCCAGTCGGCCGGCTGCAGCGCATTAAATGCCGCATCGATATCGAGATCGTCCAGCGTTTCGAACACCACGGGCTTGCCGCCACCGGCCGGCGCGTATTTGAGCTGGAAGCCCTTCGCGACCTTTCCCGCCATGTCGGCCTTGGCCAGCAGGACGAGATAGGTCAAGGCGGAGGCGGGCGGCGCCGGGTGATAACCGAGCATGCCGACAAGCCGCCGAACGTTGTCCCACTGGCTGGCCGTACCCAGATAGCCCTCGTTGGCGTAGGCATCGGCATACTCGGCCAGGATATGGCAGGCGCGTGCGAAACTGCGGCTGATCTCCCACGCCCAGCTACCGCGCTCGCGCCGGTATTGTTCCTCGATCCGGTCCAGCCGCTGCCGCTCCGTTTCGCCGGGCAGGGCCAAATCCTTCACCTCATCCCAGCCGGGAAGACGGCCGGCCAGTTCCTGGCGAAGCGTTTCGAGAAACTCGACAGCATTGCCGTCGATGTAGCGGAAATGCCTCAGCCCGGCGCGATTCCAGCGGGTCAGGTCGGAACGGTCGCTCATCCGCCGAGACCTCCTTCCAGCTTGAGCCGGTAGAAACCGTGCTGCAGATCGGACGGGTCATTGTCGCAGACCGCCACCTCCAGACCGTCCAGACGGACCACGCCGGAATCGGCACAATCCGGGTACTGGCTGCCAAGACGCTTGAAACGGTTCAGACAGACATGCTCGACACCGTCGAGCGCCATCAGCGCCTGGATGATATCGCTGGCGAAAAGATCCTCGCCGAAACTCCGCCGCCCCGGCTCGAAATAGCCGCCCGCCCCCCGGCCCAGGACATGGTCGATGGCATGGCGAATCTCGGAACGGAAATAGTTGGCGGCCACCTTGACCGATATGGCCAGATAGATGCCGATATAGACGGGCCCCTGCAACACCACCTGCTGGCCGGCCATGCGCAGCGCATCCACGTAGGGTCTGAGCACCGTACGGATGCTCGGCGAGGCATTCAGATCCGGCACCGGGATGCCGAAGCGGGCATGGAATCCCGTGATACTTGCACGCAGATCGTCCGGGTATTGCACGGCTGCGCTGTCGAGGTCGGTATCGTTCCAGACAATCGCCGCCAGGCGTACGACCGGCCACGAACCGCCCCACTCCTCCCAGGCGTGGGCCTGCAGCACCAGCGGATGCTCCAGCAGGCGGAGCGCGTAATCCTCCACCGTCACCATGCGCTTCTGGGTATGCACCAGGCGCGGTCCCTCGCGCCGGGCGCGCTCCATGTCGGAAGGATGCGCCTGCCAGTAGCTTTCGAGCAGCCGGCTTGCGGCATCGCCCGTTGCATCGTTCGGAATCTGCTTGCGCTCCCTGGCGATGCCGACGGCATCGTAGCCGATCATGCCGAGCAGCAGGCGCACCGTTTCGGGCCGCCGGGCGCTCTCCAGGAAGGCTTCGGCCGCCACCCGGTCGAGCATGTCCGACAGCATGTCGAGCATGGCGGCGAACACCTCGACCAGCACCACCTCCAGATCGGCCGGCGTCCAGCGCTGCCGCTCGGGAAAGCGGGCGGCCAGTTCCTCGAGCATGAAGATGCGGAAGCCGTCGTAATCGCGGACCAGCCAGTCGAAATCGTCGCCGACCGGCGGCAATGCGGCAGGCAACGTCACCTCGCGGGTGCCGCAGTCCGGGCAGATCCCCTGGAAGGAGAGGTTGACCTGCGGCGTTTCAGCCACCGCTGCCTCCCGAGCCTATGGCAAAGGTATGCGACTCCTGCCGGTTGATCGCCGCCAGCGTGTAGGCAACCCGGACAACGAGCTGCTCGCCGTCACCGCTCACGTCGACCTCCAGCGTGCGCGGATCCACCTCGCCGAACAGCACATCCGTCAGCGCCGCCCCCAGCTGCCTGCTGACGATCCCCCACAGCGCCTGGCTGTTGGGCTCGAACACCATGTGCCGGATGCCGACCCCGAATTCGGGCCGGAACAGCCGTTCGCCGGGATTGGTGAACAGCACCTGCTCGATCTGCTCGCGGATGTGCGCGGCGCGACCGCTGACGGCCGGGTTGCCGCTCGCAGCATCGATGTCGAACGGAAACCGCAGATATCCAGAGTCGATCAATCCGGCCATTCAATCCCCCTATGCGCTCAGGACCTTGGTCGACAGGCTGCTCATCTCGCCCTGCGGGACCGGGGGGCCCGACGGTCCCACACCTGTGGGATGGACATGCGTCATGAACAGCGTCAGAAAACTTTGCCCCTTGATGACCGGCTCGCCGCCCTGACCGCCCAGCATCACCTGTGTCCCCTCGACGACGATCTGCTGCCCTTTCACGTTGACGCCGCTTGAACTCATCTCGACCTTGTTGCCGTTGCCGTCTTCGACGACGGTGCCCGACGAGCTCATGGTCAGGGTGTTGCCGTTGGTGTCCTGGACGACGATCTTCCCCGCATCGGCATCCAGAGTCAGCTTGCCACCCTTGGCATCGGTCAGCGCCACCACGCCTTTCTTGTCGATCTCCAGCGACGCCTTTTTGGGATGGTAAAGATACAGCCGCTCCTCCCCTTCCTTGTCGTCGAACTGCAGGATGTGGCCCCCCTTCGTTTTCAGCAGCCAGGTGGTCGGCTCGTCCTTCGCCGCCTCCTTGGGCACGTCATCCTTCTGTTGCCAGAATGTGCCCACCCAGATCGGCCGGTGGATGTCCCCCTCCTCGAACTCGACCCATACCTGCGCGTGGATCTCCGGCACCGTGAACATGCCGTGCCCGGCAGAACCGCCATGCGGCAGACACGGCAACACCCAGTCCGTTTCCTTCTCGCCCAGCACCGAGGGGATGAGCAGTTTCAGCCTGCCGCGATGCTGCTTGTCGCGGTTGTCGGTCACCGTTCCCCGGTACTTGCCGAAGCGTTTCTCGTCCACGAATTTGGCCAGCCGAAGCATTGTTTCCTGCATGATTACCTCACCATCGCCAGACGGTCAGCGCTTTCCGGCTCGCTGTTCCTGCCCGTGGCATTGCGCAACAGTTTGAAGGCCTGCCGGTATCCGGTCGCATTGAATACGTGCGTCACCTGGTCGACGTAATAGAGGCCGCCATAGGTTTCGCCGACGCCGTAAATGCCGACCGGCCGGTGTGTGAGCAGCACATGCCCGTAAAGGGAACCGTCCAGTTCGCCATCGCCGACGACCTTCCAGGCATTTTCGTTGGCCTTGGCCTGCGCCCTGGCCTTCGCCTCTTCCAGCGTGCTGCCGCTCGGCCTCGGCATCTGCCAGGCAAACGGCGCCAGCCCCATGCCCTCGCTCGTGGCCGCCTGCTTGCCGAGCGTCGCCATATCGGGCTTGAAGCTCTGCTGCTCGACCCCGGTTCCCGTCCCGGCAGCACGCACGAAGCCCACCTCGTCCGGCTTGTGCCCGTCATGGGAAACAGTGAATTTCAGGCAGTTGGTCTTGTTCCCCGCATAGATCATCAGCGCCGGTTGCGGATCGGCCTGCAGCTGCGGTTTCTGGAAATAGAGCGTGCCGGCCCGCACATGGAATTCGTAGCCGTTCGCCTCGGCGCGGTCGCGCAATAGCTGGATGTAGGTGCCATCCTGGCTCAGCCCGGCATTGCTCAGCCCGGCATCGGCCTCGACATTGAACCCGAACTCCCCGCTCGCGATTTCCCGCACAATGTCGCCGTCGCTCTTCGGCTCGTCCTCCGTCGACCATTGCTTGCGGATGTGCTGGCGATCCAGAAGCAGGGACTCGTCCTGGCAAACGACTGTCACCTTCGCCTCGCCCATCTGCTCCGGCGTATCCGCTTTCACTTCCCGGACAAATCCGCGCATCACCTCTTCGGTATAGGTGCCAAAATCGGCGTCGATCCTGAATCGTTTCCAGGGCAGGAAGACGCCGGCATCCTGAATCAGCCAGCTGCCGTCCTCGCGGCGGACGGCATCGAACGTCAGGACGCAAACCGCCGCCTCCTTCCTCCCCGTTTCAACCCGGGCCTCGACCAGATAGCGGGCAAGATCCGCGATCTCCTGTCCATCGACGGTCAACCGGCAGACCGCCGGCTGGCGGAAATCCTGACCGCTCAAGCGCTCCCTCCCGGCTCGACCGAGCGCGGAATCAGGATCACCTCGCCGACATAGCCGGCCAGCAACAGGTCGGCACCGAACACGATGCCGGGATTCGCGTCGAGAATACGCCACCAGCGCTGCGCATCGTCGTAGAAATGCAGTGCCAGCGAATCCAGCCGGTCGCCCTCCTTGACCGTGTATTCGAGCACGGCCGATGCCGGGCCGATCGGTCGCGGCCGGATGCCGGCAAAGCCGCCGGTCGTCCCGTCTTCGCTGGCGAAGCTTCTGCAGTTTTCGTAACGCGATCCCTTGGCAATCATCGCTGCTTCCTAGTCGTTGCCCGGCATTTTCTGGTATCCCTGTACGGCGCCGCCGGCCTGCTGCACGGATGTGACCATGCGGTTGATCTCCTTGTTGTAATACTTGTTGTTGCTCTGGATCACCTGCAGGGTCAGCGTCACCTCGGCGCGATAGGGCACGAGATTGGGGAAGTATTCCTTCACGTCGAACTGCGCCTTGGTCATCAGTACCGGCAACTCCTGCGTTCCCCACACAAAAAGCAGCACCGAGGGAAACGGCTGCCCCGCCGAGTCGCCGGCGCCGAGGGCAGCCAGCGTCGTCGCACCGCCCGGTTTCTGCAGCTTGGGCTCGATCATGTAGCAGAGGATGTCGAGTTCGGGCTGGATGCCCTTGCTCTGGGCTTCCGGATCCCCGGCATTCATGCGATCGGTGGCATCGAGCAGGATTTTCACGGTCAGGCTTTCCGCCTTGACTGTCGCCCCCTGGGTCGCGCGCGCCGTCTCCTTGGTATCCTTGAAATCCCTGCCGCCGATCGTCGCCTGCGCCTTGCCGGGCGGCGCCAGCTCCACCTCGCGGCTGCGCGAAATGCTGGTCGGGTTGAATTCGAAATTCAGTTCGAGCGGTGAACCGCTGTTCGTGTACTCTTTCAGCACACCGCGGGTCACGGACAGCTGCGAGGAATTGCCGTTTGCGTACGGAATCATGTTTGCGAACGTACTCATGGGTTGCCCGCCAGGCGCAGCCGGATCGACTCGACGATGCAGGCGGCGATTTCCTGATCGCTGCTGTGCGGCGATATCCTGACCGGTCCGATCTCGAGCCGATCGACGAAACGGCTCTGTCCGTGGGGCAGCAGTGCCATGGCCCGACCGGCCAGCCTGGCGATGTTTTCGGCACGGTGCTCGAAACCGGCCGGCAAGCGCATCCGCATCTGCCTAACACTGACCATCGGCCACCTCCGCATGCAGGTAACCCGCCAGACTGCCCAGACTCGAAAGCATCATCTCCTTGCCCTCCTTGCCCATCTCCGTCCACACCGCCCGGGCGATATGCCCGAGGCTGATCGCGGTGGCATCTCCGGCCGCCAGAAAGGCCGCATGCAGCGCGGCATTGCGGATCTGGCCGCCGGTCAGCACAACCTCGTTGCCCAGCAACACGGCATCGACGTCGGCAGCGAGCGGAGCCTCGGCGGGGATGTGCTTGCGCCACAGCTCGGCGCGCGCCTCGGCTTCGGGCCGCGGAAAATCGACGACAATCTGGAAGCGGCGGGCGAATGCCGGATCAAGATGCTTGCGCAAATTGCTGGTCAGGATGCAGGGCCCCTGATGCCGTTCGATCCGGGAGAGCAGATGGCTGACCTCCATGTTGGCATAGCGGTCGCGCGCCTCCTTCACCTCGGCGCGCTTGCCGAACAGGCTGTCGGCCTCGTCGAACAGCAAGACCATTTCGCGGCCATGCGTGGCATCGAACAGGGCATTGAGATTCTTTTCGGTCTCGCCGATGTATTTGCTGACCAGCATGCCGAGGTCCACCCGGAACAGCGGCCAGCCGAGCTCTCCGGCCAGCACCTCGGCGGCAAAGGTCTTGCCGGTTCCGGAGGGGCCCGAGAAGAGCGCCACGGGACCGCCGCTCAGGCGCGCCCCCCACATCTCTCCGACTTGCCGGCGATGCGTGATCCACAACAGGAATTCGCGCAGGCTCTGCAGGCAGTGCGACGGCAGTACTAGATCATTCCACCGGGCCTGCACGGGGATTTCCGTCGCACCGGGCACCGTCACCGCCCCCATATTGGCCCATCCCAGCAGGCCGGCGGCTGCGCGGGCGGTAGGGCGAATCGGCTGGTACAGGTCGGAGCCGCTGCCCTCGATGAGCTGGCTGGCGACCAGCGGCGCCCTGGCGGACAGGCGCTGGCTGAGCAGCGCCGCCTCATCACCGTTCAGAAACAGGATTTCGCGGATCAGCGCCGGCGTGGGGTAATGCGAAGTGATGCCCGGTTGCAATTCCTGGAACATCCAGCCGAGCCGCGATTCGGCCTGCGGGGCCAGGCAGCAGGCGAGAATGTCCTGATCCAGCGTATCGAGCCGGCACTGCTCGGCCAGCGAGGCCCAGGGCTGCTGCCGGCGCGTGGCTATCACATCCTGCTGCAACTGGCCGAGGCGAATGCCCATCTCCTCGGAGATATCGTCTCCCCGGCGGGCCAGGCTCAGGCAGGCGCCCAACAGATCGATCCGCTCCCATTCCGGGGCAAGCAATGCGGCATCGCTCACGGCTGGCCTCCGTATAACAGCACCGTGTTGCTCTTGATCCGGGTGGTCACCGTTTGGCCGCTGCCAGCCGGATATTCGTGCTCCCATGCATGGACGGCATGCAGCATGGCCTGCCAGGTTTTCGCACTCCCCAGGTCCGCGCTACTCGGCAGCTTCACGCTGGCAATTCTGTCCATATCGTTATTGATACTTGCCGGATCGGGATCGATGCGGCCCGGGAAAAACGGCGCAGGGGAGTTGCTCCTGATCTCAAACTCCGGCGTCACACCGTCCGCGATATCCTCCTGCCAGGCGACGACACTGTTGTCGGCATTGCGCCGCCAGACGCTCCAGAACAGCTTCACTTTTGCGTGGTCCTGGCCGGCGACCAGCACATTCAACGTCTGGCCCGGATCGTCGATTTTCCTGACGTAGTGGAGCGTCTTCTGTCCGGCACCTTCATCCACCACCAGGCAGATGTGCGGTATCCAGTCGTCCCTGCCGGTATCGACTTCCAGGTACTCGACTTCCGGCATCAGGCTGATCGCGCCGTCCAGAGCGCTGCCGGGATCGCGATCCATCCTTCCCCAGGCCAGCATGCTGGGAGACCCCACGACCGGAGATGGCCTGGAAGCCGTCACCAACGGCACCGGCGCCAATGCCATTTCATAGGCCACCGACAGGCGATAGGCAGTATCGGCCTGTGTCGACCAGATATGATTCAGGCCGTCCAGGCTGAGCGCATGCGGCACGATCTGCAGTCTGGCGATCGTCACCTGATCGGCATCGTCGACGTTGACCACCGGATATTCGTGCAGCACCCGCATCACCTCGCCGATCAGGCGCAGGTCGTTTTCTCCGGCCGATGGAAGTGTGGTGCCTGAAGCGGGATCGCCACCGCATGGCGTGATGAGGCAATACAGGCGCACGAAAAACGGATCGCTCGCTGCCCCGTCGGCCGGATAGCCGTCGTAGGTGGCATGGTAAAAGAACAAATTCAGTCTGGTTGGATCTTGATTGTCCGTTGTCGCGAGTGCCGGCTTGGGATGGCCGATCAGTACATCCGACGCCTGCAGGTCAGCGATCTTGTCGGCCAGCAACTGGCGTAGCGAAGTCGCCGCAGCAGACAGCGAGCCGATCGGAAGCATCTAGAGCCTCCTCAGGTAAAGCCGGCTGGCCATGCCGGCCGGCGGGAGAGCCGGCGCCGGGGCGGGTACCGGTCGGGAGGGAGACTCGATCAGGATATCGATCTGGCCGATCTCGACCCGCGGCTCGGGCGCCGCCCTGCCTGCGGCGGGAGCTCCGCCCATGAGCGGCGGCCGCAGTTCGGCCGCCACAGCAGGGCGCGGCGGCTGATGCCACAGGACACCGGAGCCTCTCTCACCCTTTGCCGCTGTTTCGTTATCGCTACCGCGTCCATTTTCCGAAGCGGCAATGGCTGCGGGCCGATTCTGCCCGGGCGCCTGCCGTGCCTTTGCCGGTCCGTCGTCCCGAGATGGCATTGCCGCATCCGGCGCATCACTTCCAATCCGTGGAGAAACGACGGCAGCCTCCGGTCGATTATCGGCACGAGCACTTGTGCCGTGGATCTGAATCTCCGGCAGCTTCTCGCCGTCGATGTCATCCCGACGTTCGCGATGAAGCTGCCCTGGCGCCGGAATTGCCGCATCTTCAGGGCTTGCGATGACGGTATTGCGCCTGCTTCCGGTCGCTGCCGCCCGCTCCGGCTGGCCGGCTGCCACGACCAGACTGTTGTACGACGCCGGAGCGGCCGGCGATTCCTGCGTCATGTTTGTCTGCTCGGGTGGGTTGACTGCCGTAACCGGCCGGCCGGCCGGCCACAGCGGTGTCTCCTCGGTTACAGGCAGGCTTTCGTCAACCATGCCCGCTGCACGCGGCATCGAACCTGGCACGACGACCTGCTCATCGACCGGCTCCGTATCGGCTGTAATCCCTGCATACGCCGAGTCCGGCGATATCGTTTCAACATACGGCTGGCCGGATGCCTCGACCGGTCTCTCCATGGCCGCGGGCATGTGCGCGCTGACATCCGCTTCCGTTTGCACAGGCCGCTGCGTAGCGGCAGGAAGATGCGCGGCTGCCGGCAACGGACCTGTATGCTCGGCAGGTAACGCCGTTGCCGGAACGGCATCATGAGTCTCCGGCAATGCGACCGGTTCAACATCGCGGCGACCGGTTTCCAGCCCTCCCAGAGCAGCTGGCCTGGGCGCATCCCCCGATCCGGGAAGACGCGACGGGCCACGCGCATCCGCCACCATCCTGCCGAGGAAGCTCATGTCGCCCACTCCGTCCCGCTCGCTTGCCGGATAAGGTTCAGGTACTGGCGACGAAGCCTGGTCGGCAGATCGAGGATGTCCGATTCGCGCCAATGATAGTGCATGGCAATGGTATGGATCTCGTCGATCAGCGAGAGGCTGTCGCCATACGAGAAAGCATAATGATCCAGCTCCACCTGCTGTTCCCTGCCGCACTCCGGGCAATGCACCTGCAACCGGCTGCAAACCGCGGGCGAGGCTTCATCCAGCGCCGCATCTATCGCCTCGATATCCCCGTCCGACAGCTCGGCCATAAAATCCTCCGGCGTCGGATTGCCGTCGACCGACAGCAGGCAGCTCTGCAGCAAACGGCGGACGGCTTCTTCGCCCTCCCCACAGCTTTCAACGGCTGCCTGGTCCATCCCGCTGGGCACCCGCACCTCGATCTCCCTGTCATGCAGCATGAGCCTGACGACAGGAAACTCCGGACCGGCCTCGACGACTGGCAATTCGTTGCGGCGAAAACTGACGTCGAACATAGAGTGGCAGCGCTCGCAAACGGCCTGCAACCAGACCAGCTCTCCGCCGAGCATCGCCGCCAGCCGCAACATCAGGAACTGGCGATCGGCGACGCACAGGGAGGCCACCGCCTCGGGATCGGCTCGCCGGCTCCCAATGCATTCCAGGCTGGCGCTCAGCAACTCGGTGACGTAGGCCGTCCGGCTCTTGCGCCGATCGACCTCGACGAGAAGCCGCTCCAACCTGCCGGTCAATGGCCGGAATCTGGCGCGCCGTTCAACGCCCTGGCCGGTCGGAAACCCGCCCGGCAGCCAAACTTCCATGTCCAGCATGGAATCCCTCTCCGGTTAGCTTTCGGTTGGTTCGAGGACCGAGGCGTCCCGTTCCCATCCCTCGTGCACAAGCTTGATGGACTGGATGCCCACGGCATTGGTGGTGCCGGCATCGAAATCGGGCAGTGCCTGATATTCGGAGACCCATGCCCGATGCAGCTTGTAGCTGATCGCCACCTGCCCCTGCAGGTTCATGACGTTGATGACGATGGTCTTGCGGAACCCTTTCAGGCTCATGGCGGCATCGCCCTCGATATTGTTCACCGCATTCGCCCACTTCTCGAATACCGGATCGTGGGTAAGCCCCTGCTCCAGACTGACCTCGGCGTACTTCGTAGCGCCCGGCAATTTCCGTACATGCGTCGGATCGCCGGCGGTGCGCCAGTCGACCGCCTCGGTGGTCTTTTTCAGCGCGGTCATCTTCTTCAGGCCGGCGACCGGCTGCCCGTCGATCAGGACCTGGAACTTGAATGTCCGATACGGGTCGTAGCGTTCGGTATTGCCGGGAAACATTGGTACTGCCATCTCGTTCCTCCCTTACTGCTGGTTCACTTTCTGCTGGATGCGGACGATGACGAACTCGGCCGGCTTGAGCGGTGCGAAGCCGACGATGACGATCACCTGTCCCGCGTCGATATCGGCCTGCGTCATCGTGTCGCCGAGCCCGCAGCGCACGAAGTAGGCATCGGAAGCCTTCTCGCCCTGGAAGGCGCCGGCCTGGAACAGGCTGTTCATGAAGCCGCCGATATTGGCCCTGAGCGACGACCAGAGCGTATGCTTGTTGGGTTCGAACACGGCCCACTGGATACCCTGGTAGATGCTCTGCTCGATCATCATGGCGGTGCGCCGTACCGGCACGTAACGCCACTCCGGATCGGCCTGGGTGGCCAGCGTCCTTGTTCCCCAGATCACCGGACCGGCGCCCGGCATCTTGCGCAGGCAGTTCACGCCAAGGGGGTTGAGTTGATCCTGCTCGCCGTCTTCGACGATATATTGCAGACCGGCCACGCCCAGCAGCCCCGTCTCCAGACCTGCGGGCGCCTTCCAGACCCCGCGCCGACCGTCGGTTTTCGACCACATGCCGGCGGCAAATCCGGAAGGTGCGACATCGACGATTTTGTCGACCGTCGGATTCGTATCCGCGTTATACAGCGGATTCGCCACCTTCACCCAGGGATAGTACAGCGCCGAATAGGTCGAGGACGGCAGACCGAGCGCATCGACGGTCGCCCCCTGATCGAGTTCGAGAGCCTTCGGGGGATCAACGATGACCATCCGGTTGGCCATGGCTTCGCAATGCGCAAGCGTGGCACTGATGAACGGATTGCCGCTGCCATCCTTGGCCCATTGCTGGCCGGGCAGCACCATGATGCTGACGTCGCGCACCTTGCGCAGCTTCTTGTCGAAAAAGTCCGTGAAGTCATTGGCCGTGGCGGGATTTTCCGCCCCCGCCGCCAATGCCGTGCCCTGATCGAGATAACCGAGGGCATGAAGGGGGATGACCTTTGCAGTCCCCTGATCGATCGAACGACCGAGAGTTGTCACAGGGTTCGAAGCTCCATCCAAGGCCAAAGTAGCCATCAGCGTGCCGTCACTGACCGACAGCCCGGAATTTCTCGGAGAACCGCTGCCTGAAGTGAGTTCGAAATGCCTTCCGGAGACCGTTGTTGCATAGACATATACGCACCTGAAATCCTTGTAGGAGGCGATGGAGGGTTTTAAAGCTCTTACGGCATTCTGGATAGCCAATGCCACCTTATTCCCGTCGGCCTGATTGTCGGCTCCATCCAGACCGAGATCGACAACCGTCAGCGAGATCTCCACATCGCCGTGATTGTCTATGTTCAACTTCAGGGTTTCGTTATCGTGTGAAAGGCTTGATTTGAAATAGGCATTCCCGGCAAATGGGCCATTTGTTGCCCCTGGGCCACCAGTCAGGACGGCAGGCTGCTTGGAATCGATCCGCAACAGCTTGGCCAAATCGCCGTCACTGATGCTGATGGATGCCGACGAACCGTCTTCCTGGGAGACCAGCTCAAACTGGTCGTTATTGTTGAACTGACAGGAAAAATTTTGGTACGCATCCTCGGTTCCGAGCCCATGGACGGCTTTGGTTATCTCAAACGCCAGAGAACCAGCATCGCTAGCAAAGTTTGAACTTAATGGAGTCGTAAAAGAGGCTGGCAAGGTAATCTGCTTTGTGCCGAGCCCATTGATGTTTAGCCCCAAGGTTTTCGGACAATTATCAAAGTAATGATCATCGCTTGTATCCAGTTTTCCACCGGTCAGTGTGGCATCCTGATATTGATTGGCGGCGATGTTTTCGGGATCTGCAGCATCTTCCAGCGACAGGCTGACCAGCGTGGAATTTCCGTTGACCTGCTTCAGCGCATAGTTCGCATCGGCGGCCCGCATGCTCAGCCCCGTATATTTCTCGTCGGCGACGAACTTGCCTTTATTATCCCAATGCCCCACTTCGAGATCGAAGGTCAGCGAATCCTGATCGGGCTTGTTGATCCTGTAATAGATGGTGTTTCCCCATTCGCCCTCGCTCGTGGCCGATATCTTGAGGACCGGATTACTACTGGTGTCCTGGCCGATTGCCGTGTCGCTGGCTGCGACCGATCCATCGCCGACCATGCGGCAGACATATGCCGCCTTGCCGCCGTTCAGATAAAACGCCTGCACGGCAAAACCCATGGCATCCCCTTCCGAAACAATGCCGCCGAAACTGTTGGTATAATCATCGAAACTCTGAATGAGGGTGGCTTCGCCAACGGGTCCTTTCGTCGCCTGGCCCACAAAGGCTGCGACCGATGTGCTTGCTCCCTCGATCGGTTTCGAACCGCTCGGAATCTCCTCGACATAGACACCTGGATGCAGATAGCTCGGCATGGACTCCTCCTTTTGATTAGCCGCGGCGTGGCGATAAATCAGCGCATGGATTTCCTACCGGCCGGCGAGTTCGATGCCTTGCATCGCTTCATCGCCGCCCCTCACCTGGATTTATATATATGGCCCCGGGTGTGACTGCCATCACATGAATATGGGATGCACGACGATGGCCAAACCGGCGCAAAAAGTCCGCCCGATATTGGATTGCGAAGCCCAACGCCGTGAACTATCTATATGGAGGTCTTGAATACCGGCTGGTCTTCTGGCCAGGTAGGCAGACTTGCTATAGGCCGACAGAATGACGACAAGGCCCCATCGTCCTGTCCGGATGTGCAAGCATGTCGGCGACAATGGGCTTCAGTTCGGGCAGCGATGCCGCAACAGCCATGGATAAGGCTCAAGGGGGGAACAGGTGAGCCGTATCCTTGCGTGCAGTCAGCAATCCCTGTTGTTGCACAGGCAGATCGTGAGTAGACTGAAAAGGATCGAATCGTTTTCGCTCAGAAACAGTCATCTGCTCGCCAATCGCTTTTCGCACTTGATACTGATTTACGAAGAGATCAGCGATCTTGAGAAATTGCTCAAGCGGCGCATCGCCACCCTGCAACAAATCGGAACCTCTCCCGAAGCGCGGGAGGCGGGCACGACAACCGGCAACCTGACGCCCAAGGAGAGAAATCTCCTCAACCTGTTTGCAAAAGGATTCTCCTACCAGGAATCGGCCGACTACCTGGATTGCAAGCTCTCGACCGTCCAGACGCATGCCAAGAAGATCTACAGGAAACTCGGCGTTCACTCGCGAGCCGAAGCCGTACACGAAGCCCTGCTGGTTGGGCTGCTGAAGCCGTAATCACCAGTGGCAGGAAACCATGCTCTTTGCTGAACCCCTTTTGGCCGACCTCAGTTAGCCGCTGCCGACGACTCGGCATGGAGGTTCCTGGCAAGCAGGCCGTATTCGGTCGGATCGACCGGCACCTTAATTCTGACGCGATGGCCGCTGCCCGGCGCCTCGGCAACTTCGTCGCCCGACCTCGCATCCCACAGCCGCTCGACGGTGAAGGTGCGGTTGCCGCTTGGGGCCACCAGTTCGACGGAATCGCCGACACCGAACTTGTTCTTCACATCGATCTCGGCGAGTTGATTGGTGGCGTCATAACCGGTCACTTCGCCGACGAAACGCTGGCTGAACAGCTGCGATGAGCCGTGCAGGTAGTTCTGGTGTTCGGCGGTGTGGTGGCGCTGGTAGAAGCCGTCCGTGTAGCCGCGGTTGGCCAAGGCATCGAGTTTGCCGAGCAGCGATACATCAAACGGGCGTCCGGCCAAGGCATCGAGTTTGCGGAGCAGCAATACATCGAGCGGCCGGCCGGCCACGGCATCGTCGATCGCCTGGCGGTAAACCTGTGCGGTGCGCGCCACATAGTAGTGCGACTTGGTACGCCCCTCGATCTTCAGCGAATCGACGCCGATTTTCACCAACCGCTCGACATGCTCGACGGCGCGCAGGTCCTTGGAGTTCATGATGTAGGTGCCGTGCTCGTCCTCGAACACCGGCAGCAGTTCGTTGGGCCGATTCTCCTCGGCCAGCAGGTAGACGTTGTCGGCCAGCGGATGCCGCTCGAGGTTGCCGCAATCCGAGAACGGTTCGGCACGCAGCGCATTCAGATCGGTGATCGGGATGATGTCGCCGGTGGCGTTTTCTTCGGCCCCGGTCATGTCGTATTTCCAGCGGCAGGTGTTGGTGCAGGTCCCCTGATTCGCGTCGCGGTGGTTGAAGTAGCCGGACAACAGACAGCGGCCGGAGTAGGCGATGCAGAGTGCACCGTGTACGAACACCTCGAGCTCCATATCCGGGCACTGCTGGCGGATCTCCTCCACCTCATCCAGAGAAAGCTCGCGCGACAGGATGATGCGGCTGATCCCCACCGACTGCCAGAATTTCACCGCCGCCCAGTTCATCGTGTTGGCCTGCACGGAGAGGTGGATCGGCATCTCCGGCCACTTTTCGCGCACCATCATGATCAGCCCCGGATCGGCCATGATCAGCGCGTCGGGGCGCATCTCGATGATCGCCTGCATGTCGCGCAGGTAGGTCTTCACCTTGTTGTTGTGCGGCAAGAGGTTGCTGGCAACGTAAAATTTCTTGCCCTGCGCATGCGCCTCGTCGATACCGGTCTTCAGGTTCTCCAGCAGGAAATCGTTGTTGCGCACGCGCAAGCTGTAGCGTGGCTGGCCCGCATAGACGGCATCGGCGCCAAAGGCATAGGCGTAGCGCATGTTGCGGATGGTGCCGGCCGGCGCCAGCAGTTCGACGTAACGCCTCGTCATTGCAGAGCCTCCAGATGCGCAATGCGCACCGGCGCCGGCGGATGCGAATCGTGCCAGGCCGAATAGAGCGGATCGGGGGTGAGGGTCGCCGCATTGTCCTCGTACATCTTCACCAGCGCCGAAATCAGCTTTTCAGCATCTGCATGTGCCGCCGCATAGGCATCGGCCTCGAACTCGTGCCGGCGCGAGAACCAGCTGGAGATCGGACCTGCCCAGAACAGGAAGACCGGCATCACCAGCATGAACAGCAGCAGGGCGATGTGATTCGAGCCTTCGGAAACACCCAGCCCCTGATAGAACCACGCCTGCTGCATCAGCCAGCCGAGAGCCGCGAAGCCGGCCAGCGACATCGCCGTCATGATGATGAGCCGCTTCTTCACATGGCCATGGCGGAAATGGCCCAGCTCATGGGCCAGCACCGCCTCCGCCTCGTCGACCTGCAGCGTGTTGATCAGCGTGTCGAAGAAAACGATACGCTTGGCGTTGCCGAGCCCGGTGAAATAGGCGTTGCCGTGCGCCGAGCGCTTCGAACCGTCCATCACGAACAGCCCCTTGCTGGTAAAACCGCAGCGAGCCAGCAGCGCCTCGATGCGGCTTCTGAACTCGCCCTCTTCCAGCGGCGTGAACTTGTTGAACAGCGGTGCGATAAAGGTCGGGAAGGCCCAGATCATGAACAGGCTGAAGGCGGTCCACACCAGCCAGGCGTAGAGCCACCACAATGACCCCATCCCCTGCATCAGCCAGAGGATCACGAAGGCAAGCGGCCCGCCGATGGCGAGCATCAGCCCGAGCTGCTTGAACAAATCGCTGACGTAGAGGCCGGGCGTCATCTTGTTGAAACCGAAACGCGCCTCCACCCCGAAGGTTTTCCACAGATCGAACGGCATCTCCAGCAGCTGGCCGATGACGAAGAAGCCGAGCATTACGGCGACCCCGGTCGCGAGCCCGCCGAAGCCGAAGCCGCGCACCATCTGGTCGAGCCACTCCAGTCCGCCGCCCAGCGTCCAGATGATCAGCAGCGCCACGCCCCACAGCCCGGCCCAGCGATCGACGAACAGCTTCGCCAGCGTGTAGTCGGCCGCCTTCTGGTGGGCTTCCAGCGAAATAACGCCGGCAAAACGCTGCGGCACCGCCCCGCGATGTGCACGCACATGCCGGGCATGACGCGCAGCGAGCCAGTAATCGGTGGCGGTGGCCAGCACCACGAAGGCGATAAATACGAGGCTGAATGTCTGCATGCGGCGCATCATACTGCCCACAGGTTAAAAAATCCCAAAAGTGCTAGCATTCGGCCATGATCGCTCCTCAGATGCCGGCCGCCCGACCCCTTGGCTCCTGGCCGAAATACCGTCCGGACCTACAGCCAGCCAAAGAGCTGCCGATGAACCGCGCCGAGATGGAGCGGCTTGGCTGGGATAGCTGCGACATCATCATCGTCAGCGGTGATGCCTATGTGGACCATCCCAGTTTCGGCATGGCGGTGGTCGGCCGTGTGCTGGAGGCGCAGGGATTCCGGGTCGGCATCATTGCCCAGCCGGACTGGCAATCGGCCGATGCCTTCCGTCAGCTTGGCAAACCCAACCTCTTCTTCGGCGTCACAAGCGGCAACATGGATTCGATGGTCAACCGCTACACCTCAGAGAAACGCCTGCGCTCGGACGACGCTTACACCCCCAATGGCGAGGGTGGCAAACGTCCCGACCGTGCCGTCACGGTCTATGCCCAAAGATGCAGGGAAGCCTTCAAGGGGGTGCCGGTCGTCATCGGCGGCATCGAGGCGAGCCTTCGCCGCATCGCCCACTACGACTACTGGTCGGACAAGGTGCGCCGTTCGGTGCTGCCCGACTCGAAGGCGGACCTGCTGGTGTTCGGCAACGGCGAGCGGCAGATCATCGAGATCGCCCAGCGGCTGGCCGCCGGCGAGAACATCCGCGACATCACCGATATCCGCGGCACTGCCTTCATGCGCAAGGAGATCCCGGCCGGCTGGACGGAGATCGACTCCACCGATATCGACACGCCAGGACAGCTGATCGCCCACCCCGACCCGTACGCGATGACGGCCGGACAGGCGTGTGAGGAGAAGCAGCCGGCCAGCGACACGCAGCCGATCCACTTCATGCACCGTCGGCTCGATCGCGAGCACAGCGTCATCCGGCTGCCCGCCTTCGAGGCGGTCGAGCACGACCCGCTGCTCTATGCACATGCCTCGCGGCTGCTGCATCTGGAGACCAACCCCGGCAATGCGCGGGCGCTGGTGCAGAGACATGGCGAGCGCGATGTGTGGCTCAATCCGCCACCGGTGCCGCTGACCACTGCGGAAATCGACAGCGTCTTCGACCTGCCCTATTCGCGGCTGCCGCACTCGTCGTACAAGGGTGCACGCATCCCCGCCTACGAGATGATCCGCTTCTCGGTGAACATCATGCGCGGCTGCTTCGGCGGCTGCACCTTCTGCTCGATCACCGAGCACGAGGGGCGCATCATCCAGAGCCGTTCGGAAGGCTCGATCCTTCGCGAGGTGGAGGCGATCCGCGACAGGACACCCGGCTTTACCGGCACCATCTCGGACCTTGGCGGTCCGACCGCCAACATGTGGCGGCTGGCCTGCAAATCGCCTGACATCGAGGCGGCCTGCCGCAAGCCCTCCTGCGTATATCCCGAGATCTGCGGCAACCTGAACACCGACCACACACCGCTGATCCGCCTGTACCGCAAGGCGCGGGCATTGCACGGCATCAAGCGCGTCTTCATCGCCTCGGGCCTGCGCTACGATCTGGCCGTCCGCTCGCCCGAATACATCGAGGAGCTGGTGACCCACCATGTCGGCGGTTACCTGAAAATCGCCCCCGAACACACGGAAAGCGGACCGCTCTCCAAAATGATGAAGCCGGGCATCGGCACCTACGATGCCTTCAAGAAGCTGTTCGACAAGTTCTCGCAGAAAGCCGGCAAGCAGCAGTATCTGATCCCCTACTTCATCGCCGCCCACCCGGGCACGACGGACGAGGATATGCTGAACCTGGCGCTGTGGCTCAAGGCCAACGATTTCCGGCCCGATCAGGTGCAGGCCTTCCTGCCGTCGCCGATGGCCACCGCCACCGCCATGTACCACACCGGTCGCAACCCCTTGCGCAAGCTTTCCAGACTTTCCGAATCGGTCTATACACCGAAGCGGAAGAAACAGCGCGACCTTCACAAGGCCTTCCTGCGCTACCACGATCCGGAGAACTGGCCGCTGTTGCGCGAGGCGCTCAAGCAAATGGGCCGGGCGGACCTGATCGGCATCGGCCCCAACCACCTGGTACCGCCGGCCGGCCACGGCCCGCGGCCGACCCAGCCACGGAAGAGGTTCGGCCACAAGCCGGCAGCGCCATCGGACTCCCGCAAGACTGGCCGCCGGCCGCACAAACGGCGCTAGGCGCGACTCCCGGCGGTAGCCCGCTTCTCGAGCAGCACGCCGATGCCGGCCAGCAGCGCGAAACCGCCGCCGGCCAGGAAGGTTGCCGCAGCACCTACCCGATCCCACAACAGGCCGGCGATCAGGCTGGCCAGGATCAGCGCGATGCCGGCCACCAGGTTGAAGATGCCGAAGGCGGTGCCGCGCAAACGGGATGGCGCGGTATCGGCGACCAGTGCGGAGAGCAGCCCCTGTGTGAGCCCCATGTGCAGTCCCCACAGCGCCGCACCGGCCAGCACCAGCCAGGGTCCTGCAGCCACGGCCAGCAACAGGTCGGCCGCGGCCAGCACCACCATACCGGCCACCAGCAACAGGCGCCGGTCGATGCGGTCGGCCGCCTTGCCGGCCGGGTAGGAGGCGGCGGCGAAGGCCGCACTCATCACCACCATCACCAGCGGCACATAGAGAAGCGGCATGCCGGCGTCGTTGGCACGCAACACCAGGAACGCCTCGGAGAAGCGGGCCAGCGTGAAGACGAAGCCGAGCAGCACCACCAGCCAGAAGACCGGCGGCAGCCGGCGTGCCTGCCGCCACTGCAGTTGCCGGCCGTTCGAACTTGCCGCGACCTGCTCCGGCTCGCGCACGGCGACGGCCAGGATCAGCACGGCGATCACGGCAGGTACGACGCCGATCCACAGCACGGCGGTGATGTTGTCGGCAAGCAGCGCCATGCCGGCCAGCGCCAAGAGCGGCCCGAGCACCGCACCCACCGAGTCCATCGCCTGCCTGAGGCCGTAGGCAGCGCCCCGCTGTGCCTTCGGCGTCAGGTCGGCGATCAGCGCGTCGCGCGGCGCACCGCGGATGCCCTTGCCAACCCGGTCGGCAAAGCGGGCGGCGAAGACGGTGGCGATGGAGCCGGCGAGCGGAAACAG
>OBLQ010000257.1_pt1 | contig 19821 bp, 18 predicted proteins | sample 1519881 | NCBI WGS metagenome assembly OBLQ01 (sample SAMN01911456, study PRJEB22533) | soil metagenome | biome: Soil | place: Malaysia | collected 2012-04-30 | depth DG_metagenome m | reverse complement strand
CACACACCCCTGAAGCGTCACGGCTCGCGCGCCGCGATCCAGTCGCTGTTGAGCACAGATGCGGTGAAATCCGAGCAGTGCTGCGGCGAGGCCGGCACCATGGCCGTCGCCACCCCGGCGATCGCCGGCAAGATCCGTGCCCGCAAGGAAGAGGAGATGGCGAAAGCCAAGGCGAAGCTGGAAGGCGAGGAGCCCGTGAAGGTGCTCACCTCCTGCCCGTCCTGCCTGCAGGGATTGTCGCGCATCGAGGGCGAAACAGGCGTTACGGCCGACTACATCGTCGTCGAACTGGCCCGCCACCTGCACGGCGACGACTGGCAGGAGAAGTTCGTGCAGCAGGTGAAGCAGGGTGGCATCGAGCGGGTGTTGATGTAATACCGCCGCATCGGCGGGTATTGTCAGTTAAAGAAATTCTAAGAGGCTGTTACGATCGCCGCATGTTCCGTTCCGCGACATTGTGGCTTGTCTTGCCAGCCCTGCTGTTATTGTCCTCCTGCGCCACCACGCCGCCACGCCATCTCGAGGATGGTTGCGCCATCTTCAAGGAGAAGGACGGCTGGTACGAGGATGCCAACGACTCCTTCAAGAAGTGGGGCGTGCCGGTGCATGTACAGCTCGCCATTATCTACCAGGAGTCCCGTTTCCGCAGCCAGGCCAAGGCGCCCCGCGATACGCTGCTCGGCTTCATTCCCTGGGGCCGCAAATCCTCGGCCTACGGCTATGCGCAGGTGAAGGACGAAACCTGGGACTGGTACATCAAGCACAGCGGCAACTGGGGTGCGGATCGCGATGATTTCGAGGACGTCACCGATTTCATCGGCTGGTACGGCAACCTCTGCCACGAGAAGCTCGGCATCTCCAAATGGGATGCCTACAGCCTGTATCTCGCCTATCACGAAGGGCTGGGCGGCTATACGCAGCGCACGTATCGTTCCAAGCCGTGGCTGGTCGAGGTGGCGCGCAAGGTGAAACGACAGGCGGAGATGTACGGCAGGCAGCTCGCCGCCTGCAAGGACGAGCTGGACAGCGGCTGGCACCTGTGGCCGTTCTGACACGGAGGATACGATGACAGCAGCCTGGTTGTGGCTGGCACTGGGGATCGTGCTGGAGGTCTCCGGCACCATGTGCATGAAGCTCTCCGAGAGCTTCACGAAGCTGTTGCCCTCGATCCTGATCTTTGTGTTCTACGGCTGCTCGATGGCGGCTGTCACCATGGCCTTGAAGCGCATCGATATCGGTATTGCCTATGCGGTGTGGGCGGGGGTGGGCACGGCACTCGTCGCCGCGATCGGCATCCTATTCTTTAGGGAACCAGCCACCGTGCTGAAACTCATCGCCATCCTGCTGATCATCAGCGGCATCATCATGCTGCACCTGTCGCAGGGGCGCGCCGCCTAATTCGCAAGCTGTTTAGAAAAAGACTCTGCCCGGCCCATCAACTTTATGGCGAGGATTGGCAGGAGAAGTTCAGCAAGCAGGTGCTGATATCATCAGCGCCTGATGAGTTGCTGCCGCAAGGCACAGTGTTCCTTACGCCAAATTCCAGGCTTGCTTGCACCTCTTCAGTAAATCACTTTCCTCAAAACTTACTGTTCCATCACTACGAGCCGTGCGAAGCATCTCGGCAAGCGTGCTCTCACGAAGACCTTCAGGCGCATTGCCAATGGAAACGATGTCTTGAGCAACCCAGTCAATGATGGCTTCCTCATCTTCCAGTGTGCGAAGCTTTTGAACAACATCATCGACCAAGTCTTCCGAAATGCCCTCGCTGATTCCAATTCGGCGGATTTCAGTCAATTCATCTTCCGTGATCACCCTATCGACGGCGGCAACGGCCGCAGTGACTTTGAATATGCTTAATTGAATCGGTGACACCCTTCACCTCCAGAATAATTCTTCCGCTTATCCATTCTCCGGGCTTTTGCCAAAAAATGGTCCAGCCATGACTATAGATTTTTAGTTGCGTCGGCGAACGGTGCAAAATCGTCGGCGAACGGTGCAAATTTTGTTCAGACACCGCCTTTTTCGGCGACCTTCAGGCTTTCATGGATGTTGTGGGCGAAGGTGATTTCGCCACGCGTTCATTTATGTTTACAAGTGAACATTATTGCGAATAGTGTGCGAGGGCATGAACACGCTGGCGGGCAAGATCCGTTTTTTGCGGGAGCAGCAGGGGCTTTCACAGCGCGCCCTGGCTGAGGCTTCCGGGGTCAGTGCCGCAGCTTTGTCGCAGATCGAGGCGGGGAATACCTCGCCGTCGGTGGCCACGCTGGAAAAGCTGGCCGACGGGCTCGGCATCGCCATGGCCGCCTTTTTCCTCGATTCGCGCGAATCCTCCGACATCGAAATCTTCGCCATGGACGATCGGCCGGCAGTCGCCCTCGGCGGCGGCAGCCATTTCGTGCCGCTCACTGCCCTGCACCAACCGGTCGGCTTCGAGCCGATGCTGGTGCGCCTGATGCCCGGCGGCTCCTTCAACGAGGAGGAGTACGGCATCCGCAGCGCCCACCTGTTCGTCTGGGTGCGCCGCGCGCGGGCTATACTCGATTACGATGGCCGCAACTACGAAGTGCATGAAACGCAGTCGCTGTTTTACGATGCCCGCAAGCCGCACAACTGGCGCAACCCGTTCGAGGAAGCGACCGAACTGCTGATGGTCCGCTCGCGGTGATGACCCATCCTGCCTTAAGCCTCGCCCTCGCCTCGGGGGCCGCGGCACTGCTCGCCGCGCTGTGGCCGCTCGCGCTGCGCCGGAAAAATGCGCTGCGCTTCCTGCTCTGCCTGTCGATGCTCGTCGCGGGCCTCTTGGCCGTTGCGGGAGGAGTGCTCGGTCTCACAGGCGATACGGCGGCCATCATCCTGCCGGTGGGGCTGCCGTGGCTGCCGATGCACCTGCAGCTCGATGCGCTGGGCGCCTTCTTCCTGCTGCTGATCGGCATCGTGCTGGCACCTGTATCGATCTACTCCTTCGGCTACCTGAGGGGGAGGAGCGACATCGCCACGCTGGCGGTGTTCATGCCGCTGTTCGTGCTCGGCATGCAGGGCGTGGTGCTGGCCAATGATGCCTTCAGCTTCATGCTGTTCTGGGAGCTGATGAGTGTGGCCTCCTATTTCCTCGTCACGCTGGAGCACGACAACGCCGCCAACCGCAGGGCGGGCTTCATCTACCTGCTGATGGCGCATCTCGCCGGCCTGCTGATCCTCGGCGGCTTCGCCACCCTCTATGCCAGCGTGCACGACTTCACCTTTGCCGCCATGCGCGGTGCCCATCTGACCCCCCTCTGGGCCTCGGTCGCCTTCCTGCTCGCCGCCTTCGGCTTCGGCATGAAGGCCGGCGTGCTGCCGCTGCACGTCTGGTTGCCCGAGGCACACCCGGCGGCTCCCTCCAATATTTCGGCACTGATGAGCGGCGTGATGCTGAAGGTGGCGCTGTTCGGGTTCCTGCGCCTGGTGTGGGACCTGCTCGGGCCGGCCGATTTCCAGTGGTGGTGGGGGGTGATGATCCTCGCCGCCGGCACCTCGACCGCCTTCGCCGGCATCCTGCTCGCCCTGCAGCAGAATGACCTGAAGCGGCTGCTGGCCTACTCGTCGGTGGAGAATGTCGGCATCATCCTGATCGGCTTCGGCCTGTCGCTGCTGCTGGCCTATTTCGGCCATCCGCAACTGGCCGCGCTCGGCCTGATCGCCGCCCTTTACCACGCCATCAACCACTCCCTGTTCAAGGGGCTGCTGTTCATGGGGGCAGGGGCGGTGCTGCACGCCACCGGCAGCCGCAACCTCGAGGCGATGGGCGGCCTGATCCGCCGCCTGCCGGTCACCGCCGTGCTGGTGCTGGCCGGCTGCATCGCCATTTCGGCGCTGCCGCCGTTCAACGGCTTCGTTTCCGAGTGGCTGACCTTCCAGACGGCGTTGCTGACGCCGAAACTCGGCGGCAGCCTGCTCACCGCCATCGTGCCGTTCTCGGCCGCCATGCTGGCGCTGGCCGCCGCCCTTGCCGCCGCCGCCTTCGTCAAGGTGTTCGGTATCGCCTTCCTCGGCACGCCGCGCAGCGAGGCGGCCGCCAACGCCCACGAGGTGGACCGCTGGATGCAGGCCGGCATGGCGATCCCGGCCGTGCTCTGCCTTTTGCTCGGCCTGTTGCCGGTGCTGGTGGTGCCGCTCATCGACCATGTGCCGCAGCTGCTGCTCAACGTCTCGATCGCCGCCTCCGTCGATGCCGGCGGCTGGCTGTGGTTGACGCCGGTCGATGCGACGCGCGCCTCCTATTCGGCACCGGTCGTGCTGTTCGGCATGCTGCTGCTGGGCGGCATCGCCTACTGGCTGCTGCATCCAAGGGGCGGAGCGGTGCGCCGTTCACCCTTGTGGAGCTGCGGCCATCCGACGCTGGCGCCGACCATGCAGTACACGGCGACCGGCTTCGCACAGCCGATCCGGCGCATCTTCGCCGGCCTCTACCGGCCGGTGGAGCACCTGCACGCCGAAGGCCGCAGGCACAAGCTCGTCGCCGGCCATATACGCTATGCGCTGCATGTCGCCGATCTGGCCGCCGAAAAGCTCTACAAGCCGCTGGGAGACGCGGCGCTGGAGCTGGCGCGGCTGGTGAACAAGCAGCATAAATACGGCCTGCACGCTTATCTCGCCTACATCTTCGTCACCGTGCTGGTGCTGCTGGCGGTGGTCATATGATGCCAGCACTCGGCCATCTCGCCCTGCAACTGCTGCAGGCGGTGCTGCTGGTGATGATTGCGCCGGTTGCCGCCGGTTTCGTGCGCAAACTCAAAGCGCGGCTGCAGAACCGGCAGGGTGCGCCCGTGCTGCAGCCGTGGCGCGATCTCTTGAAGCTGTTCGGCAAGGAGGTGGTGCTGGCCGAGCACGCCTCGTGGCTGTTCCGCACTGCCCCCTACGTGGTGTTTACCGCCACGGTGATGGCGGCGACGGTGGTGCCCGCGCTGTGGCTGGCCACACCCCTGTCACTGACCGCCGATGTCATCGCGCTGGTGGCGCTCTTGGCGCTGGCGCGCTTCTTCATGGCGCTGGCCGGCATGGACATCGGCACTGCCTTCGGCGGCATGGGCGCCAGCCGCGAGATGACCTTCTCGGCACTGGCGGAGCCGGCGATGCTGGTCAGCGTGCTGGTGCTGTCGCTGCATGCCCACAGCACCAACCTGACCGCGATGATCGACTATACGCTGCACGTGCAGCTGGCGCTGCATCCGTCGCTCGCCTTCGCGCTGGCCGCCATGCTGATGATCGCACTGGCCGAGAATGGCCGCATCCCGATCGACAACCCGGCCACGCACCTCGAACTGACCATGCTGCACGAGGCGATGATCCTCGAATATTCCGGTCGCCACCTGGCGCTGATGGAGTGGGCGGCGCAGATCAAGCTGGTGCTGTTTGCCACGCTGATTGTCGACCTGTTCCTGCCGTGGGGCATCGCCACCGCCTTCGATGCAACGAGCCTCGCCGTCGCCTTCGGCGTCTGGCTCGCCAAGCTCGCCGTGCTGTTCGTGCTGCTGTCGCTGGTCGAGACGGGCATGGCGAAGATGCGCATCTTCGAGGTGCCGGAATACCTCAACGCCGCTTTTATGCTCGCCTTCCTCGGACTGATGACCTACTACATGCTGGAGGTGGGCGTATGAGTGCGGCACTGCTGCACCAGCTGGTCAACGGCCTTGCCGCCCTGATGCTGCTGGTCTCCTTCTCGCTGCTCGCCCAGCACCGCATGCTCGCCGTGCTGCAGTGGTTCGCGGCACAGGGTGTGCTGCTGGCCGCCACCGCCGCACTGGTCGCCTACGGCACCGGGGATTCCAACCTCTACATCTCGGCCGTGCTGGCGCTGGCGCTGAAGGGGCTGCTGTTGCCGTGGCTGCTGTGGCGCATCGTGCGCGAGCTGCACGTGCACCGAGAGGTAGAGCCGTTGATGAACATGGCGCTCACCATGCTGATCGCCATCGGCCTGACGCTGTTCGCCTACTATGTCATCGAGCCGATCGAGCGTGCGGCGGAATTGCTGACGCGCGATTCGATGGCCATCGCGCTGGCCTGCGTGCTGCTCGGTATGCTGATGATGATTACCCGCCGCAAGGCGGTCACGCAGGTGGTCGGCTTCCTGGCCATCGAGAATGCGCTGTTCTTCGCCGCTATCGGCGCCACCAACGGCATGCCGATGGTGGTCGAGCTCGGCATCGCCTTCGACGTGCTGGTGGCCGCGCTGATCTTCGGCCTGTTCTTCTTCCAGATCCGCTCCACCTTCGACACGCTGGAGGTCGAGGCGCTGCACAAGCCGCTGGTCGAAGAGGAGGAGGAGCGGTGATGCAGTTCGCGTTCCTGCTGCTGTCGCCGCTCATGGGTGCGTTGCTGCTCGGGTTCCTCGCCGCACCGCGTCCGGCGGCCCGGCTCAATGTCGCGGTCGCCGCCGTCACCCTGGCGGCGAGCCTGTGGCTGGCCGTCGACGTGCTGGCCGAGGGGCCGCACACGGCGATGGGCGATCTCTTCTTCCTCGACAGCTTCAACGTCTTCCTGGTGGTGCTGACCGCCTTCGTGGGGCTCACCACCGCCATATTCTCCGGCCCCTACATGCACAACGAGCTCACGCACGGCCGCATCGACAGCCAAAGGCTCAGGCTCTACCACGCCATGTACCAGCTCTTCTGCTTCGGCATGCTGCTTGGCTTCACCACCAACAACATCGGCATCCTGTGGGTGTCGCTGGAGCTTTCGACGATGGCCACCGTGATGCTGGTGTCGCTCTACCGCACCACCGCCTCGATCGCCGCCGCCTGGAAATATTTCATCCTCTGCGGCATGGGCATCGCGCTGGCGTTGTTCGGCACGGTGCTGATCTTCTACGCCTCGCTGCACGTGCTCGGTCACGGCAACGAGGCGCTGACCTGGACGCTTCTGAAACAGCATGCCGACAAGCTCGACCCGGCCGTGCTCTCCATCGCCTTCTGTTTCCTGATGGTCGGCTACGGCACCAAGGTGGGGCTGGCGCCGATGCACACCTGGCTGCCCGACGCGCACGGCGAGGGCCCGACCCCCGTTTCCGCCGTACTCTCCGGCCTGCTGCTCAATCTCGCCCTGTATGCACTGGTGCGCTGCAAGCTCTTGGTCGACGCGGCCACCGGCACGCATCTGGCCGGCAACATCATGATCGGCTTCGGGCTGTTGTCGCTCGTCGTCGCTGCCTTCTCGCTGCACCGGCAGCGTGACGTCAAACGCATGTTCTCGTTCTCCTCGATCGAGCACATGGGGCTGATGACCTTCGCCTTCGGCATCGGCACGCATTTGGCGAGCTTCGCCGCGCTCTTGCACATGACCGTCCATTCGCTGGTCAAGTCGGGCATCTTCTTTACCGTCGGCCATGCCGCGCAGGCGATGGGCACGCAGAAGATGGCCGAGATCCGCGGCCTGATCCGCCATCACCCGGCCATTGGCTGGGGACTGATCGTCGGCACGGCGGCGATCGCCGGTTTCCCTCCCTTTGGCGTCTTCGTCAGCGAGTTCCTGCTGTTCACCGCCGCCCTCGAATCGTATCCGTGGACGGTCGGCGTGCTGTTGCTGGGCCTTCTGATCGCCATGGCGGCGCTGTTCCGTTTCGTGCAGCAGATGGTCTTTGGCGAGGCGCCCGAGACGGCGCGGCCGGTCGCCGCCAACATGCTGCCGGTCTACGTGCATCTGGCTCTGACACTGCTGCTGGGCCTGGCCATTCCGGCCTTCCTGGCCGACTGGTACGGCACGGCGGCCAGACTGATCGCCGGGGGCGGCGCATGAGGTTCGTCGTCAACACCTGGTTCGCCGAGCGGCTCGGCGATCACGGCATCTACAGCCGCTTTCTGGAGGATCACCAGCCGGTGCACATGCCGTGTCTGGAGGTGCGGCGGCTCGATTGGGCGGAGGCGGCCGAGGAGGCGAAGCGGGTCGGCATGCGGCTGGTGGCGCTGTGGGCGGCCGAGGGAGGTGCCCACGAGGCAGGCGAGGGGCTCTATGCCTACATGGCCTTCGCGCATCCCGAGCATCGCCATGCACTGCTGCGCACGCAGCTCGACGACGAGGCGCCGGAGCTGCCGAGCGTTGCCGGCCAGTACATCGCAGCACTCCGCATGGAGCGGCAGACGGCCGACATGTTCGGCATCCGTTTCACCGACATCCCCGATTCCAGGCCGTGGCTGAAGCACGAGCACTGGCCGGCCGATGTGCATCCGTTGCGCCGCAGTTTCGCGCGCGATACCCGCATGCCGCGGGTCGACGGCCATTACCCGTTCATCGACAGCGGCAGCGAGGGGGTGCACGAGATTCCTGTCGGTCCCGTGCATGCCGGCATCATCGAGCCGGGCCATTTCCGTTTCCTCGTCGTCGGCGAGCAGATCCTCAATCTCGAGGAACGGCTCGGCTACGTGCACAAGGGCATCGCCAAGGCGATGCTGGGGAGGACGGCACCCGAAGCGGCAAGACTCGCCGGCCGCGTCTCAGGCGATGCCACCGTGGCGCACGCCTGGGCCTTTTCGCAGGCCTGCGAGTATGCGGCGCTGACACCGCCTCCGGTGCGCGCCAGCTTTATCCGCGGCGTGCTGGTCGAGCGCGAGCGGCTGGCCAACCACATCGGCGATATCGGTGCTATCTGCAACGATGCCGCTTTCACCTTCATGCACATGCAGATGCAGCGGCTGCGCGAGCAGCTGGCGCGGCTGCATTTCGAGCTGTTCGGTCACCGGCTGCTGATGGACCTGGTGGTGCCGGGCGGTGTGGCCTGCGACCTCGATGCCGCCGCCATCTACGCCCTGCAGAAACAGACCGGCGAGATCGCCGCCGAGGTGGAGGCACTGCGCGCCATCTACGCCGATCACTCGTCGATCCAGGAACGCGTCATCGGTTCCGGCATCGTGGCGGTAGAGGATGCCTGTGACATCGGCCTGCTGGGCTTCGCCGGCCGCGCCTCGGGTCACTATGCCGACGAGCGCATCGAGGAGGGCTATCCGCCCTACGACCAGGTGCAGGTGAAAACGCCGCACGGCCGGCACGGCGACGTCGCCACCCGCGTCTGGGTACGCTTCGAGGAGATCGCCGACTCGGCGCGCATCATCGCCGAGTTGCTGGAGAAGCTGCCGGATGGGCCGGCGCGCCACGACTGGCGGCCGCCCGAGGCGGGCGTCTCCGGTTTTTCAGCCGTCGAATCGTGGCGCGGCGAGATCGCCTGCTGGGTGCGTTTCGGTGAGCGTGGCTGCATCGACCGCTATGCGGTGCGCGATCCCTCGATGATCAACTGGCTGGGGCTGGAGCTGGCGGTGCGCGACGTACCGGTGCCCGATTTCCCGCTCAACAACAAGTCCTTCAACTGCTCGTACTCGGGCAACGACCTGTGAGGCGGGTATGCTGACGATCCTGAAAACCATCTTCCGCATCGGCCGCCGCACCGAGCCGCTGCCGGCGAGCAATCAGGTCGATGCGCTGGGGCAAAAGCTGGAGAAAGCGGTACGCAAGCGTTTCAAGGGCTCGCTCGCCATCCGCCAGGTCGATGCCGGCTCCTGTAACGGCTGCGAACTGGAAATCCATGCCACCAACAACTGCTATTACGATCTGGAGCGCTTCGGCTGCCATTTCGTGGCCAGCCCCCGGCATGCCGACATGCTGCTGGTGACAGGGCCGGTGACGCGCAACATGGAGACGGCGCTGAGGATGACTTATGACGCGACGCCGGCGCCAAAGCTGGTGGTGGCGGTGGGCGACTGCGCCGCCAACTGCGGCATCTTCGGCCGAGACAACTACGCGATTGCCGGATCGGTGGACGACATCATCCCGGTGGACGTGGTGGTGCATGGCTGCCCGCCACAGCCCGCCGACATCATCAACGGCATTCTGAAGGCCATCGAGGGGTGATGATGCGTATCGCGGTTGCAAGCAGGGATGGACGGAGCATCGCAGGGCATATCGGCAAATGCGCCGACTGGATCGTCTTCGAGGTCGAACTTCCCGAAAGCCCGGAGGCCGAGCCCGTGGTGAAGGAGGCGGAGCGTGTGACGCTGCCGAAGGATTTCGTGTTTCACCACTACAGGGACGATGCCCCGCATCCGCTGGCATCGTGCAGCGCGGTGATCGGCGCCAGCGCCGGCGACAGCTTCGTGGCCAAGATGCAGCGCCGCGGCATGGAGGTGGTGCTGACCGCCGAGCCCGACCCGGCCACCGCTGTCGCCGATTACATCCAGCGAACCGTCACACCGGCCAAGCCAAGACCTATCGGTAGTCTGATCTGCAAGCTGCGCGATGCGCTGTCGCCCGGCGAATAACCCGGATCCGTTACGCAGTAACAAATCCTGAGCGATAGACGAAGCCTGTACCGTCTTGCCCGGTTAGAGATTATCATTGCGCCGGCCGGACATGCCGGCGACAAGCATTGGGAGAGTGGGTGTTATGGGAAGAGCGTTTGAAGTTCGCAAGGCCTCGATGGCCAAGACGGCGAATGCCAAGACCAAGGTTTATTCGCGTTATGGCCGCGAGATTTACGTGGCGGCCAAGAACGGCAGCCCGGATCCGGATGCCAACCTGACGCTGCGCCGGCTGATCGAGAAAGCGAAGAAGGATCAGGTGCCGAGCCATGTGATCGACAAGGCGATCGACAAGGCCAAGGGTGCCGGCGGCGAGGATTTCGCGCCGACCCGCTACGAGGGCTTCGGTCCGGGTGGCTGCATGGTGATCGTCGACTGCCTGACCGACAACAACACCCGCACCTTCAACGATGTGCGCCAGTGCTTCGTGAAGAACGGCGCCAAGATGGGCGCACCGGGCGCGGTGGCGCACATGTTCGACCACCTGGCCATCTTCTCCTTCGCGGGGGATGACGACGAGAAGGTGCTGGAGGCGCTGATGGATGCCGACGTCGACGTCACCGACGTCGAGAACGAGAACGGCAAAATCACCGTCTTCGTGCCGAATACCGAATTCTACAAGGCCCGCACGGCGCTGCTCGATGCGCTGCCGGGTGTCGAGTTCGAGGTGGACGATATCTCCTGGGTGCCGAAAAGCTCGACGGAGGTGAGCGGCGAGGACGCGGTGATGATGGAGAAGTTCCTGGCCGCCCTCGATGACTGCGACGACGTGCAGGAGGTCTACCACAACGCGCAGATCGCCGGCTGAAGCTGTTCGCTTCGTCAAATAACAGAGAAAGGCTCCGGAGTTCCGGGGCCTTTTCTATTTCGGCAGGGGTTCGGCAGCGACCACCCGGTTACGCCCGGCCTCCTTGGCCGCATAGAGGGCATGGTCGGCGCTTTTCACCAGCGTTGAGGGATTGTCCGCATGCGACGGTATCGCCGAAATGCCGATACTGGTGGTGATCCTGAGACCCGGTACCCCTGAGCCCGCGAAATCGTCGCTTTCGATATGCATGCGGATGCGCTCGGCTGCATGCATGGCCTCGGCCAACGGCGTTTCGGGCAGCAGCACGGCGATCTCCTCGCCACCGTAGCGGCAGACCGTGTCGATACTGCGGCACTGTGCCATGATCAGCTCGCTGACGCGTTGCAGCACGTAATCGCCGATATCGTGGCCGTGGGTGTCGTTGACATCCTTGAAGCGGTCCAGATCGATCATCAGCATGCTCAGCGGTTTGCCGTAGCGCCGGGTGCGCTCGGTCTCCTGTGCCAGCCTTGTCTGGAATACCCGGTGGTTGAGCAGGCCCGTCAGTCCGTCGTGCGTGGCCAGGTTCCTGAGCTGAGCATCGGCGGCCACGAGGCGCTTCTCAGTCGAGTTTAGCAGCCGGTAGAAGCCGGCGAAGAGCAGGACGCCGGCCAGAGTGGCGAAGGCAATGACGGCGGCCAGTTGCTGGCGAGCCGCCAGGGTCTTGGCTGTCACGTCCATGAAGGCGACGGCATAGCCGACATGCTGGTGCCGGACATCCTCCAGTGACACCGGCACGACCCAGTAATCGAGCTTGCCGGAACTCAGGTCCTGCGGACCGAATTCGATCCGGTGGTCCTCGGCGACAATCTTATCGAGCAGCGGCGCAGCGATCCTGTCGTTGCGGAAGGCCGACGAGACCAGGGTCGGGAAACGGTCCCAGTTCGGCACGCGCCCGAGCATCTCGACACCCTCTTCCCACAGCTTGCGGTTCAGCAGCGATTTTTCGATGAAAACAGAAATGCCGATGTCCATCATGTTTTCGATCTCGTCGAAAAGGTGCTCCACCTCCATGCCCAGTTCGACATAGCCGATCAGCCTGGATGCCCCGTTCTGCTGCACATACCACGGATAGACATAGCGCAGCGTGAATGTGCCGAGCGGACCGATCTCGATACCGTGCGATGGCGCTCCGGTACGTGCGGCCTCCAGCATCGTATAGCGATCGATCTTGTCGCCGAAGCGCGAAGGCTGGTGCACCCGCAGCAGGTTGATCCGGTCCGTACCCGTGAAATACCAGTGGGTGATGCCGTACTTCGCCTTCAACTCGGCAAATTTCGCCTGGCTCAGCTCCAGCAATCGCTGCCGGTCGTGGTGGATCATGGCGTCCTGCAGGCGTTCGTCATGCACGATGCCGTCGATGGCTGCGGCGAGCACCTCGGCATGGTCGATCAGTCCCTTCTGGTAGAGGTACTGGATCGACGAACTGAGGCGGGACGCCTCGAGATCGAGATCCTCCTGCTGGTGGCGATAGGAGAAATAGGAGAACAGTGCGATGACGAGCACCAGGACAATGGTGAAAGGGGCCAGAATGCCCCATTTCAGGTAGGGCCTGGCCGGCGGCTTCGTGCCGGGATCGTCAGCTGGCAAACTTGTTGTCATCGGGTGCATGCCGGTCTCCATGTCGAACACAACGGGGTCGTCGGGGGTCTCAGGTATTTTCCGATTGCCGGGCCGAGGCCATCTTGCTCTCCAGCCATTGCAGTGCCTCTTCCCTGTCGTTGAAGACCTCGATGGTCCCGTGCCTGCCGCTGGCCAGTGACTGGAACATGCGGGCGATGCCGAAATGGAGCCGCTTGTTGCCGGCAAATATCGCCCGGATTGCAGTCGGGCCGTATGGGCAGGTGTTCGACAGGCTGAATACGGCGGTGGAAAGGAGGGCGACACGCTCGACGCCGCCGCCGTCCATCAGCTCGCCATAGGAGGGGTCGAATGCCGGATCGGCACCCAGTCTGCGATGGTGTTCGGTGCACTCGTCGAATGACAAGACACCGGTTATCGTGGTGGTCACGATGCCTTTCTCCGGGTCGATCGCATAGGTTATCGGCATCCTGCCTCCTAGGTCGGCAAAGCAATTTACTCCTGCAATCTACGTATTGGAAGCTGGCCATTGGTTCAGGGTCGACGTTGCTGCCAATCACTAAGCCTGGCACGCATGCGCCGCACATGGCTGCCGTCCCAGAACAGTCGGCCGCAGCCGGAGCAGCTGAGCAGCACCGTGGCCTGCTCGCGGCTGAACGGCGGCACCTCGGCCAGGCGCACCGGGTCGGCGGGCACGAGCGGCCGGTTGCAGACGAGGCAGCGGGAGAAGGGGGCGAAGAGCCAGTCGATGGCATGGCGGCGGCTAAGCTCCTGCACCTGCGCATCGATCCGGTCGCCGACGATGATCTCGACGCATCTGTCGGCATGCCGGAACTCGGCCAGCTTGCGGTCGCGCGTCAGCAGGATGCGCGACTCTCGTAGCGCCAGTTCGAGGAGTTGCCGGTCCGGCTGGCCGGCTTCGGCGATGAGCGTGTCGTAGCCGGCGGCGCGCAGCCAGCGCCCGAGCCGGCAGAGCATCTCGTCGCAGAGGAATTTCATGCCGCGCCGGGGCTACCAGGAACCGCCGCCACCGCCGCCGCCACCGCCGCCGGAGAAGCCGCCACCGCCGCTGCTGCCACCGCTGCTCGATGCCCCGACCGAACCCATGCCGCTGGAGAAGGAGGTCGAGAAGCTGCTGAAATTGGCGATGTCGCCGTGATACCAGACGGGCGGTGCGACCGGCAGGTTCTCGAAGCGCTTCACCCACTGCTCGACGACGCCCATCGCCACGGCGTAAGGCAGGGTGCGTTCGAGATAGGCCGGATTGTCGCGGATATAGCGCTCCAGCCGGTCCTGGTCGACGCGCCGCATGAATTCCCGGTAGCCGAGGATGCGGCCATAGGCGCGTGTGCCCTTGCCGGTGCGTATCGGCATCCAGCGGCTGAAGCCCAGCGCCAGCGCCCACAGCAGGATGATCGCCAGGATCGGCAGGTGCAGCAGCGATTCGGCGTGCAGGCCCATCTGGCTGAACATCATGCCCAGCATGCCGCCGCTGATCAGCAGCCACACCGCACCGGTAAAGCGGACACCGCCGCGGCCGGAGAACAGCACACCGGCACCGACCGACATGAAGACGCTGGCGAAGAGCAGCGGGCCGAAGATATCGGCGCCGAAACGTTCGAGGCTGCTCCAGCCGGCCAGCAGCAGCAGCGGCAGGATGGCCAGCGAACTGAACAGGGCGAAACGGCGGCGCACCTTCTTCGGGTTCTCCTGCATGAAGCCCTGTTCGGCCGACCAGTCATAGAGCATGTCCTTGGCCTTCTCGATGTCCTCGCGAATCTGCCGGCCGCGGCTGGCACCGAGGGTGGCGCCGATTTCGAGAGAATTGCCGTCGTCGAACAGCGCCTGCAGCAGCTGTTCCTTGTATGCCGGCAGATCCGCCGTTTTCCGGCCGGCCACCTTGCGCAGCGTGATCTTTGCCGGTTTCAGGCCGAGAAACTGCTTCGCTTCGTGCTCGATGGTCAGGTAGCCGTCGCGGGCCAGCTCCAGCACGGCGCCGCCGATGTCGATGCCGTCGACACGCTGGTCGCGCAACAGGCCGACCTGCGCGGCATCCAGCCCCTCCGGCGGTTCGTAGCCGACCATCAGCGGTCCGGTGGCCGGATCGCGGCCGTTACGCCACCAGTAGCCGAACAGGAATACGGCACCGGCGATCAGTACCGGCCAGTGCCAGAAGGCGGCGAGGGTCGCCTGCAGCCGGGGCAGCCCGGAGAGCTGCGTCGTCTGGCCGAGCAGGCCGGCCGGATAGGCGAGTTCGAAGGTCAGCCCTTCGTGGTCGGCGAGGTTCTCGGCTGTGGCGGCGAAGGTCTGCGTATCCGGCCAGTCGTAGCTCGCCGTGGTGCCGGTGCTGCCGTAGCGGCCGGTATAGGTCGCCGCCTCGATATCGTCCTGCGAGAGCTGCGGCGGCAGCGATACGGTCACCGAAGCCGAGGCGATGGGTACCGGCCAGCCGGTGCCGGTGACGTTCCAGCGGATCGCGTCGCGACCGCTGCTGGCGGCCAGCACGCCCAGCGCCACGCGATAGCGGATATCGTAGGTGTGGACGGCGCTGACGGTCCGGTCCGGATCGCCGATCTTGAGGCGCAGCAGTGGCCCGGCATCGCCGGAGACCGACTCCTCGACCCAGCGCACCGGCCTGCCGTCCATCTCGACCTCGAAATCGCCGAGGCCGATATCCCGGATACCGAGCGGCGTGAATATCTTGCGCGGGATGTCGCGGTAGATGCCGTGTTTCTGCAGGTGGCCGAAGTCGTAGCGGATCGTTTCGGCGACAGCGAGCGTGCCGTCGGCATGCACGTCGACATGGGCGAGAAATTCGTCGATGGATTCGGCCGCTGCCATCGCCGGCAGCCCGCCGAGCAGCAGGATGGCGGCAAGCGCCAGGCGCTTCACAGGGCGACCTCCGGCACGCGTCGCTCGTCGGCCGAATCGAGCTGGAAGTAGTCGCGCAGCCCGAAGGCCAGCGGGCGGGCGACGAGCAGGTCGGGAAACGAGCCCACCTTCGTGTTGTAGTCGCGCACGACGGCGTTGTAGTAGCGGCGGGCGTTCTGGATGGCCTCCTCGGTCTCGACGAGCTGCCGCTGCAGGTCGAGGAAGTTGCCGTTCGCCTTCAGGTCCGGATAGGCCTCGACCACTGCGAACAGGTGCTGCAGCGCACCGGAAAGCTGCGCCTCGGCCGGCCCCAGGCTGGCGATGCCCTGCGTGGCGATGGCCTGCTGGCGCGCCCGGGTGACCTGCTCCAGCGTCTGCCGTTCGTGGGTGGCGTAGGCCTTGACGGTATCGACGAGGTTGGGGATCAGGTTGTGGCGGCGCTTGAGCTGCACGTCGATGTCCGACCAGGCCGCCTCGGCCCTGGCGCGCAGCGACACGAAACCGTTGTAGATGATGATGGCGTAAAGCAGTAGCCCTCCGCCGACCAGCCAGTACAGCCACCCCGACATGTGCGACTCCTCTTTCCCCGTGCGTACAACGAAGATAGGCCCCTCTTCGGCGGCTGGCAATCGCCGGGCCGGCATGCGATATCGTCATCTGCGGCGGGGAGCGAAAGCGGGCAAGGTCGGCTAGAGTAGATGCGGGGAGGTGGCAAGCCACAGATGCATCCGCTAACGCATGCCGAAATCGTCGGGGGCACGGTCAGCCTGCTGCTGATCGCCGTCGCCATCCTCGTGCTCAGCAAGCGCATCCGGCTGCCGTTCACGGTGATCCTGGTGCTGATCGGCATCGTGCTCTCCTGGCTGATCGGCGAGTACCCGCACGAGCTCGGCCTCCTGAAGCGGCTGGAGATCTCGCCCGAACTGATCCTCTTCGTCTTCCTGCCGACGCTGATCTTCGAATCGACCTTCAACCTCGATGCCCGCAGCCTGCGCCGCAACCTCGGCCCGATCCTGACGCTGGCCGTGCCCGGCCTCGTGCTCTCCACGGCGCTGATCGGCGTGATCCTGTGGCTGGCCACGCCGCTGCCGCTCGATGCGGCGCTGCTGCTCGGCGCCATCCTCAGCGCCACCGATCCGGTGGCGGTGATCGCGCTGTTCGCCCGCATCGGTGCGCCGCAGCAGCTCTCGATCCTCGTGGAGGGCGAAAGCCTGTTCAACGACGCCACCTCCATCGTGCTGGCGCGCATCCTGGTCGGCGTGGTGGCGGCCGGCACGGTCTCGGCCGGCACCATCGGCGCCGGCATCGTCGACTTTTTCGCGCTGTTCGCCGGCGGCCTCGTGCTCGGCATCCTGCTGGGGCTGTTCACAGGCATGCTGATCGGCATGCTGGAGTCGGAGCCGCTGGTCGAGATCACGCTGGTCACGGCCCTCGCCTACGTCGCCTTCCTGCTCGCCGAGGAGGTGTTCCACGTCAGCGGTGTGATGGCGACGATGGGGGCGGGGCTGACGATGGGCGGCTGGGGCCGCGCGAAGATCTCCGCCTCGGTGCGCGCCTCGCTGGAATACTTCCTCGGCCTGCTGGCCTTTTTCGCCACGGCGCTGATCTTCCTGATGGTCGGATTACGGGTCGACCTGTCGGCGTTGTGGGGATCGCTCGACCTGTTGCCGTGGGTGGTGGTGGCCATGCTGGCGGCGCGCGCCGTGCTGGTGTTCGGGCTGATGCCGCTGGTCGGCAGGCTGCCGGGCGCCAGCCCCATCAGCCTCGCCTACCAGGCGGTGATGTTCTGGGGCGGCCTGCGCGGTGCCATTGCGCTGGCCATCGTGCTGAGCCTGCCGGCCTTCGCTTATTCGGACACCTTCGTGGCGCTGGTGATGGGGGCGGTGCTGTTCACGCTTCTGGTCCAGGGCCTGACCATCGAGCCGCTGGTGCGTTTCCTGCGGTTGCACGTGCCGACGCTGGCCGACCAGGTGGCGAATCTGGAGCGCGACCTGACCGCCAAGCGGCGTGCCTACGAACGGCTGCCGGAGCTGCAGGCCGGCGGCCTCTTCTCCAGCCGCATCGCGCGCCGTCTGCAGCAGGAGTACGAGCGGGAGATCCGTGCCGCCCGCGATGCCATCCGGACGCTGCGCAGTGCCGGCCTCGACCCGAAGCAGGAGCTGCACCTGCTCTACCTGCACGCCTTTGCCGAGGAGGGCGGCATCTATACGGACATGTACGGCAAGGGGCACCTGTCGGAGGGCGCCTACCGCGAGCTGATGCTGGTGCTGGGCCGGCAGGTCGATGCCATCCGCTATCACGGCGATCCCGAATCGATCCGTTCGCCGCACCATGCCATCCGGCTCTACCGTTCCTTCGACCGGCTGCCGCTGCTGGGCCGCCTGGGCGAATTCCTGCGCATGCGGCAGGTGATCCGCCATTACGAGGAGCAGTGGGGCCACTTCCAGGGCAGCGATTTCGTGATCCGCTACCTGCAGCAGCTGAAGGAGCTGGAGTCGATCCCCGACGATGTCTATCAGCACGTGCTCGGCCAGTACCGCCACTGGCACGAGCAGGCGGGCAGGCAGCTGGACCACATGAGCGAGCAGTTCCCGGAATTCGTCACCTCGATGCAGGAGCGCTTCGGCCGCCGGCTGGGATTGCTGGCCGAGATGGAGGTGATCGGCGAGCAGGCGCGGCGCGGTGTCCTTTCCAAAGGCAAGGCCGAGGAGATCGAGGCGGAGATCGCCCGCCGGCTGGTCGCCTTGCGCGGCCAGTCGGTCAGCAAGCTCCACGCCGATCCGGTCCGGCTGCTCAGGCAGGTGCCGCTGTTCCGGGAACTCGGCAACGACGAGATCGAAACGCTGGCCGGCGAGGTGAGTTCTCTGACGCTGGCGGAAAACGAGGAGATCATCCGGCAGGGCGACGTCGGCCACTCGCTCTACCTGATCGCCCGCGGCGTGGTGCGGGTGACGCGCGCAACGGAGGAGGGCGGCTCGCAGGCTCTGGGCACGCTGATGGCCGGCGACTATTTCGGCGAAATGGCGTTGCTGCACGATGAGCCGCGCACCGCGACGGTGAAAACGGTGACTGCCTGCCAGCTCTATCAGCTGAAAAAACAGACGCTGCAGACCATTTTCGAAAAACACCCGTCGATCGGCGAGGCGATTCGTCGCATCGACGAACAGCGTCGGCGGGAGCAGGTGGGTTAAGGTTTAGATAATGTCTTCTTTCGGCCAAAAGCGGTCATTCAAAAAAAGTAGTGTACCCCTTTATCCTGAGACGACTCCGAGTGCCAGCTTTTGGCCGTAGCCGACCAGCACCTTGTAAGCAGGTGGTTCGTCAGGGCTGATATGCGTCCAAGCGGCAATTTTCTCTGCTGGCTATAGCAAACATAGGGTGAGAATCATAAAGTAAAGGGTATGAATAATAGCTCCTCAAAACCGGTTTTCATTTGCCACTCTTCTCAGGATAAAGGCTTTGTAAGGAGATTGGCATTGGATCTAAAAAACAATTTTGTAAATGTCTGGTTTGACGAATGGGAAATAAAAGTTGGTGACTCAATTACTCAAAAGATATCGTCTGGCATTCAAGAAAGCTCGTGGTTAGCAATTGTGCTTTCGAATAGTTCTATATCTTCTTCTTGGGTACAAAAGGAGTTGGGCTCTGGGTTAACGCGCGAACTATATGAAAAATGCGTTTTTGTACTTCCTATATTAAAGGAAGAATGTGAAATCCCTATGCTGCTTCGCGATAAGAAATATGCAGACTTCAGATCAAACTATTCTCATGGGTTACACGAGCTATTAACAGTTGTTGTTCCTGAAATAAATGTTGAAGAGGATTCATTAAATAGAGATCGTCTTCATAGTCTCTTGCTGCCCGCCGTCCGAGCTGAAATGCCTGTTCGTGTTATTGATTTGCAAAAAATGCAAGAAACATTGATAGCACTTCAAGACTTTCTTGGTTATGTTGATATAACCTTTACCCCTGTACGTGCTGAATCTCCTCTTACAGCACAACTCTTAAATGAAATGTACGATGTAGCTGAACAATATTGTCATCGTGCGGGTATAAAAACGCATTGGAGTCATTTTCCAGTCAAATCAGGTGATGTTGTTACAGAAGGTCTTTTCAATGAGCTACTCGGGACAATTAATCAGGTAATTTGGCATGTATTAAGGCGTGACAACCTAATATAAGTATAAAAAGCAATTG
>OBLQ010000256.1_pt1 | contig 20009 bp, 15 predicted proteins | sample 1519881 | NCBI WGS metagenome assembly OBLQ01 (sample SAMN01911456, study PRJEB22533) | soil metagenome | biome: Soil | place: Malaysia | collected 2012-04-30 | depth DG_metagenome m | reverse complement strand
ATTCGGGCACTTCGCGCTGCCTCTGATCGCGAGCGCTCCTGCGGTGGGCAACCTCGCGAGCGCACATGCACGGCCGAGCGAACGCCTTCGCGCCCGCGCTTGGCGAACGACCTTTCGGCGGACCGTGCGTGTGTTACGATTTCCGTAAAGCGACCGAGGAGGGACGAATATGGTTGAAACACAGTCCACAATGCTGCCGCTGGGAACGAAAGCCCCTCACTTTCGCCTCCCGGACCCTCAGGGCAAATACATTTCTTCGGACGATTTCAAGAGTGCGCCCGCTCTGCTGGTCGTGTTCATGTGCAATCACTGTCCCTACGTAAAGCACATTCAATCGCGCTTCGCCGAACTCGCCAAGGAGTACCAGGCGCGCGGCGTCGCGGTCGTCGGAATCAGTTCGAACGACGTTGAGAGCTATCCGGATGACAGCCCGGAGAAAATGGCCGAGGAGATTCAGCGCGTCGGCTACACGTTCCCTTATCTCTACGACGAAAGCCAGGAGGTGGCGAAGGCGTATCACGCCGCCTGCACGCCGGACTTTTTCCTGTTTGACCGGGAACGCAGCCTGGTCTACCGCGGACAGTTTGACGACAGCCGTCCCCGCAGCGGCCGTCCCGTGACCGGCGCGGACCTTCGCGCGGCCCTCGACGCGGTCCTGCAGGGACGACCGATCCCTGGCGATCAGAGGCCCAGCTCGGGCTGCAATATCAAATGGAAGCCCGGATGATATGGAAAGCTCGGCTACGCCTGCGGCTTGTGTAACTTAAACCAGGCGTAGCTCGATGTGGCAATGGCCGTGAGAAAAAAAAGAACAGCCCCATCCAAGAAGCTACGGTATCCAATCGGATTGCCTCGCCCCATAATCAACTGAGCTACACCCAGAACGTTGAGGGCACGAGTCACCAAGGCCAGCACAAAGCTAACCACGCCTAACCAGTAGCTCCATTGGATGATCTGTTTTTCCATGTGCATCCTCCTCGCTGCAGAGTTGGTTCCGGCACACCGGGGAATGAACGCTGGCGGGAAGGTACACCTGGCGACCTACAGAGTCAATCGGCAAACCGGCAGCACTCCCGGGGTGACTGCTGCTTTCAGCTGGTTAGGAGTGGCAGACCCGTGCGGAAAGACGCGCGCATGTTTCGAGTTGCGACACGGGAAGAAAACCCGGCGGTCCGGAACCAGTTCTTGCTCGGCAACGACCCGTTCGTCTCGCAGGAACCATCGCTCTGCATATACCGGTTGCCCGTAAGCCGGACTCTCAGTAATATCGCGCCCTCGATTCGCAAGATTGTCCAAGAAACGAGGTCCGCCATGCACACGAAAAAACTCGCTCTCTCGGCAGGATGCCTAGCCGCCGTGATCGCGCTGGCCGGGGCGATTTCAACGCCGGTCCGCGCGCAGATGGCGAATCCCTTAGATTACCCCCCGCCGAAGCCCGCGTTTCCCGGGCAAACGAACGCTCCGCCCCCGGCGAAGAAGTCACCGCCGTTCAACGTACAAACGATCATTCCGCGATTCATGGCGCCGTGGTCGCTCGCTTTTCTGCCGGACGGCAAAATGCTGGTCGCCGAGCGCTACGGATTCATTCGCGTCGCCTCGATGAGCGGATTCTATTCCGCGCCCATCACCGGCGTGCCGGACACGAAAATCGTTGCGGCGGAATCGCTGCATGACGTGGCCGTCGATCCCGATTTCGTTCACAACCGCCTGATCTATTTCACCTACTTCGCTCCGCCGCCGGGCGAGGATCCGGGCGTGTGGCCCATCGACGTCTTCTACGGCAACGTTTGGAAAGCCTCCGTCGCCGAGCGCCGCACGATGCGAGTGGGCGAAGAGCGCCTGGCTCGTGCGCGCTTGAGCGAAGACGAAAAGCACCTTGAAGACGTGCAGGTGCTGCTCGACGGAGTAAACCGGCGAATCGTCTTTGCGCCCGACGGCACGATGTTCGTTACCGGCGCGGACCGTTTCCGCTTTTACGAACCGAGCTATGACGGCACGAACCACGAAATCACTGACCCCGATGTCCTGCGCAATTTCACGGGGCGCGTCGTGCACATCAATCGCGACGGCTCGATCCCCAAGGACAACCCGTTCCTCGATCAGCCGACCGTGCTGCCGGAAACGTACTCCTACGGCCATCGCGATCCCGAAGGCGCGGCGATCAATCCGGCCACCGGTCAGCTCTGGGTGGTGGAGCACGGCCCGCTCGGCGGCGACGAAATCAACATCATCAAGCCGGGCGGCAACTACGGCTGGCCCAACGTGAGCTATGGCCGCCGCTACAACGGCGACCCCATTGCGGGGACCGGAGCCACCGCAAAAGCGGGCACGGAACAGCCCATCTATTTTTGGTACCCGGACATTGCGCCGTGCGGAATCATGTTCTACACGGGAGACCTTTTCCCGGAGTGGAAGGGAAACCTGTTCATTGCAGGAATGGCTGCGAGAAGCCTGATCCGTCTCGTGCTGGACGGCAATCGCGTGGTTGCGGAGGAGAGATTACTCCACGATCTCAACCAGCGCATTCGCGATGTTGTGCAAGGTCCCGACGGCGCGATTTACCTGCTCACGGACGACGGGAGGCTCTTGCGGCTAACGCCGAAGAAGTAGCGCGGCGCAACCGAAATTCGATCGTGCCGCGTGTGGCGCTGGCGCCACCATTAAGCTCAGAGGAAATTGCCCGCGATCAGTCGGAAGTCGCGCCGAAGTTCGGGAGGAAGCATTGCCCCGGGTTGGTTCGCAAACGCCGCTTCGCGTCCAAGAGCCGCACAAAACGCTGGGTGAGCGTGCCTGGGGCACGAGCTACACCGAACCCGGAACCGGCAACTCGCCGGATGCAGCGCCGGGAAAGCGCAAATCAGTTCACGTTGATGTTGATCGTCGTCGTCTTCGAAAGCGTTCCCGAAGTCGACGTCACGGCGACGGAAGCGGGACCCTTTGGAGTGGAGGTGGATGTCGACGTGCAGCCGATGAAACCCGCCATGACGAAGACCACCAGCGCGAGCGAAAGGTAGACCGGCAGCCGACACGACGGCACCATCCTTTTTTGCGCCGCGAGGAAAAGTGACGAAAGGCCCGCAAGCACGGTTGCCATCACTACAAACAGATACAATCCCCACGGGCCTTGGCGCCTGGTGGGCGGCGGGAGGATCGCTTTTGTCGCGATCGTCAACGTAGTGCTGCCGGACGTGCCGCCCGCGGACGTCTTCGTGGGATTGAGCGCACAGGTCGTGCCGATAAGTGACGCGGGTACGGAGCAAGTATAATTCACGTCAGCCGGCAAGGCCGTACCCGACGGGATTGTCGTCAGGTTCAACGTAACGTTGGCTGGAGTACCATCTACAACTTGCACGGTGCCTACGGTCGCTTGCTGCAGAGTGAAGTCCACGTTGGTCAAGGCGAAGGTCGCCGGGGTCCCACCCGACGGCACGGTGGCTTCTACCTGGTAGGTGCCCGCAGTTGAATTAGCCGTGAAGGTTGCGGAAGTTGCTACCCCGCTGGAGTTCGTTATCGCCGTATTCACCCCGCCTGCAAACGTCCCGCTTGCACCGCTGGCCGGAGCGGTGAAGGTCACGGTCACGCCGGAAACGGGATTCCCGCCGCCATCCTTCACGGTCACCTGTAGGGGCGCAAAAGAAGTGCCGATTTCAGCGCGTTGCGGCGTGCCAGACGCCGTCAGATTGTAATTGTTGAGGGTGAACGTGGCCGTGCAACTCTTGTCGGCGTCCATAAGAACGGAGCCGGTGGCGCACTCCGCTGCGTTTGGACCACTCCAGCCGCCGAAAGACGAACCCGCATCTGCCGTGGCCGAAACCGCCGCCGTTTGGCCGGCGTTGTACGCGCCGCCTCCGCTTACCTTGCCAGAGCCTGTACCGGCTGTATTGAGCGTCAGGTTCCACGTCACAAGGGGTTCAGCGATTACGAACACGGAAAATCCAGACACCTGCCCGCAGATTACATGATTGGTGATGTCATTGGAGATCGTAACGTCCACCAATCCGCTGCTCTCGTTGTGGAAAAGCTTCAGCGCGCTGATGTCGATGAACTGCGGAGGATCGTAAACCATACACACGGTCACTGGAGCCGTGTAGGACGCTGTCGTAGAAATGTCCAAGAAGGTCGGTGGGTTGCCAAACTGATACCCGGAAGGCGGAGCAGGGCCTGTTCCGCTGGCCGTGACCGTCGTGTTTCCCGCAACCGAAACGTGATTGAAGGTGACAGTCGTGCCTCCGCCCAACGACACCGTCACCTGATCACCAACGGGCGTGTTGAAGTTAAGGAGAGCGCGAATGACGTGATTGCCGGTGTCGGCGATATAGACGTTTCCGGAGGCATCGACGGCGACACCGGATGGAGAGGACAGCTCGCCGTTGGTATTTCCCGCAGTGCCGTCGCCGGCCAAAACAGCGCTGATGCTGCTTGTATTGACCTTGAGGACTTCATGATGGCCTGTGTCGGCAACGTACACGTTGCCACTGGAATCGACCGCAACTCCCCGGGGCTGGCTGAGCGAAGAGATCACGGTCTGGATGATCCCGCTTGTGTCCACCACTCGGATTCGCCCATTGGACCAGTCGGCGATATACAGGTTGCCGGCGCCATCAACGGCGATCCCCATGGGGATCAGATTGGCAGTGACGGCGGGCCCACCGTCTCCGTTGTAACTGCTGCCGCCGCTTCCTGCCACCTTCGTGAGGATTCCGTTTACGTCCACTTTGTACACTTTTTCAAAGCCGCTATCCGAGACGTACAAGTTGCCAGATGCATCCACCGCGACACCTTGGAGCGCTGAAAACTGAACGTCGGTCGCCAGAGTTCCGTCGTTATCGCGCAGGCTTCCGCCCCCTGCTACCGTCGTGATGATGCCATTCGTGTCCACCTTCCGAATCCGGGCATTAAAAGCATCGGCGATGTAAAGGTTGCCGGCTGCATCAACTGCAACCGCCGTGGGGGTGTTAAGCTCAGTGCTTCCGCTGATTCCACCAGCAGCATATTGGCCATCGCCGGCGAAACCTGCGGTGCCGTTACCGATGATGCCGGCATCGTTAATCAGGCCATTCGGATCGATCTTCAAAACACAATTGTCCGCCGTATCAGCAACGTACAAGTTTCCGGCAGCGTCCTTCACAACTCCGGACGGGTACTGGAGCGAAACGTGAATTGCCGCAATCGGTCCGTTAATGGTCTGGCCGAGACACCCAGTTGCCTGGTTGCCGTCTCCGGCCACCGTAGTCAGAGTGTTCGCGTGGGCAACGGGTGCAAACTCCGAGAAGAAGAGAACGACTAAGAGTGCAGCGCAACAACCAATGATGCGTTTCAAGGTAGTAGCCCGCCGGCACGGCAGATCACACGTGCGATACACGCCAGGATATGAATGTCCGCTTGGGAAGAGTTGAGCATCGGGGTCAGCTTGACTTTCCGACCGGATGCGGGAAGCGGAAAGGCGCGGACACGCGTGCAACAGGCTGTCATACCGTCTCATCGCAGTTCTCCCAAGGAAGTTGAGTCTCTTGTGCGGCTTGCGCGTCATGACGAATCACGCGAAGCTTGGCGCCACCTGGAGATCAGGGGTACCCCCGACTGATTCTTTGCTTTCGCTTGGTATATGCGGAATCGGAAGGAAAACTGGCTCACGAATGCCCAAGGATCCGAATTGAGCGTCTTCAGACAGACGGCGCTGTGGGCGCCGAGTCGGCCGCGTCCGTCCCGTTATGCTTAATGACCGGCAGCGCGAGAGATCGATACACAGCCCGCCCGCGCAACAGCATTTTCCTCAGTCGTGCTGAGAGCATCACCGCACGCGCCGCGAGCGTTGTTGCGATGATCCAGAGCAGATACGGCCCGGACGGAGGCTGCCGTCAGGTGAAGGACGATCGCGAGATCATTTCGGCGAGATTTTCAATTTGCAAGAGGTTTGGGCTCCTGTTCCGTCGTCTGAACCCGGGGCGCTGTAGGTGCCGCCACTAACCATATTCACGCTCTCAAATGTGCACGTGGTGAAGAAGCCCTCGGTGCCGCTTTCGCTATGTTTACTGCAGTTACCCGTACATGCGTAGGTGTACGTCAACTTCTCTCCGTGAAACGTCAGCGATAGAGATGCGTCGCCAGGATCGCCTCGTCCGCTCAACGATATTTCCAGATCCCCATTCTTATGCATGTGCTGACTGTTGACATAGGTTTTACCGGTTTCGGTCCAGTCCAGCTTTCCTTCGCCTTCGCCGGCGTAGACGGTGTGCCCGTAAGGGTCCTGCTTCAGCTCGAAGGTGCCCTCGGCAGTTCCGCTCACATCCTGAATATTGCCCGGAAGATTGACGCTCCGCCTGTACGTATACTTCAAGGAACCCAGCGTACCGGGCCTCGTGTCCTCGCACGGCACGACGCTCTTTCGAGCATCCGTGACGTCTTGTTCAGCTAACTGCTTGAGAGTTTCGTTGTTCCATGACGAAAGCGGCCCAATCAAGAACCCCAGAACTTCGTTTTCTTTTTCGATCCCCGTTGTGACTGCCAGGTTCGCAAATCGCATGGCCGTGGATGATTCCACCCCCCCGCGAGCCTCGTCGACTCCGTTAAGCACTTTTTCCTTGTAGGTGGGGTCTTGGTCGTAAGCCTTTTTGGTCAACGGGTTCGTGGGATTTTCGGCGCAATCCTGGATCTCATTCAGTTCGCCCATCCAGCTGTTAAAATCCATTCCCGTTTTGAGCGCTTTCAGCACAACCATTAAGGCACTTAACGGCCCAGGGAGTTTTTCGGCGTGCTCGTATGCCTCAGCTTCCTGATTCAGCAACGCCTTGGCGAGTTCCAGACTTGTTTCTTCGTAAACGTTCATTCCAGAGCCTTCGCCGCCTTCTTGCGCCCACACGGATGGAACCAGCTGAAACCAGCTGGCTGACGACGCGTGTATCTTCTGCTGCAGGTCCGCAGGCACAGCACTGTATGGCACGAAATACTGAAGCGTCATGCGTGCCTTGGTGTCGCTCTCCTTCCGGGCTGTGAATTTCACATTGTAGGTGTGTGTGTCGTTTTTCCCCGCCCTTTCCAATTCCGCTGCAGTAGGTGTGTACTTCACGTCCGGCGTGATCGTAATCGTTTCATCGCCGATGACTCCCTCGGGAAAAGTTACGGCAATATGCAGGGACGTGTTGCTTTGGCTCAAAACCTGAACCTTTGCCTGCGCCAGATAAGACGCGGCTTCGATATTGAGTCCATACTGGGTCATCAGTTGATAGATCTTGACCTGGTCCCCGGCTATTTTGGTCATGTCGGGCATAGCCCCGCCCGGGGGTCCGAACGCGCCGTAAGGGTTCATCGCTTGCTGTGGGGGCGCCGGCGCGGGGCGGCGGAACAAGAAGTGCCCGCCCCAAAACAATGCAAACAAAACTACGGCAATCACGATGATCGTTTTTGTGTTCAGTTTCATGGCCAGTGCCCTTTCCGCGCAACGTCTTCGCGCTGCGGAAGCACGCCTTCACCGCCGATCACGGTGGTTGTGAAGGCGAAGCGGAGGGCGGGACCAATTCGCCCGGTGGTTCCCGCCCCAGGACTTTGCTTCTCCTACTTCTTCGTGACCTCGGTAAGAATCGTGTTGGCGGCTTGCTGTAGCAGCGGCGTCAGCACGTCCTCGCCATCGGACTTGGCTTTGCCTTTCAGCGTGTTCTGCAGCCGAGGCGAAGTCTGCCCGGGGGCAACGAGCTGGTACTGCACACTCACATCATCTTTTGACTTGATCTGGCCGTTGAATCCAGCCAACTGGTTCATGGCTTGCTGCTGCGCCGACATCGCGGCTGCTTCCGCCGCTACTCCGGCGGTCTGAGCGGCCACAGCACCTCCCATGCCGCCGCCCATCCCGGCCATCGGTGCGACCATGGGCGCTATTTTCATGAAACTCCCGAAGCCGTGCGATCCATGTTTTACTGTCACACCGGAATACAGAATATAGTCGCACTGCTTCTGCTGCGCTTCGGCCTGGAGCTGCACCGGGACGCGAGAATCGAGCGCTGCGATTTCAACGGCGGGGCCGCTCATCAGCGCGACAATGGCGTTGCGAACGGGTGTGCTGTAGTCCGCGCCAGCATTATTGCCTTGGCCGACCTGCGCCTGCGGAGGCGCGACGCCGATGCGGATTTTGCCCGCGGCCTTGGGGCCCAGGGCTTGCGGGGCTGCCACCGGAGCGGCACCCTGCGGCGCTGCCGCACCCGGCATTCCTCCCATGGGTGCCATACCAGGCGAGGTGAGGCCCATCTGTTGCGCCTGTGCGATCAAGCGCTGCTGCATGGCCGCCTGTGCCGCCGGACCTGCCGCGGGGTTCGCCATGATCGCCGGGTTCAGCATGGCTGGCGACGGAGCCATTGAAGGCTGTGACTGTCCAGTTGGACCGGGCTGAGGCGTGACTCCTGCCTGCGCGGTGGGTGGCGCCATAGAGGGCGCTCCGTAGAGCTCCGCGTTCGTCTTCACTTCCCTGAAGTCGGGCGGTAAATCGAACAGCGCCTTCGCTAGCGGGCCCTTCTTTAGTTCGGTGACTTCCGTAGTGACGACCATCGGTTGCTCGTCGCCGCTTGCGACCGTGATCTTTTCCTGGACGGCGAGGCCGGGCTTGGCATTGCCCGTCTGCTTTAATACGACGCGATCGTGACAACCTTGCACGTCACTGCTCGTGTAGGGGCTGAACGTCTGGCAACTTGCGGCCTCCTTGATGTCCACATACCAGCCATCAATCTCATACTTCTGCTTCGTCTTGTTGCACGCATTTTCCGAGGACTGTGCGACCACGGTGGTCTTCAAGTGCTTTGCCGTATAGCCCTGTATCTGTTTTCTCTCGCCGGTGTCTTTGACGTTCATGGTGTACGTGACTGTGCCGGCCTGCTCCGGCGGGGGAGTCGCACCGAGAAGCGCAGCCGCGGCGGCCTTTGAGTGATCGCCCTCTTCCATGTCCGGCTTGACCAGGTATGTTTTCTGCGAATCATTCAAGGTCAGTGTGCGCTTGAGATCACACTGGTGAATGGTTACCATCGGCGAGCCGGTGCCCACGTCCATCGTCGTGCGCTCGCGCTCACCTTGAATCATCGTCTGCGCCGAGATATTGGCTCCGTTGGCGGTGATCTTCTTCGTTACCGTCAAGTCGTCTCCAGCCGCACACGCTGTAGCGAGCCCAAGCATCATGCCCAGGATGATCGCAAGACCTTTCAGCCGTTGTATTTTCATGACCGAATCCCCCTGTGGCGGTCCTTGGACCGTCTTGACTGTGTGTCCATACAATTGCTTCGTTTTATGCCTTCTCTCCAGGGCTGACATCGTGAAAGTTGAATGCGCTCCGTCTGCGAACAGCCCTGGCAGCCACGTCTACGATCTCTTTGCCGTGTATATGCGAAAAACAGGGGACGAAATGGCTCATCGCCAGAACAAATCCTCAGATTCTCTGGTTACCGGACGTAAGTCGCGCCGTTTCATATAGATTGACAACGTGGCGGCAAGTGGCTATCCTTCCGCCCAAGTGCGCCTTTTCGCACCTCGGCGGACTGACCCTTGGAGATCGGCCCTTCCAACCGAGTCACGAACCTCCTGACACGCTGGCGGTCCGGCGATCGCGAGGCGCTGGATGCGCTGATGCCTCTGGTTTATGAGGAACTGCGCAGACTCGCCCGCTACTACCTTCATCTGGAGCGCCCCGGTCACACCTTGCAGAGCACCGCTCTTGTCCACGAAGCGTATGTGCGACTTGTGGGGCAAAATCTGCCCGAGTGGAAAGACCGGGCTCACTTCTTTGGCGTGGCTGCGCGGCTGATGCGCCAGATACTGGTGGACCATGCGCGAATCAATCGGGCTGAGAAACGGGGCGGCGATTCACTGAAGCTTACGCTCAATGAAGGCGTGCTGGGTACAAGAAGCAAAAACTTGGACGTTCTGGCCTTGGATGACGCACTAAATGGCCTCGCGCAGATCAGCCCTCAGCAGAGCCAGATCGTCGAGTTGCGGTTTTTTTCCGGGCTCTCAATCGAGGACACATCCGAGGTGCTTGGGATATCACCCGCCACTGTGAAGCGCAGTTGGACCGCGGCGCGGGCGTGGCTCTTTCGCGAAATGAACCGGAGTCAAGAATTATGACGCCGGGGAGATGGGAGCAGATTTGTGAAATCCTGGACAAGGCGCTTTCGCTCGAAGGCCAGGATCGAGAACGCTATCTCGCCAGCGCTTGCGACAACGATCCCGATTTGCGCGGCGAAGTAGAGTCTCTTCTGGAGTCTCACGACAAGGCTGGCAGCCATTTTTTGAACGTTGACCCTTCATCTGCCGACGAAACGTTCGAGAAGAAGCGTCCCCCCAGCCCACGCATTGGCCGACGAATCGGTCCCTACTTAATCGTCGAGGAGATCGGGCACGGTGGCATGGGTGAGGTTTTTGCTGCCGTGCGCGCCGACGGGCAGTACGAAAAGAAGGTGGCGCTCAAGCTCGTGCGCAGCGGTTATGACACGCAGTCTGTGATCGAGCGATTCCACAATGAGCGCCAAATCCTGGCGACTCTGGATCATCCAAACATTGCGCGCCTGCTAGACGGCGGAACGACGGAGGATGGCGTTCCCTACCTCGTCATGGAGTTAGTCCAAGGCGCGCCGATCGACTCTTATTGCGACGCGCACAAACTTTCCGTCACCGATCGACTGCGACTTTTCCAGCAGGTTTGCGCGGCCGTGCAATATGCGCATCAGCGTCTCGTCATCCATCGCGACATCAAGCCCAGCAACATACTGGTGACTCAAGAGGGCACGCCCAAGTTGTTGGACTTCGGCATTGCCAAGATTCTGGATGCCTCGGGAAGCGCCGAGGCAACGGTTTTGCGTCCTATGACGCCTGAATACGCCAGCCCGGAGCAAATTCGCGGCGACGCCATTACCACAGCCACCGACGCGTACTCCCTCGGCGTTGTCCTGTACCAGCTGGTGACGGGCCGATCTCCCTACCGAATCGACACCCCCACCCCCGCAAAACTGGCCGAAGCGATCATGAACGGCGAACCTGAACGTCCCAGCACCTCTGTGAAGCGCACGAAAGCTGGGTCCACACAAGATGTACGCGAACCCTCCCCGCAAGACGTCGGCAACACGAGAGAGGCGTCGCCGCTTCGCCTGCAGCGGCGATTGCGCGGCGACCTGGACTACATTCTGCTGAAAGCGCTGCGAAAGGAGCCGGAGAAGCGGTACTCCTCGGTCGAGCAATTCGCGGAAGATATTCGCCGGCACTTGGAAGGTTTGCCGGTGACGGCAAGGAAGGGAACCTGGAGCTATCGCTCGGGAAAGTTCATCCACCGCAACCGCATCGGCGTGGGCGCTGCCGCGCTTGTGCTATTGACGCTCGCGGCCGGCATCGTGGTCACCGTGCGCGAGGCACGCATCGCGGAAGCCAATCGAAAGCGCGCTGAGAAACGATTCAACGACGTGCGAAAGCTGGCGAATTCGCTGATATTCGAAATTCACGACTCCATCCAGGACCTGCCAGGCGCGACCCCGGCCCGCAAGCTTATCATGCAAAGATCTCTCGAGTATTTGGATGGCTTGACCAAAGAATCAGGCAACGATCCTTCGTTGTTGCGTGAACTGGCCACTGCATACGGCCGGATTGGAGAACTTCAAGGCAATCCTACGGATCCTAATCTCGGTGACACTAAGGCCGCACTTGCGAGCTATCAAAAGTCGATGCAGATCCGCGAGTCGCTGGCGCGCTCGAATCCGAAGAACAGCGAAGACCAGGTCGAGTTGGCCGTCGCGTATCTTGATTACTCTGATTTTGAGCGCGGTGCCGCCGGCAACGTTCGCTCTGGTTACGACTATTGCAAGAAGGCGGTCGCCATCTTGGACCGAGAAGCCGCTTCTTCGCCCGCCGACTTCAGGATCTTTGCGCAGTCTGCACGTGCCTATTCGAATCTAGGGATAATGCAGGTCGGTGAAGGCGCCATGGGAAGCGTGGGAACTGTTTCCGGTGGGATCGCGGATCTCCAGAAGTCTCTACAATTCACACAAGGGGCCATCCGGCTTGCTCCGACTGATGTAAGCATGCGCGCACAGGAGGGAGGCGTAAGCGTGGTTATTGGCGACGCTATGCTTAAGCTCGGTGATCGCCTTCAAGCCTTGGCGTTTTATCGCCGCGCCCTCGACATTCTGCAAGCGCTGAACGCAAGGGGAAACAACGTAAAGGTCGCCACGAATACTGTTGTCGTGACCACGAAGATCGGCGACGCTTTCCTGGTGGAAGGTAAGAATTCCGACGCGAATGCTTATTATTCCAAAGCCGAGCGGATGGCAAGGCAACTGGCAGCCGCCGATCCCCACGACGCTTTGGTTCAACAGCTCGTCGTGACCAGTTCCGCCGAGCTTGGTTATGGCCTTGTACAAGCCGGGCGGGTAGAGGAAGGGCGCTCGTACATCCGCAAAGCATTGGCGGTGGCCCAGACCGTGCCGGGCCATACGCCGCTCATTCGCACTCTCCAGGGCATCATCCACGTTTGGCTCGGCGAAGCTCTCGAACACGCCGGCAAGATTCGTGAAGCGTCGCAATCGTACGCTAGGGGCAAAGAACTTCTCGGTGCGGTGCGCGCCGATGGTGCGAATGATCTGCGCATGCAGGTCTATTTCTCGGCTGCGACGATTCGCTTGGCCGCCGCTCTCGTCAAACTTGGAAAAACGGAAGAGGCTAAAAAAGAGTACGAGCAATCCTTGGCTGTTCTCGAGCCTCTTGCGCGTGGAAACCCGGACGACGCGGAAGTCTTGTATGCTCTCGCGGAGACGTACACAGGAGAAGGTATGCTTTCGGCAACACTTTCCCAAAGTCGCCACGCGGGCGAGCAGCAGTTGGCCGGCTGGAAGACGGCGCGCAATTGGTTTCAGAAAAGTCTGATTACGTGGAGCAAGGTCTCGCATCCCGCGCGGATCAGCATGAGCGGTTTCGAGGTCACGCTTCCCGTTGAAGTCTCGCGCCGTCTCGCACAGTGCAACCTGGAGATCTCGTCGTTGGAGCGTTCTCACGACAAACCTCGTTGAGCGTTTTGCTGTGGGGCGTGCGAACACGGCATCTGCCACAAAAACAGAGCATTCGAACGGCGCGGTCAGCCTTGCCGGCTTCCACCGCTTGATCTCCAGCTCGGGGCGCCGGGCGTCCACAAGAGATTTGAATCGCTTTCGATAGGCCAGATTCCGTAAGCCGCGCCCGCGGGTCGCGAAGCTGTGTCCGCTCCCTTGTTCCTCCCGACGACGTTTGAGATCGCTCGTGAAGCCGATATGGTAGCGACGCGTTGTTTCGCTCTGCAGAAGATAAGGAACCGCCATAGCGGGACCGCAAGGCATGGTAGGCCCGTGCGGGCTCGAACCGCAGACCTCCACCGTGTCAAGGTGGCGCTCTAGCCAACTGAGCTACGGGCCTACTGACTACGAATCATCTTAGCACAGCGGGCGCGGAGCCGGGCGCTTGCAAAACACCGTCGCCGCCACATCGCGCATATGACCATCATGGCGCGCTGCCCACTTTGCCCTCCTCGCGCGAGTAATGCTTGACACGCCCGCCGGCTCCTGTATGATTATGCAGAAGAATGCATATTCACGCATTCTCCGAACATGGGCGTACAAAAACGATTCCGGCAGGGACAGATCCTGAAGCTCCTCGCGGGCCAGCCCGTGGCGAGTCAGGATGCGCTGCGCCGCCAACTCGGGCACCTGGGCATGCGCGTGACGCAAGCGACTCTCTCGCGAGATCTGCGCGAGCTTCGGCTCGTGAAGACGGCCGCGGGCTACCGTCCGTTGTCGGCCGCCGCGGCCGAGGAAACAACCCCGCTTCCCGCGCTCGCGCGCGCCCTGAAGGATTTTTTGCTGGACATCCGCCCGGCGCAGAATCTGCTCGTCCTGAAAACACCGCCCAGCGGCGCGCAACCTCTGGCGGCGGCCGTGGACGCCGAGCGCTGGAAGGAAATCACCGGCACGCTTGCCGGCGACGACACGGTGCTCGTGATCTGTTCGTCGCGCAGCGCCTGCAACGCGATTCACAAGCGTATCGAGGAAATGCTCCGATGAACGACCCCACACGGGTCGCCGTCGTCGGAGCAACGGGCTACGCGGGATTCGAGCTGGCCCGCCTCCTGCTGCGGCACCCAAACATCGACAAGCCGACCTTCTTCCTCCGCGAGGCGTATAAGAACGTCCACTGCCTCACGGATCTTTTTCCGCAGCTTCGCGGCTGGGGCGACGCGCCGTGCCGGCCGCTTTCGGTCGAGGCTGTGGCGGCGAGCGGCGCGGAGGTCGTGTTCCTCTCGACGCCGCACGAGGCTTCGCTGGAGCTGGTCCCCGAACTGCTGGCAAAAAATCCCGCGCTGCGCATCGTGGACCTGAGCGGCGCCTTCCGGTTTCGCCGGGCCGAAACGTTCGCGAAATGGTATAAACTCCCCGCGCCGGATGCGAAAATTTTGGCGGAGGCGGTCTACGGGTTGCCAGAACTTTATGCGGACGCCTTGCCCAAGGCGCGCGTGGTGGGAAATCCGGGGTGCTATCCGACCTCGGTGATTTTGGGGTTGCGGCCGTTTATCGACGCGGGCTGGATCAACACGGCGCGCGGAATTGTCTGTGATTGCAAGTCCGGGGTCACCGGCGCAGGTAAGGAGCCGAAGCGCGAAACCCACTTCGTCGAGGTGAATGAAAACTTCCGAGCCTATAGCCTCTTCACTCATCGGCACACGCCGGAGATTTCCGAGCACCTCGGTCTCGCGTCCGAGGAATTTGTTTTCACAACGCACCTGCTTCCGGCCGACCGCGGCATCCTTTCGACGCTCTACGTCTGGCTGAAGCCGGCACGCAAGCCGGACGAGATCGAAGGTCTCCTCCGAAAGTTTTACACGGGACGGCCGATGATGCGGATTCTTCCGGCGGGAACGTTGCCGGAACTGCAGCACGTGGCACACACGAATTTCTGCGACATCGGCTTCGCGCTCGACCCCTCGGGCGAGCGGCTGGTCGTTGTTTCCTGCCTCGACAATCTGGGAAAAGGCGCGGCGGGGCAGGCGGTACAAAATTTGAACGGGATGCGCGGGTATCCGGAAACGGCGGGATTGGTATGAGAATGGTGATCAAGATTGCAGGGGCGCTGCTCGAGCGCGAAGAAGACGTGCAAACGCTGGCGCGCCAGATTGCGGAACTCGCGCGGGCGGGCCACGAACTGCTCGTCGTTCACGGCGGCGGAAAGATCTTCACGGCGACCCTGACGCGCATGGGAATCACGAGCCGGTTCATCAGCGGCCTTCGCGTCACCGATCGAGAGACGCGCGACGCGGCCGTGATGGTCTTCGCCGGCCTGCTCAATAAGAAGTTGGCCGGGGCGATCTCGCTCGCCGGGCAGCCGGCCGTCGGAATCTCGGCTTCGGACGCCGCCTGTTTTCTGGCCGAGCCTTTGCAGGTGGAGGACTGCGAAGGCGGCATGGGATTCGTCGGCTATCTGACCGAGGTCAACGTCGAATTCCTGCGCTCGCTGTGGCGCGAGGGGATCGTGCCGGTCGCTTCCTGCATGGGCCTGGGCGCGGACGGCGAGCTCTACAACATCAACGCCGATCACATGGCCGCGGCCGCGGCCGAGTTCATTCACGCCGATCGCCTGATCTTCCTCACCGACGTGGCGGGAGTGCTCGACGGTGACAAAGTGTTGAGCACGCTCCGCGGAACGGATATTGAAGATCTCATCCGCCAACACAAAGTTTCCGGCGGAATGATCCTGAAGCTCGAAGCCGCCAAACGCGCCCTCGCTGGGGGCGTGTCCGAAGTGCGCATTGTCGGCGGCACGAAGCCGCGCGCGCTGCTCGCCGCAGCCGGCGGGGGACGCTGTCCCGGCACGCGCGTCCTGCCCGTTGTGCGCAGCGCGCCCAAGACCGCGCACGGAGCAGCTCAGGGGGCCGCGCAGGGTGCGGCGCAATAGCCATGGCTAAGAAAAAGAGAACGGCGCAAAAGAGAATGCCGCCCAAACGCATCTCAGCGGCACAAATTCGAGCCGATGCAGCTCGCTACATGATGAACACATACAGGAGGCCTTCCGTCGTGTTCACGCACGGCCGCGGTTGCCGCCTGTACGATTCGCAGGGCCGCGAATATCTCGACTTCCTCGCGGGCATCGCCGTGAACGCGCTGGGACACGCGCATCCGCGGATCGTGCGCGTCATTCGGCGCGAAGCGGGCCGCACGACGCACGTCTCGAACCTCTTCCACAATCCCTATCAGGCGCCGCTCGCGCGCAAGCTTGCCGCGTGGTCCGGACTGGACCGCGCGTTTTTCGCGAACAGCGGCTCCGAGGCCATGGAAGGCGCGCTCAAGGTGGCCCGCGCGTACGCGCATGGCAAGTCGTCGAGCGGGGCCGCGCCGAAGACGCGTTTCCTTGCGCTCGAAAATTCCTTTCACGGACGCACCTTCGGCGCGCTTTCGGTCACGCACACGGCCAAGTATCGCGAGCCATTCGCCCCGCTCGTCCCCGGCGTCGAATTCGTTCGTTTCAACGACGTCGCGGACCTCGAGGCGAAATTCGACCACACTGTCTGCGCCATCGCCATCGAACCGATTCAAGGCGAAGGCGGCATTTTCGCGGTCAGCGATGAATTCTGGCAGCGGGCGCGTGAGCTCGCCACGCAGCACGACGCCGCGTTGATTGCCGACGAGATTCAATGCGGTCTGGGGCGCACCGGCCGGCGCTTTGGCTACCAGAAATTCGACTCGGCCCCGGACATGGTCACGATCGCCAAGCCGCTGGCGGCCGGCTTGCCGCTCGGCGCCTTTCTCGCCAGCGAGAAGTTCGCCTCTGCGCTCAGCCCCGGCCTTCACGGATCGACGTTCGGCGGCGGCCCGCTGGTTTGCGCGGTGGCGCTCGAATTCCTCAACGTGGTGGAAGAAGAAGACCTGCTGACCAACATCCTCGTGCGAGGAGCCGAGCTGAGGGCGGGACTTGAAAGACTCGCGGCGCGTTTTGATTTCATTCGCGAGGTCCGCGGCGAGGGGTTGATTCTGGGGATCGACCTTTCTGTGGAAGGCGCCCCATTCGTTCGGGCAGCGCTTCACCGCGGCATGCTCATCAATTGCACCCATGACCACATTCTTCGGCTGCTTCCGCCTTTCATCATTCGCAGCCGGGACGTTGCCGAGTTTCTCCGCAGATTCGAAGCCGCGCTTGCACAGGCCTCCAAGGCAATGAGGAAATCTTCCGCCTCAAAAGCGGAAACTCCCAAGCAGCCAATGGCCCTGGCTGCCGCGAGGTGAACATGAACGCCGTGGCCACACCCGTTGAATTGAAGAACGATCTCCTGACCGGCATGGAATGGACGCCGGCGCAGTTGCGCGATTTCTACCGCCTTGCGGCGGACGTCAAGGCGCATCCGGACCGTTACCGCCGCTCGCTCGCCGGCCGCGTGCTCGTTCTGATCTTCGAGAAGCCGTCGCTGCGCACGCGCGTCACGTTCGAGGTGGGCATCGCCAATCTCGGCGGCACGTCCATTTTTCTCGACCATACGGCGGCGCGCCTCAGTGAACGCGAGCCGATTCGCGACATCGCCAAGAATCTCGAACGCTGGGTGCAGGGAATCATCGCGCGCGTCTTCGCTCAGGATTCGCTCGAAGAGCTGGCAAAGAACGCCAACGTCCCCGTCATCAATGCGCTTTCCGACCGATTCCACCCCTGCCAGGCGCTCGCGGATTTCCTCACGCTCGAGGAGCGCTTCGGCGGATTGCGCGGCCTCAAGCTCGCCTACGTCGGCGACGGCAACAATATGTGCCATTCGCTTCTCACCATCGGAGCGCGCGCCGGTGCGCATCTCCGCGTAGCCACGCCCGCGGGTTACGAGCCGGACGCCGCCATCGTGTCCGATGCGAAGCGCGTCGCCCGCGAAACCCGCGCCAGGGTCGAACTTTTCCGCTCTCCCGAAGAAGCCGTGGCCGGCGCGCAGGCCGTTTACACCGACGTTTGGGCGAGCATGGGACAGGAAGCCGAAGCTGCGAAACGAGAGAAAGTCTTCGCAGCCTATCAGGTGAACGAAAAACTCTTCGCACAGGCCGCGCGCGACGCCGTCTTTCTGCACTGCTTGCCCGCGCACCGCGGACTCGAAGTCACGCCGGGAGTCATCGACTCCTCGCATTCGATCATTTACGATCAGGCGGAAAATCGCCTGCACGTGCAGAAGGCCATTCTGCACATGCTGCTCACGTAAGGAGAATCCGTTGCCCAAGAAAGTCGTGCTTGCATATTCGGGAGGACTCGATACCTCCATCATCATTCCGTGGCTCAAGGAGAATTACGGCGGCTGCGAGGTGATCGCCATGATCGGCGACCTCGGCCAGCGCGAAGACCTCGAGGCCGCGCACAAAAAGGCCCTGGCCACCGGCGCGAGCGCCGCCTACGTGGAAGACCTGCGCGAGGAATTCGTCAACGGCTACATCTGGCCCACGCTCCGCGCCGGCGCAGTCTACGAGCACAAGTATCTGCTGGGCACGTCCTTCGCCCGGCCGCTGCTCGCGAAGAGACAGGTGGAAATCGCGAAAAAGGTCGGGGCCGATGCCCTGGCACACGGCTGCACGGGAAAAGGCAACGATCAGGTGCGCTTCGAGCTGGCCGCCAAAGCGCTCGCCCCCGAACTGAAAATCATCGCGCCCTGGCGCGAATGGAAGATCAACTCGCGGGAAGAGGCGATTGCCTATGCGCGGGAGCACAACATTCCGGTGGAGCAGACCACGAAGAATATCTACAGCCGCGACCGCAACGTCTGGCATCTGAGCCACGAAGGCGGAGTGCTCGAGGATCCCGCGAACGCGCCGGAGGAAGCGATGTGGCAGTGGATCGTCTCTCCCGCGAAGGCGCCCGACAAGCCCGCGACCGTCGAGATCGGCTTCGAAGGCGGGACCCCGGTCTCGGTGAATGGCAAAAAGCTCGCGTCGCTCGCGTTGCTCGATCAATTGAACGAGATCGCCGCGGCAAACGGTGTAGGCCGCATCGACATCGTGGAGAACCGTCTCGTGGGAATCAAGTCGCGGGGCGCATACGAAACGCCGGGCGGCACTCTGCTCGTCGCAGCGCATCGTGAGCTCGAATCGCTCTGTCTCGACCGCGAGACGGCGCATTACCAGCAGATTTTGTCCCTGCGCTACGCCGAGATGGTTTACTACGGCATGTGGTTCACGCCCCTGCGCGAGGCCCTCGACGCCTTCTTTACCAGCTCGCAACGCCGCGTTACAGGATCGGTCGCGCTTTCGCTCTTCAAGGGCAATGTGAACGTCGTATCGCGCCGCTCGCCACATTCCCTCTACCGCACCAACCTCGCGAGCTTCAGCATGACCGGTTACAACCCAAAGGATGCGGAAGGCTTTATCAACCTCTTCGCCCTGCCCATCACGGTTCCGCTCGAGGCTCCCGCGCGATGACAGAACCCGAGACCCAGAAAATGTGGGGCGGACGCTTCGAGCGCGCCCCCGACGCCTCTTTCTACGAGTTCGAGCGGTCCTGGCAGTTCGATCGCCGGATGCTCCCGCAGGAGCTTGCGCTCGATCGTGCCTGGGCTCGCGCCATCGCCGCGGCGGGAATTCTCACTCAGGAAGAGGCCCAGCGGATCGTTGCCGCGCTCGATGAAATCGAAGCCCGCGCCGCGTCTGACGCGGCATGGCTCGACGGCTCGAAAGCCGAGGATGTCCACCATTTCGCGGAGACGGCGCTGATCGAAAAGCTGGGCCCGCTCGGCGCAAAGCTGCACACCGGCCGCAGCCGCAACGAGATGGTCGCCACCGAATTCCGCATGTACGTGAAGCAGGCGGCGCGGGAGATGCGGCGAGCCATCGCCGCGCTCGCTCGCGCGATCGCCGAGCAGGCCAAACGCAATCTTGGCGTGCCCATGCCAGGCACGACGCACATGCAGCACGCGCAGCCGCTGCTGCTCTCGCACTGGCTTTTGGCGCACGGCGAGGCTTTCGAGCGCGACGCCGAACGTCTCGCGGCGGCTGCGGCCCGCGCGGACGCTTGCCCGCTCG
>OBLQ010000255.1_pt1 | contig 20012 bp, 16 predicted proteins | sample 1519881 | NCBI WGS metagenome assembly OBLQ01 (sample SAMN01911456, study PRJEB22533) | soil metagenome | biome: Soil | place: Malaysia | collected 2012-04-30 | depth DG_metagenome m | reverse complement strand
GATGCGATCGCCGCTCACAGGCCTCATTGACAACGGTGGCTACTTGGCGTCAGCCGCCTTGAGCGCGACCAAAACGGCGAAGACTGCGGAAACAACACGATCACACCGGGGAGCATGAAAAGGAAAAGCCCCCGCCGTCGAGATCTTCGCCTTCGCGTAAAGCTCCTTTCGGAGTATTCCATGGGCACGATGTAGTCGAATTTTGACGTTCTCTTCCGTAATGGACAGACATGCGGCAGTCTCAGAGGTACTCATGTCCTCCACGTCGCGCATCATTACGACGGTCCGATAGCTCTCTGGAAGGCCCTCGATGACCCGTTCGAGGAGTCGGCTCAGCTCGCCTGAGGCGGCCTCCGCCTCGGGGTTCGATCTTGTTTGTATCGCTCCCAGGCTGTCTTGTTTACTCTCCCTCATCTCGTCCCACCCTCCGACCCGCTTTGCTTTGTGCACGCGCGCCAGGGCCTCATGCACGGCAATGCGAGTCAGCCATGTCGAAAACTTTGAGCGCCCCGCGAACTGGCGGAGATGCTGGAACGCGCGGACGTAGGCTTCTTGCATCACATCTTCGGCTTCGCCGTCGTTCTTCAGGATCGCCCGCGCCACTCGATAGAGTCGAGTGTTGTAGCGCCGCATCACAACTTCATACAGCGCTGTCTCCCCGGCCAGAACGCGTTCGACGACTTCTTCATCCGAAAGCGCTCCCGCCGAGTTCAATGTCAGAAGTTCCTCAGGCATTTCCTCTCCTCGCCGCTTCACCTGTTCGATGAGATAGAGTCACCAGCGGCCAATCGGTTACGAAAAATCATTTAACCGGGCGGAGTGTAACCGGACGCGCACTCAGAACTCTATTCCTGGTGAAAGGAGAAGTAAACCATGAATCGAAAACTGAATGCGAGCTGGTGGGCCCTGAGAATCGGCTTGGGGGTTGTGCCTTTTCTGGCGGGACTCGACAAGTTCTTCAACCTTCTCACTGATTGGAAGGGCTACCTGAACCCTGTGGCGCTGAAGCTGCTGCCGGTGGGTCCGGCAGCCTTTCTGCACGCGGTGGGCGTTGTCGAAATGATCGTGGGACTTGCCATCCTGACCCGCTGGACACGGCTGGGTGCCTACGTGGCGGCCGTCTGGCTCGCAGGCATTGCTCTCAACCTGGTGACGATGGGCGCCTTTTTCGACGTTGCCGTTCGTGACCTTCTCATCGCTCTTGCTGCCTTCACCCTGGCTCAGCTCACCGAGGTGAAGCAAGAAACGGCCGTCGATTCCGGGGTTCCTGAGCGAACGCTCGCCCAGTCCGAGGCCGCCTGAGAGGAGACTTCCTGATGCTGGCCCAAACAATCAAGCTTATAAGGTCCGAAGAGATTGCCGAAAACACGATGGCATTCCAATTCACCCGACCCGTAGGTTTTGAATTTCGGGCAGGGCAGTCGGTTGATATCACTCTGATCGATCCCCCTATAACGGACGCTGAGGGTGACACGCGGGCGTTCTCTATTGCCAGCCCGCCCTTCGAGGAACGGTTGACGATTGCCACCCGAATGCGAAATTCGGCATTCAAGCGAGTGTTCCGGGAGGCCTCGCACGAGTTGGAGGTGAAGGTAGAGGGTCCAAGCGGATCTTTCACTCTTCATAAGAACCCAACCAAGCCTGCCGTTTTCCTGGCAGGCGGTATCGGCATTACGCCGTTTCTGAGTATGGTTCGACAGGCAGCGAAGGACAGACCGCCGCAGTCACTCTACCTCTTCTACTCAAACCGGCGTCCTGAAGATGCTCCTTTTCTGGACCTCCTCGCCGCGCTGACCAGCGAGAACCCCAATTTCCATTTCATCCCCACCATGACAGCGATGGTGAAATCACGACGGGAATGGACGGGTGAAACGGGCGTCATCGATCGAGAAATGCTGCTCCGGTATGTCCCTAAGGTACTCGGGCCCATTTACTACATCGCCGGTCCCCCCGCGATGGTGGCCGCGATGCGACAGATGCTCCCGTCCGCAGGGGTGGATGAGGATGATATCCGCACCGAGGAGTTTTCGGGCTACTGAGGCCAACGATGCCTCAGTGAGCTGAAGGAGAGACTCAATGACTCGGCCCAAAACCAAGATATTGGTGGATGGCGGGGACCCTCAGGAGACTTTGAGGGTCAAGGAATTGCTGGGGTTTGTCGATGGACAGACCACAAATCCAACTCTGGTCGCCAACAATCCCCGCATCAAACGCTTGCTGGCAACCGGACATAGGCTTTCCGAGCAAGGAGAAATGGATGAATACAGAAATATCGTCCGAGAAATATCCCCTCTCGTCGGAGATGCCGGGGTTTCCATGGAAGTATTCTCCGATCTCAAAACGCCAGCGGAGGAGATGGTCGCGCAGGGCAAGCAGATGTACTCGTGGATACCGAACGCCTTCATTAAGTACCCATGTACTGTGGAGGGCCTCCGGGCCGCGCAGATGTCCGTTCGAGACGGGCTGCGGGTCAATTTGACACTTTGTTTTTCCCAGCAGCAGGTGGCGGCGGCCTACGCCGCCACCAAGGACGCCCGCGAACCCTCCTATGTATCACCTTTTGTGGGACGCTTGGATGACACCGGCCAAAACGGGATGGACCTCATCAAGAATGCGAAGCTGATGCTGACCCAGGCCGATGGACACCTTCTGGTTTTGGCTGCAAGTATCCGCAGCCTCGAACAACTGCTCTGCTGCTTCTGGCTGGACGTGGATCTCGTGACCGTGCCGGCAGGAATCTTGACTCTGTGGGCACAGATAGGGTTTCCGATGCCAGAGACTGAGTTTCAATACCGTTCCTCCGCTACGCCCATTCGCTATGAGGAACTCGACCTGACGCAGCCCTGGGAAAGTTTTGATATCAAGCACGAATTGACAATCAGGGGGCTTGAAAAGTTCGTGGCGGACTATCGCAACACCCTTGCGACGATGGCCTAGAACCAGGCCACTTCAGACAACTCTGCCCGGTTTGTTTGAACGAACAGCAGGTTCGACGCCGGGAACGACATGCGGGAGCATAGCCTTGGAACTAATTACGGAACCGATTACCCCGACGAACGATATCAACACAGGATTCGTGCGCGAGCTCCTCCTGAGTCTGGGGGAAGATCCAGACCGTGAAGGCCTTTTGCGCACCCCGGAGCGAATGTGCAAGGCCCTGCAATTTCTCACCAAGGGTTATTGGGAGGATCCTGGGAAGATCCTCAACGATGCACTTTTCACCGTGCATTACGACGAGATGGTGATCGTGAAAGACGTCGAGATGTTTTCACTCTGCGAGCACCACGTGCTGCCGTTTTTCGGTAAGGTGCATGTGGCCTACATCCCGAACGGCAGGGTAATTGGATTGAGCAAGGTGCCGAGACTAGTGGATGTCTTTGCCCGGCGCCTCCAGGTGCAGGAGCGCCTCACAGTCCAGATCGCTGAGGCGATTCAGGAAGCTATCCATCCGCTGGGTGTCGCCGTAGTGGTGGAAGCCCGCCACCTCTGCATGATGATGCGCGGGGTGGAAAAAAGGCACTCCTCCACGGCTACATCCTCCATGCTCGGGACCTTCCGCGATAGCCAGCAGGCACGAGACGAGTTCTTGGCGCTGATCCGCGCCATGGGGCCCAACGGGCAGTAAGTAGGCCCTCGCGTCCTGACAGTATGATTACCCCTGTAATGAAGTCAGTTCTCAACTGGTTGTCCCGAACTGCCAGTCGGACTAGGGGTGGCCTGCTGCCGCTACTCGCTGAGCGGCCGACCGAGAGGGTACCGTATTTGGATACGAGCCGGCGGCGGAGCCGGAAGGCAGCCGAGCCGAATCCGCGCATATTGAACGTGCTGGAAGTCCGCTCAAACTACTTTGTTCGTGGGTGGCTCCTTGGTGTCTATTTGGTGTCGGTTCCTAACGGGCACGTCCGAGACTTTGAGGGACTAGCAAGAGATAATAGCCATCGCCATGAACCTGTTCAATCCATGAGGGTAGGAACATTTGCCATGATTTGAGCAACTTGGCGTAAAAAGCGAGATAGAATCCCACCCTCTCCGCCATCAGGTCCCTTGTTCGCTAGTGAAACTACCTCATCCCGCATCGTGTGTACCACTGGCGTCATCTTCGTTTCGGAATAATCCTGCCAAGCCCGCAGATGTCTTTTCTGGATACCGAATGCGGGCAGGTTGAAGAAAGCAGTTTGACCCATTCTGGTGGGGAGGCGGAATAGTCTCATTGGGGATTCGGCAGACATGCACTCATCGGCATAAACTGGTTCGGTTACGGCCTCTAGTGAAAAACGAACTGCAGTATTTGGTGCCGCGCCAAGCGATACAACGAAAACGCAAGCTATGGACCATCTGTCGCGGCGAACAACTGCAAGCTGGCGGGACGACTCTTTTGCATGTGACGCACCCGGAGACTGTATCGCGGTGTTTTCGCATCGAGAGTACCCTGGTCAGTACCATGGTCGGCCAAGCCAGACCGTACATTTGAATAGGCGCTTTCGCACCCGGGACCGGCTGGGTGTCCGAGTAGAAGAATCATGGCCGAAATGGTTGGTGGAAGATCATCCACCAAGATGATTCAAAGACTCCCTGGGAAGACCTCAGTTTCCAAACCCTTGGCTTTGGAGAGTTACTCAAGGCAGCTCCTCCGGGAAGTGTATTCTTGAGATCGACTTCGTCCTTATCGATAGGTACCAAACGCCCAGTCAGATCACTTGGGCTGGTCAGATTCGCCCTCAGAATTTCTCTTATATTCTTCTAACCTCATCTGGGTAGAAGAATCATTTGGAAATCAACTGGATGATCGAGGCCCTGTTGATTTGCGCGTAGGGCGGATTACCTGATATTCCACCCAGCGGATCATGTCGGACTATTTGTCGACGGACTCCTGGCCTATCGGTCTGATCTTGATAGCCGCCCGACCACTTCCAAAAGGTTTGCTCGAGCGGAGGACCAATAGAAACCCGGCCAGATAAGCCATACCACCAGCCGCAACTTGGAGGACCAGCCCACTATAATGATGGGCAGGGAATGTTAGACGAAGGGAAAGGAGCACAATAACCAGAGGTGCGCAAACACCAATAGGCAGCAAGAAAGTTTCTTTCAGGTAGTCTGACAAGCGGACATTCAACTGATTACAGACGTGACGTGGTATAAAGAACAGGCTCGTGTAAGTCAAAGGGATCGCAGTTCCTAGCGCGACTCCCAGGATCCCCATAGTTCGAACGAGGACCAAACTAAGCGCAAGGTTGGCGATACCTTCAAGTGCCAGCACGAAGGCCAGCGCCCGATGTCTTCCAGTGCCAAGCAGAACTTTGACGGAACCCGCTTGGGCCAAATAGAGTGTTCTGGGCAAGAGCAACAAAAGTAAGACCGGGTAGCTCGTCAGGTATTTCGCACCCACCCAGACCTCAATAATGGGGTTGCCGAGAACAATGAGCACAGTACAAATTGGAAAGATTATCATCGCGCATGCGCGGTTACCGAAGACGAGAACTTTCCGCAGGTTTTGCACGTTTCCGGTTGCCTCAAACTGGCTGGACATAGGTGCGAAGATTTGTGAGAGGCCCACCACCAGGAAACCTGAATATTCCACGAGTTTGGCCCCCACGGCGAAGTAAGTGACAGCGCTGGCGGAAGCTAACATGCCGATTACAATCGCGTCTGACTGGAAACGCAACTTATCTGCCGTGATGATCAAAAAGGCCAGTGAACTGTAATGTCTGATCGAATTCCACGCCTTCTTGTCGATGAATTGAAGGCCAAAACGGAGGCGTAAACCCTGGGGGATCATGAGAATTAGGACCGCATAAGCGAGAACGTTCAGCCCAACAGTCACAATGGCAATCCCAACCAAGCCCCCGCCATGCATCAATACAGTCACCACGAGAAGACCTCGTAGGAAAGTGGAAACGATTTGAGCTGTGTGAAGACGGTAGAATTCCTGGAGGCCCGCAAGGATTCCCGCGAAGACACTCAAAGGGAAGGTCATGGCGACGCCTGCACCTACCACGAGAGTGACGAGGCGTGTTGTGTGAAGCAGGCTCGGGGGAATTCTAAACAGCGCAGGAAGATAGTGTACGCAGAGCCCAGTGGCGAGCAGGACAAAGAAAGAGAGGATGCCGTAAGAAAAAAGGGAAGTGTTCACATAGCGACAGAGTTGGATCTCATCGCCCGTAGCGCTGAACTTTGCGACATGGTAGATCACCGATTGGCGGAGGCCGAGATCCAGGAGACCGTAGTAGCCGGTCAGGGAGAAGACAAGAATCCATACTCCGAAGGCATCATCACCAAGTCGGTGAAGGATGAAGGGTGAAAGGAGAAATCCCACGCCGAAATGGGCAAGCATGCTGAGCCATGCAGCCGTGACATTTTTCGCATCCCTGATTCTCAATCGCACTTCATCCCTCTCCGTAACCTTTTCGGAGTCAACGGGCGCCGGACTACTGTATAATCTGCCTCAACCCGGTTAGTAGATTCCTGGAAGTAATCTTGCCGTTCTTCTCTGGTACGCTTCGTAAGTGGAACCGAAAAGGTTTTTCAAGTGCGCCTGTTCCACTTCGACTTTTCGGACAAATAGTGTGCCCCATGCCAGCAGCAAGAGCCATCCCAGCACGCAGCCGACGATTGCAGCAGCATAACGCGGAGGTCGTATATACCGACACGGCCCGCGACTCATAGGTGAGCGTTCAGGCGATCTCGTGTGGAAGTGCCTTGCAAGGTATTCGTCGGTCCACATCTGCCACAGAGTGACCCCCACGTACAAACTCAGGCCGCGACTCTGGAGCAGCGACTCTTCGAGAGACGCAACCAGGCCCCAGTGGCCGTAATCAAGAAAAACCGTTAGATTTGCCAGCATTAGAAGCTCTACACACTTGAGGCCCTGCGGGTCGGAGTTCGCCCTCCCCACCATTCCTGCCTGACCCGGCGGTTGTGAAGGGCACAACGGCTTATTACAAGTGAATGAATTGAACACAGGGCCCTCAAAAAGAGATATCCACGCACGAAACCGTCCAGCCGTGTCCAAGGATATGATTCTCCGCAACGTACAAGGCAGACCTTGCCAATAACGGATACATTGAAGTGAAGCTGTGCAGCGCAGGCTGGAAGAAACCAGTCAATTTGTGACTTGTACTGGTGTTAGCGGTCATGAACCTTTTCTAATCCAGAGATAAAATAGTGCGCTCGAATGAACCCCGGATCCCAATAGGTCCCGGCGCAACTGCGTATCGCCGCCGTGCCGTCCCGACTCGTGAACCCTTGGTGCCTCATCAAGCGAATCGATGCGAACAAGAAACGGAATCCGAATTAGCGGACTCCAGACGGCTCTGGCGTCTCCGTGCATCATAGATTCCATGGACGAAGAACAACTGCAGACCTTTGGCCCAATGCTGGTCCTCAATTGTGCGGGCTAGGAACAATTTATGACTTCCCAAATCTCGCACCTCATCAATCAGCATTTCTCTAACGCGAAGCGAGAAGCGGGGAACGGGAAGCCCAAATGCGGCCGAAGGCGAGGTATCAAAAGGAAGACACCCCAGGTCGACGCATGGCTTCCGGTGGTTTTGGCCAAGTTCATAGGCCACCGAGATCTGCTCCACCGGGAGGCTCGAAAGCGCGATCCGACGCGATTGCTCCAAGAGGGGCACGGCTGAGCTCGAAGTATGAAGCGCCAGCGAAAAGTGATGAGTGCCGACAGATCCGATAAGATCCATTGGAAAGATGTTGACGAGATTTTCATCCCTCACGCTGACCAGAACCACCGGACGCGGACAGATGTAGAAGACGAAGACACAACGGAGGTCGCGAGCTGGGATGCGGCTCCCCGATGAGGCTGATCGCCTGTTGGTACGCCAGTTCCGATAGGCATGATGCGCATAGCGTGCCCAGACCCGGGCTTTAGGCAGGCAGTAATTCCAGCAAGCCTCAGTCTCAAAAAGGCACAGGTGTTCAGTGTCGAGCGGAATAGTTTCCTTCCATCGAAGGTCAATCCTTCCCAGCAATTTGGTTTCTCCGTATTGTTCACGGAATTCCAATGAGGTTTGATTTTGCCGCAATCTTTCTGAATCAATGGTGGCTAACCGCCCAATCCCAATGATAAGAGGGCGTGCAGCGGCCATGACGTGGTGGTTGGTGACGTCGCGCGGCGTTCCGAGTCCGTGCAACCAGACGCTGATCTCCGACTGAGGATCGCGCAATCCGATGGGACACTGCTGACGAAGACTCGCGGAGCCGAAAAGGAACGCTTTGGAAACGGCCAAAGCTTGGTTAAAAGTATGCATCGCCCTCCATTTGATTACTCATCAGCTACCCTCTATGAAATTACGGGGCGCCAGCAAGCTGGGGAAAAAGGTTGCGGCTTCTGCCGGGTCATCTCCATAGCGGAGGGAACAGGCAGGGACCTGGGAGAGGGCAGAGAGAGCGGCAGAATACCGTGCCTCGAAGACCTCATCATCCTCAAAAGGAAGGCATTGCTGCAGCCGCTGATAAGACTCGGCCGGGTTCAATGGTGCCAAGCGTGGCGCCTTCGCAACGCCTCTTTCTAAGAAGACACAAGAAACCGGAACCACGGGATATCCGTTGCAAGGGATCGAAGTGGACGTGTCCAAGAAAAGTAACGTCCTGTCATGATAGTGGAAAAGGTAACCCAACCCCAGCAGTTCGGGAAGAAATTCGCAGGTTTCCATTCGAAATGAAGCTGGTACAAAGTCGGCCCAGGCGCGAAGTCCCTCTTCATCCAAGTCGAGAAACACAGCCCTGTCAGAATAGAATCCAAGTCCGGATTTTGCCGCCAGGTAGCTCGAAGTGGTCTTGCCGCTGTTCGGCATTCCAAGCACCAACAGGCCTTTCTTATCCTTTGTGACGCACGCGGCCGCTAGGGGGATCAATCGTAGTGCCGCGGCATTCAAACAGAAAAGCGTGCTGAGGAATGGGCTTACGAAACCTGCCTCATCTTCTGCCAAGCTCCCAGCCAGATATCCAGCGGCTTGTCTGGTCTCGTGATTAATCGCGAAAAACCCCCGTTGGCCGATGCTAACGAAACGTAAATCACCACCGGAAAAAGCGGAAATCGCTGGCCAGGCGGAACTTTTTTGAGAGCTGGGCTCACACACAATCTTCCAATGGAAGTCAGGCTGGTCACGAGATACAGGTTCGTACCGTGCAAAGAGGCTCCGGGTGTTCTGAAGGATTGAGAGACTGTTCGTTTCCAAGCGGATCGTGCGGCCCATAACAGGCAGGTCGGAAAGCAGAGGCGTAGGAGTAAAACGGCGCAGCGGGTCGTGTGGTTTGGGCCTGGACTGCGGGCGCTTTTCCATAGCGCTCTTTCCAGTCGTTTCGGCGTAGATGACCCGATTTATCCCATTTTCGAAGCGGCGGGCCAGTTCTCGTGCTACAGACTGAGGCCGTCCTTCGTGCCGGAGTTTCCAGCATGGAAGGGTGACGAGATTCGCGATAGTCTTGTATTGCAGGTCTGCGACTTCACCGGCCTCGGCGATAAGGTCTTGTTCCAACCATCTTGCAGCCTTTGCTGAGGACATCGGTGCAAAATCAAAACCAGTCTCCTTCTGTCGCTCCAATAAAACGAGCCACCGTGGCTTGCAACATCGGACGCGGTTGATGCCGGGGTTACTATCCGGATCGATCAAGAAGGCTTGCTCACCGTTCGGGGCCAAATCTGGATCGCGGCCGCGGAATTCCTGGAAGAATTCCGCGGAAGGAGGGCGCAACTTGAGAGCTGTAGGCAGTCCCCAAGTAACCAGCCTGCTGTCCTTTTCGGAACAGAATGTGCGGTCATCAGACACATATCCGAAGCCGAGTTGTGTCATCGCCAGTGCCAGGGTGGATTTCCCGGACGTGGAGGGTCCAGCCAGGAGGATCCCGTTTCCCCCTTTGGCGACGCAGCCGCAGTGGAGCTCCGTAATGCCCATCGTAGGGCCCATGATGGAGACAAGGGCCGGGAGGATCACCCTCTTCCAGTAAGCTCTGTCGGCTCCCATCGCAGGCGAAAAACGGCCAATGGCCCGGCGGCTTCTGAGATCAATCATCACCGAGCTCTCCAAATCGAACCCGGCGAAAATCAGATGCCCCACTCCTCGGAAAAAGGGCTTCGGCCAAGGCGGCCGCGAGGTCCCTTTTTGGTCCACCCAGAACCGCATAGTCAATTTCGGCTCGGTCGACAGAGAATCAATCCGGCCAAAACACGCGCAAGCGGCGTTGAGAATAAGCTCGGAATTCGTTGAAATTTCGCAGTGGGCTCCACCGAGGCTGTAGTGATTCCTCAAAAGGGTTTGTGCATTCCTTCGCAGAAAGTCTCCCTGACTCATTTTCTTGAGTGGACTCCCGTGCCTTAGTTTCGCATCCTGCCGGACTTCACAAGATCTGTTTTCACTCCCGAGTTAGTCAAACACCGGAGTGCCAAACCAGTTTCTTTGATGTCAGCTTGGAGCGTGTCAGGCCTTTGTCATAGGCCTGTAAACATTTCAGCGGAGGTCTTGGAGAGGTTTTTGCAACGTCATGACAGTTTTATGACAACCCAATCCAGTGCCCTCCCTATAGTCAAAGAGTCGGAAGTTGAAAACCACCGACCAGGGGATTCAAGCGTGAATAAATCGAGGAAGATTGTCTTTTTCGTTCCCTCGTTTTCCAGCATTGAAGCCACGGCGCCGCTCGGATTGTTGGCCATTTCCACTCCTCTGTTGAGGAACGGATACACTATCCGTATCATCGACTCCACGATCACGCCCAATTACGCTCAGCGGATCCTCGAGGAGGTAAAGGACGCACTCTGTCTGGGAATTTCGGTTGTAACCGGCCCGATGATAAGGGACACTGTGGTTGCAGCCAAGGAAGTAAAGAAATGGAATCCAGAGTTTCCTGTAATTCTAGGTGGCTGGCATCCCTCTTTGCTTCCCATGCAAACCCTCGAAGCAGACTACGTAGACATCATTGTCCGGGGACAGGGCGAAGAGAGTACGCTGGAGCTCGTCGAGCGCCTTCGAAACAACGAGCCTCTCGATGATGTTCCTGGTATCGGATTCAAGCGGGATGGTCAGGTCTACCTAACGCCGGAACGCCCCTTAAAACCTCTCGATGTGATGCCACCCAAGGCATATCACTTGGCAGACTTTGACGCCTATGAGCGTGTCTGTGGTCGTCGATGGGCTATGTATGTCTCGAGTCTCGCATGCCCTTTCAATTGCGCGTACTGCACAAACGCTGGAGTGTACGGGAGAAAGTGGAATGCTCTACCGACTGAACAGGTGGTCGAAGAAACGATCGATCTCACGCGGCGTTATCGGCTGGAATTACTATGGATGGCGGATGACAACTTTCTGGTGGACTTAGATAGGGCGCTCAAGATTGCAGAGGGGCTGATCCGTGCAGGCGCCAACTTCAAGTGGAGCATCCAAGCGACAACAAACTTGACCGCCCGCCTAACCGTCGAGGAGCTATCTTTGCTTCGCCGTTCAGGAATGCACCAGGTCTGCCAGGGAATCGAGAGTGCCTCACCGAAGGTCATGAAGCTCATGAACAAAGGGTTTCAGGATCTGGGGGACATTTACCAGTCCACCGAACGATGCATCAGGGCGGGTGTCATTCCTTCCTTCAACATCATTTTCGGGTTTCCGGGGGAGGGTGAAAATGAGCGCCGGGAAACCCTAGATTTCATGATGGACGTATGCCGTCGTTTCCCCGGGGCGGAATTCTGGACAAATATTTTCACTCCTTATCCCGGGTCCCCTATTTTTCATCGCGCCAAGGAAATAGGAATCGAAGTCCCAAGCTCCTTGGAGGGATGGGTCGACTATTTCCCTCGTTACACAGAGTTGCCTTGGCTCAAGGGAAAGGACCACGCGCGAGTCCAGAAAATGCGCGATTATTTGCGCATCGCGTTCGACCGTGCGCCGATTGCCTCGTCAGGTCCGGGCCGCATCGCCCGCGCCGTAAAGCACCTAACTGCCTATCCGGCGCGTTGGCGGCTTGACCGCGACGCATACGAATTTCCATTCGAGCTGTGGTTAAACCGCCAATTGAACAACCTTGTGAAGCTTCCCAAGCCTAGCGTTGATGCCAAATTGATGGGCCCAGAAACGGCACCGACCTGCACATAAAGGGTAATCACATCCCTCTTTGTCAGGACGAGACTGTGTGGCGTGCTGGTAACAAGGTTCTCGAACGGGGATGGCGTGCATGATTCTTCTCTACAATCCTAAAGCCACAAAATATCGCAGCCGGCGCTTCCCGCTTTCTGTTCTGTCCATTGCTGCGGTTCTGGAAGGGCACGAAGAGTATGCCATCGTAGATGGTAATCTTGACCCACGCCCGACGGAAACGCTCTCCACGCTGATTCGCGAACACCAAATCGAGCTCCTGGCTGTGACCGTCATGCCCGGACCCCAGACCGTGAGCGCCGTGGCGACCTGTCGCGAGATCCGTGCCCGATTTCCGCATATTCCGATCGTTTGGGGCGGCTACTTTGCATCCAATTACACGCAGGCTGTGCTGAATGCGCCTTACGTTGACTTTGCAGTCCGTGGGCAAGGAGAAGATACGTTCAGCGAACTCCTGAAGGCACTGCGCGAAAAACAGAGTCTTGGGGCCATCCGTGGCCTTTCCTACAAGACACCCGATGGGGGCCAAAGCCATAATCCTGAGCGTCCGATGCGGTCACCGGATGATTTCCCCCATTACCCGTACCACCGGATTTCAGCTGGCCGCTATCTCTTGCCTACCTTTCTCGGGCGACGCACTGGGGTTCACCAAGCCAGCATCGGATGCCCTTTTCGTTGCAATTTTTGCGGAGTGACAACCTTCTCAGGCAGTCGCGAAAAAATGGAGTCACCTGCACGCACCGAAGCCATTCTGCGTCATTTGGCCGGCACCTACGGCATGGACTCTGTGCAATTTTATGACAACAACTTCTTCCTCCGTGAAGACCACGCGCGGGAACTGGCCGACCGAATCGCTCCCCTGAACATGAGGTGGTGGTGCGAAGCGCGCGCAGATATCATGGTGCGCTACTCGGACGCCACTTGGGAAGCGCTCCGCCGAGCTGGCTGCGCGATGATCTTCTTCGGCGTCGAGTCCGGGTCGAATGACACGCTAAAGGAGATGCACAAGGACCTACGGGTCGAAGATACTTTGGCGCTTGCCCCACGCATCCGCCGATTCGGAATCATCCCGGAATTTTCGATTATCTTTGGCAATCCTCGAGACCCTGAGGGCGACACTCTGCAGTGCTTCGAGTTCATCCGCAGGCTGAAGCGTCTGAATCCTGACGCGGAAATTGTAATCGAACACTACACGCCGGTTCCCCAGCGCAATCGCATGTATGGCGATATTGACGATCAGTTTCGCTTTCCCACCACCCCAGACGAATGGGCGACGGAACGCTGGCAGCGCTTTGCCACTCAAAAGGACCCGGCCACTCCATGGTTGCCGTCTCGCACCAAGAGGTTGATAGACAACTTTGAATTGGTGGTTTCTTCACGCTGGCCAACAGTCCAGGACGTCCGTCTCCCTGCGTGGGGGAGGTGGGTGCTCAAGACTCTCAGCGGCTGGCGCTTCCGTTTGCGCGTCTACGCCGCGCCGGTCGAGCTGAGATGGGCGCAGCACATAATTGATCTGCGAAAACCTAAAGTGGAAAGCCTGTGAGATGTAAGTTGGGGCAACCGGTGCCGCGAGTGATCCTGGAGTATTCGCATGACAAGACAATTCCGCCGGGCGATGGCGGGAGTGTATCAGTCGAAGAAGGTTATCGGCGTTGGGCGGTGAATTATGACCGCGACCCAAACCCTCTACTCGCCGTTGAAGAGCGCCAACTCAGACCAAAGCTAACGGCTATCAGGGGAAAGCGTGTGCTCGATTTAGCGTGCGGGACGGGCCGGTGGCTCAACTGGCTCCTTGGTAAGGGAGCTGTTTTTGGGGCCGGCCTTGATATTTCTCAGGCCATGCTGGCTGGGGCTCGTGAAAAGCCTCTTCTGAGCAACCGACTTGTGAGAGGTGATTGTTGCAGGATTCCGTTTGCTACGGCGGCGTTCGACTTCGTGATCTGCTCTTTTGCGTTAGGCCATCTGCCTCGGCTTGAACCTGCTATCGGGGAAATTTGGCGTGTGGCTGCGCCGGGGGCGACCGTCTGTGTGAGTGATCTCCATCCGCAGGTGCACGCGCGGGGATGGCGCACAGGATTCCGTGACAACCTAGGGGCTGCCGAGATTATGACATGGCCCCGCACCATTCACGAACAGCTTGCAGCGTGGAACTCCGCAGGGTTCCTCTGCCTTGAAAAGGCCGAATTTCACCTGGGCGAACCTGAAAAATGGATATTCGCTAAGGCAGGGAAGGGCCGTCTTTTCGCGAATGCCCGCCAGGACCCAGCAGTCCTGGTGTTTCATTTCCAGAGATAGCCGAGCCCCCGTATCAATTAGAGTGGCGAGAAAGAGAGAATAATTGCCATTTTGCGTTTGAATCCCGAACCATCTGGACGTCGCCGCAATCAATGCTCACGAGGATCTGGATGCGACGCCGACACTCAGGAGGCCGATACTTAATGAGCGAGACACAAAATGAGGCCTTTCAGTAGATGATCAACGCCTCGCTCAGAATAGATATTCATGGATTTTCGTTTACCTGTGATGACGACGCCTGACCTTGAAGAACACCTTGTAGGAGATGAACGGTTTTGCCACGTTTAGTGTAGTTTTTCTGGATATCAATGAGGGATTGTTTTTGGTTTCGCAGGCGAAGTTGTGAATTTAGGTTCCTTTGCAGGGGACGGGAACGGCGTCGCAGTTTTCATGCGGATTTTTTCCCGCGCGTAAACTGGTGTTTTTCGGTAACCACGCTCTTGACAAGGAGACGCCGTGGCACAGAATGATCCTTCCAGTAGGACGTCGGTGGTTATTATCGGAGCCGGACCGGCGGGTTTGACGGCTACACTGCAATTGTCTAGAAACAAAGTTCCGGCAGTAGTGTTGGAAGCCGACAAGCAAGTGGGTGGCATTTCACGGACAGTCGATTACAAGGGATACCTGTTTGATATTGGCGGGCACCGTTTCTTTACGAAATGGGATGAGGTCAACCGCATCTGGCAGGAAACGCTGGGAGGCAAGTTTCTGCTTCGCCCGCGCCTCTCACGCATTTACTACCGCAAGAAATTCTTTCTTTATCCGCTGGCGGCAAAGGACGCACTGTTGGGGATGGGGGCGGTCGAAAGCGTTCGGATTCTTCTCAGCTACCTTCGCTCGGCGCTTTTCCCGGCCCCGAACGAAGACAATCTTGAGGAGTGGGTCTCAAACCGCTTTGGAAGGCGACTTTATCAGATTTTCTTCAAGACCTATACGGAGAAGGTGTGGGGCGTACCCTGCACGTTGATTCAGGCGGAGTGGGCGGCCCAGCGCATCCGCGGCCTCTCACTGATGAGCGTCGTGCGGAATGCCCTGTTCCCCTCGAAGACCCCGAAGGCGAAGACTCTGATTGACAGCTTCCACTATCCCGAGCGCGGCCCGGGCCAGATGTGGGAGACGCTGGCGGACCAACTCAACCGGCAAGGCTATCCTGTTCTGATGGAGCGTCCAGTGGTTCGAATCTGCCACCAGGGAGGCAAGGTGATATGTGTCGTCACGCGCGGACCGCACGGTGAGGAGAGTTTTGCGGGTACACATTTCATCAGTTCCATGCCTATCCGCGACTTGATCAAGGCGCTTGATCCTCGGCCACCGAAAGAGGTTTTCAGTGCGGCAAATAATCTCCGCTACCGCGACTTCCTCATCGTCAGTCTGATTGTAAACCGTAGGGAAATTTCGCCCGACAACTGGATCTATGTACACGAGCCAGGAGTTAAGGTTGGACGCATTCAGAACTTCAAGAACTGGTCGCCGGCGATGGTCCCGGACCCAAACAAGACCTGCTTGGGGATGGAGTACTTCGTTTTTGAAAACGATGAACTCTGGTCAAGTCCTGATGAGAAGCTGATCCAGATGGCTCAGCGAGAGATTGAGCACCTGGGTCTGGCCCGCACGGAGGAAATCGAAGATGGGACCGTAGTTCGCATGCAAAAGGCCTATCCGATGTACGATCCCGGCTGGAAGGAGCGGATTGAGACCATCCGCGCTTATGCCCGAACCAGCCTCACAAACCTGGAGTTCGTTGGCAGGAATGGGATGCACAAGTACAACAACCAGGACCATTCCATGATGACAGCTCTTTGTGCAGCGGAGAATATATGCGGTGCTGACCACGACGTTTGGGCGATCAATAGCGAGCCCGATTATCACGAGGAAGTTAATTTAGGAGGACCGCACGGACACATGGCTCGCACGACACATTCAACGGAATCTTTGGGGACCGTTGATATGATGCTGACAACACCGGCAAGTCGAAATCGGTAAAATCGTCTCACTAGTTCGGAAGTGAACAGCAAATATATCTGCATGGGTTCAGTGGATGCAAATACAAATGCTGGTTCGTGCTTCGACGGTCCTTCTGCTTGGGGTTGTGGGCGCGCATAGAATGTCCTCAAGCTCACAATTACGGGTGAAACGCTCTTCGACAGAACGCGAGGAACGATCGATGCGACGTTCAAGATAATGAAGACCGGCGAAGAAAAACTATCCGATTACGAGAGCTTAAATGGTCAGTTTCTTCGGGATGTACGGAGACGCAGCCACCAATGAGGGTTCATTGTGAGTGTTGACCAAAGGGACCCATCCTCGCAAGAGTCGGTAATTCAACGCAGTGTCTCTGAAAGACTGCAAAATGGTAGCTCAGTGGGGGGTGCTCCTTCTGTACGCGAGAGGATGAAACGAACATACCCGAGAACGGAACTTGCGATTCTCCTGATCCTAATTGGATTGTTTCTGTGGCGTGGTTTTCTGCCGGCGTGGAAAACGCTTAACACAGATTTTCCCAATTACTACGTTGTTGCCCGTCTTTACCGCCAGGGTTTCCCCATGGATCGCGTGTACGACTGGACATGGATTGCCCGCCAGAAAGACCATGCAGGAATTGATCGTCCAATCGTAGGTTTTGCCTCGCTAACCCTTCTGTCTATGCTGCCTGTGACGCCGCTTGCCGTGTTACCCCCGCTTGTGGCAAAGCAAGTCTGGCTGATCGTAAATCTGTTCTTATTGGGCCTGGTTGCTCTTCTTCTGAACCGAATGTCGACGCTCGGATGGCGTCAGGTCATGATTCTGGTGCTTCTCGCAATGGATCCTCTCCGTATGAACTTTCTCTATGGCCAGATGCATGTTCTGGTGCTTTTCCTGCTGACGTTGGCAGCATTATTTTATTTCAAGGACCGGCCCGTCGCTTCGGGAGGCGCACTGGCTGTGGCTTCAGCACTCAAGATTTATCCTGCGCTGTTCTTGATTTATTTCATTCGTAAAAGACAGTGGCGAGCTGTTCTTGGTCTGATCGCGGGCTGTTTTGTCTTTGCCGGACTTTCACTGGCGCTCTTCGGATGGTCGGCCAACCGGACTTACCTGTTCGAAGTTTTTCCCCGAGCATTGTCAGGGACTTCTTTAGATCCTTACAACGTGCAGTGGAACTCGTTAACTGCCTTGCTTCGCCGAATGTTCATCGCCGAGCCAGACCTCAATCCTCATCCTATTGTTCATTTGCCCCTGGCTTTTGCTCTAACCCAGCCTCTTTGCCAGGCACTCCTATTCGTACCATTTCTCTGGCTTGTCGATTTACGACGTCGCGATCCGGAAGTGGAAAAACTGGAATGGGGCGCCTACGTCATTCTGCTTCTGATTCTCTCGTCGGAGCCAGCTCAGTATCATTTCTGCGTGCTCATCCTCCCCGCCGTTCTCATCGCGAACTATTTTGCTCGTGTGGGGAAAGTCCGCGCCCTACTTACTTGGATCGGCCTCTACGCGCTTGTTTGTCTTCCCATTTATCGTTGGACACCACCATCGCCGTCAGGCTGGCATATTTTCTTGAGTTTTCCTCGACTTTATGCCGCTCTTGCATTATGGGTCTTCCTTTTTTGGGAACTCAACCGGGCAAGCGAAAAACCTCTCATTCTGCGCCTTCACACTCGCAATGCGGCAGCTTTTGTCTCGGTCTTTATCTTTTTAGTTGGCGCGGGAGCGGCGAGCAATTTTCGAAGCCTGCGTGGGCAGTTCGAGAACTACAGCGCACGAGTCTTCACAGCCCCGGGAAGTCTAATGGCCACCGAACCCGCTGAATGCCGTAGCGGCATCTGGTTTGTGAGCATGACTCACGCCGGTTACGGGCTAGGTTTCCTGCAAGGCACAGAGCTACACCGTTTTGGCCTGGGCGCGGATGTATTCCACCCGGCTTGCTCACCTGCAGACCACCACGTCTGGGTGGAGCTTTCGGAACGCAACTCAAGGATTGTCCGGGTCGGCTTTGGAGAGGATCGGAGGTTTAACATCTCACCGATCGTTGAAATTGAGAGCGGCACTCGACCGGTGATTTCCGCCGATGGGCGATGGCTTGCGTTTATTAGGGAAGACAAGGGTCGTGGAAGCCTTTGGGTGGCAAATTTGGAGGCAGAAATGGAAGGGGCAGCGACCAGGCCACTCGCACGCGAAATCACACCAACAAAGGATGATGTTTGGGATGTATCGATTGCTCCGGATAATCGAATCCTTTACTCCGCGCGGCCACACGGAACACTTAAACTCTTTAGCGCGGATCCTGTCTCGCTTGCGGTTGGCGCTATCCCCATAGGGTCATCCGCCCCTTCCCGATCCCCGGTTGAATCACCGGATGGAAAGTGGCTTGCGTACAGCCGCGAAGAAGGAGGTGCCTGGCATCTCGTGCTCCTCAACCTCCAAACCGGCAATGATCGTCAATTGACGCAAGGATATTGCAATTCAACAGATCCTGCCTGGGCTGAAGATTCGGAGACAATTATCTATGCAACCGACTGCGGACGCGGACTTGGCTTGACAGCGCTCGCCAGACTTTCGGTGCCTCAGCAGTAAGAGGACACGGCCACGAAATGACGGGGGAAGGGGAATCCGTAGCGCAGAGGCATCCAGCGTATCATATAATGCCTTGCTGCCAAGAACTCCGCGATGAATGTGGCGGCTTGTGCATGATGGACCTCGCAAATCAGTGTGGGTTTCATCTCGGCCAGCAATCTTTCTGCACCTTTGAGCACCTCGCATTCTGCGCCTTCAACATCAATCTTGATCAATGTAGGTGAATAGCCCCTTTCCGCAAACTGATCTAAGGAAACCGCCTGGATGGTAATGACGTCGCCGATTGTATCTGGCGACGGAGCCTCGACCACGGTACCCCGCCTCGAGGAATTTCCGGTCAACTTCCTGCCACCTCTCAAAAAGAAAAGTTTGCCATTTGAACGCCATGCAGCCACTTCGGCAACAGAAATATTGCAAAGGCCGTTTCGAGTCGCGTGTTCTCGTAGGAGTTGAGAATTTCGTGGATCAGGTTCGAAGGCAACCACATTGCCTCGTGTTCCCACGAGTCGAGACGCAATTAGGGAGTACAATCCAACATGTGCCCCAACATCAAAAAAGCAACCCCCGGGGTTCAAGTGGGTTGCGAGCGCCTCTTGGACTTCAAACTCTGCGTTTCCGCGGAGATACTCTCGTTCGCGATAAGGGTCTGCTTGAAGCCAAAGCCCCCTTGCCAATCCGCCGTTGACCCGCACCCACACTCTCATCCCAGGCGGTAAGACCCGCTTTTGCGCACGTCGCAGTGCTGGTCCCACAATCGGCGCATGCAACGTGGCCCGCCCGAACAGAGTAAGCCAGCGGTTCTGGCATGCATAAATTGCTGCTTGTTTCAGCAAGCTCGTCATCCATCGCTCGGTGGTCTTCGGTGGAATTCGCGGCCCTCCGGCTCTCACGCTAGTAAAGTGTCAAATGAATCTCATGGTCTTGGTTCAACATAAAAAGCCTTGTTTGAGGCTCGCCGCCGAAAAATGCACCCGCGGATCTTCCGACATACCCCATTGCTCCTTGGGCAAACTCAATCGGAATTTGAACATCCAGATAGCCACCCCGTCGAAATCGCTCAGCAGTCAGATT
>OBLQ010000254.1_pt1 | contig 20083 bp, 23 predicted proteins | sample 1519881 | NCBI WGS metagenome assembly OBLQ01 (sample SAMN01911456, study PRJEB22533) | soil metagenome | biome: Soil | place: Malaysia | collected 2012-04-30 | depth DG_metagenome m | reverse complement strand
CGCCAAGCCCGACGCTATTTCGCCACTTCATCGAGCAGGTTCAGGCGCAGGCGGGCAGTGTGTACGGCCGCCGAATCTATGAGGTCATGCGTTACTGGGACGACGAGCATCCTGAATGGGACGCAGAGGAACACGCCTTTGCAGCGGCGTGGCGGAACCAGACGAAATGGGTTGTCTCGCGCTCGCTGAAGTCGGTTGGGCCCAACGCCAAGCTTGTTGCGGACAATCTCGAGAGCGCGATCCGAAGGCTGAAGAACGAGGGCGACGGGGAAATCGACGTTGGCGGTCCCGATTTGGCGCACAGTCTGAGCAAGCTTGGCCTGATCGATGAGTATCGAATCTACCTGCATCCCGTCGTACTTGGTCACGGCAAGCCATACTTCGCTGGACCCCAGCCACCTCTCCGCCTCATAGGCAATGAACGTATTGACGAGGCTGTGATCAGGCTGACCTATGTCCCTGCTTGATCTCGCGACTCTCAGAAGGGTAAATGCCGTTGAAGTCTGCTCTGTGGCCAGGCCAAGCTGCGGTCTGACAATCGGTTTCAGGCGGTGGGCCGCCGCGCGGCCCACCGCTGAACCGGAGTGGTGGACGAACTTGAGGTTGTTCTTGTGGCACGAATTCCGGAACTCGTAGCCGCCTTCCTGCGCGGGAGGCGGATCGCCGTTGCGGGCGTATCGCGAGGGAGGAGCAGCGCTGCGAATCCCGTCTATCGAAAGCTGCGGGATAGCGGGTACGAGGTGTTCCCCGTGAATCCCAACGCCACGCAGGTCGAAGAGGTCGCATGCTATCCGAATCTCGCGAGCATCCCCGGGCAGCTTGACGGTGTCGTCATAGCAACCAGTCCGGCCGTATCCATCGAGATCGTTCGGCAGGCGGCTGCTTCTCACATTCCAGCTGTGTGGTTTCACAGGGGGCTTGGGCGCGGGAGCGTGTCGGCGGCGGCGGTCGACGAATGCCGCAGACTCGAGATCCCGTGCATCGTGGGTGGGTGTCCACTCATGTACTGTGCGCCTGTCGACTTCGGTCATCGGTGCCTCCGTGCCTGGCTCGCGTGGCGGGGTAGGCTGCCCAAAGGAACGAGCGGAATGGGGGAGCGCTAGTGGAGAAGTGGTTCCTGCCGCTCTACCACGTGATATCTCTTGTCGCCGTGGTTCCCGTTTTCCTGGCGTGGCGGGCATGGCTTCGGTTGCCTCCAGCTGCTCGGAACCGGCGCGCTGTGACGTGGGCGAGCCTGATCGGCCTTGCGGCCAGCAACATCCTCCTCTTCTGCTTCCCCGAGGTTGTCTCGACGCTGATACCCGATCCGGCGGAGGTGGTTCCTCCCTACGCATTTGTCCTGACGCTCGGCGTCGCCCTGCTCGGTCCTTTCACGGCGGATGAGCCGCGGGACGCTGCCGGCACAGCTGGGGCCGTGCTTGTGACGATATGGCTGTTCGTCCTATCGGCAGGCACGTGAAGACTCATCCCTTTGCGCTGGAGGCGACCGTAAGCGGCGCGGCTGCCGGCGCGAACTCGCGGCTCTGGGTGCTGGCGCCTCCGTGGAGCGCCATTCAGATCGGAAAACGACGATCCGGTTCGTCTCTACGAGGTTGACGAGGGTCTGACGGACGCGGTGCGCGGCGTCATGGGTGTGCACACGCTGGCAGAGGCAAGAGAGCACGAGGCCGAGCTGAACGGCAGATGACGAGCGGCCCGACTGCACGCTCCAGCGGACGGCGGGCTCGCCGTGGACCTCTCCTGGACATTCGCCCTCCCGCTGAGCGTGGGGGCCATACGGACGAGAGACGCCCGTGGACCAAGCGCTCTTGATTCTGGATCTGGATGAGACCCTCGTATGGGCAACGGAGGAAGAGCCAGGAGATGGATTCGATTTCCGGGCGTTCTGCTACTTCGTGAAGAAGCGCCCACACCTCGACACGTTTCTCTCCACCGTGCGCAAGTGGTACCAGCTGGCCGCATGGTCATCTTCCAGTGATGCCTACGCCCGCCACGTGGTTGATCACGCGCTGGGTGGTTCATCGGAACTGTGTTTCGTCTGGGGGCGCTCTCGCTGTACCGAGAGATTGGACGAGGAACCCGGCGAGCATTATTTCGGCAAGAATCTGAAGAAGGTCAAGCGGAAGGGCTTCGATCTGAGACGCGTGCTCATCATCGATGACAGTCCCGAGAAGGTCCAGCAGAACTTCGGAAACCACCTTCGGCTGATGCCCTTCGAGGGACAGGAAGGTGATCGTGAGCTGTTGGAGGTACTTCCCTTCCTCGAGTGGCTGAAGAGCCGGGATGACTTCAGGAAGGTCGAGAAGCGAGGGTGGAGAAGCGCCGTATAGCACCGTCCTCAAGCTGCCTGTCATTCCTGAGCACGATCCGTGGGTGCGCATTGCTCACGGCGGCTGCCGGCGGGCTCGCCACGGACTCGCGTCCGTGCCCGCCTGCCCGGACGAGGCTGCCCGTTGGGTTGCTTCTCTGCATTGGCACGAGAGATCTCCCCGGTGCGCCATCGATGCGAACTGACAAGCTCATCCTCGTGGCATGGTCGACAGGGGTTATTCCCCTGCCCATTACCAGCATCCGATGTGGCTGGGCAGGCCCGCTGCCATCGATCATAGGGCGTGGCGAGGCCGAGCCGGTGCGCTGGTGATCCCTTTTCTCATGTGGGTGCCGGTGACGGCGTCCTGCGTCCTGGGCCTGGTCTACCTGCTCTCGGAGGAGAGTTCTCCCCGCGTGAAGCTCCTGATCTCCGGGGTCTTCCTTTCGGCGGCCTATCTTCAGTTCGAGACGCAATTCTCGCTCGCCGGCCTTCTCTTGCAGACAACGCTGGCGCTGACTCTCGCGATCTGGTGGAAGCTCGAGACGAGGGCATGAGGCCCTGCTCGGCACCAGGCAGCTCGGGGAGCCGTCCGCCACACACTCGCAGCAGACGGTGGACTGGAGTCCGCCGTCCGTCAACGACGCCCGGCCCAAGAGGCCAGGGCGGGCGTGCACCGCCTGCCCGTTTGCGGAAGAATGCCCTACACGGTTGAGCCGCGATCGTTCGGCTTCGTTGTGTCACGACAAGGGAGAAATCGATGCCGGTAAAGAAGGCCTTGAGGAAGCTCGTCCGCGGGAAGGGTGGCAAGAAGGCCACCAGGAGCCTGGGCAGGAAAGACGCGAAGAAGGCAGACGGGGAAGGCGCCGTGCTCGAGAAGATCGCCGCGATGCCGGAGCCGTATCGCGGCATGGCCAAGCGGCTGCATGCCATCATCAAGTCCAGCGCGCCGGATCTCTCACCGAGGGTCTGGTACGGGATGCCCGGGTACGCCAAGGACGGCGCGGTCATCTGCTTCTTCCGCAGCGGGCACATGTTCAAGGAGCGGTACATGACGCTCGGCTTCAACAACAAGGCGAACCTCGACGAAGGCGCCATGTGGCCGGTCGCGTTCGCGCTGATGTCGTTGACGGCCGCGGAAGAGTCGAAGATCGCGGCTCTCGTGAAGAAAGCGGTCAGCTGAAACGGTGCTCCTTCCGGCGCCGTGCCTCCGGTCGCCTCGGCTGAGCGCGCGCGATCCGAAGCTCCCGGCACCGAATCTCCCGTGCGCAAGTGCCATGAAATCGGCTACCCTGAGCGGGATCTCGTGGCGCGAGCGCCCACACTCCGCCCGCGCGGAAGGGGGCCGGCGGACCTCGAGCAGCCCCTCGGCATGCCGCTCGAGGCCCTGCTTCGAGCGGCAGACCTGCCGCGAGGGTGCTTGGAGTCCGGGGCGGTCCGGGAGGAGGGCACTGAGTTGAAGAGATGGCGGCTCGATCCACGTGAGGTCATCGCCGGGTACGACTCGACCGCCTCGCCGCAAACGAGCCTGACGGATCTGCCGAGCAGCACCGACGTGACCGAGTACACGGTCTGGTTCGAGCACCGCGCTTCGGGAATCCGCGTGGAGGGGAAGGTCCCTCGGGGCCACTACACGGGAAAGGAGCTCGAGCTTCTCGAGATCGAGCTGCGCAAGAGCCTCTTCGCCGAGCTGGAGCTGAAGGTGGCCCGCTCCCTCGGCAAGACCGACGTCTAGCCTCGGAGTATCCGGTGCGCCCGGCCGGGCAACGGAGCCGGCTCCGGCGTCATCGGCGCTTCGGCGAAGCAGGCCGGAGTGGAGCCCAGGCCCGGGAGTCCTCCCCGGCTTCACACAGCCGGTCTCGACCTGCTTCAGGCCCGCACCCGGAACATGATGGCGTAGAGCACCGGCACGAATCCGAGCGTCAGCGCCGTGGCGAAGGCCAGGCCGCACATGATGGCCACGGCCATGGGCTCCCACATCGGCCCGCCGCCGAGGTAGAGGGGGACCAGGCCGCCGATCGTCGTCAGGGTCGTGAGAAGGATCGGCCGCAGGCGTCTCTGCGCGGCCACCGGAATGGCCTGGCGAGGATCGAGCCCGTTCTCGTCGATCTCGATCCGGATGCGGTCGAGGAGCACGATCGCGTTGTTGATCACGATGCCGGAGAGGGACACGATCCCGAGCAGCGTCATGAAGCCGAAGTACGAGTGGAACAGGTGGAGCCCGAGAACGACCCCGATGAGGCCCAGGGGAATCGTGGCGAGGATGATCAAGGGGCGCCGGAACGAGTTGAACTGCCCCACGAGCAGCAGGAGTATGAGGAGACCGGCGACCGGCAGCTTCTCCTCAATGGACTTCTGGGCCTTGACCGAGCTTTCGATCTCTCCGCCCAGCTCGTAGCTGTAGGCCGGGGGCCAGTCCCGGCTCCGCGCCTCCAGCCAGGGGACGAGGGAGGCGTTGACGACGCTGGCGGTCGTTCCCGCCGCCGTGTCGGCCTCGACCGTGACGGTCTTTCTCCGGTCCCGCCGCAGGATCTTGGACGCCTCCCACGCGACGCGCACGTCTGCGACCTGCCGCAGCGGGACCGCGGCTCCCGTCGCCTGCGAGTAGACGTTGAGCGTCTCGATCTTGCCGAGATCCTGCCGGTCGGCCGCGACCGAGCGGAGCGTCACCGGCACGAGGTCGCCTCCTTCGCGGAGCTGGGTCGTCTCGATGCCGCTGAGCGTCGTCTGCAGCGACACGGCGACGTCCTGGCTGGTGACTCCCGCCCGCCGGGCTCGGGGCTGGTTGATCTCCACGCGGAGCTTCTTCGTTCGCCGGCCCCAGTCGTCGTCGACGTTTCGAGTGCCCGCGAGCGACCGGACCTTCTGCTTGACCTCGTCGGCGAAGCCGAACAGCACGCCGGGATCCGGGCCGGAGATGCGGACCTGGATCGGCTTGTCCACCGGGGGACCGAGGGCGGACGGGTTGAGGGTCGCAACCACGTCGGGAAAGTTCGACGCGCAGTAGTCTTCGGCCCTGCGGATCATCTCTGGAACGATCTCCCAGGACGTGGTGTTCACGAGGAAAAAGGCGTAGGCCGGGTTATTCTGCTCGACCTTGGCGTTGAGGATGTACCGGGGCTCGCCCCCGCCCACGAAGACCGCCCAGTTCGTCACGCCCTCCTCGCGCCCATCGGAGGCCCGAAGCTCGTCCGCGAGAAACCGCTCGAAGCGGCTCGCGACTTCGTCGGTGGTCTCGATCGCCGTGCCCGTCGGGAGGTAGAGCTGGGCCGTGAAGAACGCGCGGTCCCCTGCGGGGAAGAAGAGCTTGGGCACCCAAGGGAACGTGGCCATCGTTCCGGCGAAGAAGGCCAGGGTCGCGGCCACGGTGAGCCACCTGCGCCGCAGCATCAGTCCGAGCACCGCCCTGTAGGCCCGGTAGAGGCCGCCGCTGAAGGCCTCTCCCTGCTCCGAGCGCGGGGCGCGCAGGAACCGGACGCAGAGCAGCGGCGTCATGGTGAGCGACAGCAGCCAGGAGGAGATCAGCGCGATGCTCACCACGAGAAAGATGACGCCCGTGTACTCGCCCGCCGACGACTTGGCGAGGTAGAAGGGCAGGAACGCCACCGCGGTGGTCAATGATGAGGTGAGCAGCGGCACTTTCATCTCGTTTCCCGTCGACACGGCCGCTTCGAGCGGCGCCCGGCCCTCTCCCATCTGGACCAGGATCGACTCGGACACGACGATCGCGTTGTCGATCAGCATGCCGAGCGCGATGATCAGCGCGGCCAGGGACATCTGGTCGAGCCCGATACCGGCGAACGACATGATGAGGAGGGTGAGCAGCATCGCCATCGGGATGAGCGCGGCGACCACCAGGCCGGTCCTGAGCCCCAGGAAGAGCAGCATCACGAGCATGACGATGGCGACGGCCTGCAGGAGGTTGCCGACGAAGTCGTCGACCTTCTGCTCGACGCGCTGGGGCTGGAAGGCGACGACGTCGAACTCGACGCCGATCGGATACCGGCTCCGGAACTCCGCCAGCTTCCGCTTGACCGCCTTCCCGAGCCTGAGAACGCTTCCACGCTCGCGGAGCGACACGCCCAGCGCGAGAGCCCTGGTCCCGCTCGATCGCACGCGTACCTGCGCGGGGTCCACGTACCCGTACGACACGTCCGCGACGTCCTGCAGGTACACGAGGTCCGGGCGGCCCGGAATCCGTATCACGGTCTGCTTCAGATCGTCGAGCGTCTCGTAGTTGCCCGACGGCTCCAGCGCGACCCGTTCACGCCCGACCCGCACGCTGCCGCCCGGAATGATGATGTTGCGGGACTCGAGGATCTGCTTGAGCTGCGCGGCCGAAAGGCCGAGCTCCGCCAGCCGGGCGTCGTTGTACTCGACGAACACGCGCCGTTCCTGCGCGCCGTAAACGCCCACCTTCGCCGCGTCGTCCAGGCCCAGCAGCTCGTCGCGCGCCTCGTCGGTGATCTGCTCCAGATCATGGTACGAGAATCCCTCGCCGGTCACGGTCACCAGGATCCCGTAGACGTCGCCGAATTCGTCGTTCACGAACGGTCCGATCGATCCCTCGGGAAGGTCCCCCCTGACCCGATCGATCTTCCGCCGCAGGCTGTCCCAGATCGGCCGCATCTCGTGGTAGCGCTCCGAGATATTCGCGAAGACGATCGAGACGCCGGTTCTCGACTCGCTCTGGACCGAGTCCAGCTCGGGAATCTCCTGAACGACCTCCTCGATCCGGTCGGTCACGAGGTTCTCGACTCGCTCGGGGCTGGCGCCGGGGAAATAGGTCAGCACCAGAGCGGTGCGGACGGTGAACCCGGGGTCCTCGTTCTGCGGCAGCCCGAGATAGGCCGCCGCCCCGCCGATCACGATGATCAGCAGGGCCGCGATGGTGATGCGGTCCTTCTCAATCGCGAGCCGGGTCATCGTCCTGCACTTCTCCGGAGGGCAAACGCACTTCCATACCGTCGCGCAGCCGGCTCACCCCGGCCGTGACCAGCAAATCTCCCTCGTCGAGGCCCTCGAGGATCTCGATTCCTTCCTCCGTGAGATCTCCGGCGCGAACCGCTCGGCGCTGGACGACGGTGCGGCCGTTCTCCCCGGGAGCGGCGACATAGACGAATCGGCCCTCACGATCCTCTCCGACCGCGAAGGCGGGAACGATCATCCTTGCTCGCCCGCCGTCCTCGGAGAAGGCCATCGTCACCTCCGCGGCCATTCCGGCTCGCGCTGCGCCGGCCTCTTCCGTCAGCCGGACGGTGACGGGATAGGTCGTCGCGAGGCCGGCCGGCGTGACTCCGATCTCCGTGACGACGGCGGCGAATCGTCTCCCGGGAATGGCGTCGAAAGAGACGCCCGCACCCTGCCCCTCCCGGAGACGTCCGATGAAGGCCTCTGGGACGGCGATGCGCACCTCGAGGCGGCTGCCCGCCGTCAGCGTCAGCACGGTCTGCCCGGGACGGACGTTTTCGCTCTCCTCCACGGCGACTTCGGCGATTGCGCCGTCGAGCGGAGACTTCAGGCGCGTGTCATCGAGCCGCGATTGCGCCAGTTCCAGCTTCTTCTCGATCGACGCCAGCTGCGCGGAGGCCGAATCGTTCTCCGCCCTCGCGGCGTCATAGTCCGCCTGCGAGGCGTTCCTGTTCTCGTAGAGTCCCCGGACCCTGTCGAGGGTCGCCTCGGCGTTTCGCACCCGCGCCTCGGCCTGGCGCAGGGCCGCCTCGGCATCCTCGACCTGGAGCGTGTAGTCCCGTGGATCGAGATCGGCCAGCAGCTGGCCGGAGCGCACCTGGTCCCCGACCTTGACGGCCAGACGCCGGATGGTGCCGGGCACCTTGAAGCTCAGGCGCGATTCCAGCCCCGCCCGGGCGGAGCCGGCGAAGGTGCGCTCACGGGATCCACCCGTGGCGTAGACCGGCTCGGCGCGAACGAGGCGCAGCGGCTCCGGCTCGGGCGGCGCGCCTCCGCAGCCGGCCGCCAGCGCGACGAGGGCGGCCCAGACCAGCCAGCCTCCGGGAATCCGGACATTCTCTCTCACCTCTCACCTCCCTCGGATGGCCGGGGCGGACCGGCGCTCTCGAAGTAGTCGTCCACCTTCCGGAACCAGGCTTCCCGCTCCTCGCTCGAACGGAAGAAGTCGTAGTTGACCGTGGCCCGCTGGACCTCCATCAGATCGATCAGGAAATCGAAGACGGCGTTGGATGCGACCTGATCCGCGACGAGAGCGGCATTCTGGGCGTCGAGGAGATCCAGGATCGGCACAGATCCTCTCGAGTAGGCGTCCCGCACGAGGTCGAGGTTCTGCCTCGCAGCGCCGGCGGCCTCACGGGACAGGCCGATTGCCGGGCTCGACGACGCGATGCGAAAGAGCGAGGTCCGGATCCTCAGCTCGATCCGCTCCTCCGCGGCCTTGCGTTGCAGGCGAAGCTCCTGAAGCGTCTCTGAGCTGCGGCGGAGATGCGCCCACTTGGCGCCGCCGGAGAACAGAGGGAAGGACGCCTGCAATCCGAGACTCCAGTCCCGATCGTCGGCGCGGCGCAGACCCGGCAGCGGCAGGGCGGGATCGCTCCCTGCGCCGCCGGTCGCCAGGCGCTCGCTGAGATCGCCGAACAGCGCGATGTCGGGCGCCCACAGGGATCGCACCGCGATGCGCCGGGAGGCTTGGGCCGCCTCGATCGAGGCGTCGAGCGCCTCGAGCTCGGGGGCGCGCACCAGGCCGTCCGCGACCATGAAATCGCGGAAGACCTCGAACGACCAGGGGTCGTCGATGTAGGGCCTGAGCCTGCCCTGCCCGGTGACGAGGGACGGGTCGAGAAGGTCCGGCGTTTCCGCGGCGAAGGGCTCCTCGATCGGCCGGTGCAGGATCCGGTTCAGCAGCGCCCGCGCGATCTCCACGCGCTGCCGCGCCGCAATCGCGTCCTGCCGGTCCGTCGCGAGCTGGCTCCGCCAGCGATAGACGTCCGCGGGTCCTCCGGCGCCGAGATCCCGCCGCCGCTCGGCCAGCCGGAGGTTGTCCTCCGTCAGGCGGGCGTTCTGGCGGCGGATTCGCTCCAGGGTCTGCGCACGCAGGACGTCGAGGAAGGCCTGCGTCGCTTCCAGCACGACGTCCATGCGGGACGCCTCGTAGCCGGACTCCCGGCTGCGCTGGATGTCCGCCTGCACGCCGACGTTTCCGAAGGCGCGATTGGACCACAATAGCTGGTTCAGCCGCACCCCGGCCGAGAGGGTGCGCTGTGGCTGCTGCCCGAAGCTGGAGGCGGCGCGGTCCTCGTCGATGAGAACGCCCGTGGCACGAAGGTCGATCTGCGGGCGGACACCGGCTTGCGCTTCGCGCACGTCCTGCCGGCCGGCTGCCAGGGCGCGCTGCTGCGCGAGCAGGTCGAGATTGGCCTGCACCGCCTCGTGAGCCACACCGTCGAGACTCCAGGTGAGGGAAGCCTCGCGCGTCTCCTCGTTCAGGAGGTCCGCCTGGATGAGCGTTTCCCAAGTCGGGTACCATCCGATGCGGCGGGCCGTCTCCATGTTGATCTGGAGCCGCTCCTCCTGATCGAGCGCAACCGGCAGCGAGCCGGCTTCCTCGCCGAGAAGGATTCGCTGGATGTCGAGCGCGACGCGGCGGGCCAGGCGATCGAGGTTCTCCTCCGGCGCCAGCGACATGAGGGCGCCGTCCTCGAGCAGATCGTCGGAGAGGCAGGCGAGGGTCGGGATCCCCTTGCGGTTCGCGATTTCGATCAGCGCCCGGGTGGCCTCGCGCGTGAATCGCGGCAGCGGGAACAGGAACACGGCCTGTCCGCCGTCGGGCAGCGCGTCGGCGGCCGGGCCGGGCGAATCCGACAACGGCACGAGCACGCCCTCGACGCCGAGGCTGGAGGCGATGTCGAGCGTCCGCCGGGGGATCTCCGGCAGGAACTCGAGGATCAGCTCGTCGAAGACGAGGTGGACCCGATCGAATCCCACGATCTCCCGAAACCGTGAGAGCTGGTCACGGATGCCGAGCGGGAGCGTCACGTAGGCGAGGTTGTGCACGCCGCTGGCGTTCCCGTCCCGGGGAGCATTTTCGACGTCGGGGTCGATCACGAACGGCGCCACCACGGGCTTCTCGAGGCGGACCCGCGACACGGCCTCGGCGCTCGAGAAGGGGCCCAGGGTCAGCACGAGATCGACCTCCGGATCGGCCAGCAGGCGGCCGAGCCCCGAGCGAATCGCGGCGGCCTCCCACGCGCCGTATGCCCGCTTGTCGGCGGGGAACCGGACATCGATCTCCCTTCCCGTGAGGGCGAGCGTCTCCTCGATGATCTGCGGGAGGATCCCGTAACGGGAAGCGCCGGGCGAGTCCGGCGCATCGGTGCCCGGCGGGCCGTCGATCACGATTCCGACGCGGACGGTGGGGCGCTCAGTCGCCCCGGTCACAGTCGTGAGCCCGATGGCAACGCCCGCCAGAAGCGAGGCCGCCACCCAGCGGATACCGGTCAGGCGGGTAGAGGGAGAGGGAGGCCGTATCAACATGCTGGGATTCCTCGCGATGCTGGTGCGGTCTTCGCTGAGCGGACGGGAGGTGTGGCGGATACTAGCATGCACGGAGGCGTTTGGTGCCGCCGTGGCCTCCAATTCCCGCGATTGTGTTCGAGAATGACTCCGCGGGGCCTTCAGCGCTCGGAGTCGCGGGGAGTGGCGCCGGCGTGCAGGCTCACCAATCGCGCGACCAGGACCACGAGAAAGACCTGCCCGGTGATCGCCTCGAGCAGCGCGAGCGTGCGCGCGGCGTGACTGACGGGCAGGATGTCTCCATATCCCAGTGTGGTCAGTGTGATGAAGCTGAAGTAGATCATCGGCTCACCGTGCACTGCCGGTTCTACCGTGCCGGCCATCGAGAACGCCTGCGGCTCCCGCAGCCGGATCCACGCGTAGAGCAGCCCCCACACGATCCCGATCAGCAGGTACGCGCAGACCGCGCCGCTGATCCGGTCTCCCGTCACCAGGCGCTCTCCGAGCACGTCCTTCAGGATCATGACAGTCGTGAAGACGAGGAACGCGGCCGCGAATCCGAGACGCCACCGGACGTCGAGCGGCGAATGGGGGAAGAGCCAGAGGATTTGCACCGCGGCTGCGGCCGCGGCCAGGATCCCCGCGACCCAGCGCCACCTCCGCTTCACGCCGATCGTCAGCGTGCCGGCCAGCAGCACCACGATGAACAGCACCCCGAACACGGGAGAATGTCCCGTCGGAGTTTCGCTCAGAAGCGATCCGACGACGAGCGCGACGAGCGTCGCGAGGAGCACTGAGTACCTGCGAGTCCGGAGCGTGCCCCTCCACGAATCGCGGCTCACGACGCCCTCCACTGCGACCGAGGTCCCGCCCCCGGGGCGGGCGAGTATACAATCGCGGGAACGCGCCCACCCTGCCGGCCGGGAGGTGGCGCATGAGCGGGACACGACGCTGGAGGTGGCTTTCATGGCCATTCGTATCGTGAGATTGGGAAGCCCGAGGGGACGGGGCGAGGGTCTCCGCGTGGGGACCGTCAGGCGTCCGCCGCGGGGTGTCCCGAAAGCGGAGCACGCCTCCCGCGATTTCTACGACGTCTGGCTCCCCGAGCTCGCCCCCTCCGAGGCCCTGGTCAAGCAGGCCCTGAGGGCCACCGGCGAGAAGGAGTGGCGCTCCTTCGTGCGCCGGTACCGCGCCGAGATGAAGCGGCCGGAGGTGGTCCGCCTCCTCGCGCTCCTGTCCGCCATGTCCAGGCAGACCGATCTCTCCGTGGGCTGCTACTGCGCCGACGAGGCGCGCTGCCACCGGTCGGTGCTCCGGGAGCTTCTGCGCGAGCAGGGGGCGAAGCTGGCCTGAAGCATGGGATGGCTCCCGGAGGGCCGGGGGGGGCCGGGCCGATCTATCATCCCGTCCCGCGGCCGGGGAGGGGGCCACACGCGCCCGGCCGCCGGCACGACAGGCCCGGCCCGCATCGAAGGGAGGAGAGAATGCACCGAGGCGCGAAGGCACTGGGTCTCCTGATCCTCGCACTGTCTCCGTGGGTCGCGGCGTCCGCGCAATCGCCGGACTCCAACAAGGCGCTCGTCCGGGAGTTCAACGACGCCGTCAACGCGCACGGGCCGGACCGGCTCGACGCGGTCGTGGCCCCGGACTTCATCCGCCACAGCCAGGCCACGCCGGACGTCGTCGTCCGGAGCCTCGACGACTTCAAGGCCTTCCTGGCGGCCAACCACGCCGTCTTCCCCGACGAGAAGGTCTCGCTGAGCTCTCTCGTCGCCGAGGGAGATCGCGTCGCCTTCTGGGGTAGGTACACGGGCACGCAGACCGGCCCCATGGGACCCTTTCCGCCTTCGGGCCGGGAGATGGACGTGGACATGGCCGGCATGTTCCGGATCCGCGACGGCCGCATCGCCGAGCTGTGGATCGTCTGGGACAACCTGGCGGGTCTCGTCCAGCTCGGCCACTATGCTCCGCCGCAGGCTCCCAAGTGAGCGCCGGGCCGTTCGTCCTGCAGGGATCGTGACGGCGCTTCCCCGGAGACGCATTTCGAGCCCGCAAGACCGTCCGGCTGCAAAGGAGGAACGCGGATGAAGCTGAACGTGCGTGCCTTCGCCCTCACGGCGGGCCTCTTCTGGGGGCTCGGCCTCTTCTGCCTGACCTGGTGGATCATCCTCTTCGACGGAGCGACCGGAGAGGTGACGCTCATCGGGCGGCTCTACCGCGGGTACTCGATCAGCCCTCTCGGAAGCGTCGTGGGGCTTGTCTGGGCTCTGGGCGACGGGCTCGTGGGGGGAGCCGTCTTCGCGTGGCTGTACAATGCGCTTTCCGGGAGGATGCCCGCTCGCAGCTGACCGCGCCCCGTCCGTGGGGGCGTCGCGTGCCGGGGGGGAGAGCGCCGGAAGCCTTCGATCGATCCGGCGTCCCCTGGGAGCCCAGGAGGCGGCCCGGACTACGTGCTGCAGGCGTTCCTCGCACCCCTGCCCGCTCGATCCCCGGAAATCGACCGGGCGCCGTTGGACGGGCCCATGTTCGAGCAGATTCGTGCCGGACAAGGACGGCCGCTGAGCTGGAAGTGGGGCGTGCTGGGATTCGCCGCCCTTCCCTACGCGAGCGTCGCCGCCGCCGACATCGTCGCGGTCCTCGTCAGGCTCGCCGGGATGGCGCTCGGCCATGAGGCGCCCTACGAGGCGCTCGCCCGCATCGAGCGGCTGGGCGCCCTGCCCACGCTTCCCCTCGTGGATGCGAGTCTTTCGGTCTACCTGAGAACCGGCTCGTGGGCGCTTGCGGGCGTGGCGTACTATGCGCTGCTCGCCGTGGCCGCCGCTCTCGCGACCGCCGCCGTGCGCTGGATCCAGGCGCGGCGAAGGACTGAGGCCGGAGGATGACAGGGCCGGTCCGGATCGCCTTCCGCAGCCGGAGCCCGGCGTCTCTCCCGCGGAAACGAGCAGCTCGACAGGTGGAGGAGGAGATCTCATGAGCCGACTGGGTGCGTTCGTGGCCGTCGTCTGTCTCTTGCTTCCGGCGGGTGCGGGGCCGGCGTCCGCCCGCGGCAAGGATTCGATGGAGATCAAGGAGGGCGCCCTCGACGAGATCCACCTGAAGGTCGAGAGCATCGACAAGGGCGTGCCCGTCGCGATCCGGACCTTCTCGACCGAGGGCGTGGACCTCGGCACGGGAGGCAAGGGGGCCAAGAACGAGCAGCGGGCCGACGCGACGAAGACCATGGTCAAGGTGGCGCCGGACATGCTGACCGAGGCCATCACGAAAGCGATTCAGGAAGCCAAGGCCTTCGGAGAGGTCCTGCCTCCAGGCACGGATCCTCTGCCCGGCAACGCGCTCGTGATCGAGGGGAAGTTCACGAAGATCGATCCTGGAAGCCGCGCCAAGCGGTACTGGGCCGGCTTCGGCGCGGGCAAGAGCGGCGTGGGCGTCGAGGGGACGGTCAAGGACGCCTCGGGGAAGGTGCTCGCGGAGTTCTCGCACGCGAGGAGCTCGGGGATCGGCGTCGGCGGAGGGGACTACGTGAAGTTCCTCTCCGATGACACGAAGGACGTCGGACACGACATCGCGACCTTCCTCGTCAAGTGGGCCACCGGCGGAGATCTCCACGAGGATTGACCGGGCCGGCTCACCGCCCGGCCCGCCGGGTGTGGCGCGCTCCCGGCAGCCGCGGTTCTTGCGGCCGGGACGGGCGGCGGGATAACGTTCCGGCTCTCACATCATCGGCTCACATCTCGAGGAGAATCATGAAGCGCAAGGGATCGGCAGTCTGGACCGGCGGCCTGAAGGAGGGCCGGGGATCTGTTTCCACCGAGAGCGGCGTGCTCTCGTCCACCCAGTACTCGTTCAGCACCCGCTTCGAGAACGGCAAGGGCACCAACCCGGAGGAGCTCATCGCGGCGGCCCACGCGGGCTGCTTCTCGATGGCCCTATCCGGTCAGCTCGGAAAGGCCGGCATGACGGCGGAGCGCATCGAGACGACGGCCAGCGTGACGCTGGACAAGACCGACGCCGGCTTCACGATCACGGCCGTCCACCTCGACGTCGTGGCGAAGGTGCCGGGCGCCGACGCGAAGGACTTCGAGACGGCCGCGGGCAACGCGAAGAGCGGATGCCCGGTCTCGAGGCTGCTGAACGCGACGATCACCATGGAGGCCCGGCTCGAAGCCTGAGCCGTCCGGACGAAAGGGACTCTCGAGGGGACGGTATCTTGAGCAGGCCGGCCAGGGCGCGCCGGAAGCCCGTCGCGAGGAGGGACGGACGGGACCGCTCTGCGGGGCGGAGCCGCGCAGGCGCCTCCACGCCGCTCGCGAAGGCCGTCCGGACCCTGGCGGCCCAGTACGGCCCTCCCAAGGCGCACTTCCCGGTCCGTCCCTTCGAGATGATCCTCTGGGAGAACGCGGCCTATCTCGCCGGCGACGAGCGCAGGCGGCACGCGTTCGAGACGCTGAAGACGGCGGTCGGCACGCGCCCCGAGGAGATCCTCGCGGCGACGACGGAGCGGCTGGAGTCGGTCACGGGACACGGAATCCTCCCCGCGCGCTTCGCGGAGAAGCTCCGGGAGGCGGCCCGGATCGCTCTCGAGTCCTTCGACGGGGATCTCCCGGCGGTGCTGCGGCGGCCCGCGCCCGAGGCCGTGCGGGCCCTCCGGAAGTTCCCCGGAATCGGAGAGCCCGGCGCGGAGAAGATCCTCCTGTTCGCCGCCAAGGCGCCATTCCTCGCCCCGGACTCGAACGCCCTGAGGGTACTCAACCGGCTTGGGATCTCGCCGGAGAGGAAGAGCTACGCGGCGACCTACGCGGCCGCCCGCGATGTGGCCCGCGAGCAGCTCGGAGATGACCCGCGGCGCCTGCGCGAGGCCCACCTGCTGCTTCGCCGCCACGGCCAGGAGCTGTGCCGCCGCTCCGACCCGGCGTGCGAACGATGCCCGCTGGCGCGGGACTGCGCCCACGCCCGGGCCCATGGTCCCGATTGAAAGGGCGGCAGGGTCGGGGGGAGGTGAAGGAGGTGCCACGGTGAGAGGATGGATCTTGGTCCTCGCGGGAACGCTCATGCTGCTCAGCGCGGCGGCCCACGCGGGACTGGGCTGGCCGTTGATGAGCCACGGTCTCGCGGAGGCCGGCGCACCCCCGGATTTGACGAGGGGGCTGGCCACCGGATGGCTCTGGGGTTCGGTCTCGATGGCCTGCTTCGGTGTCATCCTCGTCTTGTACGGGCTCCGATGGCGTCGTGGCGACAGATCCGGTGCCGTGCCGATCCTCGTCGTGGCGGCCGGCTACACGGTTTTCGGCGCCGTGGCGCTGGCTCTGAGCGCGAGCCCGCACTTTCTTCTCTTCATCGCGACCGGCCTCCTGGCGGGGCTGCCGGTGATTGGCGGACAGAAGAGCGGGAAAGTCGAGACCTGACCTGTTTCACCGGCTTCACCAGGGGAGGAGACTGCGTCGCGGCCGAAACGGATTGCGGTGGGTGACACGGACGAGCACCGCGACAACGGATCCCGCGGGAGGACAGTGCCGCATGGCAGAGCTGAAGACTCGGAAGACGGGAAAGAGCGTGAAGGCCTTCCTGGACGCGGTCCCCGACCCCCAGAAGCGCCGTGACGCACAGGCGGTGGCGCGCCTGATGAGGAAGGTGACCGGCTCCCCGCCGAAGATGTGGGGGCCGAGCATCGTGGGGTTCGGCGACTACCACTTCAGCTACGCGAGCGGGCGGGAAGGGGACTGGTTCCTCACCGGCTTCTCGCCGCGCAAGAGCGACCTGACCCTCTACATCATGTCCGGCTTCGTGGGCGCCGACGAGCTGCTCTCCAGGCTCGGCAGGCACCGGAGAAGCAAGGCCTGCCTCTACGTCAAGCGGCTCGCCGATCTAGACATGAAGGTGCTCGAGTCGCTGATCCGCAGGTCGGTCGCGCGCGTGAAGCGCCGCCGGGCCTAGACCGCCCGGGGAAGGTCCTTGGGATGAGGACCGCGCTGATCCCGGGAACGTGCGCCTTCGGCGTCTCGCTGCTCACCCTCTGCTCGGACTTCGGGCTCGGGACGCTGCTCATGCCCGCCTTCGAGCTCTTCTTCCCCGTGCCGGTGGAGGTCGCTTCCACGGCCGTGGTCCACGCCGCAAGCAGGCTCTTCCAGGCCAGCATCGTGTTCGGGGAGGCGCGCCGTGACGTCATCGTCCGCTTCGGCTTTCCGGCCGTGGCGGCGGCCCTCGCGGGGCACCTCCTCGCACCCGGCGTCGCCTGATTCCGGCGAGGGCCTCGCGCCGGAGCGATCGCCGGGCTAAACTGCGGCCCCTTCCGGGAATCCCGCGTCCCCCCGGGGACGCCTCCGAGAGCCATGGAACGCACCGACCTGCGCAACATCGCGATCGTCGCCCACGTGGACCACGGGAAGACCACGCTCGTGGACGCCATGCTCTGGCAGAGCGGCACCTTCCGGGACAACCAGGAGGTCCGCGAGCGGGTGATGGACTCCATGGACCTGGAGCGCGAGAAGGGCATCACCATCATGGCCAAGAACACGGCCGTGAGCTACGGCAGCGTCAAGATCAACATCGTCGACACTCCCGGCCACGCGGACTTCGGCGGCGAGGTGGAGCGGACGCTCCGGATGGTGGACGGCATCATGCTCCTCGTCGACGCCGCCGAGGGGCCGCTGCCGCAGACGCGCTTCGTCCTCTCCAAGGCGCTCGAGCTGGAGCTCCCGGCGATCGTCGTCATCAACAAGATCGACCGGCAGGACGCGAGGCCGGCGGAGGTCCTCAACCAGGTCTACGACCTGTTCATCGACCTCGACGCCACGGACGATCAGATCGACTTCCCGGTCATCTACGCCATCGCGCGCGGCGGCCGCTGCACGACGGCCCTCGGCGAGCCGCTGACGGATCTGCGCCCCCTCTTCGACACGATCGTCCGGCACATCCCGGGTCCCACCGGAGATCCGGAAGGACCGCTGCAGCTGCTCGTGACGAACGTGCAGCCCGACAGGTACCGCGGGCCGCTGGCCATCGGCCGGGTCGTCCAGGGGACGATCCGCGCGCGCCAGGCGGTCGCGCTCTGCCACCGTGGCGCGGAGCCGGCCATCGTGTCGGTCACCGGGCTCTTCGCCTACAAGGGGCTCGACCGCGTCGAGATCGAGTCCGCCGGCCCGGGAGAGATCGTCGCCGTGGCCGGCATGGAGGGGATCGGCCTCGGGGAGAGCATCGCGGACGGGGAGAACCCGGTTCCTCTCAAGCCCCTGCACGTCGACGAGCCGACGATGTCGATGGAGTTTCTCGTCAACGACGCGCCGTTCAGCGGCAAGGAAGGCGCCTACGTCACCTCGCGCCACCTGCGCGAGCGGCTCTGGAAGGAGGCGGCCAACAATCTCGCGATCAAGGTCAGCGAGGGCGACGCGCAGGACCGCTTCGTCGTCTTCGGACGCGGCGAGCTCCAGATGGCGATCCTCATCGAGCAGATGCGCCGCGAAGGCTACGAGTTCGCCGTGGGCATGCCGCGCGTCCTGACGAAGGAGGTCTCCGGGAAGATCCACGAGCCCTTCGAGCTGGCCTTCATCGACGTGCCCGAAATCTACATGGGCGTGGTGGTCCAGAAGCTCGGGGCGCGCAAGGGGATCATGGGGAAGATGGTGAACCACGGATCGGGGCGGGTGCGGCTCGAGTTCTCCCTTCCCAGCCGGGGCCTCATCGGGTACCGCACCGAGTTCCTCACGGACACGAAGGGGACGGGCATGCTCACCCACCTCTTCGCCGAGTACCGTCCCTGGGCCGGGGACATCGTCCACAGGACGACGGGGGCCCTCGTCGCCGACCGGGCGGGCAAGGTGACCTCCTACGCCGTGGTCAACCTCCAGGAGCGGGGCGAGCTCTTCTGCGCCCCGACCGATCCCGTCTACGAGGGAATGATCGTGGGCGAGAACAGCCGGGACGCCGACATCGACGTGAACATCACGAAGGAAAAGAAGCTCACGAACATGCGGGCCTCCACCTCGGAGACCTTCGAGAAGCTCGTACCGCCGCGCCGGATGTCGCTCGAGGAGTCCATCGAGTTCATCCGCGAGGACGAGCTGATCGAGATCACGCCGAAGAGCCTCCGGCTCCGCAAGCGGTGGCGTGATCCGAACGAGCGCAAGCGCCGGGCCGCGGGGCCCGAGCGGGCAGGATCTGCGGCGCCCTCCTCGCCGCGTTGACCGATCACGGGGGACTCCGTCCCGCCGCGCGCGCCGGGACCGTAGCGCCGGAACGTGAAGCCGGCCGCGGGCAGCGCCCGATGCACGGGCCGCCGCGCCGCCGGCGCCGTGATGTCACGGGGAGCGTGAGATGACCGGACTCGAGATCGTCGAGGGCGACATCACGAAGCTCGCGGTCGACGCGATCGTCAACGCCGCGAACACCGGGCTTCTCGGCGGCGGAGGCGTGGACGGGGCCATCCACCGCGCCGCCGGGCCCGATCTCCTCCGGGAGTGCCGCACCCTCGGAGGCTGCCCCACGGGCGGCGCGCGGATCACCAAGGGGTACCGGCTTCCGGCGAGGCACGTCATCCACGCGGTCGGCCCCGTCTGGCAGGGGGGGAGCCATGGAGAGGACGCGCTCCTCGCGTCCGCCTATGCCTCGTCGCTCGCGCTGGCGGAGAGGAACACGATCCGCACCATCGCCTTTCCCGCGATAAGCTGCGGCATCTACGGGTACCCGCTCGGCCGGGCCGCACGCATCGCCGTCGGGACGGTGCGGGCTCACGTCAAGGGGAAGACGTCGCTCGAGAGGGTTCTGTTCGTCTGCTTCGACGAGGCGGTCCGCTCCGCCTACCAGGAGGCCATGGATGCCGGAGATGCCGGCTGACGCCGCAGCGGGAGAAGGTCCGGACCCGGGCGCCGGTGCGGCCTCCGCACCCGAAGGCGCCCTTGCAACGGGGCTGATGGTAGCCCTCGTGATGATCGCCCTCGCTCTCCTGGCCGCTCACTTCCTCCACGCCGGATGGCTCCTTCCCGTTCTGGCCGTCCTGGTTCTCATCGTCATCGCCCCCGTGAGGCGCCGCGGCGTCGCGCGGACGATCCAGGTCGTCCTCGCCCTCGGGTCCCTCGAGTGGCTTCGCACGCTCCTCGTCCTCGTCGCGGAGAGAGGCCGGGAGGGAAGGCCCGCGACCCGCCTCGCGGTCATCCTCGGCGCCGTGATCGTCGTCACGCTCGCCGCCGCCCTTCTCTTCCAGACCCGGCGCCTCCGCGCGCGCTACCGGCTGAACCAGCCGTCGCGCTGAGCCGCTCCGGCCGCCTCCGGGAGCTTCGGCCCGGCGCGGGACCATCCTCC
>OBLQ010000253.1_pt1 | contig 20118 bp, 14 predicted proteins | sample 1519881 | NCBI WGS metagenome assembly OBLQ01 (sample SAMN01911456, study PRJEB22533) | soil metagenome | biome: Soil | place: Malaysia | collected 2012-04-30 | depth DG_metagenome m | reverse complement strand
GTCGTCCATGAGGGGATCCCCGTCGGAGTAGAAGAAGCTGGGCATCCGTGTTCCGGGGAGCTGCTTCTGCGGATCGGTCAGCCACTTGATGACCCATTCGCGCCGGAGCCGGCTCGACGCCATCGTGAGGTTCGGAGCCAGGTCCGCCGCCGTGAGGCCGGGAGGGATGTCGTTGGAGAGTATATGGCACTGCAGGCACCGGAAGGCCGTGAACCACTTCTTGCCCTCCGCGAGCTGCGTGTCGGGAACGGGAGCCCCCGGAGAGACGAAGGGGTAGTGTGCGTCCTCCAGGGCCGCGAAGTAGCGGCCGATGGTGACCGCGTCCTCGTCGGAGAAACTGAAGGTCGGCATGTGGACCTGGACCCAGGGACGGATGGTCGAGGGGCTCTTGAGGAAGCCGAAGAGCCACTCGCTCTGGACCTTCGCCCCCTCCCCGACCAGATCGGGCGGGTAGTAGCCAGGGTCCTTGATGGTCTCGCGGATGGCGCCGCCGGTGCCCTCCACGATGTGGCAGCCCCTGCAGTTGCGCGACTGGACGATCCGCCGCCCCGCCTCGATGGCGGCTTCTCTCGGGGTGAGGTTCTTCACCATCTCGAGCATGGGCTCCTCCTTCGTGAATCCGAGGAGGAGCGTCACCATCTTCGACGCCTCGTCGTCGGAGAAGCCGAAATCGGGCATCTTCAGCTTCTCCTGGGGCGACTTGATCTTGCCGTTGTCGAAGATCCGCGGGTCCTTCAGCTTCTGGAAGAACCAAGCCGGACGCGTGTGCTCGATGTCCACGAACCCGAAGTCGAGCCGCGTGACGAGCTTGCTGCCCTCCTTCGAGAGATCCACGCCGATGGGAAGCGCCTTCTCGAATCCCGGTATGTTGTGGCAGCCGAAGCAGCCGTACCGGCTGATGAGGCGCTCGCCGAGGTAGACGCGCTTCTCGTCCCCGCTCATCGAGGCGAGCTTCGCGTGCGCCTGCTCGTCCGAGAGCTTGGCCTTGAGGTACTCCACGGCCACCGCGTCGAGAAGCTCGGTGTCCTCCGGCGGCGGCGGCTCTATCGGCGCCTTCTTCAGGGTCACCAGGTAGGCCGCCACGTCCGCAGCCTCTCGATCGGTGAGGCGGAGGTTCGGCATGTAGGTCGTCGGGAAGAGCTTCTTGGGATCCTTGACCCAGTTGTAGATCCACTGCTCGCTGAGCTTGTCGCCGACGCGGTTCAGCGCCGGGCCGAAGTCACGGCCGTAGGTCCCCCTCTTCTCCGGGTTCTCGCCGATGCGGTGGCAGCCCTTGCAGCCCCTCTCCCCCACGATCTCGAGGCCCCGTGCCGCGTCGCCTCCCGGCGGGAGCGGCTCGAGGTCGAGCGGCGTGGATTTGCTCCAGATGTAAGAGAGGATGGAGCGGATCTCGACCGCGTTGCGGGCCTGGTCCTCCTCCGTGCTCGTGTTCGTGAGGCCGAAGAAGCGGGGCATCCAGGTGGTGGGCCTGAAGGCCCTCGGGTCCGACACCCAGTCGAAAGCCCAGTCCTGGGACACCTTGGACGCGATGTGGGACAGATCCGGCCCCGGCTTGCGGAGATCCTCGAAGCCGCGGATCTTGTGGCAGCCGTAGCAGCCCGCGCGCTCGATGATGTCCAGCGCCGCGTTCAGCCTCGGGGCGCCCTTGATCCTCACCTCGTGCCGGTGGCACTTGAGGCAGGCGGCCTCGGTGTGCTCGGTCGGGAACATGGGGTTGTCCCAGTCCTCCGATTCGTGCCACCCGTACTTCGCCTTCCACGCCTTCATCTGCTCGTCGCCGCCGGGCGTGTGGTGCGCGCTGATGAAGCTCGTCGCCCGGTCGAGACCCTCGTGGCAGACGGTGCAGCCGAAGTCGGCGAAGGGGTGCTTCGACGTCGAGCCCGCCATGAGGTCCAGGTTCGGGTGGGACCGGAACGGTGGCTGGAGATCGTCGTAGCCCTTCTCGGTGGCCGCCAGGTGGCAGGTCGTGCACCGGTCCACCTTGGGGATCTTGAGGAAGTTCACGTCGTTGAAGAGCTTCGGGAGCAGGACCTGGTTGACCTTGATCGACGGAGCCATGAAGTCGATCACCGGCCGGTCCCGCAGGGAGTTCGCCAGGTTGGGCCCGATCATCGACACCTTGCGCTGCAGCCGGGTCCTCACCTCCGTCAGCGAGGTGATCTTCCGGTTCGTCTCGTCCACGGCGCTGCTGAGGGACTTGAGCTTGGCCTTCGCTGCGTCGCTCTCCCGTGTCGCCTTGTCCTTGGCGACGACGGCCGCCTCGTAGCGCGCGTTCGCCGAGTCGTAATAGCTCTGCGCCCCCTCGACGCCCCTCTTCTGCTCGCGCGCTTCCTCCAGATCGTACTTCGCCGTGTCGTAGTAGGACTTGGCCTCCTTCCACTCCGAGTCGGCCACCCAGAAGCGGTCGCCGGTCGCCTTCACCTCCGCCTGCGCCGCATTCACCTGGTCCGTCTGCGCGGCGAGATTCTTCTGCTCGGCGGCGAGATCGGACTCGAGCTTCTCGAACTTGGGATCCCCCGCGTACTTCTTGTCGAGGTCGGAGATCTGCTTCTCGGTTCGCTGGAGCTCGATGGCGCGGAACTGGCGCTGGTAGTCCTTCCAAGGACGATGGTAGTCGGCCCAGAAGAGCCAGACGATGCCGACGAGCAGCGCAACGCTGCCGGCGGCGAACCAGAAGTTGCGCCGCTCCGCCTTGTGAACAGGAGGGGCTTCGCTGTGAATGACTGCCAAGACGGTTCTCCCGGTGCCCTCAGATGTTGAAGAAGTACTCCGGAATGTTCACGAGGTACTTGAAGTTGAAGGCCCACCGCAGGTACATCTTGATGGGAAGGGCCACCATCGCGAGCAGGAGGAAGACGAAGACGCTGTAGCGGGCGAAACCCATCTTCTGATAGAAGCGCTTGAGGAAGGTCTTCGCCGCGATCCAGGGCACCGCGAACAGGTAGAAGAGCGTGATCAGGATCCCGGGGAACTCCCGAATCAGCCAGAACTTCGGAAGGGGGCGGCCGAGGGTCTTCACCCAGAAGATCTCGGAGAGGTGGACGTTGACCAGCGGCTCCACCTTGTGCACGTCCCAGTACTCGTAGGGACCGAAGAAGTTCCAGTTGGGCCCTCGTAAGAAGGTCCCCGCAAGAATCAGGAGCACCCAGAGGACGAGGAAGCCGTAGAGGAACAGGCCTATCTCCGTCTTGCGTTCCTTGAAGGTGTAGTAGCCGTTCCCCTTGGGATTGGTGTCGATGTACGGGATCGCCATCAGCCCGGCGATGATGAGCCCCGGCAGGAGCACCCCCGCGATCCACGGGTCGAAGTAGACGAGGCTCTCCTGGAGCCCGAGGAAGTACCACGGCGCCTTCGACGGGTTCGGCGAGTTGGTCGGGTTGGCGGGCTGCTCCAGCGGCGCCTGGACGCCGATCGACCAGACGATCAGGAGGACGCTGATCAGGATGAGGCAGATGAACTCGATGTAGACCAGGTGCGGCCACACCATGAGCTTGTCCTTCGTCTCCTCCGCCTCTCCCGGCGGCCCGCCCTGCTCCAGCCTCCGGTCGTTGTCGACGGCCTGCTTCATCGCGAGCCAGACGAAGAAGCCGAGGATGAAGATCATCCCCACGATCGGGATGTTGTCCGGCTTGACGACGATGAGCCTGAAGTTCGGATCGAGCATGCTCAGGCCGAAGAAGACGAGGATGCCCCCGAGCAGCATCGCGGCCCGGGCGGGCTTCACCCACCCCCGGAACCTCAGCATCACGAAGAAGAGCAGCGTGCTGAGCGTGAAGAACTGCACCGGGCCGCAGGCCCAGTCGATGGCATCCTTGATGATCTGCATGATCGCCTCCCCCCCGCGCGCCCGAGCCTCAGAGCGGTCCGGATATTCCGCCGTCCTTCCTCACGCGCCAGAAGTGGATCGCGATGAGGGTGGCCACCACCAGCGGGATGGCGATGCAATGGAGCACGTAGAACCGCAGCAGCGCGCCCGCTCCCACGAACCGGCCCGCCAGCAGCGCGAAGCGGGCGTCGCTGCCGGCGTGCACGAGTTGCACGTTGCCTAAAGCGAGGAGGGACGCTCCCGGCCCTTCGTGCCCCAGGAAGGGGGTGGCCCGCGCCATGTTGGACCCCACCGTGATGGCCCACATCGCGAGCTGGTCCCAGGGGAGCAGGTAGCCCGTGAAGGAGAGGAGCAGCGTCAGAACGAGGAGGATCACGCCGATGTTCCAGTTGAACTCCCTGGGCGGCTTGTAGGAGCCCGTCATGAAGACCCGGAACATGTGGAGCCAGACGGCGATGACCATCGCGTGCGCGCCCCACCGGTGTATCTCCCGCATGATCCCGAGGGGAACCTGCTCGCGAAGGTCCCAGATGTCCGCGTAGGCGTACTCGACTGTCGGGCGGTAGTAGAACATCAGCAGGACGCCGGTGATCGTCTCGACGATGAAGAGGAAGAACGTGACCCCGCCCATGCACCAGGTGTACTTCAGCCGGAGACCCGACTTGCGGACCCTGACCGGATGGAGGTGGAGGAAGACGTTGGTGATGACGGCCAGGGCGCGGTTGCGGTCGGTGGTGGGCGGACCGTGCCGGAAGATCGACTTCCAGATCTGGCTCTCGCGGATGTAGGCCAGGAGGCCCTTCTGAGGGACCTCCGAGGTCGGACTCTCACCCATCTGGGGCATCAGGGCGTTCCCTCAGCCAACGTAGTGCAGGAAGGCGCCGGGATCGCCCCATTGCCCCTTCTCCTGCTGGAAGTGAGTGTTCTTGTCGACGACGATCTGCCCGTCGTCCCCAAGCGTGATCTTGTATCGCTCGAGCGGCCGAGGCGCGGGCCCCTCGAAGTTGATGCCCGATGGGTAGTAGCCGCTGCCGTGGCAGGGGCACTTGAACTTGTTCTCGGCCGGCAGCCAGTTCGGCGTGCAGCCGAGGTGCGTGCAGATGGTCGAGAGGGCGTAGATCCCCTCCTCGTTGCGCACCATCCAGACGCCGTACTTCTCCTTGTACCGCTCGTCCACCCCCATGGCGTAGTCGCTCGGGAAGCCGGCCTTGAAGCTCATCGGGGGCTCGAAGAGGACGTTCGGGAACATGAAGCGCGTCATCGCGGTGAGGGCGGCGCTCATGGCGCCCGTGAAGGCGACCCATGCGATGCCGAGGGAGCTGAAGAAGGTGCGCCGCGTGATGTTGAGGGGCTGGGGGCCCGCCGTGGCGACCGGCTGGACGATCTTCGCGGGCGCGGGAGCCTTCTTCGCGGCGCCGCCCGGAGACGCGGCTCCCCGCTTGCCTGCGGCTACCACGCCGGCCGTGACCACCGCGTCCTCCGGCGGACCCGGCGAGGTTCCCTGCGTGCCTTCCTGACTCATCGAGTTCACGCGCCGGCGGGGATCGGTCCCCGCCGCATGGCTCTCCCTTGTGCGGTGGCAGAAGCGCCGCGGCCACGCAACTCCGCCGGCGGGACATCGCGCTTCCACGATGGGAGCGCGCTCCGCCGGGCCGGTGGACTCTGATGGGATGGCCGCCACCCGCGCACTGCGGGTGGGTGACGGCTTTCAGTTCCCTCCCGAGAAACTGAAAGGCTTCTCGATTCTAACAAAGGATGGTGCGGAGTCAACAAGAGGGACCGGATATCCTCACTTCCATTCATCGATCGCCCGGAGCGCGACGTCCCGGACCTTGAGGCTGGCGTCCTCCCTGCCGACGCGCTCGACGAGCGCGCGCATCTCGTCGCCGCCCAGCAGATAGGCCGCCTGCACCGCGTTGATGCGCGCGTCGATCTTCTGGGCCTCGGTGATGCCCTCGACGCCGTCGAGGTGCGCGGGATCCAGCATCTGCCGGATGACGGGGGCTCCCGAGCCGTCGCGGAGCACCGCGAGGGCGAGCGCGGCGTTCCACCGGACGTCCTCGACGGGATCGTCGAGCCGGGCCTGCATCGCCGGGATCGCCCCGGTGTCCCCTATCTGGCCGAGAGAGTAGAGGGCCATTTTGCGCAGGGCCGGATCATCCCCCTGCAGGATCTCGACGAGCGCGGGGACCGCCTCCCGGTCCTTGAGCCTCCCGAGGGCCCGGATGGCGAAAAGGCGCACCTCGCCGTCCTTGTCCGAGAGCGAGGCCCGGACCTGCGGGGCCGTTGTGGGATCGTCGATCTCCTCGAGAGCGAGGAGAAGGTAGCGCCGGATGAGCGGATCCTCGGTCCTCGGATCGATCAGCGTCGAGGCGATCTCTTCCGCCAGCTTGGGATCCCGGCGCGCGTTCTCGTCGCTCGTGAGGGCACGCGAGAGCTCGAAGGCCGCCTGCCACTTCCGGCCGGTGGCGCCGTTGCGGACCTCCTGGAGGTAGTCGTGGGCGTCGCGCCGTTCGCCTGCGATCCACCCGAACAGCAGGAAGACGAGGACGCTCAGCGCGACGATGACGGCAGGGATGAGGAAGAGCCGTCCCATCTCCCCGGCGAAGCCGGGGCTCTCGTCCGGCTCGTCCGGAGACGCGGGCGCGCCTCCGGTGCCGGCGGCGCGCGTCCCCCCCTCGTCGCCGCGCTGGGGCGGAGTCTCTTCGCGAGGCGGCAGGGCGGGATCGGTCATCTCGGCAGCTCCGGAAGCGGCTCCCCTCTCCCGCCGGGACGGATCTCGCGGGCGGCGCGCTTCCGAACGGGAATGAAAGAGCCTGAAGGCAGGTGATGTTAACATCGCGCAGAGCCGGACCGCCAACCAAGGCGGCCGCACCCGAAGGCTGCGGCCCCATTCCGGAGGGCATCCCGATGCCGGCGCGCGACAGCGCCCTCGTCATCTTCGCCCGAGCCCCGCGCCCGGGCGCCGTGAAGACGCGCCTGGGCCCGGTCTTCACTCCCGAGGAAGCCTGTGAGATCCATCTCGCACTCGCGGGCGACGTCGTCGAGAGGAGCCTTCGCGCGGTGGGCCGAATTGCGGAGGTGGTTCTCTCCTGGAGTGAAGCCCCGGCGGCCGGATCGCTCCCGGCGGGCTTCCCCTCCGCCGACGCCACCGAGCTCCAGGGCAAGGGGGATCTCGGCGAGCGGATGGCCCTGACGATGCAGGCCAGACTCCGGGGCGGATACCGGCGCGTGGCGATCCTCGGAAGCGATGTCCCCACCCTGCCGGACGATCACCTCCGCTCCGCCTTCGAGCTGCTCGGCACGCGGGAAGTGGTCCTCGGGCCGGCCACCGACGGGGGCTACTACCTCATCGGGATGTCCCGCCTTCATCTCAACTTGTTCCGCGGGATGGAATGGGGATCGTCCGGCGTGATCGCGGCGACGAAGAAGCGCCTCAAGAGCGCCCGCGTCCCCCATGGGGAGATCGGTCCCTGGCACGACGTGGACACCGCCGAGGACGTCTCACGTCTCTGGGGGGAGCTGACGCAGCTCAAGGCGCGCCATCCCGAGGCTCTCCCGACCCGAACGTGGGAGGTCCTCCGCCGCCTCGCCCCCGGACGCGCCGCGGGATGAGGCGCACCGGCCGGACCCGTGCGACGGCACGCGAATCCGGCCACCGACACACGGCAACAGGAGACGAACCGACATGGCCGACGAGAACCCGAAATCACGCTCCATCCCCATCAAGGTCACCGACGACATCGTGGGGGGCGTCTACTCCAATCACATGGTGATCTCGCACACGCGCGAGGAGTTCTTTCTGGACTTCTTCAGCATGCTGCCGGAGGCCGGAAAGCTCTCCGCGCGCGTCATCACGAGCCCCGGCCACGTCAAGAGGATCGCCCGGGCCCTCGCCGACAACATCGCGAAGTACGAGGCGCGGTTCGGCCCCGTCACGGAGGCCCCCGAGCCCCAGCCCCCCGGCCCCGTCCACTGAGCGTCCGCGAGGGCTACCCGTCCCTCTCGATGGACCACAGCCGTGCCGAACGCGCGGGGGCGGGTCACCCGGAGCGGAAGTCTGGAGCGGACGGCTCGATCACCGGGAGGCCATCGATCGCCCTCCGCGGAAGGTGGAGCGGAGGGTGACCCGCCGAGGGGCGCATTCACGCCTCATCTTCCCGAACGGGAAACCACATCACTAAGGTAGTCAGCGGCCGTCCCGGGCGCAGCGGCGGGTCACGCGGAGCGGCAGTCTGGAGCGGACGGCTCGATCATCGGGAGGCCATCGATCACCCTCCGCGGAAGGTGACGCGGAGGGTGACCCGCCGCCGCGCCCCCCGGGATCAGCCCGTCGAGACGAGGCCGAGCCGCTCGGCCCACCGGTGGCGGACGTAGCGGACGAGGGCGCGGTTCGGCCCCTCCTCGCCCCGCGCCTCGCGATCCCCGAGCCCCGCCACGAGGCCGAAGGCCTCCGATCTCGACAGCTCGAGCAGCTCCCGGTCCCTGAGGACGTTCGCGATGCGCAGGTCGGGCACGCCCGTCTGCCGCGTTCCCGTGACCTCGCCGGGGCCGCGGATCTCGAGATCCTTCTCCGCGATCCGGAAGCCGTCCTCGGTCTCCGCCATGATCGACAGGCGCGCCTCGGCCTCCGGCGTCAGCGAGCCGGACTCGATCAGGATGCACCACGAGGCGTGCGGCCCCCGGCCGACGCGCCCCCGGAGCTGGTGGAGCTGGCTCAGGCCGAACCGCTCCGCGTTCTCGATGACCATCACGGACGCGTTGGGGACGTCGATCCCGACCTCGATCACGGTCGTCGCCACGAGGAGCTCGATCTCGCCGGCGGCGAAGGACTTCATCGTCGCGTCGCGCTCCGCCGCGTCGAGCCGGCCGTGAACCAGTCCGACCGACGTGTCGGGAAAGGAGCGCTCGAGGTCGGCCGCCATCCGGACCGCGGCCTTGAGGTCGGACTCCCCGGACTCCTCCACGAGCGGCAGGACGATGTAGGCCTGCCGCCCCTGCCGGATCTGCCGGCGCACGAACTCGTAGATCCTCGGGCGTGCCGCCTCCTTGCGCCTGAAGGTTCGGACGGGACGCCGGCCCGGCGGCATCTCGTCGAGGATCGAGAGATCCAGGTCGCCGTAGACGGTCAGGCAGAGCGATCGCGGAATCGGAGTGGCGGTCATCACGAGGACGTCGGGGTGGGTCCCCTTTTCGCGAAGCGCCGCCCGCTGGACGACGCCGAAGCGGTGCTGCTCGTCGACGACGACGATACCCAGACGGTGGAAGACCACCGACTCCTGGATCAGCGCGTGCGTGCCGACGACGAGCTGCCAGAAGCCTCCGGCGATTCCCGCCAGGGTCTGGCGCCGCGCGGCGCCCTTGACGGCGCCCGTGAGGAGGATAGGCCGGTAGCCTTTCCCCTCGAGGAGCTTGCCGAGGCCGCGATAGTGCTGCTCGGCGAGGATCTCCGTCGGCGCCATGAGCACGGCCTGATGGCCGTTCTCCACGGCCAGGAGCATCGCGAGCAGGGCGACGATCGTCTTTCCCGACCCCACGTCCCCCTGGAGCAGCCGGTGCATGGGACCCGCCCGCTTCAGGTCGTCGCCGATCTCCTGGAGGACGCGGCGCTGCGCCGCCGTCAGCCTGAAGGGAAGGACGCCGCCCAGACGCCGGCGGATCTTCTCGTTGACGCGGTACCGGAAGCCGCGCTTGACCTCGGCCGCGTGGCGACGGCTCAGTGCGAGAGCCACCTGCAGCAGGAAGAACTCCTCGAAAATCATTCTTAGATGCGCCGGCGTCCGGAACGTCTGGAGGGCGGCCATGTCGGTGCCTTCCGCGGGGAAGTGCGTGCGGCGCAGCGCCTCGGCGCGGCCCATCAGGCCGAGCCGCCCGCGGAGATCCGCCGGGATCGGGTCGGGCATCTCCGCGGGGAGGGCCTCGAGGATGGTGTGGATGATCCGCCGCAAGGCCTTCGGTGAGAGGCCCGGGAGGCGGCGGTGCACGGGGACGATCCGCCCCGCGTGGATCTCGTCGCCCGGCTCCCGCGTGACGAGCTCCCACTCGGGGGCGACCATCTGGAGCGCGCCCCGGCGTCCCTGGGACCTCGCGGGGTAGCCGTAGAGGACGACGTCGACCCCCTCGTGAAGATGATCCCGGATGAAGGGCTGGTTGAACCAGACGCCCTCGATCGTCCCCGTCCCGTCGTCCACGAGGGCGCGGACGATGCGCATGCGGCGTCTCGACGTCGTGAAGAGCGAGCAGGAGAGGACGCGGCCCGAGATCGTGACGCCCCCGCAGTCCGCTCGCAGCCCCGAGATGGGAAGGAACCGGGTCCGGTCCTCGTAGCGGAAGGGCAGGTGGAGAAGGAGGTCCCCCGCCGTGAGGAACCCCTTCTCCGCGAGGGCCTCCGCCTTCGAAGGCCCTATGCCGCGGATGTAGCGAAGCGGCGATGAGGGATCGAGGGGCCGGCTGCCGCCCCCGGCGCCGGCGCTCCTCCCTGCCATGGCGGCGTCGGCCAACCGGCCTCCCCCTCCCTTCCCGCGGCTACTTCGACGGCGGCGGAGGCTGCGTCAGGTCCGCGAGCTCGGCCAGGGCCTCCTTCCTCTCGGAGGCGAACTCGTCCTTTTCGTTCCACATCGGCAGCTCGTCCTCGGTGGTGAGGAGGTAGCCGATGTACCAGGCGACTCCCGCCGTGTGTGCGAGGCCGTCGAAGTCCCACGTGGAGTCCACCTGGTCCGAAGGCTGGTGGTACTTCTTCGTGAGGTACTCCTGGTACTTCTCCTCGCCCCAGCCCGGCGGCTCGTTCTTGTAGTCGTCGCCGTTCTTGACGGAGATGCTCGGAACGCCGAGGCGCGCGAAGTTGAACTGGTCGGAGCGGAAGTAATGCCCCTTCTCGGGGTGCGGGTCCGGCTCGATCGTGAAGCCGAGCTGCTGGGCGGCCTCATTGACGACCTTGGTGAGCTGCGGCGAGCGGTCCGCCCCGAGGAAGACGTAGTCGGTCGACTCCCCCAGCGGGCTCAGCCCGTCGAGGTTGACGTCGGCCGCGAAGCGGCCCGGGTAGATGAAGAGGTTGTGGCGATCGGTGAAGTGAGCCGAACCCAGCAGCCCTTCCTCCTCCGCCGCGGTGGCGATGAAGAGCACCGAGCGCCGCGGCTTCACGCTGCGCCGCGTGTAGGTGCGGGCGATCTCGAGGAGCGCGGCCACGCCCGTCGCGTTGTCCTCCGCGCCGTTGTAGATGTCGTCCCCGTCGACGGGACGCCCGATGCCCAGGTGATCGTAATGGGCCGTGTAGACGACGAACTCGGCGTTCTTCGCGGGATCGCTGCCCGGGTAGAAGGCGATGACGTTGCGCGTGTTGAAGTTCCTCACCTTGCTCGTCAGGCGTGAGGCCAGCTCGACTCCGTCGAGCGGGATGGGGCGGAAGTCCTTGGACTTCGACTGCTCCATCAGCGCCGTGAGATCCTGATGGCCCATCTGGATGACCTTCGAAGCCGTCTCCTGGCTGAGCCACGCGGCGATCTTCAGCGGGGGAGGTCCTTCGGGATCGAGGGGGTTGTAGTCCTGCTCCTTCCCCCAGGAGCTCTTCACCACGTCCCAGCCGTATCCCGCCATATCCGGGGTGTGGATGAGAAGCGCGCCAGCGGCTCCCTTCTCGGCCGCCACGTAGAGCTTGTAGGTCCACCGCCCGTAGTAGGTCAGGGCCTTGCCCCCGAAGAAGTTCGGATCATCGGACGGCGGGTCGTTCACGAGCATCATCACGATCTTGCCCGTGACGTCGACGTCCTTGAAGTCGTCCCAGCCGTACTGGGGGGCCACGATGCCGTAGCCCACGAAGATGACGGGGCCCGACGCCTCGGCGAGCTCCTTCTGGGACTCGGTCCAGTAGACGGCTTCGTCGAGGTACTTCGGATTGAAGGTCTCCGTGTCGTTGCTGAAGGCGACAATGCTCTGGTTGGGATCCAGGTTGACGCCGACGAGCGGCACGTCCTGGAAGTAGGAGGTCGTCTTGGCGGCCGTGGGGACGGGCGCACCGAGACCCATGAGCTGGAACTGGGCTCCGATGTAGTCGGCGGCGATTTCGCCGCCGAGCTGTCCGGTCCCGCGTCCCTGCAGGTGGTCACTTGCGAGGAAATCCACGTGGGCTTCGATCTCGCGGCCGCCGATCCCGCGGAGGGCCGCCTCGACCGCCCTGCTGAGCTCTTCACCACCCGCGGCCTGCTGCTTCGGGGCGTTCTGGGCTGCGGCGGGTGTGATCATGAGCAACAGCGCTGCCAGAACGGGAAGGGATTTGCGCGAAATCGACATCCGAGTCTCCTTTATATCCATGTGTTCGGAGGGTAAGGTGGGCGATTATAGTTCAACGGACCTTCAGGGGTGAAAACCACGGAGCCGCATCCCCATGAGCCTGCCCGTCGGACCGGATGATATCCAGCGTGCGCAGCGGATCCTGGCGGGCCGGATCCACAGGACGCCGTGCCTGCCTTCGCGCAGCCTCTCCGATCTCGCCGGTTGCCGCCTGCACCTCAAGCTCGAAAACCTCCAGAAGACGGGCTCCTTCAAGCCGAGAGGGGCGGTCGTCAACCTCGCGGGGCTTTCCGAAGAAACGCTGCGGCGCGGCGTGATCACGGTCTCCGCCGGCAACCACGCCCAGGCGGTGGCCTGGGCCGCGGCCTCCATGGGCTGCTCCTCGGTGGTCGTCATGCCCTCGAGCGCGTCCGCCGCCAAGGCCGAGGCGGCGCGGGGATACGGCGCCGAGGTGATCCTTCACGGCGACCTCCGCCAGATCTTCGGCCGGATGGAGGAGATCCGCGCGGAGCGGCGGCTCACCTTCGTCCACCCCTTCGACGCTCCCGCAACGGTCGCGGGACAGGCGACCGTGGGCGCCGAGATCCTCGAAGACGTGCCGGACGCCGATCTCGTCGTCGCGGGCATCGGCGGCGGAGGGCTCATCAGCGGAATCGCCCTCGCCGTCAAGGAGTCGCGCCCCGCCTGCCGCGTCATCGGCGTGGAGCCCGAGGGGGCGCCGGCCATGCGACGGAGCCTCGACGAGGGCCGGCCCGTGCACCTCGACGCCATCGACACGATCGCCGACGGACTCGCGGCCCCCTTCGCAGGGAGCCTCAACTTCGAGATCGTCCGCAGCCGGGTGGACGACGTCATCACGATCCCCGACGGTGAGATCCGCCGCGCCATGCGCCTGCTGCTCGAACGCTGCAAGATCCTGGTCGAGCCGGCCGGGGCGGCCGCCACCGCCGCCCTGCTCTCGGGCCGGATTCCCGTCCGCAAGGATGAGCGCGTCGTGAGCGTCGTCAGCGGAGGCAACGTCTCCGCCGAAGACCTCGCCCGCTTCCTCACGACAACCTGACGACTCCCCCGCCCCGCGCCAGAAATCGGATAGGCACCGAGCCGCCGGCCAGCGAGGCGGCGGGTTGCCCGGAGCGGAAGTCTGAAGCGGACGGCTCGATCTCCGGAAGGCCTCCGATCGCCATCCGCGCAAGGTGGAGCGCAGGGCAATCCGCCGCCTCGCGCCCGCTCCGCGCCAAAGACCAGATCAGCACCGGCCCACCGGCCAGCGAGGCGGCGGGTTGCCCGGAGCGGAAGTCTGGAGCGGACGGCTCGATCCTCGGGAGGCCCCCGTGCCTCCTCCGCGGAAGGTGGAGCGCAGGGTGACCCGCCGCCTCGCACCCGTCCGCGCGAGAGATTGTCACCGGCGCGAGAGCACCGGGCAGTAGAGACCCTTGCGCTCGCGCTCCCACCAGTCGCCCGTCCGTGCCCTCTCCTCGAAGCTCGTGAACCTGTAGTCCCACAGGACGGCGCGCACCTTGGCCGGCGCGCGCCCCCCGAAGGGCACGGACTCGAGCAACCCCTCGACCTCCGGCGACGGCTCCAGCAGCCGCTCCATGAAGGCCACGAGCCACGGGTTGCGGCGGCAGGTGCCGAGCGCCGCGAACCACATCTGCCAGTCGAGCCGCGGCTGGTGCGGGGCGACGAAGGCCGGACGCCGCGACGGATCGCCGGGCTTCCACCGGAAGACGTAGGGCGCCCAGGTGACGCCGTCCATGCTCGCCTCGATGGAGATCTCGGGGCGGCTGGTGGTCATGTCCACGAAGAGGCCGTAGACGTTGAGGGAGCGGAATGGCGAGATCCATCTCAGCGTCGCCTCGATGGGAGCCGGGATCGTGTCCAGGAGAAAGGCCCGCTGGGCCTGAGCGAAGCCGCTCACGATCACCACGGCCGCGGCCACGGTGTAGCCCGCCCACCGCAGGCGGCCAGGCCGGGGCGGCACGGCATCGCCGGGACCGAGCCGGCGGCGGATGAAGCGCGGCCAGCCCGCCTCGTCCACCAGGGGGAAGCACAGGCAGATCGTCAGCCAGTTGAAGAAGGCGAAGTTCCCCGTCGCGATCAGGACGAGCTGGAACCCGGCGAGCCCCCAGAACGCCAGGTGTCTGAGCCTCCGGGGGGCGAAGATCAGGACGGGCAGCAGGAGCTCGGCGACGAACATGAGGAAGGTCGAGGCCTGCTGGATCCACATCGGCAGCTGGTACATGTACCAGGCCGTCCACGTGGGGATCGGCTGCGTCATGTAGTGGTAGGCCACCGCGGTGAGGTTGCGCCAGACGGGATCGCCGCCGCCCAGCTTGGCCCAGCCCGATCCGAACATGAGCCGGAAGAGCAGCCACCAGAGAAGAAAGCGGACGATCGGAGAGGGCTCCCGGGCGCGCCACCCCGTCGGGCGCCATCCGGACGGGAAGAGGAAGACGGCCAGGAGCCCCGCCTCAAGGAGGAGCGTGTCCCACTGGAAGCCGAGAAAGAGCCGCACCGCGTGGGAGAGGGAGAGATAGAGGATCCAGGCCGCGGCCGCGGAGAGGGCCGGCGCGATCCCCGCAGCGAGGACCAGCGAGACCCCCGCCCCCGCAACGCACATTCCCACCAGCGCTCCGTCGCCGTCGGCGAACCAGGCCAGCGTGGGCAGATAGTAGAAGCGCTCCCACCCGATCTTCGCGCCGACCTGATCGAGCCACGGCGCGATGGGCGCGATGCCTTCCTTCCCCGCCAGCCCCCGGATCTGGACTCCCAGCGAGACGAAGGCCACGAAGTAGACGAGCCCGAGCCCGAGCAGGAAGAGACGGGCTCCCGACCGGAAGGATGCCGGGGAGGGCGCGCCTCCCCAGAGCCAGCGCGTCAGCGCCGAGAAGAAGACGCGGTGGGAGGCGACGACCTTGTAGACGCCCTCCGTGACGGGAGCGACGCCGGGCACGGTCCGGTAGAGCCGTAGCGGGCCGCCTCCGCCCTTCGCGGCCGCGAGAGCGCGGAAGACCGCCTCGGCCCCCGAGGTGACCGTGCCGTCGGGCTCGACGAGCTGGACGGCGTGGCGGAAAGCGTCCTTCGGTATCTCCGGGAACCGCTCCGGGATCTGCTGCCAGGCGACGTACTCGACGGCCTCGCCCGTCGCTCCGCGCCAGCGGCCGATCCAGTAGCGGCAGAAGCCGCAGTCGCCGTCGAAGAGGAGCGTGGGCCGTTCGGGGGGAGAGGCCACGCGGCCCATCCGCGATCAGGCCTCGCGGGGTCCGACCCCGGTGAGCCGCTCGAGGAGGCGCCGGGTGTAGACGCCCACCATCCGCTTCCGGTAGCTGGGCGGGAAGAGGACGTTGCGCACCGGCATCGATCGCTTGCGGACTTCCTCCGCCACGTGCACCACGAGGTCGCGCGAGATCTTCTCGCCCTTGAGGCTGTCGGTGACCTCGGGGAAGAGCGTCGGAGTCATGGAGACGGCCGTCACGGAGATCCTCAGATCGGCCACCCTCCCGTCCTCCTCCCACAGCGCCGCGGCCACGCCCATGTCGGGGAAGTCGAAGCTGTCGCGCAGGCGGAGCTTCGCGTAGCCGCTCCTCGCCTTCGCGGCGGAGCCCGGCAGCAGGATGGCCGCCAGGATCTCGCCGCGCGTCAGCACGTTCTTGCGGATGCCGTCGGGACGGTAGAAGTCGGCGGCCGGGATCTCCCGCTCGCCGTCGAAGCCGATGAGGAGGTAGGAGGCCCCCAGCGCCTGGAGGACCGGAGCCGTGTCGCCCGCGTAGATGGCGTAGCAGATCTCCTTCTGCGGCACGACGAGGCAGACGTCCCCGTCCGCCTTCATGCAGAAGCCCTTCGACGCCCGCCAGTCGAAGCTCTGGTTGAAGTAGTAGCAGCGGGTCTCGACGAGCTGGTTGCCGCCGATCGTCCCGCTCGATCTCACGAGCGGCGTCGCGAGCTGCGCGAGGGCCTCGTGAAGGCCGGGCAGGGCCGATGCGACGCGCGCGTCGCGCTCGAGATCGGCGAGCCGGCACATCGCGCCCACCGCGAGACGGCCGTCCTCCGTCTCGTGCAGCGCGCGGGAGAGGCTCTCGATCCTGCCGAGCGAGATGACGTCGCGCCTCGGGTTGAGGCGGTTCTTGTAGTTGGGAAGGAGATCCGTCCCGCCCGCGACGTAGTCGAAATCGCTCCCGCAGTCCCCGGCGACGAGGAGCGCCTGCTCGACCGACCCGGGCCGGTGAAGCCTGAAGGGAGGGAGGATCACGGGCTGGCCGCCGCGCGGACGGGGCCCGAGGGAGCCTGCCGGTTCGCGCCCTTCGAGCGGAGGATCTCGGAGAGGATCCGGTCGGGCGTCATGGGGAGCTCCTGCATCCGCACGCCCACCGCGTCGTAGATGGCGTTGGCGACGGCGGGCAGAATGGGCAGGAGGGGGCCCTCCCCGCACTCCTTCGCGCCGAAGGGGCCCTCGGGATCGTCGCTCTCGATGAGGAAGACCTCGACGGGCGGCATCTGCTTCGCCGTCAGGGTCCTGTAGTCGAGCAGGTTCGCGTTGAGGACGTTGGCCCTGTTGTACCCCATGTCCTCCGTGAGGGCCTGCCCCAGTCCCATGTGGATCGAGCCGACGACCTGGCCCTCGACGGCGGTCGGGTTGAGGGCCCGCCCGCAGTCGTGCGCCGCCCAGATCCTCTCCACCTTCACGAAGCCGGTTTCGGGATCGACATCCACCTGCGCCACGTAGGCCTGGAAGGAGTAGCTGGGCGAGAGGCCGGCCGCCGCGCCCTTGTGCTTGCCGCCCATCGGGGGCGCCGCGGCGTAGCAGCCGCGAGCGATGAGCGCTCCCTTGCCCGACAGCGCCTCCTGGAGCGCGTCCATCCAGGGCACGCTGATGTCCGGATTGGGACGGTAGTCGATTCGGCCCTCGCCCACGGTGAACCCCTCCGCGGGGTAGCCCGTCAGCCGCGATGCCGCCGCGATGAGCTCGCCGCGAATCTGCTCCGCCGCCCTCCGCGCGGCGTTGCCCGCCATGAAGGTCACGCGCGAAGAGTAGGAGCCGAGGTCGACGGGATCGGAGTCCGAGTCCTGCGAGAAGATCCGGACGCGATCGAGCCCGATGCCGAGCGGCTCGGCGACGCACTGGGCGAGCATCGTGTCGGAGCCCTGCCCGATCTCCGCCGCCATGCAGTGGACGGTGACGCCGCCGTCCGTGTCCACCTTCAGGTGGACCGTCGACTGGGGCACCTTCGCCCAGTGGATGGGAAGCGCGGAGCCCGAGATGTAGAAGCCGCAGGCCACGCCGATCCCCCGCCCGTAGGGAAGCTTCCGGTGCTTGCCATCCCAGCCGGAGGCCTCCCGGACCCTGGCCAGTCCCTCCCGGGTGCCGTTGGACGTGATCCGGAACTCGTTGATCGTCTTCGTGTTGGCGCCCAGGAGGTTCCTCAGGCGGAAGTCGATGGGATCCAGCCCCCCCTTCTCCGCCAGGATGTCCATGATCACCTCCATGGCGAAGCGCGAGTTCACCGCGCCGTGGCCGCGCATCGCGCCGGAGGGCGGCTTGTTCGAGTAGACGCGCTTGCCCGAGTACCTGAAGGCGGGGATGCGATAGGGGCCCATGCAGAGAACGCCGTTGTAATAGGTCGTGACCACGCCGAAGGATCCCCAGGCGCCGCCGTCAATCCTCGCCTTCAGATCGAGCGCGGTCACCTTCCCCTTGCGATCGACGGCGATGGCCATCTCCGTCCGGGTGGGATGCCGTCCGTGGTTCGTCAGGAAGACTTCCTCGCGGTCGAAGAGGATCTTCACCGGCCGGCGCGTCCTGCGGGAGAGCAGCGCGGCGATCATCTCGTGCGGGAAGGGATCGCTCTTCCCTCCGAAGGCGCCCCCCACCATGGGCCGGATCACGCGGATCCGGTGCATCTCCATCTCCATCACCTCGGCGAGCGCCCGGTGGACGTAGTGCGGCACCTGCGTCGCCGACCAGAGCGTCAGGCGCCCGTCGTGATCGAAGTGGGCGATGACGCAGTGCGGCTCCGTGAAGGCGTGGGTGACGGCGGCGAACTTGAAGTGGCGGCGCTCGACGAAGGCTGCGGATGCGAGGGCGCCCTCGACGTCGCCGAACTCCTGATCCACGGCCTTGTGGACGTTGGTGCCGCCGACGGTCTTCTCGTGGATCGGCTCGTCGGTCTTCGCGAGCCCGTCGTCGATCGTCATGACCGGCTCGAGCTGCTCGTAACGCACGTCGATGAGGCGGAGCGCCTCGAGAGCGATCTCCTCGCTGTCGGCCGCCACCGCGGCCACGGCGTCCCCGACGTAGCGCACCTTTCCGAGCGCGAGCGCCGTCTCGTCCTTGCTGATGGGCAGCACGCCGAACCTGCCGGTCGCCTCCTTGCCGTGGATCACGGCGTGGACTCCGGGGAGCGCCAGGGCCCTGGAGGTGTCGATCGAGAGGATGCGCGCGTAGGGCAGCGGGGAGCGCAGGATCTTTCCCGTCAGCATCCCGGGAAGCCTCAGATCGTCCGTGTAGACGCCGGCACCGGTGACCTTCTTCACGGCGTCGACCAGGGGCGTGCGCTTGCCGACGACACCCACCGTCATTCCTCCTTCGCCACGGCCGCCGGGGAGACGTAGGTCCCGGCGGCCTTCCTCCGGGCCACGTCCGCCGCGGCGCGGGCCACGGCCTCGATGATCGAGACGTAGCCCGTGCAGCGGCAGACGTTGCCGCTGATCGCCTCCCGGATCTCTGCCTCTGTGGGCTCCCCCTTCTCCTCGACGAAGGCGAGGGCGGTCATGATGAAGCCCGGAGTGCAGAAGCCGCACTGGCTGGCGCCGGTCTCGACCCAGCTCTCCTGGAGCGGATGGAGCCCTTCGGCGCCCGCGACGGCCTCGATCGTCGTGATGGACTTCCCCTCGGCCTCCAGTGCGAGAGTGAGGCAGGAGAGTGTGGGGCGCCCGTCGATGAGCACGGTGCAGCAGCCGCAGGTGCCCATGTCGCATCCGCGGCGCGTGCCGGTGAGGCCCAGGGTCTCGCGCAGGACGTCGAGGAGCACGTCGTAGGGACGCACCGCGATGCGATGGACGGCGCCGTTGACGCGGAAGGACGCCAGCGTCCGGTCCACCTTCTTGCCGATCTTCTTCAGCTCCGACACGCCCTCTCCGCGCGGCCCTTCGCGGCCGCCTGCCTCAGCGCCGATCCTTCTCTTCCCTGCCGCCTTCGGCGGCCCGGAGCGCCGACATGTACTCCGCGGCGGTGTTCATCCCCGACAGCACGCCGGGCCCTGCCGCCGGCACCTCGATCCGGTCGGCGCCCCGCATCCTCAGGTACATGTGCAGCGGCACCGCATCGTCCATTCCCAGGATGGCGAGCCTGTGCTCAGCCCCCAGCAGGAGCGGATGACCCCGCCTCCCCTTCCAGGCGGGAACGAAAATCCCCCTCGCGCCCGGAGGCTCTCCGATCCGGCGCGCCAGCGCGGCCACGTCTGCAGCCTCGAGGAGCGGGTGGTCGCCCGGCATGACGAAGCACCCCGGAGCGGTGGCACCGGCCGCTCTCAGCCCCGCCTTGACGCTGGACGTCTGCCCCAGCTCCCATCGCCCGTTCACGATCGGGATGATGTCCCGGCCCTGGCGGATCCCGCAGAGGACCTCCCGGGCGCGACATCCGAGGACGAGGATCAGGGGTCCCTGGCCCGCTTCCCGGAAGGCGTCCAGCACCCGCTCGAGGCAGGGACGCCCGCCGACGGGCAGCAGCGGTTTCGATCGGCCCATCCGGCGGGATGCTCCGGCCGCGAGCACGATCGCCGGTAGGCGCTCCACTGGACCTATCTCCCTCTCTTCAAAGACGATCGGTCTCTCACCATACGGCGGGGGCAGGGACGAGTCAACAGAGAGCCTCCGGCACGCGACACCGGGCTCAGAAGAGCTGGCGCAGCCACGGCAGTCCGCTCCACGCGATCCACGCCCACAAGAGCCCCCGGAAGGCCAGCAGCGTGGCGAAGCTCGGACGCCGGAAGGCGCGGGGGAACACGACG
>OBLQ010000252.1_pt1 | contig 20121 bp, 18 predicted proteins | sample 1519881 | NCBI WGS metagenome assembly OBLQ01 (sample SAMN01911456, study PRJEB22533) | soil metagenome | biome: Soil | place: Malaysia | collected 2012-04-30 | depth DG_metagenome m | reverse complement strand
CTGGCGGAACCGGCGGAGGTGGGATAGCCCTCGAACACCAGCGTGGCAGCGCCCTCTCCCGATTGCATTCCCCGAATCGAGCCCGGGTTGGCCGCAAACGAGCTGACCGCCGTCCCGTCGCGCTCGATGCGCACCAGGGACCAGGCGTTCTTGTTGTAGGAGAACTCCCACTCAATGGGAACGGTGGACTGGAGCTTCACGTCGACGGCCACGCCCTCACCCTCTCTGCGAACGAACGCAGACCCGGAAACCGTTCCATCCTCGGTATCCACCGGAATGGTGGCGATGGCGCTGGCTTCGCGGGCGCGCTCCCGGGCCTCGACGGAATGTGACATCCGGATCCGGTGCACGACATCAAACACCGTCGGTTTTCCGTACTGAAACGCGGCGAAGAAGAGAAAGCCGGTCGTGAGACCCAGCAGGAACGTGGTCCATTCGCGAATGCGGTTGGAACGAGTTGCGCGGGTCGTGCTGGTTGAGCCGGTCATGGGCGTGGTTGGCATCGTCAATCGTCTCCGCGCACGTTCCCGCGCAGGCGTTTGGTCGCCGAGCGGCGGCGCTTGTCGTCGACGCGACGAACTTTCGCCGCGTGCGGTACGCGCGTTTTGCGCCGGGGTTTGGGGGGTGTGGAGGCGGCGCGGATCATGTGCACCAGACGTTCAATGGCATCGGCGCGGTTGCGTTCCTGCGTGCGGAACCGCCGCGCCGTAATCACCAGCACTCCGTCCCGCGTGAGCCGCGATCCGGCCCGCGCCATCAGGCGCTGGCGCACCGCATCCGTGAGCCGGCGCGAATGCGCCACGTCAAAACGCAACTGTGCGGCGGTTGCCACCTTGTTGACGTTCTGCCCGCCCGGTCCGGATGAGCGCACAAACGTGATCTCAATCTCCGATTCGTCGAGGATGATGGTGGGGGTGACGCGAATCACTATTTCAGCAGCACCATCTTTCGCGTCTGTGCCACCAGCCCGGTATCCAGCCGGTAGAAATAGACGCCGCTGGCCAGCGGCTGGCCGTGATCGTCGCGTCCGTTGAACTCCACCCGGTGTTCTCCCTTCGACTCCATGCGGTCCACCAGCGTGCGCACGCGACTGCCGGCGGCATCGAAAACCGTGATGCGCACGTGGCCCGCGTTCGCCAGTGAATACTCGATGGTGGTGGACGGGTTGAAGGGATTGGGATGGTTGGGACGCAGCTCCGTCGGAACCGGCAACCCACCCGCGGCCGTGGTAATGGGAGTGAGCCAGATTCCATCCAGCAGCCCGTACAGACTCTTGTTTTCGCCGTAGTTGATCGACGTCGCCAGCGTATCGGGCAGATATCCGGGCGCGGTGAAGATCAGCGTCACCGGTTCACCGGTGCCACGCGTCGGGCCGTCGTCGTAACGGAATGTGAAGCGGCCACCCGCCGGCACGTGCTGCGAGAACGAACGTTCCGCGGAAAGCGCGGTAAAGTTGGGTACGATCTGCTGCGAGAGCTTGTCCCGCACTTCACCGGTGATCGAACCCACCTGGTACGGGCCGGCCAGGCTGGTGTTGAGCGACGCGCGGCCGTCGCAGGACTTTTCGAAGTACTCCTCCCACGCGGCGCGGAAACCCGCGATCTTGTCGAGCTCCGCCTGCGACGGGGTGGTGCCCGCCGCAATCAGGAAGATGAATGCCTGGCGAAAATCGTGGGTCTCGTTCGCCTCCGTGGGCGTACGTGGCCCCTCGGCGTTGATGATGTCGTTCATCGACACCCCCACATAGGCGCCGTTGCACGTCGACCCCAGCAGCGGCGTCCCCACGGAGCGGGCGCTGAGCGGGTCATTGGTCGGACTCGAGATATAGTAGGTGGCCTTCACTTCTTCCGGTTTGCGCAGGCCGAACAGGTATTCGTCGAGTTCGGAGTAATAGTCGATATTGGTCGGGCAGGTGTAGCTGCTGCCCCCGGTGTTCACCCAGTCGCCGCCTTCGAGCGAACTGTGGTCCACGTCCGCGTAGTAGCTCCAGTGTGCAAGTGCGCGCCCGAGCAGCATGTCGCTGGGACCGCCCCCCTTGTCGAACATGATGTAGGCGCCCCACCGGTGGCCGGATTCCTGGCCCATGATGGTCAGAAAGTTGTTCCCCTTGCCGAACACGCGCGCGGTCGGGTCGGCCGAAGACCACACGCCCAGCGAGTTCATGTTGCACAGGCTTTTCAGTGCGCCGCCCGATCCATACTGGGCGCTGGAGTCAAAGGTACCCTGCCCGATTCCGGTCACGTTGTTCTGGATGTTGCGTTCGTATGCAAACGCGCTGCCCATGTCCTGCGTGAAGTTGGTGAAGAAGACCACCTGGAAGAAATCGTCCGGGAATTCGGTATAGAAGCGGTTGAGGAGAGCCACTTCATCCACCAGCGGCACGGCATGGCTGTAATACTGCTCATACATCGCGGCGCCCGGCGCACTCGAATGCGGGAGGCCGGAAGAAAGGCTGATCTGCTCCAGCGTCGCGACACCACCCGGGTAGTACCCGGTGATGATGGGCGCTCCGTTGGCGGCGGTCGTGGATCCAATTCCATTGTACGTCACGGTGAAATTGCCGTTGGGATAGAGCACGAGCTGAAACGTGTTCGACGCCGGGTTGGCGTACTCGAACACCGAAATCCAGCTCACGATGAACTTGCCGGCGCCACTGCGTACACGCACGTCACCGTTTGCGGTTTCATTGAGATCCAGGTAGTAGGGCGCAATCTTGGGCGTCGTGCTGTAGAAGTCTGCATCGTTGTAGAATCCGTTGGGATTGGGAACGGCGCCGAAAGAAACGATGCCGTTTCCACTCACATACATCTGGTTGTAGCTCTGTCCCTCGAAGGGAAAGCTGAACGGCAGGTTTACCAGGATGGCGCCGTCATCTCCGGGAGCAATCAGCGTCCCCAGCGTGTCGTCATAGCTGTAAGCGACCTGCGAGGCGGTGAATACGCCGCCGCCATCATTGGCGTACTGGAATGTTTTGTTGTCGGTGTCAAAGGCGTTGGTGCCGCTGAGGGTCAGAGACCCGTCGTCCTCAATGACCCACACGTTGTTGTACACGTAGTCGAGACCGGCGGCGACTCGGGACTTCAGCCCCTGGCGAAGCAGTTGCTGGTTGTTGAGGTGCATGGCCTCCATTTCCCGGTTCTGCGTCTCGTTGCCCCGGTAGGTGCCGCACGTGAAGACGGTCTCGCCCAGCGGCGTGTACGTTTGTTGCGGGGTCGTGGTGCGCACGGGACGGCCGGGCTGCGTGGCGGAGTAACCGGTGGATGCGATGAGCAGCATGCCTGTGGCAAGGGCAAAGAATGCGGAGTGTGGCGGCCTGTTGCGCGGCGTCATTGGGATGCGACCTCCTCGAGCAGTCAATTCCAAGCGGGCCCTGCCGGGCGATGGCGGGTACTCGATACTCTATAATGATGGCATCGAAACGCGGACTCAGGCAATGCTCAGCTGAGGTCTTTTGGGGAATTTCGCGCCTTTCCAGGGAACATCTCCAGCTTCACAACCCGTCCATCCAGCCCTCCGTTGGCCAGCGGCTTTTTGAACGCGGGTCGTAGACCGATCGACTTGATGAGTTCGCGGTCACCGAAGTAGATGAACGCCGTCGATCCCGTGCACCGATGCTTGAGAAAATCGCCCAGATTGCGCACGAACTCCGGCATCGCGGCGCGTTTGCCGATGCGAAGTCCATACGGTGGATTGGTGACGATCGCGGACTCCGCAATGTGCTCGATGTTTTCGTAACGGCAGGCATCCACGGCCACATCACGACCGCCGGGAAGACGCGCCAGGTTGACGCGCGCGGCATGCACGGCGTCGCGTGATGCATCGCTGCCCCGAATCAGTCCCGGCGGCAGCGGACGAATGTCCGCGTCGCACTGCTTCTTCACCGACTCCCACGCGGCGGCATCGAAATCGGGCAGGAAACGCACACCCTGCTGCGGACGCAGAAACGCGGCGGGAATCCGGCAGTAGCGCATCAACGCCTCGCACAGAATCGTCCCCGAGCCGCACATGGGATCGACCAGCGGCACCGAGCCGTCCCATCCCGTCATGGCCAGCATGACGGCCGCCACCGTTTCCTGCATGGGAGCCTCGATTGATTCCACGCGATATCCGCGCCGGTGCATGGCTCCCCCGGAAAGATCGAGACTGATGGTGGCGCGGTTGGCGTGCAGGTACAGGCTGATCCACAGGTCGGGGTTTTGCGGTTCCACGTTGGGACGCTGACCGGTCCTGTCGCGGAACTGGTCGACAATGGCGTCTTTCACCGTGAGCGCCGCGTACTGGGAATGGCGGATGGCGCTGTTGGCGACGGTGGCAAATACTGCGAAGGTGCGCCGTGTGGTGAATATCGACGTCCAGTCGATGGACTGCGTGCGCCGGTACAGGTATTCCGGGTTGTGGCACTGGAAGCGGATCAGCGGGCACAGCACGCGCGACAGGGTGAGCGCGCCGTAGACGATGCGGTAGAGTTCATCGCGGCCGGCATGAAAGTACAGGCCTCGATACCCCGCGGTGATGCCGGTCGCACCGAGCCGCGCCAGTTCCTCACCGGCCACCTCCTCGCCCCCGTCCGGCACCTGAGCGAAGAACGGATCGCCGGTCTGATAGAGAAATTCGGTGCTCACCACTCGCCGGCGTAATCGGTGCGGTCGGGGCGCGTGGCGCGGCGCAGCCGCTCGAAGAGCAGTCGCTCGATCTGTCGCAGATGCAGCAGATCGTGCGCCGCCCAGGCGCACAGCATGGACGCCGCCGTGAACTCGCCCAGTCTGGGGTGATGATGCGCGGCCTCCCAGTTGGCGTCGTGCAGTCCGGCCAGCCAACCCAGCGACGCCGCCCGTTCCCGCATGAAATCGGCGCGCAGAGATTCCAACGTGCGATCGTTGAACTTGCCGTCCCGCACCGCGCGTGGCGGATCGAGGGGCGGCCACGACTCCCCGGGATGATTCAGCATGTAGTCGATGCGCAGGCGGAAGTCGTTGCGCTCTTCGTCGATGAGGTGCCCCAGAATTTCATGGACAGACCATTTCCCCGGCGCGGGCGCCACCCGTGCCACGTCCGGGCCGACACCCGCTGCCAGCGCGTCAATGGCGCGAGCGCTGGCGTCGAGTTGCGCCTGAACCTCGGCGAGCAGTGTGTTCATTGCTTCTTGTACTTCCCGGACTCGATATAGGGCTTGAACCGCTCGATCAGAAAGTGCTGCCACACGCGTTCCACCACATCGCTGGCTCCCTCGTCGAACGCACCTGCGGCCGACGCGTGCAACGTCATGCGCGTGGAGTCCGTACCCACCGCTTCGAATGTGTATGTGCACACCAGGTTCACGGCCGTGCCCGAGAGCCCCAGCGGGCCGGTGAAGCGAATGGTTTTGGGACGGTCGCAGTAAATGACTTCCGCGTGCTGTGCGCCGTTGCCCTGATCGTCGAACTGTTCGATGAAGTGGCCGCCCGCTTTGGGCTCGAGGATCAGGGATTTCGGATGCGGCGAGAAGGTGTGATCCCACCAGCCGCTGACGTCGCCCGTCGCCGCGTCAAAGATCTCTTCCGGCGTTCCCGGCAGCGTCAACGGAATGTCGAAGGAAAAGGCGTTCACCGCCATGGCTTTGGGCGTTGCCTTTGCCGGTGGCGCCGATTGCGCCGTCGCCAAACAGGCCAGCAGGCAGCAGACGAGTCGCAGCATGTCCCGCTCCTAGTACTGCGCCAGGATGGGCACGACTTCTTTCTGGATGCCGCCGGTGACGTGCACCTGCCCATCGCCGTCCACGAATACATCGACCTCACACCGAACCCCGAACTCCGGCAGATAGATTCCCGGTTCGACGCTGAAGCACGTGCGCTTGAGAATGCGCCGCTCGTCGTGGGTTTCCAGATTGTCCATGTTGGCGCCGTTGCCATGCACCTCGTGGCCGATGCTGTGCCCGGTGCGGTGCACGAACTTGTCCCCATAGCCCGCTTTGGTGATCACGTTGCGCGCGGCGTCGTCCACCTGCCACCCGTAGACGGGGCGACCGGCCTTGAAGGCATCGCGCACGGCGTCGATGGCGGCGTCACGCGCCGCGGCCACGATGTTGAACACCTTGGTATATTTCTCCGGCACCTTCTCGCCCATGTACCCGACGCGGGTGATGTCGCTGTAGACGCCGCCCGGACGGTCCACTTTGGCCCAGAGATCGACGAGCACGAAGTCGTCCTTGTTGATCACACTGTCGTGCATCGGCACCGGTTCATAGTGCGGATCGCCCCCGTGCGGGCCCACGCCCACGATGGGCGGGTGGTAGGTGGTCAGCTTGTGCTTTGCAAAATGATCCATGATGGCCTGCTGCACCTCGACCTCGCGCACCGGTTTGCCCGCGCGCACGCCGTCCGCCATCATTTTCCACGCGACGTCGTAGGCCGTCTGCGTGTGCTGGTCGGCCTCGAGGTGCATCTTCCACACATCATCATTCCACGCCGCCTCGAAAACCTGGATGAGATCGCCCGACGAGTGCAGTTCCACGCCGGTGCTCTTCACCAGTTCGATAGTGCCGGCGTCCACGATGGACACGTAGGGAATCGCGTTCTTCGGCGAGTATTCCATCGCCACTTTCTTATAAGGAGAAACCAGTTCGCGCACACCGGCCTCGAGTTCCTGCCAGCGCAGGTACACGCTCTTTTCCCCGGGCAGCGCATCCAGCGCGCCCATCTCGATGCGGTGCACGAGCTTGCGCGGCTGTCCCTGCGCCGGGACCAGGTACATGAAGCGGCGCGAATTCATGCCGCCCTCGAGTTTCAGAATGCTGCGCGCCAGCGGATTGCTGCCACGAAAGTCGTAGAAGAGCCACGCGTCGAACCCGAGTTCACGCAACGCGGACTGGATGGCATTAAGATCGAACATGAGAAGCTCCGGAGGTTGAAGTAGACCGCTCCAGTGGCGGAACCGGCATTATACATCGAATCGCGCGCGCGTGTGCCGCGATCGGCATGCCGCGGGGAGGCGTGTCCGGAGGCACGCCACCCCGCAGTCCCCCCGGCTACTTTGCGTTCTTCCTGACCAGCTCCGGCCAGTTCTTCTTCGCTTTCGCCACGTTGCCGTTCACATCCTTGTTGAATGCGGTCTCGATCATGGGGTTCAGGTTGAGATAGAGCTTTCCATCTCTGACCTGCCAGGTCGTGATGTCCACCGGGAACAACGCGCCCAGCGACGCGCCGTAGGCGCAGAAACCACCGAACTGCGGCGCATACTTCGCGGGGCTCGCTTCGAAAGCGGCCTTGTGCTCCTTGCTCGCGAACAGATACGTCGCGCCCTGGTAGGTCGCGGTGATCATGGGATCACCGTGCGCGGGCGCGCCGTCGGTGAAGAATGCCACGGGATCGTACCCGTCGAGCGCGATTCCGCTGGCGCCGGCGACATTCACCAGTTCGCCGGCCACTGCCGGGGTTACAAACAGAGCAACTGCGAGGCAAAAAGCAAGAACTCGACCCATGATGGGCTCCTTCCGTTGAGGGTGAGCGCGCGCCACGCGTGTGCGGGCACGACAGATTTCTTTGGGCATTCAGACGCGGAAGGACGCAGGCTCTTACAGGAATTCTTTCGGTCAGTGACCTTTTGTAAACAATCCCAGGATATTCTGCAGCACCATCGCCGTCCCCACCACGAGCAGGAAGGCGCCGAACGCGGGACGCAATCGCTGTGCGGGAAGCGGTTTTCCCAGCCGTTCACCCAGCAGGCTGCCCAGAGAATTGAATGCAGTGACGATCAGTGTGAGTTTCCACGGAAAGGCTTCGTGGGCGGCAAATCCCATGAATCCTCCCATGGAATTGATGGCGATGATCAGCAACGATGTGCCGATGGCGCGCTTGACATTGAGCCCGCAGACCAGCACGAGCGCGGGCACAAGCAGGAATCCCCCGCCGACCCCGATCATGCCGGTGAAGAAACCCAGAATGAGTCCCACCACGATTCCCTTGAGCGCGGGCACGTGTTCCGCGTCGTGGCTGGTGGGCGGGGCCTTGCGCAGGATCATGAGCAGCGCGGCCACCACCACCACCACGGCAAAGGTGGTCAGCAGCACGCCGCCGGGAATGAACTCGGCCACGCGGCCGCCGGCGTAGGCGCCCACGATTCCCGCCAGCGCCCAGCGAATGCCGATCATCCAGCCCACGTTGCGCGAACGCGCGTGCGCCGTTGCCGCAATGATCCCGGTGAACATGAGGATGAACAGCGACATGCCCAGCGACGTCTTGACCGGGACGTGGAGCACATACACGAGAATGGGAACCAGCAGGATGGAGCCGCCTGCGCCGAAAATACCGAACACCGTACCGGCGGTGAACGCAAGCAACCCGGCGAAGAAAAAGTGCATGCGCGGCAGTATAGCGCGCGGGCCGGGATTGGGCGAGTGTTGCGGATCCGGGTGACCGGTTTGCGACCGTCTAGTCCTGAGTCGGTGTTACGTCGATGGCGTGGCGGCGGCCGCCGTTGCGCAACACGGTGATGGTGAGCGGCGTGCCGGGTGTGGTGCGGCTGAGAATGCGCTGCAGGTCATCAATGCTCGAAATCCCGTGGCCGGCCATGGACACGACGACGTCGCGGGCACGCAGCCCCGCACGCTGGGCAGGACCGTTGTCCGTTAGTGACACGATTTCGACCGCGGATGCTTCCGCGAGATTGAACTCGCGCTGCACGCGGCGGTTGACCGGCCGCGTCTGTCCGACGATACCCAGCACCGCGCGATGCACACGTCCGGCGGTCATGAGTTCACCCACCACCCAGGTCATGGTGGCCGATGGCACGGCGAAGCACAGGCCCTGTGCCATGCGAATCATGGCGGTGTTCACGCCCACCACACGGCCGCGGCTGTCCACCAGCGGCCCGCCCGAATTGCCCGGGTTGAGCGCCACGTCGGTCTGAATGACGTTCTCGATGAGCCGCCCGTTCTGCCCGCGAAGGTTGCGTCCCAGCGCCGACACCACACCCGTCGATACCGTGCTCTGGAAACCGAGCGGATTGCCGATGGCGATGACCAGCTGGCCCACGCGCAGGCCTTCGGAGTGTCCGATTTCCACGGGAACCAGCCCGCCCTCGGCCACGCGCAGGAGCGCCAGATCGGTGGAGGCATCCGAGCCCACCACCCGGGCGGCAAGCTCGCGGCCATCCGTGAACACCACCGTCACCTCGCTGGCCTTCTCCACCACATGATGGTTGGTGACGATGAATCCATCGGGTGCGATCACGAAACCGGACCCCGCCCCCTGACCCACTCCACCCCGGCCGTCCTCGGCTGTAATGCGCACACTCACCACGGACGGCGCCACGCGCTCGACCACGCCGACCACCGCGCGGGAATAGGCATCCAGCAGTTCGAGGTCGTTGTCGTCGGGAGCGACGGGAGCCAGACCGGTGCGATGCAGCGCGTCGGCTTTGCCGGCCATGAGAAATTGTGCCCGTGCCTTCTTCACGCCGGAAATATAGGAAGCACCCTCGCGACACCGCAAATGTGCGCTCGCTCTTGCATGCCGACGCGTGCGCGCGGGTCCTGTCACCGGCCACCCCGGAACAACTTCGCTTCGCTCGTTGCCGGGACTCCGTCCGGTGCCACCCGCTCGCACGCTGGAGTCAGCACACGGCGAAGCTGTCCGGGACTCGCGGGACTAGTAGTTGTGGCGGACGATTTCGCCTTCCACCATGAAGACAATGTCCTCGGCGATGTTGGTGGCCAGGTCGCCGATGCGTTCCAGGTGGCGGGTGGCGGAAATGGTATTGATGGCGGGTTCGATAAAATTGATGTCGTCGCGCATGACTTCCTGCATGGCCGCGTACATCAAACGGTGCACGCGGTCGACCTCGTCGTCCATCGTGCACACCGACCGCGCCATGGCGGCGTCGCGTTCGATGAGCGCGGTGAGACTGTCCTTGAGCATGCGCTGCACAACCTTGACCAGCTCGTCGAAATCCTCGGGCCGGGGGACCGGTTCAAGCTGCGCCAGCACAATGGCGCGTTCCGCAATCGCGACCGCGTGGTCCCCGATACGCTCCAGGTCGTTGTTCACTTTCAGCACTGTGATGATGAAACGCAGATCGGCGGCCACGGGTTGGTGGAGCGCCAGAATCTTGAGTGCGTGATCCTCGATGCGGTTCTCGTAATCGTTGATGGCATCGTCCACCGCGATCACTTCCCGCGCCAGGCCGCGATCGCGGCGAACCAGGGCGTTGATGGCGCGGTTGGTGGCCTCCTCGACCATGGCGCCCATGGTGAGGAGTTCCTTCGAGAGTTCGTCGAGGTCGTTTTGAAGATGCTTGGTCATGCCTGCCTGGTTCCCTCGCGACGGTTGACGTTGCCCGGTTTCAGCCCGAGTTGGACGCGGAATGTGCTGCCCCGTCCGGACGCGCTTTTAAGAGATACACTGCCACCATGTGACAACGCCACGTGTTTTACAATCGAAAGTCCCAGGCCCGTCCCCCCCATCTGACGCGACCGGGCCTTGTCCACCCGGTAGAAGCGCTCGAAGACCCGGCTCTGTTCCTCGGGCGGGATTCCAATCCCGGTATCGATCACTTCCAGCACGGCGCTGCCGTTCTCGGCAGACAGCCGGACGTCCACCCGCCCCCCCGAGGGCGTGTACTTGATGGCATTGCTGACCAGGTTGTCAACCAGCTCCCGCATGGCTTCAGCGTCCCCCTCGATGATCACGGGGGCATCGGAAAGGGCTGACGAGAGTCCCACGCGCTTGGTTTCCGCGGCATGGAACTGGGTCCGGACCGACTCGTTCACGGTTTCGCGCAGGTCCATCGCCTCGAAGCGCAGGCCGCCCGGTCCGGACTCGAGCCGCGAAAGCGTGAGCAGGTCCGACACCAGGTTGGTCAGGCGCGTCGACTGGTCGCCGATCTTTTCGATGAAGCGATCATGGGTTTCGCGGTCCATTTCACGGTCGTCGATCAGCGTCTCCACCAGACCGCGGATGGCGGTGAGTGGTGTCTTCAACTCGTGCGAGATGTTGGCCACAAAGTCGCGGCGCACGGACTCCAGCAGGCGCAGCTCGCTCACGTCGTGCAACACAACCACGGCACCGTCGATCTCACCCGACCCGTTGTGCAGCGGCGTGGCCGTCAGCTGGATGACCTGGTCCTTCTGGGCCGTGGGAATCCGGACTTCGGACACGCGCATGCGGTTCTGGCGCATCGATTCGCCCAGGGACTCGCTCACCTCCACCACGCGCATGACCTCCCAGATGCGACGGCCCAGCGCCGTCCGGGCATCGATGCCGAGAATCGCCTGGGCAGCGGCGTTGGCGTGCACCACGCGCTCGTCACTGTCCACCGCCACCACGCCCTCCACCATCCCCGCCAGAATGGCCAGGGTCTTGTTGCGGTCGGCGGCCATCGTCTCGATCTGGTCCTTGAGACGCGCGGTCATCACATTGAGCGCGTCCGCCAGTTCTCCAATTTCATCGGTGCGGTCGATGCGCAGCCGCTGCCCGTGTTCGCCCGCCGCCACCGCCAGGGCGACGTCCGTCATTTCCACCAGCGGGCGCGTGAAGTTGCGCGCCAGCCACAACCCCAGCAACAGCGCGGTGAGCACGGGAAGCACCAGCGAAAATGCAATTCCCCGCCGCACCGCGGCCCGGCGCGCATTCACCGCTTCCAGCGTTGTCGACGTGCGCACAAAGCCCGACAGCACCCCGCTTTTCATGACCGGAATCGCCACATACATGGATGGAGCCGACACCGTCCGGCTGAAACGGGTCGATGTTCCCATTCCGTTGTTGGCGGCCGCCATGATTTCCGGACGGTCGCGATGGTTGTCCATCACACGCGGATCTTCCCTGGAATCGGCCAGCACCTGGCCGTTGGCGGCGATCACCGTGTAGCGCGTTCCGGTGCGTCTCCCCAGCGCGCGTATGCGCTGCTGGAATGCCGAATCCGGCGCTGCGTCTACAAAGGGTTCGGAGATGTCGCGCACCAGAATGGCGTCCCGTTCCAGCCCGCTCTGAATTCGCTTCTCCACGCCGTGTTCGGCGTCGCGCACCAGCACGACCCCGACCACCACGGCGGTGGCCACGATGATCACAGCGTAGCCGGCGTAAATCTCCCAGAGAAAGCGCGAGCGAAAGATCCGTTTCACGTCAGTCCTTGAACCGGTATCCCACGCCGCGGATGGTTTCGATGAGGTGGCGGTGTCCGCCCAGTTTCTTGCGGATGGCACGCACGTGCACGTCGATGTTGCGGTCGATCACGATCGCCTCTTCGCCGATCACGCGCGTGAGCAACTGGTCGCGTGTGAACACGCGACCGGGATGCGAGGCCAGGAAAAGCAGCAACCGGAATTCGGTGGCGGTCAGCACAATGGATTCTCCGTCGGCACGCACGTCGTGCCGCTGGGGATCGATGATGATTCCGTCGCGCACGATGCGGTCTTTGCGCTCCGTCTCCGGGGCGCCACGCGAACGGCGCAACACCGCTTTCACGCGCGCCACCAGTTCCTTGGGGCTGAACGGCTTGACCATATAGTCGTCCGCGCCCATGCCCAGGCCGAGCACCACGTCGGATTCCTCGCCCTTGGCGGTAACCATAATAACCGGAATCGCCTTGGTCACGGGATCTGACTTGAGTTTGCGGCACAGATCCAGCCCGTCGATTTCGGGCAGCATCAGGTCCAGAATGACCAGGTCGGGCGCGGCGCGCTCGATCTTGGCCAGCCCGTCCTCGCCGCTCGTGCTCGTGGTAACCTCGTAGCCTTCGCGCTTCAGGTTGTAGGCGATGACCTCGAGGATGTCTTCTTCGTCTTCGATGACGACGATTTTGTCGCTTTTCACGGCAGTCCTCATGGGTTTAGCCAAACCGTCCTGTCACATCGCCCGAGGTATCGCCGGGCTTCGGGTTGATAAAGATAGTCCGCAGCCGGACCGCGCTCTATCAAACGCCCCGGATACATGAACGAGGTGAAGTCACCGACGCGCACAGCCTGCTGTTTGTTATGGGTCACGATCACGATGGAATGGTGCTTTCCGCCGGGGATCCTTCACCGGGCCGGGGTGCGAATAATGAACGCTCGGTCACTGGATCTTCCCTCGTGAAAGCCATCAGAACGTACCACCGACAAACTTTCGCCGCAACCGCGAGCGGGCACGTCCAGGCGCCGGAAAGAATTGAACTCAAAAGCCCTTAGGCAGGTTAGCGGCGCCAGATAAAGACCGGATTAAGGAATGTCAAAGATTTGCGGCGGCTTTATAAGCGGCTGTTGGAACTCTAGTTACCAGATAAAGATGGGGGCGCGGCGGATGACGATTGGTCGGCCTCGGAGGAGGGGGTGGAACGCATGATCTGCGCGCGTTGGATGAGCATCTGTGCGCGTTCCGCATATTCCTCGCTACCGGCGGCGACCGACAGGTGGGTCATCGCCAGGTCGGGCTGGTTGAGTTCGAGGGCGCAGTAGCCAAGCATGAGATGCGGACGGGGTTCGTCGGGCGAGAGCCCGACGCATACGCTGAACGCCTTGTAGGCCTCATGGAAGCGCTTTTCCACCACCTGCAGGTCACCGAGCAGCGACCAGAGTTTGAACGAAGGTTCCTCGGTGAGCGTCTTGTTCAGCACCACCAGTGCGCGGTCGGGCTGATAGGACGCCATGTAGGCGGATGCCACCCGCTCAACTTCGTTGGTGGAAGCGGAATCGCGCGTCGCAATCGCGTACTGGTCCGCCGCCGCTGCGGGGTTGTCGATGGCCGAGTACAGATCGCCGAGCTGCAGGTGTTCGGTACGCGTCAGCGGCCGGAGGTATCCCACCACCGTCAACGATCCCGCCGCTTTCGGATAGTTGGTGGTGCTGGCGTAGAACTGAAAGGCCAGGTACCAGGCGTCGGCGTTGTTGGGGAACCGGTCGAGCATGGCGTCGACGGCATGCTGGCCGCGATCCTTGTCGTCCGCCTGCAGGCAGGCACTCACCAGCCCGCGATACCATTCAAACTTGGGATGGTCTCCGGACGCGAGTTCCTCGAGCCAGGGCAACGCACCCGCGGCGTCGCCCGACTGCAGTCGCGCGGCGGCGGCGTAGTAGAGCAGTTCGGGACGCTTTTCGGTGGAGAGATCGTAGCCCTGCTTCAGCGCATTGGCGGCTCGCGTGTAGTCGCCCAGTCCGTACGCGGTCTCGCCCAGACCCAGCCAGCCCTCGTCGTAGCGCGGTTCCAGTTCCACCACGCGCTGGTACTGCTTCATGGCTTCGTCGCGCCTGTCGGCCTGCACCAGCATGGTCGCGTACTGGTAGCGCACCAGAAAGCTGTCGTCCTTCTTGTCGTGGCTCTGAACGTACTTCCCCAGACCCTCGACCGCCTTGTCGGTCTCGCCCTTCTCGAGGTGCTGTTGCGCCTCGAACAGCGCCATGCGCGCATCGCGCGGCAGGTCTTCGATGGTTTCGACGGGCTTTTCTTCACTTTTGTCCTTGTCCGAGTCGGCGCGCGCCCCGGACACAACCGTGCCCATCATCAGCACAACCGCGATCAGAATCCTGAGCATGCGTGTTGTCATAGAATCAGCTGTTGAGTTTGAAGTGAAGGGCCGTGACCACCCACGACGTCACTTTCTTGCCGCCGATGGTGCCTGCTTCGAAACGCCATCGTTCGACGGCGGTGATCACTGCGTCGTCAAACACGCCGGGCGGCCGCGAATCCATGATCTGGACTTCACCGACCGACCCGTCTTCGCGCACCAGGATCTTTACCTGCACCACACCCTCCTGCCCCTGCTGGCGCGCCTTGAAGGGATACACGGGCGGCATCTTCACGATCGCCCGCGGCGCCTTGTCCAGTTCGTACTGTTGGAAGACGAGGTCCTTCTTGAGGGAATTGTTGACCGCCCCGCCGAGATTGATGTGCACGGCTTCGCCCGCCAGATTCCCGAGCGCCTGCAGTTCGGCGTTGATGTCGATATCCTTCATGAGATCCTCGGTGGCGCCGAGATCGGGCTGGGGCTGTTCGGCCGGCTTCTGCGGCTCGGCGACTTCCTGCTCCTCGGGCTGCTTGTCGTCGGTGATGTCCATGAGCGAAACCCCACCCGCCATTTCGAGGTTCTGTTTCTGTACGGGCTGGTTGTGGGTCAGAAACACCGCGGTGCCAAGCAGCGCCACGTTGGCGCAAATCGCCACCGCGCCGGCGGGAAGAATCCAGGTTGGGAAACGATTGAACATCTTCTTCAGGACTCCCATTCGCGCTTGGCGGCGAGACTGACGTTTTTGGCGCCCGCCAGCCGGCACTGGTCCATTACCTGGACGATGTCCCCGGTCTTGCTGTCACGGTCCGCGACCACCACCACGCCTGCTTCGGGATCGCCGGCCAGTTCGCGTTCCACCAGGCCGCGCACGCGGCGCACGTCGACGCGCTTGCCCTCCATGTAGATCTCGCCGTTGGCCGACACGCCGATCATGATGCTGCCGTGGTCCTTTACTTCCGCGGTGGACGCGGTGGACCGCTGCACGTCGATGCCCGTTTCGCGGACGAACGACGTGGACGCCACGAAGAAGATGAGCAGCACCATCATCACGTCGATCAGGGACACGACATTGATTTCCACTTTTTCATCGCCACGAATGGTCTTGCGAATGTTGATCATGTCAGCATTGCCTCTCGTCGCCGTGCGTTAGCGCACGTTGTGTTCCAGCACCAGCATGGTCTGGTCGAGGTGGTGTGAGAGCCGGTGCGCACGCCGCGACAGCGACGCGCTCAGCAACAGGCCCGGGATGGCCACCAGCAGTCCCGCTTCGGTTGCGGTCAACGCCTCGGAAATGCCGCCCGCGAGCGGACGGGCGTTGCCGGTGCCGATGGCCGAAATCACGCTGAACGTCGAAATCATGCCGCTCACCGTGCCCAGCAGTCCCAGCAGCGGCGCCACCGATCCCAGCGCCGCGATCACCGCCAGGTTGCGGTTGAGCAGCGGCCGCATCTTGATGGCGCATTCTCCGAGAATGCGCCGGTCGAGCTCCACTTCTCCGGTACGCAGGCGCGCAAAGTTGCGCACCAGCGTGGCCCGCATGCCGTGTCCGAAGTGGTTCACGGGGTTGCCCTGAACCGCGTGCACGGCCTCCTGGAGCACCAGGTCGCCGGTTGTCAGGCGGCGAAACGTGAGCATGCGCTCCGCGATCAGCGCCCACATGAGAAGCGACACCGCGGCCAGCGGAATCATCACCCAGCCGCCCGCGCGCACGACGTTAAGCAGAGACTGCCAGATTGCCACGACGCTGCTCCTTCTGAATCACGTTGGTGAGACCCACCGCTTTTTCCTCCATGTCGCTCACCACCGCGTTGGCGCGGCGCGAAAGAAACACGTGCAGGAGCATGGTGGGCACGGCGATACACAGACCCCACTTGGTGGCGATGAGCGCTTCGCTGATACCACCCGACATGAGCTTGGGATCGCCCGTCCCGTATACCGTGATCACGTTGAAGGTCCGGATCATTCCGGTCACCGTACCCAGCAGACCGAGCAGGGGCGAGATGGCACCCAGCGCGGCCATGATCGACAGGCCCTTCTCGAGGCGCGGGATCTCGCGCAGGATTGATTCCTGCAGCACATTCTCCATGGTCTCGCGGTCTTCGTGACGCGCCGCGATGCCGTCGCGCAGCACGTTGACCACCGGCCAGTTGTGATTCTTGTGCGTCTTCATGATCTGATCGACCGAATCCCAGTCACCCTTCTCCGCCAGGTCGTTGACGACACCCATGATCTTGTCGGTGTCGCCGTGGACGCGCTTGAGGTACACCGACTTGTAGAGCGTGAAGAAGATCACCGTGAGGGCCACGATCAGAATCGGCCACATGATGTTGCCGCCCAGCTGGAACTCCTCGATGAGGCTGCGGTGGTGCGTCAACTGTGACAGCGATTCGCCACCCGCGATGTCGATGGGCACGGTTTCGCCCTTGCCCTCGAAATACCGCTTCATGGCCCGCTGCATCGAGCCGGACGGCAGCACCGAGAGCGCCCCCAGCTTCCTGGCGTCGGCGGTGTAGTTCAGGAAGCCCACCTCACCCTTGTCGTGGTAGAGGGCTGTGAACCGCCCCAGCAACAGGATGTCACCCTCGTGGTCTTCGCCGTCGCGTCCCACGAAGGTTCCCTTCTGGAGTGTCACCTGCGATGAACGCGCCATCTCGTTGAAGAGAACGCCGACCATGCCGCCGATGTCGTTGATGTCGGGAAAGTGACCGGTGTCGAGCAGCGGCGAGATCTTCTTCAGCGGTTCGTCGTTGAGCGCGGTCGCGGGCGACGCTTCCAGCATCGCCTCGACGTCGCGCGCCGCCATGCGCACGTTGCCCGAGAGTTCGTGGAAGTCGGAGTCCCTGGCGGACCATTTTTCCTGCAGCGCGTCGTGCTTGACCTGCTTGTCGGCCTTTTCCTTGCGCAGCGAGTTGATGTCGGTCTCGAGCTTCTTTTCGCGCGCCTCGAGTTCCTCGACCTTCGCCTGCAGAGCCGCCTTGTCGGCCAGAATGCCGGCCTCGACTTCTCTGGCCCTGGCCTCGGCCGCCACGCGATCCGCTTCGGCCTTCTTGACCGCTTCGCGCACGTCCTGCGCGGCGGCGGGAGCCGCGATCGCGGCGATGCACATCAATGCAATGAGTAGTTTCTTCATGGCTCGATCCTCCCCAGCGGCAGCGTGACAACTTTGGTCGATCGCAGCCTCATCACCATCTCGCGCACATCGCTGACTACGTGCGCATACTTGCGATCCATTTCCACCCACTGCCCGGTACCGCGATCGAATTCACCCACGCGGTTGCCGTCGGGCGAGCGCCAGAACACGGACACACGTCCGATCCGGATGATGTCCGCGGAAATCTCCTCGTCCCCCACCTTGATGCGTTCCTGGGACACATCAACCGTGTTGCCGTAGTTGGCTTCGACCTGCAGCGCCTCCAGAACGCGGCGCAGCTTTTCGGCGGCGGAGAGTTCGGGCTTCGCAATCGCCTCGCGTACCGACGCAATGCGTTCCCGGCGTTCATTCATCAGAAACGGAATGTCCTTGTTGACCCGGTTCTCGAGGTGATCGACCACGACATTGAGTGTGTCCTCGAGGTTGTCCTTGAGCTTCACCGACTCGACCATGCGGCGGTTCAGCTCCGCGATGCTCGCATCCAGCGAATTCACTTCTTTCTGTTCGAAGGCCCTGGTCTTGTCGAGATAGTCGACCTGCGCCATGGCCGCACGGTAGCGCGCCGTCAGGTCGTTCTTTTCCTCGGCCCAGGCCTCCTGCTTCTTCTGCGTCTCTTGCTGCGTGGCGACGGTCCTGGCAACCGTGTCGCTCAGCGATTTTCCCTCCTGCGCGTGCACAGGGCCGAGCGCCGCCGTCCCCAGTAATCCCGCGAGGAGCGTGGTCGTCCAGATCTTCCGTTTCATGTGCGATCGAATCCTTTCGTACGGTCGGTTCGGGCCGGTTCTTCCGGGTGCGGATCGGCCGGGCGGCCGATGCCTCTGGCAGGACGCAGTGACCGAACCCAGGGTCGCGAGCACAATAGAGACCACGTGTAAATTCTGTGTTAACCGCGAGTGAATCGCCGGTGAAAACTAATCCCTTCACACCACCCCGCTCCCCGCAAATCTCGTCCGGCGTACTTTCACTCTCGCTTTATTTGAGATTCATACGGTCCGTCTATTCTGCGCGGGTTCGCTCCGGGCAATGTGCCGCGACGCCGAGGTTTCGTGGCAGCAAAGAAATCAACCAATGATCACTCCAGAGTTCTAAGGAGAAGAAAATGCAGGGGACCGCGAAAGGTGTATTCGTGATCTCCTTCATGTTCGCCCTTCTGGCCGCACGCGCGGTGATGGCGGGAACGATTGAAGGAACCATCAAAGACGGCAAGACGGGAGACGCACTGGTGGGTGCAGCGGTAGGCGTTGTGAACACGAACCTCGGCGCCACCACCGACCTCGATGGCCACTACAAGATCGAGAACGTAAATCCCGGTATCTATTCGCTGCGCGTACGCTACGCAAACTACACAGAGAAAGTGCTTCCCGGCGTGGCCGTGGCCGGCAGCGAAACCACAACGATGAACGTGACACTCGATTCCGCAGTCGGAGCAGGCGACGCCCAACACATCGACGATGTGTATGTGACGGGCGATCGCATCCGTTCCAGCATCATCGGCGAATTGAGCGCCCGCCAGCGCTCCAACGTGATCGGCGACGCCATCAGCGCGGAACAGATCCGCCTCTCCCCCGACCGCGACGCCGGCGACGCCCTCAAACGCGTCACGGGGCTTTCGGTGGTGAACAACAAGTTTGTGTTCGTGCGCGGCGTAACCGACCGCTACAACTCCACCACGCTCAACGGTGTGACCGTGACCGGCACGGATACCGACAGTGACAAGAAGAGCTTTTCCTTCGACCTGATTCCTTCGGCGCTCATCGCCAGCACGGTGGTCGCCAAGACAGCGACGCCGGATCTGCCCGGCGATTTCAGTGGTGGTCTGGTCCAGGTCAACACGCTGGACATGCCCTCCGATTTCCTGCTCGTCGCCGGCGTGGAAGCATCCAGCGACAACGTGAGCACGCACAAGGATATCCGCACGGCGCCGGGGGGAGGCTCGGACTGGAAGGCCAAAGACGACGGCACACGCGCGCTGCCGCAGGGCCCCACGGGCGCCGACCTGGCCAAGGCCCTGCCCAACAACTGGCAGACGTCGGGTGACCGGTCGCCGCTCAACAGCAACTACGGTCTCGCGCTCGGTGACAAGTTCGACGTGGGCGGAACCGAACTCGGATTCATCGCATCCGGCATCTACAAGAACAGTTTCAAGGTCGAGGACTACCACCAGCAGCCCCAGGCCGGCGGCCAGAACATCTTCGTGTTCGACGGCACGCGCTACAAGGAAACCTACCTGTGGGGCGGTCTGGCAAACCTGACGTGGAAATTCTCGGAAAATCACCGCGTGGCGTTCGAGAACAACTACTCACGTTCCGCCGACGACAAGGTGACGCAATCCAAGGGTGTCAGCGAGCAGCGCGACAGCACACGCACGCAGACGATTGCATGGGCCCAGCGCGATCTGTATCTGGGACAGCTCAAGGGACAGCACACACTGCCGTCTGTGCATGGCCTGGAGTTCAAGTGGCGTCTCAACCGCTCTTCGTCGAACGCGCAGGAACCCGACCGCAAATACGCTGCCTACG
>OBLQ010000251.1_pt1 | contig 20145 bp, 20 predicted proteins | sample 1519881 | NCBI WGS metagenome assembly OBLQ01 (sample SAMN01911456, study PRJEB22533) | soil metagenome | biome: Soil | place: Malaysia | collected 2012-04-30 | depth DG_metagenome m | reverse complement strand
GAACGCCGCGAAGCGGTGTTTCAGGACCGAGGGGCCGCGAGCTCCTGAGCCTGCAGTCTGGGTCCCGAATCTGCGCCCGGCTCCGCCCGGGCTGCGCCGGGCTTGTTCAGGATGACGCGCACTTAATTCCATAATCCCTCTTCCCCAATCCCTAGTCCCTCTTCCATTCTCGTTAACCACGCCTTCTAAGCCCGTCTTAACGACGCGCCGCGATCATGACGGCCGGGCCGGGGAGGCCTGGCATATATGACCGCCATGTTTGACTGGCTGGCGACCGCGCTGTTCGCGGCGGCGGCTGCGATGTTTCTTCTTCGGATGCGCCATGAGCATCCCGCGCCGGCGCCCTATGCGCTTGTCGGGATCGCTGCAGTCATCGGCTTCTGGCTCGGCGAGGATGGCTCGGGAATGCTCGCCGTCTGCCTTCTCACCCTTGGCGCCTTTCTCCTCCTCCATCTCGCGAGCCTTCCGTATCCGGAAGAGGGCGAGGACGCGCCGCGCCGATAAAGCCTCCGCCCGCTCATTGGGGCGGACCGTCGCGCGCCGCCCGCCTCCAAGTTAAGTTTGTCCCGCGCGAGAAACGCTTTAGTTATCGTCGCAGGCCATATCTATGTGGCGCGCGAGCCTTATGACTGAGACCCCGCCCTCCGCACCCCCGCCCAACCCCGCTCCCGCGGGTGATAATTCGGCGATCGAGGACCTTCTCGGCGGCCGGGAGTTTCGGGCCGACGTGGAGGCGATGCTCCACTGGGCGCGCGCCCACCTTCTGACCGTCAATGTCGCGCTCGAGGGATTGATCTTGATCGCGGCGCTCGCGCCGGCGGCGCTGTTCGGCCCGCAAATCAAGAAGTTCATATCGAGCCATGTCGCGCCGAGGACGCCCTACGGCGTCATTCGACGCGCGGCGAACGCCTTTGCGATCATTGCGACGCCGATCGCGCTTCTCATCATCTTGCAAGGCGCAGTGTTCGCACTCCACGCGTTCGGACAGCCGAGCAAGCTTCTTGAAGCCGCCGTCAGCGTCCTGTCGGCGTGGACCGTTGTCAGAATGTTCACGCTGGTCATCCGCTCGCCCTTCTGGTCGCGCGTCGTCTTCTGGATCGTCTGGCCGCTCGCGGCGCTCAACGCCTTCGGGCTGCTCGGCCGCGTCATCCACGAGCTGCAAGCCTTCTCATTCCCGATCGGCGCCGACGCCCAAGGAAAGCCGGTTCACTTTTCGGCTCTCGATTTTCTGCGCACGGTCGTTCTGTTCGCTGCGCTGTTCTGGCTCGCCAATCTCTTCAAGCGATTTCTCAAAGGGCGCATCGGCGCGATCGACGAACTGACGAGTTCGTTCAAGGCGCTCCTTTCGAAGATTCTCGACGTCTTGCTGCCGGTCATTGCGCTTTTGATAGCGCTTCAGCTCGTTCATTTCCCCTTCGGCACGCTCGCCGTCTTCGGCGGCGCGGTCGGCCTGGGCGTCGGCCTTGGCCTCCAAAAGACGGTGTCGAACTTCTTTGCGGGCTTCACTCTGATCGCCGACAAGTCGATCAAACCCGGCGATGTCGTCGAAATAGGCGATACATTCGGCTGGATCACCGAAATGAATGCCCGCTATGTGAGCATCAGGACGCGCGACGGCATGGAGCATCTGATTCCGAACGACAAATTCATCGATCAGGGCGTCGTCAACTGGTCGCATTCGGATCGCGTCATCCGCCTGCACGCCGCGTTCAGCGTCTCCTATCGGACGCGCGATTTGCGCCTCGTTAAGAAGCTCGCCGAGGAAACGGCGCTTTCTGTCGACCGCGTTCTGAAAACGCCGGCGCCGATCTGCAATCTCACCGCCTTCGCCGACAGCTCGGTGAATTTCGACCTGCGCTTTTGGATCAACGATCCGGCGAACGGCGTGTCGAACGTCAAGAGCGCCGTTTTTCTGGCGCTATGGGACGCGCTTCACGATCACAATATTGAGATTCCGTTCCCACAGCTCGATCTGCATGTGAAATCGCTCCCGGACGGCGGCGATCCTGAGGCTGCGGCGCGGGCGCGGTGAGGCGCCGGCGCCTTTCCAAATTCCGCCGTAAGTATAGGATAACGCCGCTGGGACGGCGCCGCCGATGGCGTTCGTCAAGGACGGCGCCCAATTCGGGAGAGCACGAATGATGCGAAAATCAGCAATGGCGGCGATCGCGGCGTTGGCGCTCGCTGCTTGCGTATCGGCGACGCCCTATCAGCCGGCGTCGCAAGGCCGCGGCTATGGGTTTTCAGAGCAGCAGATCGAACAGAACCGCTATCGGATCACCTTCCGCGGCAATTCCTCGACGACGCGCGAGATGGTCGAAAACGCCCTGCTCTATCGGGCGGCGGAACTGACCGTTCAGAACGGCTATGACTATTTCCTGGTCGAGGAGCGGAACACCGAAGCTAATAAGAGCTATTCGACGGAAGCCTATCCGGCTTTTTACGGCCATTACGGTTTCGGCCATCCGGGCTTTTGCTGCGCCTTTCCCTATTATGCGTTTGGCTGGGGCTGGGCGCCTTATGACTCTTATACGCGCGAATATACGCGCTATTCGGCGGTCGCCTATGTGGTCATGATGAAGGGCCAGAAGCCGACCGAAAATCCGCAGGCATTCGACGCGCGCGAAGTCATGAAAAATCTCGGGCCGCTGGTCATTGGCGGCGAGCAGCGCCCTGCGCAGCAATATTGACCGGCCGGCCTGCCTAGACCGCGCGCAGCCGCGTTTTGGACGGCTCAGCGGCTTCCGGCTCGAAGACTGCGACAAAGCCGCGCGGCGTGTGGCGCACAATGACGGCGCGCGCGCGGCCGATATGAAGATCCGATCCGACGGGCGGCTTTCGCGGCGCATCGACCGAGATGCCGTCGACGGAACGGTCAAGGACGCGCACGAAGAGCGATGATCCATCGGCGAGGCGGCAAACCATGCGCTGATCGCTCATCGGATGGCGCGGCGTCGCGCGGCGGTCCTTAAGGCCGTCGGCGAAGGCCGGATTGACGAGCAGCATCAGCTTTTCGATGAGAATCTGGCGCCGGCGGCGCGACAGCAGAAAGGACAGCGCGAAACCGTCCGGCATGACGCGCGCGATGCGGCCCTCAACGATGTCGAGATCCTTGATCGCGACGATGGCGGCGTCGCCGACGACGACTTTCGCCTCGACCTTCACGGCGAGATCGCCTGGGGAAATGTTAACCAGCCGGCCTTGATACTCGTCGATTCCGTTGACCGTAATGCGCGCCGGCAGATCGAGCGCAAAGCGACGGTAGCGACGAAGATCCGGCCTGGGCATCGAGAATTTCCTGTGAGTATGCAGCATTGGCGCGACCATAGGGTTTCTGCTTTCAAGTCTTCGCTAACGGCGCGTCGACAATTTTCGGAATGGCCAGCATCGTCGCTCGCGGTATGGCCCTGCAATTCCCGTGCTAGATGAATCGAATGGCTCCCCGTCGCCGTTGCGGCGCGCGCTGAGACCGCTATGGTCCCTCGGTCAACCTTAACGCCAGCCGGCGCAGGGGAGCGCCTTCAAGGGAGCGGGAGAGAAATGCTTAAGTCCACGATCATGGCGGCGGCCGTCGGCGCGGCGCTGATATCGGCCGGCGCCGCAGCTGCGGCCGACAAGGACCCTTTTCAATGGCTCGAAGAAGTCGAGAACCCGAAAGCCCTCGACTGGGCCAGGGCGGAGAACGCCAAGACCTTCGCCGTTCTTGAAAAGAACCCGCTTTTCGACACGGTTCGCGCCGAGGCGCTCGCCATCCTCAATTCAAAGGCGCGCATCCCCTTCGGGTCGATCCACAACGGCATGGTTTACAATTTCTGGCAGGACGAGGCGCATGTGCGCGGCCTTTGGCGGCGGGCAAGCGTCGAAAGCTACCGGTCAGGCGATCCCAAGTGGGAGGTTCTGATCGATTATGACGCGCTCGCCAAAGCCGAAGACAAGAACTGGGTGGCGGAGGGCGTTAACTGCCTCGAGCCTGAATATCGTCATTGCATGGTGCGGCTCTCCGACGGCGGGACTGACGCCAATGTCGCGCGCGAATTCGACACGAAGACGAAGGAGTTCGTTAAAGACGGTTTTTACGTGCCGGAGGCGAAGTCGCAGGTTTCCTGGCTCGACAAGGACACCCTCGCCGTCGGCACCGATTGGGGCGCGGGAACGCTCACGAAATCAGGCTATCCGCGCACGGCGCGTCTTTGGAAGCGCGGCGAGGCTCTCGCTTCGCTTCCCGTGTTTTTCGAAGGCGCGGAAACCGACGTCGCCGATGGCTTGCAGGTCATCCATGACGGTGGCGAAGCCTATCTCTTCGGCGACAAGAGCGTCTCCTTCTTCGAAAGCGAACGCTATTATTGGCCGAAGCTTGACGCCGATCCGGTGAAGCTGCCTTTGCCGTTGAACGCCGACCTTCAGGGCGTTCTCGGGGGACGCGCGTTCTTTTCCCTGCGCGAGCCGTGGAATTATCAAGGCGCCGATTACAGCCAAGGCGCGGTCGTCGCCTATGACCTCGCCTCGGGCAAGGCCGAAACGGTTTTCGCGCCGGCGGCGAACGAAGCGGTCGAAGACGTCGAGACCAGCAAATCCAACATCATCATCCAATATCTCGAAGACGTCTCGGGCAAAGCCGCGCGTCTTACTCGCGACAAGCATGGCAAGTGGACAGCGCAAGAGATCTCGATGCCCGCCAATGGCGTCGTCAAGGTGATCTCGGCGGGCGGCGGGACGGACGACGCGATGCTCTCTTATGAAAGCATCACGACGCCGAACACGCTCTATTATGTGACTGCGAAGAACAAGCTTTCGCAAATCGCCCAAGCGCCGGCTTTCTATGACGCCTCCGACATCGAGGTCGAGCAGCGCTTCGCGACGTCGAAAGACGGGACAAAGATCCCCTATTTCATCGCCGGCAAGAAGGAAGTGCTCGCCAAAGGCGACGCGCCGACCATCCAATACGCCTATGGCGGCTTCTTGATCCCGACTTTGCCGCTCTATTACGAAGACCCGGGCCGCCCGCAACATGGCGCGCTCGCCGGCAAGGTCTGGATGTCGCGCGGCGGCGTTCTCGTGCTCGCCAATATCCGCGGCGGCTCCGAATACGGGCCCGAATGGCACAAGGGCTCGATGAAGGAGAAGCACCAGAACGCGATCGACGACTTCATCGCGGTTTCGGAAGACCTCATCAAGACGGGCGTGACGAGCCCCGATAAGCTAGGCGCGATCGGCCGTTCAAATGGCGGGCTCCTGATGGGCGCCGTCTTCACGCAGCGGCCTGATCTTTACAAAGCGATCGATTGCGGCGCGCCGCTCCTCGACATGAAGCGCTACACTCATCTCGGCGCCGGCGCTTCCTGGGTCGGTGAATATGGCGACCCCGACATTCCCGATCAGTGGGCTTATATCTCGAAATATTCGCCCTATCAGAATGTGGAGAAGGGCGCGCATTATCCGAAGGTCTTCTTCTATACGTCGACCAAGGACGATCGCGTCCATCCGGGGCACGCGCGCAAGATGGCGGCGAAAATGGAAAGCTATGGCGAGCCCTTTTTCTATTACGAGAACATCGAAGGCGGCCATAGCGGCACCGCGAATCAGGACGAGCTCGCCTTCCGTACGGCGCTCGAGTTCACCTATTTCATGAGCATGCTGGTGGAGGCGCCGGCGGCTGGCGCTCAATAATGGCGCGGCCGGGATCGCGGGTCAGGCGCGGCGCCGCCTGCCCGCAAGGTCGCGATTGCGTCCTGAAAACAAGCGCATAAGCGACGGCGTCGATCGCCATTGATCGCTCGCGCCCTTGGATTACCATCGCCCCAGCGGGGAATGGGGAGGGGCCGATGGCTTTGCAAAAGCGCCAGTGCAGGATCGATCGCGGCGGCGGCGACATCGTCATCGAACTGCGCGCGATGGGCGCCCAACCGATGGAAGGCGTGCTCTCGACCTTGCGCGGAGGGGTCGTTCACCCGGAAGCGCGCGCCGACCCGTCCGTCGTCGTCTGGCGCCTGCCGCCCGCCGATATTTCGGGCTGCGTCTTTTACGGCGTCGTAACGCCCGTTGGTCGTCTCTGGGGCGCGCCGAAATATGAGCGGCGCATGTCGCAGGACGGCGCGCTGCTGACCGGCCTGCAAAACCCTGCGGTCATCAAGACGCATAAGCTCCATCCCGGCGAATATGTCGGCCCGCCGGAAGCCGTGCGCTTCCTATGAGGCGCGCGCTTTTCCCTGTCGCTGCGGCGCTCATGGCGATGGCGGCGCCGGCCATTGCGCAGGACGGCGCGGCGCCGCCGCCGGGCGGCGAAGATGCTTATCAGAACGCCGATGACTATGAGCTTGATCTTTTCGCGCAGCCGGGCCCGGCGCTGCTCTCACTCGACGTCGCCTCACGCCGCGCCGCCGCGCCCTCGACGCCGCATGATGTCGGCTATGATATCGGCTCGATCTCCGGGCCCGACGGCGACCAATATGGCGTCGCTCTTTCCATCATGCCCTATTGGCTCGGCGCACGCCGCCTGACGCTCGACGAATATCGAAACAAGACAAGCGCACTGACGCGCATCTTCGCGCGATCGGAATGGAGCGCCGGCGGGTCTTATATCAGCGCCGATAACGCGCATGCCTGGCGGCTCGGTTTCGCCACGCAGACGCAGCTTCTCGACGCGCAGGATCATCGCTTTGACGGCGCCGCCTTCGATTGCCTGCATGAGGCGTGGAATCGCCTGCGTCGCGGCGAACATGAGGGGGCCGCGCAAAGCCTTGCGCAAGCGCTCGCCGCCAATCCCGATATGAGCGAGGAAGACCTTGCAAAGCTGCAAGAACGATTGCTCGCGGGTTCATCGGGCGCTGATGCGTTCGAGGATGCGCGCGCGTCCTGCGAAGATGCGAGCGCGGCGCGGCTTCTTGCGAGGCGCTCATGGCTTGTCGGCGCTGGCATCGGCTTGCGCTCGGACCAGAACCGCTTCGCGGGATTCGACTATGACGGCGTTTCGACTTGGACGCAGTATCGCCAGCCAGTGACCGCGAATGGGCGCCTCGCGCTGTTCGCCGTCGGTCGCGCGGATTTCGGACGCGCTTTCGATATCGGGCGCGTCGCGCCCGTTAAGGCGGACGCCTATGAAGCCGGCGGCGGCGCCTCGGTGCAGACGACGCGCTTTCGCCTCGACCTCAGCGCGACATGGGATCGCCGCGACTACAGCGGCGTCGCGGATGATGATTTCATCCGCTATGCGGCGATCGCCGACATCAAGATCTTCAAAGGCTTCTGGCTCGAAGGCAGCGCCGGCTATATCGACAATTCGCTTTATTCTTCGGGCGCATTCGGCGGCGTTTCGATGAAAGTCGATTTTTCGGATTTCAGACGGGCTTTTTAGGCGTGTTCACGGGTAAGCAAGTGCAAAGTTTGGGTTACGGCGTCCATTCACGCCAGCCGTTATGCGTCCAGACGATCGGCTTGTCGCTGATTATGTAATTCATTTTGCCCATATTCTCCTGCACGACGTTCTGAATCAGCTTGACAGCCTTTTCATCTTTCAGTGAGCAAAACATCAGCAAATCCCTGGCAGGCGCCATAACAAATATTTGATCGCCAAGTTGGCTCGCCTGAGCGTTCCAGAAACTATCGACCGCAATTAGCGATGCTTCGTAGCTTCCGTCAATTCGAACCATCCGAACGCCGTTCCCCTCTGAAATCTGAATTTCATCACCAAATTTTCTCAGAAAATTCTTGTTTGCGAGCAATAACATTTGGTCAGCGGACAATTTCAATATCGAAAGGTCCTTCGCTGTTTGAATTGATAACGATTGCGGCAAATCGAGAGCCAGATAAAGCCAATAATCGCCAACGATATGTTTTCGAAAGAATTTAGGGCTCTCCTTATCCCCAATCATTTGTTGCACCGACTGCTCGTAGTCGCCACCGCGGATGACGGGCACCAAATTTTCATGAAGCGAATCGACGTCAGCCTCGCCGCCGTTTGAATTCGCCTCCGTCGAAAAAGTCGACAGATACTTCTCTATCGTGTCTTCCCTTCCGGTTGGATCATTGTTCAGTTCCATTAGCAGATTCGCTAAATTGGCTGTTATCTCGTCCTTGTTTTTTAGTCGAATGTGGAGGACGCTATCGCCGTCAAATGTCACATCCGATATCTCGGGTATTTTGCTTAACCGATCGGACATGATTGCGGCGACATCAGCCATGCTGAGAGTCTGCTTATCTAGCCGCGAATCAGATTCCGCGTTTGCTGTTGACGCGACGACGAGTACGGCGAGGATACAAATGGGGGTCGGCATAATTTTGCTCCACGAGCAACGTTTTCTTCTGAAAAAGGATTTCCTCACAGGAGCCCTTTTCTTTTGAATGTTAGCGGATAGTTGTCATTTCACGAAATCGTCCCCGCGTTTTAATGATCTCCGCTTCCGGTTATCCGTGGACTCTACCGGCGGCGCTGCGGCTGGCCTTGGTTTGCCTACCCTTGCTCCCTGGCTTGCCTACCCGCCCTTGAGCCTCTATAGACCCGGCGACTTTCGGGAAATCGGTTTTTCCCGCGTCCGCCGGAACGACCCCCTGTCATGGGACGGGTCCGGGGATGTCCCGCCGCCGGGGTAACGCCCTCGCGGCGGCAAACTGCGTTTGCCGCTGCTCGGCTCCTGGAATTGCCGGCATTCGCCGGCGGGGCGGCGGCAAACTTCGTTTTGTGCGCCTGCGCGCACGGGTTTCGTTTGCCGCCGTTCGGGTTTTTTGGACTTGCCGGCTTCGCCGGCGGGGCGGCGGCAGATCTTGTTGGGTTTCGCCCTCCCTTTTCATGGGGAGGAATGAGGACGTGGAATGTTCGAGTCGCTGAGCGACAGATTGGGATCCATCTTCGAGCGCCTTCGCGGCAGGGGCGCGCTCGAGGAAAAGGACGTCAATGAGGCGCTGCGCGAAGTGCGCGTGGCGCTGCTCGAGGCCGATGTCGCTCTTCCCGTCGCCAAGGATTTCATCGCCAAGGTCAAGGAGCGCGCGATCGGCGCCGAAGTTCTGCGCTCGGTGACGCCCGGCCAGCAGGTCGTGAAGATCGTTCACGACGCGCTTGTCGAAACCTTGGGCGGCAACGCGGAAGATTCCGCGCTCGATCTAGCAATGGCGCCGCCGGCGCCGATCCTGATGGTCGGCCTGCAAGGCTCCGGAAAGACGACGACGACCGCGAAAGTCGCGATGCGTCTTGAAAAGCGCGAGAAGAAACGCGTCCTGATGGCTTCGCTCGATACGCGCCGCCCCGCCGCGCAGGAGCAATTGAAAGTCCTCGGCGAGCAGGCAGGCGTTAAAACTTTGCCGATTATCGCCGGCCAGTCGCCGATCGATATCGCCCGCCGCGCGCTCGAAGCGGCGAAACTCGGCGGCTACGATGTCGTGATGCTCGACACCGCAGGCCGCCTGTCGATTGACGAGCAATTGATGGCCGAGGTCGCGGAAATCCATCGCGTCGCGAGGCCCATCGAGACCTTGCTCGTCGTCGACGCGCTGACCGGCCAGGACGCGGTCAACACCGCTGAAAAATTCAAGGCGCGCCTCCCCGTCACCGGCGTCGTCATGACGCGGATCGACGGCGACGCGCGCGGGGGCGCAGCGCTTTCGATGCGCGCCGTCACGGGGGCGCCGATCAAATTCATCGGCATCGGCGAAAAACTCGACGCGCTCGATACGTTTGATCCCGAACGCATGGCGGGGCGCATTCTCGGCATGGGCGACATCGTCTCGCTCGTCGAGAAGGCGGCCGAAGAACTCGACATCGAAAAGGCCAAGAAACAGGCCAAGAAGATGGCGAAGGGCGAGTTCGACCTCGACGACCTCGCCGATCAGTTCCGCCAGATGCGCAAGATGGGCGGCATGGGCGCGATCCTTGGGCTCATGCCCGGCATGGGCAAGATGAAGAAGGCGCTCGACGCCGCCGGCGGCTTTGAGAACAGGGAAATCTTGCACCAGGAAGCGATCATCAGCTCCATGACGAAACAGGAGCGCAAGAAGCCGGCCCTGATGAACGCTTCGCGCAAGAAGCGCGTCGCGGCGGGCTCGGGCACTTCCGTGCAGGAAATCAACCGCCTTTTGAAGTCGCATCGGCAGATGGCCGACATGATGAAGAAAATGGGCAAAGGCGGGATGCGCGGCCTTGCTCAGCAGATGGCCGGCATGGGCGGGATGGGCGGCGCAGGCGCGCCCGATCTCGCCGCGCTCGGCGCGCCTTCGGGCAAGAAAGCGCAAGGCGGGGAGGATGTCGATTTCGACGCGATTGAGCGCGCGCTGTCGGGCCATGGCCCGATGCCGCCGGGTATCGGTTTGCAAGGCATGGAGAAAAAGAAATGACCGAAGCAATGGAGACGATCCTCAAGCGGTTCGAGCATCCGGACGAGGTTCGAACCTTCCCGAAAGGCAAATTCGAGACGGTGACGCTCGGCGGCATGACGATCGGGCGCGCAACCTATGAACCGGGTTGGAAATGGTCAGATGATGTCGGCAAGGCGCTCGGCGAAGCCTATTGCGTCGTCGAGCATGTCGGCATGGTCGTCTCAGGCCGCGCGACCGCCGCAATGAAGGATGGTGAAGTCTTCGAAATGCGCGCGGGCGATCTCTTCTATATCCCGCGGCATCCTCATGACAGCTGGGTGGTCGGCGACGAGCCCTATGTCTCGCTGCATTTCATGGGCGCCGCCGCCTATGCAAGCAAGAAATCGAAATAGACAAGCAAGAAGGAACGATAGCGAATGTCTCTCAAAATACGCCTCGCACGGGGCGGGACGAAAAAGCGACCCTATTACTCGATCGTCGTCGCCGACTCGCGGATGCCCCGCGACGGGCGCTTCATCGAAAAACTCGGCACGTTCGATCCGCTGCTAAAAAAGGACGACCCGAAGCGCTTTCAGTATAATGAAGAACGCGTCAAGCACTGGCTTCAGCACGGCGCGCTGCCGACGGACCGCGTCGCGCGGTTCCTTTCCGTCAATGGTCTTGCGAAATGGGAGCGCGGCAATAATCCGAAGAAGGGCGAGCCCGGCGCAAAAGCCAAGGAGCGCGCCGCCGCCCGCGCGGAAAAGGCCGCGTCAGCAAACGCGCCGGCGGAAGAGGCGGCTGCGGAATAGTCCCTTGCGCTGACTATTCCCTCTCCCCATCGGGGAGAGGGTTAGGGTGAGGGGGAAGGTGAGTCAGAGAGAATAACTGGTTCCTCTTCCCCCTCACCCGGAATTGCTTCGCAATTCCGACCTCTCCCCATCGGGGAGAGGTGAAGGCTGCGCCTCTCGATTGATCAAAGGCCTACATGCTCGCCCCATCGAACTGGCGGATGCGGGCGTTCGCCAGAATCTCCGGCGCCATGAGGCGCGCATTGACGCCCATCCGATCAAGCGAGCGATCGACCGGCGACCAGTGCGAGACGCAGCCGCAGCTCGCGCAGCGATGAAATTCGACGGCGCGATCGCCCCACATATAAATATCCGTGGCCAGATCAGCGCGGACGCGCACTTGTGCGAGCGGATAATACGCCCACAAAATCCCGTAGCGCCGGCAGATCGAGCAATTGCAATTGGTGACCTCTTCAGGCTCCGCGGCGATTTCGAGCCGCACGGCGCCGCAATGGCAGGACGCTTCGATCATCGTTCCGGCTCCTTCCATCGCGCGCGCAGCGCCAGCAGCTTTTCGGTCGAGCGACGACAATCTGCGCGGCTCGCGAGGGAGATGTCCAACATCGCGGCGCCGACAAGCCGGCCGAACAGCCGACCGGTCCCGTTGAGGCCTCGCCCGCAGAATAAGATTTTATTGCGGCGTCAGGCGCAGCACCTTGCCGGTCGGCGCGCCGCCATGATCTTCGGTCGTCACCCAGATCGCCCCATCGGGGCCTTGCCGGACATCGCGCACGCGCATGCCGACGAGATAGCGCTCGTCGGCTGTCGGTTTTCCGTCCTTCATCGTCACATGATGGAGCGACATTTCGGCCATGGCGCCGGCGAGAAGATCGCCCTTCCACTCAGGAAAAAGATCGCCGCTATAAACCGCAAGGCCTGACGGCGCCGGCGACGGCGTCCAGTATTTCAGGGGCTGGACTGTTCCTGGATATTCCGTGAACGGCGTGATCCGCGCGCCCGAATAGTCGATGCCGTAGGTTGCAAGCGGCCAGCCGTAATTGGCGCCTTTCTCGATCTTGTTGATCTCGTCGCCGCCGCGCGGCCCATGCTCCGTTTCATAGATGGTTCCGTCGGCCGCGAGCGCGAGGCCTTCGGGGTTGCGGTTGCCGTAGGTCCAGATCTCGGGCCGCGCGCCCTTCTTGCCGACGAATGGATTATCCTGAGGGATGGAGCCGTCCTTGTTGATCCTGACGATCTTGCCGAAATCATTGTCGAGCTTTTGCGCCTGTTCGCGAAAATCAAAGCCGTCGCCGACGCTGACAAGCATGGTGCCGTCCGGGAGAAACAAAATCCGCCCACCGAGATTAGCGGTCGTGCGCCGGGTCGGAACAGCTTCGAAAATAGTCTTGATATTCGAAAGCGCCGCGCCGTCGAAGGTCGCGGAAATGACGCGCAAGGTGCTCGCTTCTTTCGAGCCGGCGTTATAGGCGAGATAGAGCGTGTGATTGTCGGCGTAATCCGGATCGAGCGCGAGATCGAAATAGCCCGCTTGATTGTTGGCGTAGGTTTCCGGCGTGTTCGCGACCGGATCGGCGACGAGCTTGCCGTCCCGAATGATGCGGATGTGGCCCGGTCGCTCATCGACCAGCATTGATCCATCCGGGAGGAAGACGAGGCTCCACGGATTTTGCAGCCCGTCGGCGATCGTTTCGACCTTGAGCGGCGTCGTTCCCTCGGGCGCCTTAGGCTGCTGGTAGGTCTGGAGATCGCGCTTCAGGCCGAAGGCGACCGCCGTCGCCGTGGTAACGATGAAAATGGTGGCGAGAAGCAATAGGCGTCCGGAAATCCTCGACATCGGCGTCTCCTCCGCGGCCGGCGCGGCGCGCGGCGCCCGATGCGGGACAAGCCGGCCGCAATCGTTCTATCCTGACCGAGGCGCGGACGGCAATGGAAGGGCGGTCATGGGAATTTTGCGGGCTCTCGTCGGCTATGTCGCAGCGGTCATCGCCGCCACACTCATCGGTTCGATCCTCGCAACGCAGATGGTGCTCGCCGAGCTGGCGGGCGCCGGCGCGCAAGTGCCGATGGCGATGCGCCTGCAAACGACGCTGACGGATATTCAAGGTTTCGCGCCGACCTATGCGGTCGTTGCGGGCGTCGGCTTCGCCATCGCCTTTCTCATCGCCTTCGGTTTGAAACGTCTTTTGCCGGCGCTGGCGCCGATCGCCTATCCGCTGGCCGGCGCTGCGGCGATCGCCGTCGCGCTTCTCGCCATGTCGGTCGTTTATCAAGGGACGACGCCGATCGCCGGCGCGCGCGGCCCGGTCGGCTTTGCGCTGCAATGTCTCGCCGGGGCCCTTGGCGGCGCCGTCTTCGCCTGGATCGTCAAAAGGCGGAACGCCTAGCCCGCTTCGCAAAGAGCCGGTCTTTCTGCTAAAGCGCTCGGCCCATGACGCGCCCCGCGCCCTCTCCGCCGAAGGTCGGAATCGTCAGCCTCGGCTGCCCGAAGGCGCTTGTCGATTCCGAGCGCATCCTGACGCGGCTGCGCGCGGAAGGCTATGAAATCGCGCCCGACTATGCCGGGGCGGACGCGGTGCTCGTCAATACATGCGGTTTTCTCGATTCAGCGCGCGCCGAATCCCTTGAGGCGATCGGCGAGGCGATCGCCGAGAACGGCCGCGTCATCGTGACGGGCTGTCTCGGCGCGGAGGAAGGCCTCATCCGCGCCGCGCATCCGAAGGTGCTCGCCGTTACGGGCCCGCATCAATATGAAGCGGTGATGGAAGCGGTGCATGACGCCGCGCCGCCCGCCCATGATCCGCTGTTCGATCTCCTGCCGCCGCAGGGCGTCAAGCTGACGCCGCGGCACTACGCCTATCTGAAGATTTCCGAAGGCTGCAACAATACATGCAGCTTCTGCATCATCCCCTCGATGCGCGGAAAGCTTCAGAGCCGGCGCGTCGACGCGGTGCTGAAGGAGGCGGAAAGACTCGTCGCGGCTGGCGTCAAAGAACTCCTCGTTATTTCGCAGGATACGTCTGCCTACGGAATTGACCTGAGATATGCGCCTTATAAATGGCGAGACGAACGCTATGAAACACGCTTTCTCGACCTCGCACGGGGTTTGAGCGACCTCGGCGTCTGGACGCGGCTTCATTACGTTTATCCCTACCCGCATGTCGACGACGTCATACCCTTGATGGCGGAAGGGAGAATCCTTCCCTATCTCGACATTCCCTTCCAGCATGCGAGCCCGAAAATCCTGAAAGCCATGCGCCGGCCGGCGCATCAGGAGGAAACCCTCAACCGAATTCACCGCTGGCGCGCGATTTCTCCAGATCTTGCGATCCGCTCGACTTTCATCGTCGGCTTTCCGGGCGAGACGGAAGAGGATTTCGAACTGTTGCTCGACTGGTTGAAGGAGGCGCGATTGAACCGCGTCGGCTGCTTCAAATTCGAACCGGTCCAAGGCGCGCGCGCCAATGATTTACCCGGCGCCGTTCCCGATGATGTCAAAGAAGAGCGTTACGCCCGCTTCATGGAAGCCCAGCAGGAAATTTCCGCAGAAATTCTCCAAGGCTGGGTCGGCCGCAAGATCGACCCGCTGATCGACGGCGTTGATTCCGTCGGCGCTGTCGGCCGTTCCTACATGGATGCTCCGGAGATTGACGGCGCTGTCATTCTGGAGGAAGCCGAAGGGCTCGCCCCCGGCGATATGGTCCGTGTCAGGATTACGGGCGCCGACGCCTACGACCTTTATGGCGAGATCGCAGGGAGCGGCTAGTCCCCGTCGATAGCCGCGGCGTCCTGCCTCGGACTAAAGGCGGCAGCCGCAAAATGAATTCGCTTTACTGCTTGCGCCGGAGCTGCGGCTCGGCGCGCTCCTTTCTCCCGCAGAGCGGGAGCAGGGAAAACTCACGCGGCGAACGCCTCATATCCCGATGAGCGCCTCCCGGATTTGCCCCGGCCGGCTTCGGCGCTATAGGTTTCCGCGCCGAGCCAAGGGCGCAAATAATGCAGGACGATCTCGCAACCCTCATCCGCAAGACCGCCGCGCAAATGCGCGCGCGCGACTTTACCTGGGTGATCGCCATCGCCGCCGGGCTCGGCGTCGTGCTCGTCGCGCTCGGCCGGCTTGAATGGCGGCTCGGCCTCGCTGCTTTCGTCGCATTCGCGGCGGCGCTCGCCATACGTTATCGTTTCTCCTCGGCGCGCGTATGGGCCGAACCCGTGCAGCGCATCGTCGACGCCGAACTTAGCGTCCGCGAAGCCGAGCTCTCGAGCCTGCGCCTGGCGCGCGGCGTCGCGCAGGCGCTCCCCGAGCCGCTCATCATTATTGACGGCGACGGCGTCATCGAGCTCGCCAACCCGGCCGCCGAAGAATTTGTCGGCGCCGCGCCGATTGAAGGCCGGCATATCGCCTTGGCCGTGCGCGCAGCGGCGGTATTCGAAGCAGCCGAGAGCGTTGCGAAGAAGAAGGCGCCTCAGACTGTCGATTTCACGACGACGGGCGGGGTTGAACGCTCCTGCCGCGCCTTTATCACCCCGCTCGAAGGCGGCGGATCGCGCGCGCTCATTTTCATCCGTGATCTGACGAGCGAACGCCGCCTCGAGCAGATGCGCGCCGACTTCATTGCAAGCGCGAGCCATGAACTTAGAACCCCGCTCGCCTCCGTCATCGGCTTTATCGAGACCTTGCGCGGGCCCGCGAAGATGGATGAAGAGGCGCGCGAGCGCTTCTTGACGATCATGCAGGGTCAGGCCGAGCGCATGCAGCGCCTCGTCGCCGATCTCATGTCGTTGTCGAGGATCGAGCTCAATGAGCATGTCCCGCCGAACGCCATGCTCGATCTTGGCGAGACAGCGCGCGACGTCATTGACGCCGTCCAGCCGCTCCTCGAACAGTCCGGCGCGATCGTCGATTTCGAATGCGGCGAAGGCGGACCTTTCGCCATTCTCGGCGACAAGGATGAGATCTTCCAGGCGATCCAGAATCTGCTCGACAACGCCCTGAAATATGGCGGCGACCCTGCGCTGGTGAAGGTGCGGGTCGGCCGGGGTCCCGCGCCGTCGATTTCGGGTGAAGGCGAAATCGCTCATCGGGCGGGCGACTCGGCCGCGCAGACCGCCGCTCGCCGGATGATCGACCAAGGCGAACTCGTCTATCTGACCGTGCGCGATTTCGGCCCCGGCATCGAGCGCTCCGATCTGCCGCGCCTTACAGAGCGCTTCTATCGCGTCAATGTCGAAAGAAGCCGCAAGAGCGGCGGCACCGGACTTGGCCTCGCCATCGTCAAGCATATCGTCAACCGCCACAAAGGCGGATTGCAGGTCGAAAGCCGGCTCGGCGCCGGCACGGCCTTCACCTGTTACTTCAAGGGCGTCAAAGCTGCGGCGCCGGTCGCCGCCGCGTCGTGATTTGGCGAATTTGCGGCAGCGCATCTATTGCGCCATGAAAATTCCACGATACAAGATTCCGTCATAAAGAAAGTGCAAACCAACCGTCCGCTGCGACGGGCGAATTGACCGTCAGCCCGCCCTTCTGGATTGCAGACCCGCTGACGCGAAACGCGCCCGTCATGCGCGGCTTGCAGAGAGGAATAAGTTCATGTCGAGCGCCGGGCAGGCCCGTCCCATCGACGATCTTCGCGGCCTCAGCGTCGACATCGCCCGCATGGCGAGCCTTGTCGAAAGCCAGCTCAATGACGCGATCGGCGCCTTTGAGCGGCGCGACGTTCTCCTCGCCGAGCGCCTCATCAAGGACGACGAAAAAGTCGATGAGATGCATGTCGCGGTTGAATCGAAGGTAATGGCGCTCCTCTCGGAAGGCCGCCATGAACAAGCCGCGCTCAGGGAAATCATCGCCTATCTCAAAGTGGCGGGCGATCTCGAGCGCGTCGGCGACCTCGCCAAGAATGTCGCGAAACGAACGCTTGTCATCTCCCGCGAGCGCCCGCCGAAACCTTACGCCGCCGTCGCTCGGCTCGGCCGAGCAAGCCTCCGGCAGATTTCAGACATCCTGAACGCCCTCGCCGCGCGCAATCTGACGGGGGCGCACGCGGTCTGGGGGAGCGATGAAGAGCTTGACGAGCTTCACAATTCCCTGTTCCGCGAGATCGCCGATGCGACGCGCGAAGAGCGAAACGACGTTCAGGCCTGCATCCAGCTCGCCTTTATCGCCAAGAATTTTGAGCGGGTTGGCGACCACGCCACCAATATCGCCGAGGCGATCCAATTCCTGCTGACGGGCGCGACGCTGCGCCGCTGACGGCGAAGCCGGGGGCCGACGCCCTTGACGACCGCCAAAAGCCCCCGCAAGGAGAGGCGGCGCCCCCCGCAAACCGGAGAGCAGGCATGGCGAGCACCCGCGTTCTGGTCGTCGAGGACGAAGAGGCGCTGGCGACGCTTCTCGAATACAATCTAAAGCTCGAGGATTTCGACGTTTCGCTCGCCGCAGACGGCGAAGAAGCGTTGATGAAGGTCGACGAGAGCCTGCCAGACATCGTCATTCTCGACTGGATGCTGCCGAAAATTTCGGGGATCGAGGTCTGCCGGCGCCTTCGCCTAAAGCCCGAGACGAAGAATATCCCCGTCATCATGCTGACCGCGCGCTCTGAAGAGAGCGATCGCATCAGGGGGCTTGAGACCGGCGCCGACGACTATATGACGAAGCCGTTCTCGACGAATGAGCTGATCGCGCGCGTGCGCGCGGTTTTGCGGCGCATTCGTCCCGCCCTCGTTCAAGACGAGATCCGGCATGGCGACCTCAGGGTCGACCGAACCGCCCACCGTGTCTGGCGGGACGATCAAGAGATTCATTTGGGACCAACTGAATTCCGACTGCTTGATCATCTGATCCGCCATCCGGGGCGCGTGTTCTCGCGCGAGCAGCTTTTGAACGCGGTCTGGGGCTCGGATGTCTTTGTCGAGGTCAGGACCGTCGACGTCCATATCGGGCGTCTTCGGAAAGCTCTCAACAAGCACAATCAGGGCGACCCGATCCGCACCGTGCGCTCGGCCGGCTATTCGCTCGACGCCCCGGCGGCCTAGAGGCTGAGGCCGGACAATAAAAACAAAAGCCAGAAGGGGCGGTCCTTCTGGCTTTTTCGCTATAAGTTCCTGATTTCGCTGGCGCCTACCCCGCCGCGCGACGCTTGGAGGCGTCGACGCGGGCCGCCGCCGGGCGCTCCGGCTTCTTCGCTTGCGCCGGCTGGAAGGCGAGATGAGCGTGATAGGCGCAATAGGATTTGCCGGCCGGCGTCGACTGCCCGCAAAAATGGAAATCGTCGCGCGCCGGATCGCCGATCGGCCATTTGCACATATTGCCCTTGAGCGTCGCGACCGTCGTCATGTCGCCGGTTTCGAGGATTAACGGCGCGGCGAATTCGGGCTCCGGCATGATGGGCTTCATGGCTACGTCGCGGCGCGCCGGCTCGAAAGCCTCCTCGCCATGGTCATAGGAGCAGCCGCGCTGCGGCTTGGCCGGGGTTGCGCGGCCTGAAAGGCCGAGCCGGTGCACCTTGCCGATCACCGCGTTTCGGGTGACGCCGCCCATCTTCGAGGCGATCTGGCTCGCCGAGAGCCCTTCGGCCCAGAATTTCTTCAACTGCTCGACGCGTTCGTCATTCCAGGCCATGGCGGATGCTCCCTTGCGGAAAGGCGGCGGGCCCGAACGCCCCTGGGCCTCTCGCCGAAAAACCTATATGTAGTAGGACGTTGCGGCGCTTCTTGCCGCGACGCCTAGATATAGTACTCCAACAGACGAAAAAGACAACATATCGGCGCGCTCTAATTTTGCACACCAGATGTTGATAAAAGCTGGACCAGCGTCGCCGCCCGGCGCTTCCTTGATTTCCCGAGGGTGAAGCGCGACATCCCGGGTCCCGCTCTTCCGGAGACGTTCATGCTCGATCAGCCCGCTTCCCCAAACGCGCTTCTTGCGGCCGGAGCCCCGCCCGGCTTCGGCGAGCGCCGCTTCGGGCGCGTGAACTGGCTCGGCCTCAATACGCTGATTGTCAAAGAGGTCCGGCGCTTCATGAAGGTCGCCTTCCAGACGATTTGCGCGCCGGTGATTTCGACGATCCTCTTTCTTGTCGTCTTCATGCTGGCCTTCGGGCGCGCGCGCTCATTCGTCGGCGGCGTTCCCTATACGGAATTCCTGGCGCCCGGCCTCATCATGATGGCGATCTTGACCAACGCTTTCGCCAACTCCTCTTCTTCGATCATCATCGGCAAGGTGCAGGGCTCGATTATCGACGTCCTGATGCCGCCCCTGTCGGCGTCCGAACTCACCGTCGCCTTCGTCATCGGCGCGACGGCGCGCGGCCTTCTCGTCGGGCTCGTCACAGCAGTGACGAGCGCGATGTTCATGGCCTTTTCGCCGGCGCCGATGTCGATCGCGGCGCCGTGGGCGATCGTTTATTTCTCGCTTGCGGCCGCGTTCATCTTTGGGATGATCGGCGTTGCAGGGGGCGTTTGGGCGGACAAGTTCGACCAGCTCGCGGCGGTGACGAATTTCATCATCACCCCGCTCACTTTTCTTTCGGGAACTTTCTATTCTATTGAGAATCTGCCGGAGCCGTTCCTGACGATCAGCCATTACAATCCGGTGTTCTACATGATCGACGGCTTCCGCTACGGCTTCACCGGCCATTACGAAGCCTCGCCGCTGATCGGGGTCGCCGTCACTGGCGGGCTGACGCTCGTGCTCGGCTATTTCTGCTACCGGCTCTTCAAGTCGGGCTACAAGCTGAAGTCCTGAGCGATGGAGCGGCGCGCCGAAGACCTCATTCCCGCCGGCGACGACGCAATCCTTCCCTTTCAGGTGGCGGAAACGGCGGTGCGCGGCCGTCTCGTTCGGCTCGGGCCCGCGATCGATGACATCCTTTCGGTTCATCCCTTCCCGGCGCCGGTCAAGGAGCTCGTCGGCGAGGCCGCGACGCTCGTCGCGCTGATGGGCGCGGCATTGAAATTCGACGGCAAGCTCATCTTCCAGGCGCAAGGCGACGGGCCCCTGTCGATGCTCGTCGCCGACTATTCCGCCGGTGGAAGCTTGCGGGCGACGGCGCGCTTT
>OBLQ010000250.1_pt1 | contig 20156 bp, 16 predicted proteins | sample 1519881 | NCBI WGS metagenome assembly OBLQ01 (sample SAMN01911456, study PRJEB22533) | soil metagenome | biome: Soil | place: Malaysia | collected 2012-04-30 | depth DG_metagenome m | reverse complement strand
CGACGAGGTCTGTGAGGAACCGCGTGCCGATGAACAGGGTCTGGATGAAGACGGTGCCCGCGACGACACCCAACAGGTTTCCGCGTCCCCCCACGACAATCATCGCCCAGATGATGAAGGTCTCTATGGGCAGGCCGTCGTCGGGGCTTATGTAGCTGTTGAGGAACGCGTAGAAGGAGCCGCCAAGGCCGCCAATGGCGCCGCCGATCGCCATCGTTTCCAGTTTGAACAAGAGAACGTTTTTCCCGAGGGCGAGCGGCAGCCTGTCGCCCTCGCGGATCATGCGAATGACCCTGCCGAACGGCGAAAACCAGATGACCCTCAAGAGCACGATGACGAACAGCGTACACAGGACGACCATGAGGCTGAAATGCGGGATGGTGATCAGAACCGACAGGCCATCGGCGCCGTCAGCCAGCCAACGCTCGTTCAGGAAAACGAGCCGTATCAGTTCGGCGGCGGAAAGGGACAGGATGCCCCAGTAAGTTCCTCCCATGTTTTTCACGGTAAGCGACATTATGACGCCGAGTAGCGACGCGGCGCCTATCGAGATCACGATGCACGCATAAGGGCTTATGCCGGCGTTCGCGGCGATCGCCGTGGCATAGGCGCCGAGCAGCATGAACGCGACCTGGCCGAAGTTCATCAAGCCGCACGCGCCCACCTGGAGGTCGAGGCTCATCGCCAGCATGCAGAATATGCACGTAATCGTGACGAGGTAGATTGCGAAACTGATCAATTGTTCCATTACCGACGGTCCCGAATCGTCCCGATAGTCGTCACGAAATTTCCTTCTTTGTAATCCCGGTCGGCCGAATCAGGAGGAGTAGAACCACCGCCAGATAGGTGATGGCCGGTTTGTAGGCTGAGGGAAGATCGAACTGGTTGCCGAGATCGAGAAGCCCAAACAGATTGATCAGTGGCGCATAGTTGAACGCCAGAAAGAAGTTCTGTGCGAACCCGACGATCAGGGATCCGATGATCGCGCCGTACACCGAACCAACGCCGCCGATGAGAACGGCGCAGAAGATCGGAATGACCAGATTGAATCCCAGCTGAGGATCGATCTGGGTATCCCAGCCGATCAGGATGCCGCCGAGCGCAGCGAACCCAGTACCGATGAACCACACCAGCAAAATGACCTTTTGCGTGTCGATGGAACAGGCCTGAGCTAGATCCATATTCGCCGCGGTCGCACGCATGGCCGTGCCGACCCGGGTATGCTGCAGGAGAATATGAAACGCGATCATCGCCGAGACCGCCGTCACCAGGATCCAGATCTGCGGGTTGGTAAGGTAGGCCCCGAATATCACGTTGCCCGGCTGCACCTCATAGTTATACGTCTCATGCTGTGGTCCCCAGATTGCCTGGATGCTATGGCGAACGGCGATTGCGAGGCCCAAAGAGGTAATCATCGGGGTGATGTCCCCGCTGTTCGCGATCCTGCGGAAGATGAAGCGGTAGAAGGCGATGCCGACCACGCCCAGCACTAAGGTGCTGATCAGGATGGAAACGGCAAAGTTCCATCCCAGAGTGACGTTGAACAGATAGACGAGGTAGGCTCCCAGCACGGCGGACTCGACATGCGCGAAATTGGCGAATCGGAGAATTGAGAACGTCATGCTCAATCCGATTGCGATCAAGCCGAGTTCGGCCGATGTGATCAGACTGTTGACGAGAACTTGTACGATATTCATGTGCCGGCGCTCTTAGAGATGTTGGGCGCGTGACTGCCTCAAACGCCCTCACGAAATCCGGACGGGTAACGCCGGCCACACGGCCCGGCTCGAGTCGAACCGGGTCGTGCGGCCTCTGTCGGCGTAACGTTGAGAAGACCGAGCTTCGATCTTACTCGCCGGAATACATCTTCGTTAGCTCATCCTCGCTTGGCGCTTCGGCCAGCGGAATCCCGTCCGTAGTCGGAACGCCATTGGCATCCTCATAGCGGAAAACCAGGACGTTGTTGCTGCTTCCCGGCACGAAGTACGGCTGGATCTTCCCGTCCTTGAAGGCAGATTGGACATTCTGGTCGCCGTGCTGCATGCCCCAGCGGTTGAAGCCCTTGTCGCCCAGCCCGGATACTCCGAGATAGTGATAGGCCGCCGGCCACATCGCATTCCGGATCTCCGTCGAATCCAGGCTGTTCGCCAAGTTCATCGCCGTGGCGACGATCCACACGGCATCGTAGAATGGCGGGGCCCATGCGTCGGTGTACATCCGGCCGAACTTCTCCTGGAATTTTTCGTTAAAGTGCGCCGCTCGCGGACCTGCCGTGGCGTAACTCAAGCCCTTCATGCCGGCTGTGAATTTGGCCGGCAGGGTTGCGAATGCGCTCAGGTTGTAGGAGTAAAACTTCGACATGTCGGTCACGCCCATCTCAAAGAGCTGGCGCTGAATGATCTGGGCGTCGTTGTCGTAGATATCGGTGAGGATGGCGTCCGGATTCGCGGCCAACAGCTTCGTCAGCTCAGCCCGGAAATCCTTCGCTCCCACCTGATAGAGCATGGTATAGGCCCAATTCACGCCGAGTTGCTTGGCTCTTTCCTCGCTGACGGTGGCTCGGTCCTGGCCGATCGGGTTGTTCTGAAAGAGACCGGCTATTGACTTCGCGCCTGTGTCCGCCTTTGCGAAATCGACGAGGGCAACCGCCTGCTCGGCAATGCCTGCGGTATTGAACAAATAGGGTCCGACGGTCTTGAGCTTGTTCGTCGTTGCATCGGTGACCCAGACGACTTTCTTCTGGTTCAACACTTGCCCAACGGGCAGGGCGATCGCGCTGGAGTAGCCGCCGATCACGACCGGAACCTGATCCACGTCGGCAAGCTTGTTTGCCGCTTCTACGCCGGCTTTGGGCCGACCTTCGTTATCCTCCACGATGAGCTGCAGAGGGCGCCCCAGGACTCCCCCCGCCGTGTTGACCTCTTCGACCCCGAGCTGCATCGCGGCCAGCGCGTCGTTGCCGGCCACGGCGTTCGGACCGGTCAGCCCGATGATCACACCAATCTTGACCGGATCGCCTTTGGCGGCCGCGAAGGCGGCCGAGGCCAAGCCGGCCACACCAAGCGCGATTATCGCCCCTGAAAGGGTTCTTCTCGCGAGAGCAAATGGTTCCATGTTCTGTCCTCCATTTTCTATTTTGATGTGTTCTCGGCAGCACAACCATCAACCGCCGAGATATGCCTCCCTAATTCTCTGATCAGCGAGGATCGCGTGAGCCGGGCCTTCGAACTCCACTTGGCCGGTTACGAGAACGTAACCGCGATCGGAGATCGAGAGAGCCCTGCGGACGTTTTGTTCGACAATGACGATCGATGTCCCCATCGAACCGACGGTCTCAATGTGTTCCATGGCCTCGTTTGCCATCTTCGGGGATAGACCGGCCGACGGCTCGTCGAGAAAGAGGAGCGCCGGACCCGGCATCAGTGCCCGTCCCATTGCGAGCAACTGCCGTTCGCCGCCGCTCAGGGATCCCGCGTTTTGCGTGGCACGCTCCCGTAGCCTTGGAAACAAGTCGAAGATCTCTTCGATTCTGGTTCGCATCGCCTGCCTGGAGAGGCTGAACCCGCCCATTTCCAGGTTCTCCCGCACGCTCAAGGGCGCAAACGTGTTGAGGAGTTGCGGAATGTAGCCCATGCCGAGGGAGATGCGTTGTGTCGGCGAGTAACTAGTGACGTTGTTACCGCGGTATGCGACCCCACCTTTCGTCGCCTTGAGGTACCCAAGGATCGTTTTGATGAAAGTGCTCTTTCCGCAGCCGTTGGGCCCCAAAATTGTGACGATCTCGCCCTCGTCCACGCGGAAGTCGACACCATGGATGATCTCATTCGCGCCATAGCCTGAATGCAATGCCAAAACCTCTAAGAGCGCCATGGTTGCTTCCGGACCGACCGTCATTCGACCGACGCTCGATCCTGTCCCAAATAGATTTCGAGGACTTGCTCGTCATTCTGAACGACCGCCGGCGGGCCATCGGAAATGACCGTGCCCGCGTCCAGGACGTATACGTGGTCACAAATTTCGCTCACAACGCGCATGTTGTGCTCAACGACCAACAGAGAGATTCCGCGCTCCCGGTTCATGACCTTTAGCGCATCGAGTATGGTGTTGATGAGGGTAGGATTCACGCCCGCCGTGGGTTCGTCGAGGAGACAGAGCGTCGCCCCGGACATGAACACTCGGCCGAGATCGAGGAGTTTTCTCTGCCCGCCGGAGAGATTGCCGGCATATTCGTTCGCTTGCTGCCTCAGGCCCAGAACTTGGATGACGTCCTTCGCCTTCTTGAGGTATTCTGACTCTTGCCGCATAACCTGGCGAAAGCGCAGCATGGATCGCAGGAGCCGGTGTTCGCCCTGCCCCGAAACTGCGGCAAGCAGGTTCTCCAGGACCGTCATGCGCTCTCCGCCCTCCGACAGCTGAAAGGTGCGCAGCAGTCCGAGGTGGCCGATCTTGTAGGGTGGCAGGCCGTCGATTTCGGTCTTGTCGAACTCGATACGACCGCGGTCGGCCTTTTGAAAACCGCCGATGATATCGAACAACGTGCTTTTCCCCGATCCGTTCGGGCCGATCAGCCCGGTTACCTTACCGCGGACGGCATTCAGACTGACGTCACGCAGGACCCATAGACCACCGAATGCTTTGGAGACGTTCCTTACTTCGAGCAGTGACTCTGGTGCTTCGGGGGAGGGGGCCGGCGTTGTGGTGAACTGAGTGCGGGACGCTACACGCCGTCCCGGACTCATGACTCGTCCCAGGCTTGCGAAGACGAGAAAGGTTCCGCTCTCCCACTAACGACGCGTTTGCCGCGCCGCGCGCCCAGCTGTGGTCTAAGACAGATGGTCATCGGAGCTACTCGTCCCCCCTCTCCCGGAAAGCCCAACCGGGATTTCTTCATTGATTCTTTTGATTACCCGAGACGCTAGCATGATTTAGCACAGGCGGGAAGTGCGGCCGTTTGTCCCAGCCCTGCGGCTTGGAGCGGGTCGCGTTTTCTCGCGCGACAATTGGGAAAGGCGTGCCGTCGGATAACCAGCGCGAGTAACCCCTTCGCCGCGAGACAAGTCCCGGCGCCCATAGTCCCTTGGGGACGATATCGCTATTGCAGGCTCACTCGCCGAAGAGAAGTCGGTTCAATCCCCGTACCAGGCCCGTGACCTCCTGGACCTTGCGTGCGGCGAGCAAGGTTCCGTGAACGAATATTGAATCGTCGCCGAGCATCTCGTGGCGAATCGTCAATCTTTCCCCAGGCAGACCGAAGATGGCTTCGCAGGCCGAAGCGAAGCCGGGCAGGCGTACTGCGTGTACCTGAGTGCCGCCGATGTTGGCGCCGCGCGACTCCGGTTGGCCGAAGGTCTCAGAGATCGCGACCTCGGCCTTCGGTTGACTGATGCCGCCAAGCTGCTCGGCGAGGTCCATCGCTGTGCCGCTGGGAGCGTCCGGCTTGTCGGGCTTGTTGTACTCCAGCACCTCCCAGTGTTCCGTGTGTCGCGCGGCCATCAGCGCGAAGTGCTGCATCATGGCGGCCGTAATCGAGAAATTCCCCGTGGCGACGCCGATCCCGGCCTTGCGAGCCGCCTCGTCGATCTCGTCTAACTGAGCACCGGTCAGTCCCGAGGTGCCGATGACCACCGGAATTGACCGCCGGATCGCCGTCATCGCATGGTCGAAAATAACGGACGGATGAGTGTAGTCGATCAGAACGTCCGCGCCGAGGCCGAGGGCGGCCTCCAGGTCGTCCATGACGCTGACGCCAAAAGGAGCACGACCGAGGATCGTTCCGATGTCCTGCCCCACGGCGCGGCGCGCGATCGCGCTTTGAAGTACGAGCCCGTTCCGGTCCAGGATCGCCGCCGCGAGACAGCGGCCCACGCCGCCGGTCGCGCCGGCAAGACAAACTCTCATTGCAGTCTCTCCTTTCACTGGTTCGACGACTCCCGGGCCGCGTTTCTGCGGCACCCATTTTCCATCGTGATTGTGTCCCCGATCACGCAGGCCGTGAAGTGGGTTGCGGAACGTGTGGCGGCTGAAACCGGCGTACGAGGAGAAATCGTGGTGGCGGGTTCATCGTTGCGCATCATAGTTGAATACGCCGCTCCGATTCTCGCTGGCCCGCTGAAGAGCGCGGCGTTCAAACTCATCTTCACGGTCGTCCGGTCATTGTCGGGACTCGGGAGCGGCCTCATGCAGGTCAGTTGCGGCTCCGCCTCGAAGCTCTCGAGCACGGTCCATGTCACGCTCTTCGGCGAGGACCGGGAGCCTCGTCGCTCCGCATATCGATTGTAGGCAACTCATCGCGGATAAAGAATTCGGCAGCGTCACATCCTTGGTCATTGCATGGACGCTCCTCCTCGCCGCAATATCGTCCGAACCTTTGGGTTGCGAGTTCAAGACCGGGGGGCAACTACGCATGTCGGGGCCCGCATGATGGGCTAGGTTGGAGTATTAAACTCCGCCGCGACCGCGTGTGGCAACGTAACGGCTACTAAAGAGGATCAAGAGAATGAAACGAACCGACCTTAGAGCGCGGATGAAGCGGGGCGAGCGCGTTATCGGAACGATGGTTCAGGAGGTGCGAACGCCGGCGATCGCCCAGATTCTAAAGGAGGTCGGCTTCGATTTCTTTATGCTCGACATGGAGCACGGCGCCTTCAACCTGGAAACGGCCGCCGAGATCGTCCGCGTGGCGCGCCTCGTCGACATCGCACCGCTCGTGCGAGTCTGCGGGCCACAGTACGAGTTGATCGCACGGATACTGGATCAGGGTGCTGCGGGCGTTATGGTCCCGCGCGTCGAGGCCCGCTCGGATGTCGAGCGACTGGTGCAAGCGATGAAATATCCGCCGATGGGGCAGCGCGGCATGTCGTCCGACGCTCCCCATAGCCAGTACGACTTCAAGCCCCTTCCCGAACTGATCGAGCTTAGCAACGAGGACACGATAGCCATTGCTCAGATTGAACGTCGGGCGGCGATCGAGAACATCGACGACCTGCTTTCGGTGCCCGGCTTGGACGCCGCCCTCGTCGGTCCGGAGGACCTCTCGGTTTCTCTTGGAGTTCCTGGGGAAAGCACCAGTGAACGAGTGACGGGCGCGATAGAAACCATGGTCGAATCGGCAAAACGAAACGGCGTGGCCTCGGCGATTCACATGGGGAGCGTCGAGCCGCTTCAGGGATGGCTCAACAAGGGGATGACCATGGTGATGTATGCGTCAGACCTGGATTTTCTGATGGCGTCCAGCCGAGCGGGCTTGGAAAAGCTCAGGGGGGCATGAATAGACGGGAGCCATCACCCAGCCGGTGGCCGTGCCCAGAACCCGCCCGTGTCTCACACGCCGACCCGCCTGCCATGGCAAAGTGCCGCCTGTGGCGAGGCCTCGGCGTGGCGTTTGCGCGTCCGCGCCCTTAGCCCTACGGGAAGCGTGTCCCGGGTGAATCGAAACGTCCGTCGCTCTAAGGCGACTTCGAGGCGGGGGGTGATGATGGCGTGTCTCGGAGGTTGGTCCCGGTCCGTTACCGATTCGCTCACCTTGTCATCGGCCGCCGGCGGCGCCGTCCGAACGTCATTGCGTGGCGTGGTTCCAGGCCAGAGTCGCCGTTCCGTACCGTCTCATCCGTAGTTTCCTCGAATCCTGCGATTTTCCGGGTCGAAGGGGGACGGCGGAACGACTCGCGCGGGTCTACGTTCTCCGAGCACGGCCACGTCCAACTTGGTTCCCGCTTTAGCGAGTTCGACGGGCAGATAGGCATGAACCAGCAACCTCTCAAGCGTATGCGAATAACCGCCGCTCGTTACAGAACCGACGAGATTGGCACCATCATAAATACCCTCCTCCCGCCGCGCGTCGGAATCTCGGGGGTCCACGTCAAGGACCGCGAAGCGCACGTCCGGTCCCGCCCGATTCGGGCGGACGAGCGCCTCACGGCCCGCAAAGGCGCCCTTTTCAAGGCAGACCAGACGCTCCAGTCCGGCCTCGAGGGGAGTGTTTTCGGGGCTCAGGTCCCGCCCCATCGCCCGATAGGACTTGTCCAGCCGAAGCGATTCGATGGCAAGTTCGCCGACGTGGCGGAGTTCTAGACCCTTGCCTGCCTCCAGGAGTGATTCATAAAGGCTCAATTGACACTCCATGGGATGGTGGAGCTCCCATCCAAGTTCGCCAACGTAGTTGGCACGAGCAACAATGACGTCTTTCGCAAAGGCCACCTCAGCGACTTGTGCCGTCAACCAAGGAAACGTCTCATTCGATAGGTCTAGCTCTACGAGTTTCTCCAGCACCGCCCGCGAGTTCGGGCCCGCTATTACGAAGACGCCACGAGTCATCGTGACGTCTTTCAAGGTCACAGCACCGTCCTTCGGCATCGCACTACGGATCAGCTCGAGGTCGTGCCGACGTCGGCGCGGCGAGCCGGCCAGGTAAAACCGTTCATCTCCCAGTCGCGCGACTGTGAATTCCGCTGCAATCCCACCTTTCTCGGTCAGGTGATGGCAGAGCCTGATACGTCCAACTTTCGCTGGTAGCCTATTGGCCAAGAAGTGATCGAGGAATGGCTCGGCGCCAGGACCAGAGAGCTCATACTTCGCGAGGCCCGAGACATTCATCAACCCCACCGCTTCTCGTACCGCCCGGCATTCTTCGCCGACGTAAGGGAAGAAATTGGCTCGCCGGTGGCTGTAAACATCCTTTGCCTCGACACCGTTCGGGGCAAACCATGTCGGCACCTCCCATCCATAGTCGCTGCCCCAACACGCCCCGGCTCGTGTTAAGCGGTCATGCACCGGAAATCGGTGAATGCCCCGGGCCGTCGACCACTGGAAATCGGGGAAATGAATTCCGAAATTGAAACCGAAGACTTCCCGATTGCGCAAGCTTGCATAGTTTTTCGTGGCGTAATCACCATACCGCCTCACATCGAAGTCCCACATGTCGATGCTGGGCTCACCCTCGATGATCCACTCGGATAGATAATACCCGATACCGCCGGCCCACGTCGGACCCGCTGCGATCCCTTCCGCAAGCCAGAAATTCTCGAGACCTGGCGCCGGCCCAATCAGTGCCCCGCCGTCGGGCGTAAAATTGATCGGCCCGCGGACGTTGGCCTGAATTCCGACGCTCCCAACACTCGGGACCAACTCGAGCACGTGCTGAATGTGTTTTTCGACCGGCCCCAGGAGCGGCGGTAGCAAGTCGGCGCCAAACCACGATGGCACGCCGTCCTCGGCAAACAATTCAAGGTCCTCACCTCGCTCGTAAGGCCCGAACAGAAGCCCGCCTCGCTCCTCACGAAGGTAGCCGTTGCAGACTTCATCCTTGAGAACCGGCAGCTCCGGAAGGCCGAGGGCGTGTCGCTCACCCAGTTCGGAAATCGGCTCGGAGACCATGTATTGGTGGACGATAGGAATCGCAGGAATTGTAAATCCCTGCTGTGCCGCGAGTTCCCGAGCATATAGACCTGTGGCGGTGATAACATGTTCGCAGAGGATCTCGCCGTTCGTCGTCACGACTTTCCATTCGCCGCCGGCGGTCCTTTCGAAGCCCGTTACCTCCGTGTTGCGATAGATTTCGGCGCCCAGACGGCGGGAGCCGGCAGCCAGCGCCATCGTGACGTCGGCGGGCGCGATGTGGCCGTCGTTTGGGTTATAAACACCGATCTTCACCCTATCCAAGGGATTCAGCAACGGCCAGAGCTCCCACGCACGGTCCGGGGTCACGAGCTCGGATTCGAATCCAAGTGATTCGGAGCGGTCCATATATCTCAGGAATTCGTCCACTCGATCGCTTGAGGACGCGAGGCGGAGGCTTCCGCACTTGTGCCAACCGACGGCCTGTCCGGTCTCGGCTTCCAGGGACTCATAGATTTCTATGGACTTCTGGACGATCCGCGACGGCAGCCTGGCGTGCAGATAGTGTTGCACCAGGCCCGCTGCATGCCAGGTCGAACCGGCCGTGAGTTCAGTACGCTCACACAGCACGACATCGGTCCAGCCGCGTTTGCAAATCCCATAGAGAATACCGACACCAACGATACCCCCCCCGACAACGACAACTCTAGCGGTCGACTTCATTTTAAACCCCAGTTGTTCTTAGAGATCGCTATTGCCGCGAGCATCCTAAATGTCTGACGGTCATTCGACGCCGGCACGGCTTATACCCACACCATCGGCACTTGAAGTTGGTGCAGTAGTGGGCTCATGCCACCAAACGTAGTTGGGATCTAACTCGCTGATTCGCAAGAAGTCTTGACTATAAGCCGCATCCTGAAAACATGCAATTACCGCCGGGCGTGTCGGAGCGACTTAAGGCCATGGCGGACGCATTCCGAGGTGCCAAGAGCATTGCTAATGGCACGCGGAAAAATATAATCATTTCGTCCGACGAGTTATTGGGACAATGATTTCATATCGTGTCCCGCTTACACCGACGAGAAGCAGGCGAAGCTTAGCGGTCATTTGGGCGGTTCATTGCCGGCTGGGATTTGTAGGTTCTACGTGACCAGGCGGAATTGGTCCGAGGTCCCTCCGGGCGGCCGACCTCTCTCGAAGTGCTCTATTACCGATTGGGCGCGCGGCGCATCTTCAGCCTTGCGCCGAATTGGGTGCATCCGCCGCACGCGTGAAGACGAGAGTCCCGTGAACGGCTCCGCAAGGTCCACTTTACCGGCGGGCGCAAGGCAAAGCGCGCAGACCGCATCTGGCAAGGAGGTTGAGAGTGTCGAAAATCGCACGCCTTGAGTTCCTCGAACTGCATCCGACGACCTTCAAGGAAAGCTGGGATCAGGAGTCGATCTGGTCGCCGGATATCCCCTGCTTCCTTGTCCGGCTGACTGCCGAAAACGGCATCGAGGGCTTCGGCGAGGCGACGAGCCAGAGCTGGTATCTCGGCGAGACCTCGACGCAGATCGCCGCCTGCCTTCGGCTCTATGAAGGGCACCTGAAGGGCGTCGATGCCGCCAACATCGCGGCAGTCACCCATGCGATGGAGAAGGCCTACTCCGGCGGAATGCCCGGTGGCAGGGCGGCCAGGAGCGGCATCGACATAGCGGTACACGACCTGCTCGGCAAGCTGTGGGGCGTGCCGGTCAGCACCTTGCTCGGCGGCGCCCGGCGACGCCATCTCGACCTGATGACCAATCTCTATCACAAGTCGCCGGACAAGATGGCGGAAGCCTCGGCGAGCTTCGTGGAGCGCGGCTTCCGAGGCCTCAAAATCAAGATTGGCGATGTCATCTGGAAAGATGGTTTGGCGGCCCGGTCGATCGCGACGGAGATGGGCTTTCTCGAGGCGGCGCTCGACGTCGTGCCTCGGGAGGTGTTCATTGATGCCGACGCAAATCAGGCCTGGCACAATCCGGGCCTGGTCATCCGCCGTCTGGAGCGCTTCGCGGCGGCAGACAACCTGGCCATCGAACAACCCTTGCAGTACGACAACATCGAGGGTCACAGGGAGATCAGGCGCCGCTCGACTGTTCCCGTCATTCTCGACGAGTCGGTCTGGTCACCGGAAGCGGCCCAGACTTTGATCCGGGCGGGGGCTTGCGACCGGGTCGTCGTCAAGGCCAACCGGGTCGGCGGCCTCTCGCAGGCGCGGGACATCATCACGATCTGCGAGGCGGCCGGCATTGGCGTCAGCATAGATACCAATCCCTATACCCTTCTGGGTGATACGGCCATCTGCCATCTCGGTGTCATCGCGCGCAGTCACTATCCGATCTGCTGCGACGGCCATGAAACTTTCATCAGACTCTCCGATCCCGAGGTCTTCAAGGGCGGCGTCACGACGTCCAAGGGCTATGCGGAGCTTCCCGATGCTCCAGGGCTAGGAGTGGATGTGGACTGGGAGCGGCTGAAGAAGATCGCGGTGTGAGGAGGCCGGATCGGCGGCAAAGCGCGTGGCCCGTCTCCTATTCCGGCCGGCGTCGGCGACGACAAGGGAGCCCAGTTGGGCCCGACGGCGTTGGCCGCTCGTGGTCGGGCAATCGAGCTGGCGCCAATGATGGCCCAACCGATGCGCTCCCGAACTTTGGCTCGGTCCTGGGCTGGCGCACACCTGATCTGCTGCGCACGGATCGCCGTTCGCAGGCACAAAGGATTTTGCGCGGTATTCATTGAAACTGCTAGCATGGAAAGACCGCACGGGACGCCGCGCGGCCGGCTGAACAAGGGGAGACGAGATGCGTTGGAAACAGGCCCTGACGGTTGTCGAATGCCACGCCGAGGGAGAGGTCGGCAAGGTCATCGTCGGCGGGATCGGTCCGATTCGCGGCGAGACGATGTTCGACAAGAAGCTCTATTTCGAAGAGCACTATGACCAGATTCGACGTCTCGTCCTGTTCGAGCCGCGCGGCGCGGCGGTGCACTGCGCAAACGTCATCACGCCCTCGAATCATCCCGACGCCGACATGGGCTACATCATCCTCGAGGCAACGGAGTGCCCGGCCATGTCCGGCTCGAACACCATTTGCGTCGCGACGGTGCTCCTCGTCGCGTCGCTCGCGGTCGCCTGCGCCTTCTCCATGAGCCCGATCCCGTCACGGACCTCACCCTGGAAGCCCCCGGGGGCCTTATTGGTGTGCGTTGCGACTGTCGGGACGGCAAGGTGACGGGGGTCGCCTTCACCAACCAGCCGGCCTTCGTTTATCACCTGGATGCGAAAGTCGAGGTGCCGGGCCGGGGCACCATGACACTGGATGTCGCCTATGGCGGAATGACCTACGCGCTGGTCGATGCCGCCGAACAGGGTTTCGCGCTGACGCCGGACGAGGCGCGCGACCTCTGCGAGCTCGGGGAGCGCATCAAAGACGCCGCCGATGAGCAGCTCGAAGCCATACATCCGGAAAATCCGGGCATCCGCGGCATCACCCAGACCGAGTTCATGGGCCCGATAGAACGTGACGGCGGCAAGCTGCGGTCGAAGAACGCCGTCATCGTCAAGCCGGGCCGCGTCGATCGCTCGCCCTGCGGGACGGGTACCTCGGCGCGCCTAGCCCTCATGCATCGCCGCGGCCTCATTCGCGAAGGCGAGACCCTCGACCACGTCTCCCTTATCGGCACGCATTTTTACAGCTGGATCGAGCGCACCTGCACCCTGGGCGACAAACCGGCCGTGATCCCCACCGTCAAGGGTCAGGCCTGGATCGCCGGCATCGGTCAGTACGGCCTCGATCCGACGGACCCTTTCCCGCAAGGCCACACGCTGTCGGACACGTGGTTGCAGGCCCTCTAAGACAGGGGCGAGGCCGCACCACTTGAAGGACGGGATAGGAGTCAGTCGCGCAGGACGACGTTGGCTTCCAGCGGCCAGCTCAACCGCACCTGCGAACCCAGATGGAAGCGCGTGCCGGTTACCGTTCGCGGCTCCTGGCTGCGGAGAACCCTAGCGTGGCCGTCGGTGATCGTGTAGACGATCCGGTTTCCGATGAACGCAACGTCCGTGACGCGCCCGTCCAGGCAGTTGTCGTCCGGCGGCGAATTGCTGCAGTCGCTGATGACGACCGTCTCGGGCCGGACCGACAAGGTCACGGCATCGCCGACCTGGCAGCCGCAGGAAGGGGCCACGACGCAGACCGATCCCAGGTCGAACCGGGCGGTCTGCCCGTTGACGTCGGTGACGGTGGCGGCCAGCAGGTTGGTCTCGCCAAGAAACTGCGCGCAGAACAGGTTTCTCGGCCGGGCGTACATGGACTCCGGCACGTCGACCTGAACGATGGCACCCTGATTCATGAGAACGATCCGGTCCGAGAGAATCATCGCCTCGTCCTGATCGTGGGTGACGTATACGAAGGTCGTCCCCGTTTCCTCGTGGATGCGCTTGAGCTCGACCAGCATCTGCTGGCGGATCTTCAGGTCGAGCGCCGCCAGCGGCTCGTCGAGCAACAAGACGGACGGCTCGTTGACCAGTGCCCTTCCCAGCGCCACTCGTTGGGCCTGGCCGCCGCTCAGCTGGTTGGTCCAACGATCTCCGAAGTCGGGCAGATCGACGATCTTCAGCATTCGGTTGACCCGGTTCCGGATTTCGTCCTTGCCGAGCTTCTTGAGGCGCAGCCCGAAGGCGATGTTGTCGAAGACATCGAGGTGGGGGAAGAGAGCATAGCGCTGGAACACCAGGTTGACCGGGCGATGTTCCGGCGGCGTCCCCGTCATCTCATCGTCGTTGATGTAGATGCGGCCGCTCGAAGGCGCCTCGAAGCCCGCGATCAGGCGCATGAGCGTTGTCTTGCCGCAGCCGCTCGGTCCGAGCAGCGTCACGATCTCGCCCTCGAAGACATCGAGGTTGACCTCTTGCAGTGCGATCACGGAGCCGAATTTCTTGGAAACGGCCTCCAGTCTGATGATGCTGCCCGGCGACCCCTCCGTCATCCCGCGCCTCCCGCCGCGCGCTGTCGCCGTGCAGCGCGCTGTTGATGGAGGAATACGAGGCCCGCAATAGCGGTCATCGTGAAGGACACCACCAGCGCCAGCGTCGAGGCGGCGCTGATCACGGGCGTCACCGTGTGCCGCATCATCGACCAGATCACCATCGGGAGAGTCGATTCCGTGCCGATGACAAAGGAGGTGATGATGAACTCGTCGAAGGACAGCGCAAAGGACATGATCGCCGCGCCGATCAGGGTGGGCGCGATGATCGGAAGCGTCACGAGGCGGAAGGTCTGAAACGGGCCCGCCCCGAGATCGCGCGCCGCCTCTTCGAGCGTAAGGTCGAAAAGCTCGATCCGCGTGCGGGCAGCGAGCACGAAGAACGGCAGGGTGAAGACGACGTGCGCGATGGTGACGGTGACGAGCGAGAGCGGCATCAGGACCTGCGCGAACAGGACGACCAGGGAAATGCCGAGAAAGAACCCCGGCAAGGCAATGGGCGCGAAGCTGGCGAAACTCACGGCGTTTCGGGTGATCCGTTTCAGCCGTGGGAAGGCCAGCGCCCCGAGCGATCCAATGAGTCCGGTTGTCAGCGCGGTTGCCAGGGCAACAATCGCACTGTTCCTAATGCCGAGCCTGATCTGCTGGTTTACCCAGAGCTCGACGTACCATCGCAGGCTGAAACCCTCGAAGGGAAAACTCAAAGAGGCGGAGCTGTGCAGGCTGAACAAGACGATGACGATGATCGGCGCCGCCAGAAACGCGAGGTAGAACCAAACATAGATCCGGAGGCTCATCGCACCTTGCCCCTTTGGTCCCGCATACCGCCCGCAGCCGGCGGGGTCCCCAATCTTAGTGCCAGCGCGATCTCGGAGTCCATCGACAGACCCGCGTGAACTGCAGCACGAGAAGATAAACCATCAGGAAGACCGCCAGCAGAATGAACGCCATGGCCGAGCCATAAGGCCAATTGCCGGTCTTCTTGAACTGGTCGGCGATGAGCACGCCGGTGGTGACGCCCGTGCGCCCGCCGACGAGCTGCGGGGTGACATAGTCGCCGGCGGCAAGAATAAAGGTGAACATGAAGGTGCCGACGACGCCCGTCGAGGTCAACGGCAGCACGACGCGGGTCATGGTCGTCCGGAAGCTCGCGCCGAGGTCCCGCGCCGCCTCGAGGTACTCCGGGCGCACCTCGCGCAAAGCGGAAACGAGGAGGAGCAGTGCAAAGGGCAGGAAGATGTGGACCAGCGTGATGATAACGGCGAGCGGGCTGAAGAGGAGGAATGTGAGCGGCGCATCAATGATGCCGAGGCTCATGAGCCCGCTGTTGATCAGGCCGTTGGTGCCGAGAATCGTGCGCCAGGCGTAAATGCGCACGAGGTAGCTCGAGAACCAGGTCAATATGACGAAGTACAGGATCAAGTTGCTGCGGGTCTTGAAGACGATGAAATAGGCGACGGGGAAGCTCGCGACGAGCGACAGCAGGCCGGTGACGAAGCCGATCTTCAGGCCCGTCCAGGTGACGGAATAGAAAATCGGCGTCGACAGCGCCTTCAGGTAATTGTCCGGAGAGAGGGCCGGGGTGAACTGGTAGTTCTGGGCGATCCAAAAGCTGTAGGAGAAGAGCAACAGCGAGGGGATGATGAAAAAGAGCAGAATGAAAAGCGCAAGCGGCGTCACCATGAACCCGCCAAGTGCCCGGACCGCTTTCATGGCCTACCCCAAAGGGCTGCGCACGTTGCGCCGCGCCGGCGGGGCAGCTTCCACATGAACCCGCAACGCCGCTTTCTGCCGGCGCCCATCACCGAGAATCCTGCACCTTGCTGGCCGGTGCGGCCGCAGACCTTAGCCGGCCTTGAACTCGTTCCACGCGGCGACCCAATCGGCGTAGGTTGCATACTTGTCGGATTCGCGCGGCGGAATGCCGAGCAGCGGCGCGTTCTTGAACACTGCATCGAGATCGCTGTAGTCGAACAACGCGCGGGTCTTGTCGTCCATCAGTTCGACGGCACCCTTCGTGACAGCCCCCGCCGTGACGGCAGCGGCGACGGACGCTTGTACGTCGGGTCGAACCGCCTCGTTGATAAAGGCGTGGGCGGTCTCGATGTTGTCGACCGAAATCGGTGTGAACCAGGCATCGCACCACATGGTGGCGCCTTCCTTGGGGATCGAGTAATCGGTCGCCACACCCTGCTTCGCCGTCTCCACGGGCAGGCCGGACCAGCCGCAGAAAATGGCGTCGATCTCGCCCGAAACGAACATCGAGATGACGTCGCCGTAGGTCAGGGCGATGACCCGGGCGTGGTCGCGATAGGGCTTTAGACTATCGAAGACCTGCTTCATCTCGTCCCGGGTGAGATTGGGGTACTTGGCGGCGAAGCCGGCGACGTTGGCCGCGACCGGCCAGGTAGCCAAGGTATCGTCGACGAGCGCGATGCGACCGTTGAGCTTCGGCGCCAACAGCTCGGAATAGGAGGTCGGCTTCGCCATCTTGCTCGTGTTGTAGACCAGGGAGTTGAGGCCCCAGGTCCACGGCACGCCATAGAGCTTGCCGTTCCAGTACCAGCTCTTCCCCCTGTAAAAGCCGGGGAAGATGGCCTCCGCATTGTAATTGGGCAGCAGCGCCTCATCGAGCGGGCGGATGATCTTGAGGTCGTCGCCGTAGAGCTTGTTATAGCCCTGGTTATATTCCGCGAGATCGATGGGAGGCGGGTTGCCGGCGATGAACTTGGCCTGCACGTCGTCCTGGTTTCCGATCGCGGCCACGGTCTGGGTGACGCCATGGGCCTTGCGCCAGTCGGCGAGCTGCGTCGTCAGATCAAAGCCTTCCCAGGCCATGATTTGGAGCTCTCCACCAATTTCCGCGCGTGCCGGGCTGGTTCCCACGAAGGGGCCAAGCATCGCCGCGCCCGCCATCGCCGCAGCCGACCGAAGAATTGTGCGGCGGGACATCGGTGCGCGCGCCGGTATGGCGCCAAACGCCGCGCAGTTAATGTCCTCGCACGACCAGATACGCTTGATTGCCATTGTGGGGCCTCCCTAACCGAATTTGGCATCAGCGTACTGTCTTGTCGACATTATGTCTACGAATAATTTGCTGGATGGTGCTCCGGTGGCGGCACGGGGGCATGGCATGAGCGTGTGGTCGTGCGGTTCGGGCCCTGCGCAGGGGCGAGGTTGAGGCCCTTGTGATAAGATCGCGTAGCAGCAGACCCCGGATGGACGGAGCGCCACCTGCGGCATGTTCCGGGCGATGCGCCTCGACAAGCTTACAATCTTGTGTAATATATGTCGACAAGTCCAATGCAAAGTCTGGAGGACGGACCGACACATCTTTGGCGCTGCGGCCCTGGCCGGCACCTGGGCATGACCCGTGAGCGCAGCAAGCGGAGCAGACGATCCGTGGGGCTATCCGTGACTCGATGAAAGACCGGCGTCGAGCAGTATCCGCTATTTAGGAGAACAAGCATGAAGGACTTCAGGGGCATGTGCGTGCCGATCTGTACGCCGTTCGATGCATCCGGAGAGAAGGTCGACGAGGGCAAGCTCAAGGAACACATCGACTGGATGATCGCGAACGGCGTCCACATCATTCTCGCGTGTGGCGGCACCGGCGAGTTCGCTTATCTGCGGGAGAGCGAAAGGCGTCGCGTTTCGGAAATCACCTGCAAACATGTCGCCGGACGAGCGGATGTCTTCGTGCAGACCTCCGCCATCAACACGGCAGATACCATCGAAAATTCGAAGGCGGCCGTCGACATGGGCGCCGACGCCATCATGGTGCTGCCGCCGTACTTCGAGGGTCCGACGATCGACGGCGTCCGCTATCATTACGAAAAAGTGGCGCGGGCCGTCGGCCTGCCGGTCGTCGTCTACAACATCCCGCAGAACACGAATATCGACATCACGCCGGAGATCTTTTCCGATCTCATGGAGATCGACAACATTCGCTACATCAAGGACAGCACCGCGAACCTGGTACGGATCCAGCAGTTGGTGGCGACCGGCGGCCAAATCTTCAACGGCGGCGACCCGATCGCCTTCCAGGGGCTGCTGGCCGGCTGCGTGGGTTGCATCTGGGGCGCCATCAACGCCATGCCGCGCGAGGCCGTCGAGCTATACGATCTCGTTCTGGCGGATCGCCTCGCCGAGGCCGCCGCCTTGTGGCAACGCATGCTGCCGGCACAGCTCTTCTTCTGGACGAACGACTACAACCCGTCGATCAAAGCGGCGACCAATCTGGCCGGGCGCCGCATCGGAGAGTGCCGTAAGCCATTGCAACCGCTCGGCAAGGCTCAGATCGAGGAGTTGCGAGGCGCCATGAAAGCGCTCCAATCCTCGGACACCCAAGCCGCACAGTAGGCGCCGCACAGTAGGCGCCGCACAGTAGGCCTTGCGCTGAAACACGCGACATCGGAACAAACGATTCCGGTGTCGCGCCTCGACCGCCCGCCGTTCATCTCCGCTTGGCGATGGTGGCCGCGGGGGGCTGTTGTGTGAGACGAACCTGCTGGGTCGCGTTGCGCTCCATGTACCTGGTGCAGCGCCTGCGGAACTCCACGGAGTGCAGATAGCCCAGGTGCTCGGCGAGATCCTCGTCCTGCATCTCGACCGCGCGCGTGATCGCGGCGTGCTCCGCGACCAACGTGTCGACCCCACGGTCCCGGCTTTCCGCCGCGAACGAGAAATGCAGGTGCAGCAGGCGTTTTCCTTCATTTAGGAGCCGGCTGTAGAGCGATGTAAAGTAGGGGTTGCCGCCGGCCTGCGCGATTGCAATGTGGTAGTCGTAGTTCGTATTGATCATCTCCAGAAGCTGCCGCTTCGCGACGGCTTCGGCGAAGACCGCTTCGGCCTCGCGGACTGCGACGAGCTCCTCCTCGCTTCTGTTGCGCGCCGCCAGGCGCGTCGTCACCCGTTGCATGAGCTCGAGGGAATCGAGGAAGGCCGGCATCAGCCCCAACTCCAGGGGCGCCACGATGCTGCTGCGATTGGGGAAGATCGCCACCAGGCCTTCGCTGGCGAGGCGAATGATGGCTTCGCGCACGGGCGAGCGGGACAACTGGAAGCGCTTGCTCAGTTGCACCTCGTCGAGCGGCGTGCCGGGTTTCAGATCGAGGCGCAGGATCTCGTCTCGCAGACACTCGTAGATGAGCGAGACTCGCGTGCCGCGCTGCCTCTTGCCGGCGGTTGTCGCGGCCGTCGAACCGTGGCCGGCCGCGCTCGGGGATGCGGCTTTGGCGCGGCGCTTCGTGGCCGCTCGGGTACGGGAGCGTCCGCCGTCCTGGCCGTCCGTTTTAGCTCCCGTTTTGGTGGATGATCGGGTCATCGTGGCTTATGGCTGAGGTTGATGCCGACTGTCCTCTTGCTGGGCCGCTTCCGCCGAACCGCGAATTTGTCGTGCACCAACAAATACACTTTTGAAAACATTATGTCGACAACAGACTTCTCAGGGTTGTCCTTGTCGGTGGATAAGCAATGGGAACGGCACCCTTGCGCGGCGGTCCCGCCATCCAGATCGGAACGACGAGCTTCGACGACATGCAGGGACGCTTCGCCCTTCAGTGTGCCAGCCTATCCGCCGCCCTGAGGGCCAGAGCGACAATGGTCAGAGTCGGATTGACGGCGGCCGAGGAGGGCAGAATGCTGCCGTCGACGACGTAGAGATTGTCCAAGTCGAAGGCCTTGCCGAAAGGGTCTATGGGTGCCGTGGCCGGATCGTCGCCCATGCGGACGGTGCCGCATTGATGGGAGGTCGCCTCGACCCCCAATCGGCGGCTCAACAGGACGGGAAATCCGAGCGCGCGCAGATGGCG